>Ga0207662_10001072_pt1 | contig 12851 bp, 8 predicted proteins | sample KBSS33LmetaG_FD_184338 | JGI IMG/M metagenome (GOLD analysis project Ga0207662, IMG submission 184338) | Switchgrass rhizosphere microbial communities from Kellogg Biological Station, Michigan, USA - KBS S3-3L metaG (SPAdes) (version 2) | ecosystem: Host-associated > Plants > Roots > Rhizosphere... | reverse complement strand
TACCGGCGCCATCTCCAGGCCTGGGGCGGCCTGCAGCAGGTGATGCTCGGTTACTCCGACAGCAACAAGGACGGCGGCTTCGTGACGTCGAACTGGGAGCTGTACCGCGCCCAGCGCGAGCTGGCCGACGTCTGCCGCGCGGAAGGCGTGCGCCTGCTGCTCTTCCACGGGCGCGGGGGCGCGGTCGGGCGCGGGGGCGGGCCGACCAACCGCGCGATCCTGGGCCAGCCCCGCGGCAGCGTGGAGGCCGGGATCCGCATCACCGAGCAGGGCGAGGTCGCGTTCGCGCGTTACGGGCACACGGGCATCGCGCATCGCCACCTGGAGCAGACCCTCAACGCGGTCCTACGCGCGGGACTGCGCGACACCGCTCCTCCCGTGCCGGCGTCGCCCTGGATAGAGATGATGGACCGGCTCGCGGAGGCCGGCCTGCGCGCGTATCGCGGCCTCGTCTACGAGCAGCCCGACTTCGTGTCCTACTTCCGGGAGGCCACGCCCATCGACCAGGTGGCGGACCTCCGCATCGGCTCCCGTCCGGCCAAGCGCAAGGGGGGCGAGCGCATCGAAGACCTGCGCGCGATCCCGTGGGTGTTCTCCTGGACGCAGAGCCGCCACGGCCTCCCCGGCTGGTACGGACTGGGCGCGGCCCTGGCGGAGGTGCTGCGCGACCCGGCGGCGGCGGAAGTGCTGAAGGCCATGCACCGCGAGTGGCCGTTCTTCCGCTCCCTGATCGACAACGCGCAGATGGGGCTGGGCCGCTCCGACCGGGCGGTGGCCCGCCTCTACGCCGGGCTCGTCGAGCCGGGCTCCTTGCGCGAGCGCATCTTCGGGGCCGTCCTCGAGGAATGGGATCGCGCGGAGCGCGGCATCTTCGCGGTGACGGGCACGAGCGAGGTCCTCGAGGACGCCCCGATCCTGCGCCGATCCATCCGCCTCCGGAATCCCTACGTCGATCCCATGAGCTTCGTGCAGGCGGTGACGCTGCGCCGGCTGCGTGGTCTCGGCGACGACGATCCCCAGCGCGATGCGGTGCGCGACCTGGTCGCGTTGTGCGTCAACGGGATCGCGGCCGGGCTGCAGAACACGGGCTAGGAGCGCGCGGTCCGCGCTACGGCTTGGGCCACTTCTCGCCGCGCCGGGCCGCGTCGTAGGCCGCGCGCGCGGCGGGACGCTGGTCGAGCACGTTCGGATCGAGGCGCAGCGCTTCCTCGAAGGCGGCGACGGCGTCAGACGCCCGTCCGAGACGCGCGAGCGCGTCGCCGAGCAGGACCCTCGGCTCGGCGTCCTCGGGCCGAAGCCGCGCCGCCTCGCGCAGCTCCGGCTCCGCTTCCGCGGCGCGGTCCTGCATGTGGAGAAGTGCGGCCCCGAGGCGGATGCGAGCCGGACCGTCTGTGGGTCTCCGGGCCACCGCACCGCGATAAACGTCGACCACTTCGTCCCACCGTTCGAGCGACGACAGGCGCGCGGCCAGCGTGGCCTCGATGGCGGGCTGGCGGCCCGCCGGGAGGCCGAGCTCCAGGGCCTTGCGGCAGGGCGCCACCGCCGCCTCACCGATGGCCTTCGTGCACAGGCGCGCCTGCACGACGGCGGCCGTGGCCTGCGCTCGCGCCGGAGGCGATGCGGCGAGCACCAGCGCGGCGACGGCGGTGACGAGGGCGCCGAAAGGCTTCAGAAGCCTTCCTTGTTGACGATGTACGGCATCTTCTTCGGGTCGCCTTCGTAGCGCCGTTCGAGCACGTCGATCACGGCCTGCACGGCGCGGCCCGCCATGCCGACATTCGGGTCCGGCGAGAGCCGGGTGGCGCGGCCGGCGGACGCGAAGTGATGGAAGACCCGCAGCTTCAGCTTGAGGGCCTCGTCGCGCAGGGGGCTCTCCGCGGGCAAGGGCTCCGTCTCGAAGACGTCGAGGGCCGCGCCCGCGATCCATCCTTCCTCGAGGGCGCGCGCCAGCGCCTTCTCGTCCACCACCGGCCCGCGCGAGGTGTTCACGAGATAGGCCGTCTTCTTCATGAGGCGCAGGCGGCGCTCGTCCATGAGATGGAACGTCGGCTCGGGCGCCTCGCCCGGGCGCGTGAGGTTCACGTGCAGGGTGACGAAGTCCGCCTGGCCCAGCCCTTCCTCGAACGGGACGTACGCAATCGTCTGCAGGCGCGTGGAGAGCCCTTCCTCGTGGCGCACCTTCATCACGCGGCGGACGGAATCGACGAACTTCGCGTCCTGGTAGGCCGGGTCGTAGCAGAGGACGTCCATGTCGAAGCCGACCGCCTTCTTGATGAAGCTCTTCCCGATGCGGCCCGTGCCCACGACCAGTACCGTCTTGCCTGTCACCTCGTCGCCGAGCCAGGGATGGTAGGGGTGCCACGTGGACCAGGTCCTCTCGCGCACCATCTGCTCGGACGGCCAGGTCATGCGGGCGACGGTCCCCATGATGATGAAGGCGAACTCCGCGGTGGCATCGGTGAGGACGTCCGCCGTGTTGCTGAAGGGGATCTTGTGCTTGTTGGCGGCGGCGCGATCGATGTTGTCGAAGCCCACCGCGTCCTGGGCCACGACCTTGAGGCCGGCCGCCTTCCCCGCCGCGAAGACTTCCTCGTCGATCTTGTCGCGCAGGGTCGTGATGAGCGCGTCGATCCCGCTCCGGACCTTCTCCAGGATGAGCGCGCGGGGAGGCGGCTCGACGTGCTCGTAGACCTCGAGGCCCCAGCCCTTGTCGCGCAGCCTCTGCAGCGCCTCCGGGCCGATGTCCGTGGTGGCGAAGATACGGAAGGTCATGATTTCACGAGTATATCCGCCGGGCGGCGAGGCCCGCAGAAACGAAGGGCCCGCTTGCGCGGGCCCTTCGCCAGTCGCGGGGACTGGATCGGACGGCGACGCCTAGGCGTCAGTCATGGTGGTGATGGTCGTCGTCGTGATCATGGTCGTCGTCATGGTCGTCGTCGTGGTCGTGGTCGCCGACGATCTCGACCTTCAGCTTCTTCGACGGCACGCACAGGGTCTCGGAGTCCTCGACCTTGAGGACGGCGCGGCCGAACTGGTCGTGCATGTTCACGAGCCGCCCGACGCGATGGTCGGAATGGTCGTGTCTCGAGCAGTGGCTGAAGTGATGGTCGTCGTCATGGTCGTCGTCGTCATCGTCGTCGTGGCCACGGCGCTTGAGGTCGTAGCACACCAGGTGGTCCGGGGTATCCGCCGCGCGCAGGAGGATCTCCGTCACCGCCCCGTCGTGCTCCTTCTTGATGACGGGGTTGCAAAGGAGCTCGGCCCGGTAGACCGAGGCTTCGGTGCTCCCGAACTGGTCCACGAGGGAGACGGGGAGGCGGTGCCTGGGCGCGTCCACCGCCTTGTAGCACTTGTAGTGGTCGACGAACGGAGGCGGCGGTCCGGAGTCCGCTCCTCGCGCCGCGGGCGGGATGAGGGACTTGGACGACGGGGCCAGAAGCACTTCCGGCTTGACGACCTTGAACCTCTCGGTGCCGAACTGGTTCTCCACGGTGACCCGGCGCTTCTGGAAGTGCGGGAAGTCCCCGCCCCGAGCGTCCTTGAGACCGTAGCTCTTGAGGTGAGCGCCGGGCTGGACGACGGGCTCGCCGTTCTTGCTCACGGGGTTGCACATCCCGTCCGGCGACAGGATGACCCTCTCGCGGTTGAACTGATCCTCGAGGGTGACGACGACCTTCTTCTTGTTCTTGGTTCCCTCCTGGTCGGCGTCGTAGCACTGGTAGTGATCGACGGCCGGGGCCACCCACGTCTTCTCGGCCGTGTCGGACGCAGGCGTGTTCGGCACGTCGGCCGTGATCAAGTCCACGCCCAGGGCGCCGCCCAGGTAGCAGAACGTCGCCCGGCCAGAAGCGTCGGTGGTCGCGGTCCCGCTCGCCGTGTTGGCACCGGTCACCGTGAACTCCACCACGGCGTTGGGCACGAGGTTGCCGGCAAGGTCCCGCACCGTCGCCGTCACGCAATGCTGCGTGCCCACGGTGTTGATCGCCGCCGGCGGCTCCAGGGTCAGCGTGGCCGGAGGCCCGATGACCCAGGTCTTCGTGGCCGAGGCCTGCGCCTCGCAGGAGCCGTTGCCGTCGAAGTCGAAGCAGGCCGCGATCACATCCGCGCCCAGGTTGTTGCCCGTGTACGTGAACTGGGCCTGGCCGCCCGCGTCGGTCATGGAGATGCCGGAAGCGGTGTTGGCGCCCATGACCGTGAAGGAGATCGGCGCGTTCGGAACGAGGTTGCCGTCGCCGTCCCGTAGCGTCGCGGTCACGGTGTGCGTCGTGCCCGCGGGGTTCTCCGCCGTCGCCGGATCGAGCGTCATCGAGAAGAGGACCGGCGTCGCCCCCGGCTTGCAGTTCATGGCCGGGTCGGGGACGAAGCCGATGCGGAGGTTGTCGAGGAAGACCGCGGAGTCGAGGATCTGGTCGCCCTGGTCGAAGATCGAGAGGTACAACGCGTGCGGCCCGGGCGTGATCTGGGTGGAGGCGGAGAGGAGAACGGTTCCGCCGCCCGCGGAGCCGCCGTCCGGAGGCGGGATCGTGGTCGAACCGCCGCCATCGTAGGCGGTGCCCATTCCCTGCGCCGGCGTCATGCCTCCAATCCCCGTCGAGTTGATGCTGACGACGTCGCCGTTCCCGTCGAACGCGAAGTTGTTGGGGGCGGTGATGGTGCTGGCCGTGGTCGTCCAGGTGGTGGCGTCGAGCTCGGCGATGAACGCGTCGTTGAACTGGCTGCCGACGTAGAAGGGGAACTCCTCGGACAGGAACTTGAAGTCGAAGGTCAGGCAGTTCGAGGCCGCGGGCGCGTTGAGGTCGATCCTCAAGACGCTGACGTCGCGGTCCGTCATGCCCCGGACGGCCGGGCCGCCGTCGTTGACCGACGTGAACGTGCCCGGGTCGTCGACGTTCTGGACGTTTCCGGAGGTCAGGATCCCAAAGGTCGTGCCGTTCGTCGGGAACTGCGTCAACGCAGAGTCCGCCGTCCCGTTCGGGGTTCCTCCCGGCGGGCTCGACACGAACTCCGCGCCCAGGACGATGCCGGGCGTCGCGGCCATCGCGTTCGCGATGGCGGCCGCACCGGCTGGCGTCGCGGGTTGGGAGGTGATGGCGGCCAGGGCCACGCCCGTGAACACCGCCGCCGCGGAAGCGGCGACGAAGCCGAGCGTGAAGCGGCCGAGCGTCCTTCTTCGAGGCACCTTCTGAGTCATGCGACCCTCCTGGCTCATCTCCGCTCGGCGTCGCCGAACGAGGGATACGGTCGGCGGGGCCGAGCGTGAGCAGCTTGCGTCGAAGTAGAAGTCGTCTCCGTCACGGCGCTGTGACGCGGGCCGTCAATGGTGCGTCAAAAATCACGAAAAGCGACTCCGACACTGCACATTTCGACTTGACACCAGCAAACGCGCGAGGCGATAGTCTGCCCTTCGTCAAGAGCCGCGCGCCGCCGCGAGAGGCTTGCCCGTTACCCCTGGGTTCCCCGCTGAGGGACCATGCCGCGTTTTACCCTCGGGCTACTGGGCACCTTCGAGACGCGGGCGTCGTCTCGGCTCATCCCTCTCCGCTTGCCCGCCAAGGCGGTCGCGCTGCTGGCCATCCTGGCCGTGCGCCCCGGGCAGCCCCACTCACGCCACAAGCTGGCGGGCCTGCTCTGGCCCAACGTCACCAGCGACCAGGCGCACCACAGCTTGCGTCAGGCCCTGATGTCGCTTCGCCGGACCCTGTCCGCGTCCGATTGGCCGGCCGTGATCGTGGCCGAAGGCGACACGCTGGCCTTCGACTCCACGGACGTCGAAGTCGACGTGGACACCTTCGAGAAATGCCTGAGCGAGGGAGATTGGGACGCGCTGACACGGGCGGTGACGCTCTATCGCGGCGATTTCCTCGAGGGATTCGCCCTCGAGGAGCCCAGCTTCGAGGAATGGTCCGTCGGTGAACGCGAGCGGCTGCGCGAGCTGGCGGTGGAAGCGCTGGCGCGGCTCCTCCAGCACTACCAGCAGCGATCGAGCGAGGCCGGGGCCGCCATCCAGATCGCGCTCCGACTGCTCCGGCTCGATCGCACCCAGGAAGTCGTGCACCGCACGCTCATCCGGCTCTACGCCCGCCAGGGCCGCCGGGCGGAAGCGCTTCGCCAATACCGGCGCTGCGTGAGCACGCTGCGCGAAGACCTGGGGGTGGACCCCGAGCCGGAGACGGTGCGCCTCCATCACGAGATCAAGCGCCTGCCCCCGGCCCAGCCCGGGCTGCCCGAGCGGGCCGCAGCCGATCAGTCCGCCGCCGGCCCTACCTCGTGACCACCAACGCGATGCGCCGCAGCGCCTCCTGGATGTTGTCCATGCTGTTCGCGTAGGAGAAGCGCAGGTACCCCTCGCCGAACTCGCCGAAAGAGGCGCCGCTGAGGCACGCCACACCGCCCTCGTCGAGCAGCTTGTCTGCCAGCGCCTTGCTGCCGTAGCCCGTGCGGACGATGTTCGGGAACACGTAGAACGCGCCCGGGGGGCGCGCACAGGTGAATCCGGGTATCGCGCGCATTCCGTCCACGATGGTGTCGCGCCGGCGCCGGAACTCCGCGACCATCGCGTTCACCGGGGACTGATCGCCCCGCAGGGCCTCGACGGCGGCGAGCTGGCTGAACGTGGCCGTGCACGACGTCGCGTTGGTCTGGAGCTTGGCCACGACCCCGGCCATGGCCGCGGGCATGACTCCGTAGCCGAGGCGCCAGCCCGTCATGGCGTAGGTCTTCGAGAACCCGTCGAGGACGATGGCCAGGTCCTCCATGCCGGGCCCGGCCGCGATCGACGCGTGCTCGCCCTCGTAGAGGATGCGCCCGTAGATCTCGTCGGACAGGACGGGCACGTGGTGTCGGGCCGCCACCTCCGCGATGGCGCGTAGCCCGCTCTCCGGGATGATGCCGCCCGTGGGGTTGTGGGGCGAGTTCAGGATGATGAGGCGCGTCCGGGGCCCGACGCGTTCGCAGAGCTGGTCCACGTCGAGCGTGAAGGCCTTCTCCTCCTGGAGGCGCACGGGCACGGGGATGCCGCCGACGTACCGGATCATCGACTCGTAGATCGGGAAGCCGGGGTTCGGATAGAGGACCTCGTCGCCCTCGTCCACGAGGGCGAGGATGACGAAGAAGAGGATCGGCTTGCCGCCGGGAGTGACCACGACCATGTCCGGCGTGGCGCGCACCCCGCGCCGGCGCGTGGAGTCCTGGGCGATGGCCTCGCGCAGCTCGGGCAGTCCGGCGGCCGGGCCGTAGTGCGTGGCTCCGGCGCGCAGGGCCTTGATTCCGGCCTCGGTGATGGCGGCGGGGGTGTCGAAGTCGGGCTCGCCGATCTCCAGGTGGACGATGTGGCGCCCCTGAGCCTCCAGCGCTCTCGCGCGCACGAGGACCTCGAAGGCGGTTTCCGTCCCCAGCCGCGCCATCCGCTGCGAGAGCCTCATTGCCGCCATCGCCTCCCAGTGGAGCGGGGAATCCAATGCATCGCGAGGGAATCTAATGTATCGCGAGGGCCTCCACCCGGGTAGGATGCGGATGATCTAGGCTGGGCCAGGAGGCGGTGTGAGAACACGATTCTTCCTTGTGTCGGCGCTGGCCGTCGCTCCAGCCGTCTTTCCCTACGACGCTCCTCCGCCCAGTCCGCGTCCCGCCGCCAGCGCCGCGCCCGCCGCCGCGACGACCTACCGGCTGGAGGATCCCCTCCCCTTCGACCCCGCCGTGCGGCGCGGTCGCCTGCCCAACGGCATGTCCTACTACATCCGCCGCAACGGGCGCCCCGAGCACCGCGCGGCCCTCCGCCTGGCCATCGACGCCGGATCCGTCCTCGAGCAGGACGACCAGCGCGGCCTCGCCCACCTGCTCGAGCACATGGCCTTCAACGGCAGCAAGCACTTCGCGCCCGGCGAGCTCGTGGGGTTCCTGGAATCCATCGGCGCGCGCTTCGGCGCCGACGCGAACGCGTACACCAGCTTCGACGAGACGGTGTACATGCTCGAGGTGCCCACCGATCGCAGCGGCCTCGTGGAGAAGGGCCTGACCGTGCTCGCCGACTTCGCGGGCGGCTGGACGTTGAGCAAGGACGAGATCGACAAGGAGCGCGGGGTCGTGCTGGAGGAGTGGCGGCTGGGCCAGGGCGCGAACTCGCGCCTGCAACGCCTGCAGTTCCCCATCCTCATGCACGGCTCGCGCTACGCGGAGCGGCTCCCCATCGGGGATCCCGACGTCATCAAGAGCTCGGATCCGGCGCGGCTGCGCGCGTTCGCGCGTGAATGGTACCGGCCGGACCGGATGGCGGTCGCGGTGGTCGGCGACGTCGATCCCGTCAAGGCCGAGCGCTGGATCCAGGACAAGCTCGGCGAAGTCCCGGCGGCGCCGCCCGGCCCGCCGCGTCCCACCTACGACCTTCCCCGCCATGCCGAGACGCTGGTCAGCGTGGCCACCGATCCGGAAGCCCGCGTGTCCGGCGTCTCCGTGATCTTCAAGCACCCCAAGCTGCCCGAGGGCGGCGTCGGCGACTACCGGCGCAGCCTGGTGGAGACGCTGTTCCACTCGATGGTGAACTCGCGGCTGGCCGAGATGGCGCGCCGCGGGGACGCGCCCTTCCTGGGCGCCTCTTCTTCCGGAGGCACCGTCGGCCGCAACACGGACACGGAAGTGCTCGGCGCCGTCGTGCCCGACGGCAAGATCGCCAGCGGCCTCGCCGCGCTGCTCACGGAGGCGGAGCGCGTCCGCCGCCACGGCTTCGCCCCCGCCGAGCTCGACCGCACCAAGCGCGAGCTGCTGGCCCAATACGAGCGGGCCTGGCAGGAGCGCGACAAGAGCGAGAGCAGCTCCTACGCCCGCGAATACGTCTCGAACTTCCTGACCGGCGAGCCCAGCCCGGGCATCGACGTCGAGCTCGCGCTCGTACGCCAGTTCCTGCCGACCATCACCCTCGACGAGGTGCGCGACGTCACGCAGCGGAACATCCACGAGGACAGCCGCGTGGTCCTGGCCGTAGCGCCCCAGAAGGAAGGCGTGGCCGTTCCCACGGAGGCGGAGGTCCGCGCCGTGCTCACCTCCTCGACCCAGGTCGCGGTCACGCCCTGGGAAGACCGGACCGCCGGCCGCCAGCTCCTGGAGAAGCCGCCCGCGGGCGGCACCGTCGTGTCGCGGCGGAAGATCGATTCCCTCGGCGTGACGGTGCTGACGCTGTCGAACGGGGTCGAGGTCTGGCTGAAGCCCACGGATTTCAAGAACGACCAGATCCTGTTCGGGGCGGACGCCTCCGGCGGGGCCTCCCTGGCCGCGCCCGAGCACGTGATCGAAGCCCTGCTCTCGCCCGTCGCCGTGGGCGAGATGGGCGTCGGCGGGTTCACTCCCGTCGAGATCGAGAAGCTGCTCGCGGGCAAGCTCGTGCAGGTCTCGCCGGAGGTCGAGCACTACACCCACGGGCTCTCCGGATCGAGCACGCCCGCCGACCTCGAGACGGCGCTGCAGCTCGTGTACCTCGAGTTCACCGCGCCGAACGATCGCGCGGAAGGGTTCGAGGTGCTGCGCCGCCGGCTGGAGACCGCGATCGCGCATCGCGCGAGCGATCCCGGCTCCGTCTACGGGGACGCGGTGGTCGAGACCAATACCGCCGGCCACTACCTCTACCGGCCCATCAAGCCGGAGGAAGTCCCGGGGCTCAAGCGCGAGGAGAGCCTGCGCTTCTACCACGAGCGGTTCACCAACGCGGCCGATTTCACCTTCGTGTTCGTGGGCTCCTTCGACGTGGACGGCATCGCGCCCCTGCTCGCGCGCTACCTGGGCGCGCTCCCCTCCGCGGGCAAGGCGGCCTCGCACTTCGAGGACCGCGGCGTGAAGTTCCCGGAGGCCGTGAAGCGGACGGAGGTGCGCAAGGGACGCGAGCCGCGCAGCACGACGACCCTGACCTTCTTCGCCGACGCCGGCAACAGCGAGACGGACCGGCAGCAGGCGCTGACCGCGGCGGGTGTCGTGCGCAATCGCCTGCGCGGGCTCCTGCGCGAGGAGATGTCGGGCACCTATGGCGTCGCCGTCAATTATTCGGACATCCAGCCCGTGCGCGGGTACGGCACCATGACCATCTCGTTCGGCTCGTCGCCCGAGAACGCGGCCAAGCTGAGCGCGGCCGTGTTCGACGAGATCGACCGCATGCAGGCGAACGGAGTGGCGCCGGAGGACCTGAGCAAGGAGAAGGAGATCGAGCGGCGCGAGCTCGAGGTCTCGGAGCGCCAGAACGGCTACTGGCTGGGCGCGCTGCGGCGGATGCACGTGCTCGGGCGCGATCCGGCCCTGTTGCGCCGCCGCCGCCAGGAGATCGACGCCATCACGCTGGAGTGGCTGCAGGTGGCGCTGCGCCGGTACTTCCCCGCCCGACGCTACACCCAGGTCACCCTGATGCCGGAAGCCACCCCGCCCAGCACCGGGAAGTAATCGGCGTTCGGCGCCAGACCACCTGCTCGCCGCCCGCGTGGCCACGAAGACCCGCAACCGCCTGGAGCTCGTGGCCGGGGCCGCGCTCTTTTCCACCGCAGGCGCCGCCATCAAGGCCTGCGCGCTCACGAGCTGGCAGGTGGCCAGCTTCCGGGCTGCGATCGCCGCCCTGGCCGTCGTGTTGCTCGTTCCCGCCGTTCGCCGCGGCCTGTCCGCGCGGGCCGCGCTCGTCGGCGTCGCCTACGCCATCACCGTCGTGTTGTTCGTCCAGGCCAACAAGCTCACCACCGCCGCCAGCACGATCTTCCTCGAGGCGACCTCGCCTCTCTACATCGTGCTGCTGCAGCCGCTCCTCCTGAAGGAGCGCGTACCCCGCCGGGACCTCGCGGCCCTGGCCGCGCTGGCCGTGGGCCTGGTCCTCGTGCTGCTCGGAGCCGAGGACGCGGCACCGACCGCACCCGACCCCCGTCTCGGCAACGTCCTGGCCGCGGTGAGCGGGTGCACGTGCGCGTTCATGATGGTGGGCCTGCGCTGGCTGGCCCGCGACGCCGACGAGGCCTCGGGAGCTCCCGCCGCCGTGGTGCTCGGAAACCTGTTCGCCTTCGTCGCCACGCTGCCGATGGCCCTGCCCGTCGCGCAGGCGCGACCGGCGGACTGGGCGCTCATCGCGTACCTCGGAGTCTTCCAGATCGGGGTCGCCTACTTCCTCCTGCTCTCCGCGCTCCGGCACGTGGCCGCCCTGGAGGCATCGCTCTTGATGTTCGTCGAGCCCGTGCTGAGCCCGATCTGGGCCTGGCTGTTCCACGGCGAGACTCCGGGCGCGTGGACGCTGGCCGGCGGCGCCGTGATCCTGTCCACCACCGCGCTGCGCGGCTGGCTCGAGCGCGCGGGCCCGCTGCGTGTGACCCCGCCGCCGGAGTAGTCCCGCTCAGCGTCCGTCCGCGGCCAGGAGCGCGCGCGCCTGCTCCGCGTACGAGACGCTCTCCACCACGTAGTCCGACCGCGGCGGGGTGTCGACACACCGCCTCAGGAAGCGCCGGCCTTCTTCCGCCTGGCTCGCGTCTCCGTCGAGCAGGGCCTCGCCCAGGAAGAACCAGGTGACGGGGTTGGTCGGGCCCAGCGCGTAGGACTTCCGGAGGTACTCGACGGCCTTCGTTTTCGAGACCCAGCCCGTGATCAGGGGAATGTGCGGGGCCTGGGAATGCAATCGGCCCAGCACCCGGTAGCCGCCACCCTCCTCCAGCGCGGGATCGAGCGCGATCACCGTCTCCGCGAGGTCGCGCACGCGCCCGCCCACGCCGGAGCGCGCGGCCGCGAAGGTGCCGCGGGTGAGGGCCCATTGCCCCAGGCACGCCGCCGTCCAGTAATAGGCGCCGGCCGCGCCTCTCGTGCCGCGCAACCCGGCGATCCGATCGGCGGCGGACCGGCCCGCCACGCTCTTCTCCATCCGCGCGACCGCGGCCAGACCGAGGAGGCGTCCCTCGTCGAAGAGCTTCTTCCGCGTGGCGAGGTCGGCCCCGCAGAAGGCGCCGCGGAAGTTCAGGGCGCGGAGGAGGCGCGAGAGCACTTCGAGGTCGTCGGGGGACGCGGCCAGCGCGCGGCGGTAGGCCTGGATGGCCAGATCCGCTTCTCGCGGATCCGCCGTTCCACCGCGGGCACCTTCGGCGCGACGCTCGTAGTGCGCGTCACCTTCGGCCAGCGCGGCCGCGACGTCGTCGGCCCCGGCCGCGAAGGCGGCGGCAGGGGCGGAGGGGGCCGCCGCCAGCCAGCCGCAGGCGAAGATGGCGGCGGCGCGAATCCTAAGCGCTCCGGTTCGAAGGCAGCGCGTGCTCCGCGGCCGGATGCGCCGAGGCAAACGCGGCGGCGGCGGCGGCGGCACGCTGCGCATCCGCGATGGTGTCGGGCAGGCCCGTTCCGCGTAGCCCGGAGCCGGTGAGGAACACGCCGGGATGGGCGGGAAGGATCGCGTCCAGCTGCGCCATGCTCGCGAGGTGGCCGACCTCCATCTGGGGGGTCGCTCGGGGCCAACGATAGACGCGCTCCAGCACGGGCGAGCCGCCGAGGCCGAGCAGCGGTCCCAGCTCACGGCGCGCGAGCGCGACCATCTCGGCGTCCGAAAGATCCAGGACTCCGGGATCGCGGGTGCCGCCGACGAACGCGCGCAGGAGGACATGGCCCTCGGGGGCTCGGCCCGCGAACTTCGTGGAGACGAACGTGCAGGCCGTGCACCGCAGCCCCTCGCCGCGCGGGACGATGAAGCCGTATCCGTCCAGGCGGTGGCGGACGTCCTCGCGGCGATATCCGAGGGCGATCGTCGCCGACGACGCGAAGGGGATCGATGCGAGCCGCTCGCCCGCCACCGGCGACAGGGGCGCCAGGAGGGACGCGGCCGCGGGCGCGGGCACGGCCACGATGACGGCCGCCGCCGCCACCGT
>Ga0207662_10001070_pt1 | contig 12865 bp, 13 predicted proteins | sample KBSS33LmetaG_FD_184338 | JGI IMG/M metagenome (GOLD analysis project Ga0207662, IMG submission 184338) | Switchgrass rhizosphere microbial communities from Kellogg Biological Station, Michigan, USA - KBS S3-3L metaG (SPAdes) (version 2) | ecosystem: Host-associated > Plants > Roots >... | reverse complement strand
CAGATAGGCGCCGGGTACGCCGGCGATCGCGTCGCGGATGGCGGCGACCACCTCGGGGCGGCGCCCCTCGGAGAAGTTCGGAACGCACTCGATGAGCTTCATGCGGCGCGGATCGTGTCGAGGAGCCAGGCGTGCATCGTGGGATTGCCGCAGACGAGTGACGTTTCGGCCACGGCGCACGGCTCGCCGGCGGCGGTGGTGACGATCCCGCCGGCCTCGCGCACGAGCAGCGAGCCTGCGGCCATGTCCCAGGCGTTCAGGCGGAGCTCCCAGAACGCGTCGTAGCGCCCGCAGGCGACGTCGGCGAGGTCGAGTGCGGCGGCACCTGCGCGCCGGATGCCCGCCGTGGCGCGCATGACGTTCGGCAGCGAGACCATGTAGCGCGCGATGTCATCGTCACTCGACCAGGGCAGTCCGGTGGCGACGAGCGCGCGGCCCGGCTCGGTGATCTCGCTGACGCGGATCGGCTGGCCGGCACGGCGCGCACCGCCGCCGAGCGTGGCGGTGAACAGCTCGCCGGTCGCGGCGTTGATCGTCGCGCCGGCGACGACCTCGCCGTCGATCAGCGCGGCGATGGACACGGCATAGTGCGGAACGCCGTGCAGGAAGTTGGTCGTGCCGTCGAGCGGATCGGCGACGAACACGAGCCCGTGCGAGCGGCCGAGGTTCGGCGAGCCTTCCTCGGCGACCAGCGTCGCGTCGGGATGGCGGCCGGCGACGACCTCGGCGATCGTCGCCTCGCTCGCGCGGTCGATCTCGCTCACGTAGTCGTTGTAGCCCTTCGTCTCCCACACGAGCGAGGCGCGCCGCTCGGCACCCTTGCGCACGACGTCCGCGCCGCGTGCGGCGGCCGCGACGCACGTCGTGAGCAGCGCGCGCGCATCGGCGCGGAGGTGTGACGACCCGGTGACAGCGTTGTGCTCGATTCCTTGCGACGCGTCTGACGCGCTCATTACGTTCGGGGCATGGCACGCATCTTCAGCGGCATCCAGCCCTCGGGCGAGCTGCACATCGGCAACTACCTCGGTGCAGTGAAGAACTGGGTGGCGCTGCAGCACACGGCGGAGTCGATCTTCTGCATCGTGGACTACCACGCGATCATCACGGCGTACGAGCCGGCCCAGCTCCGCGCGCGCCGGCGCGACATGGCGCTGGGTCTGCTCGCGGCGGGGATCGACCCGGCGGTGTCCACGCTGTTCGTCCAGTCGGACGTGCCGGAACATACCGAGCTCGCATGGATCTTCAACACCGTGACGCCGCTCGGCGAGCTCGAACGACAGACGCAGTTCAAGGACAAGTCGCAGCGGATGGAGAGTGTGAGCGCCGGGCTGCTGAACTACCCGATCCTCCAGGCGGCGGACATCCTGTTGTACCGCGCCGACCGCGTGCCGGTGGGCGAGGATCAGCTCCAGCACCTCGAGCTGTCGCGCGTGATCGCGCGGCGATGGAACGCCGAGTTCGCTCCCGACGACGACTTCTTTCCCGAGCCGCAGCCCGTGCTGACGCCGACGCGCCGGATCATGGGCCTCGACGGCCAGTCGAAGATGTCGAAGTCGATGGGCAACACCATCGGGTTGCTGGAGTCGCCCGAGGAGATCTGGGCGAAGCTGCGTCCGGCGGTGACCGATCCGAAGCGCATCAAGAAGACGGATCCGGGAACGCCCGAGGTGTGCAACATCTATCACCTCCACAAGGCGTTCAGTCCGCCCCCCACGGTGGAGCACGTCGCGGTGCAGTGCAGCACCGCCGGGTGGGGGTGCATCGACTGCAAGAAGGTGCTGGCCGAGTCGATGGAGAGCGAGCTCGTGCCGATCCGCGCGCGAGCGGCGGCGCTGCGCGAGGACCCGAGCGGAATGGACGGCGCGCTGGCGGCGGGCGCGGATCGATGCCGGACGCTCGCACGGGAGACGATGCGCGGCGTGCGCGAGCGGATGGGGTTCGACCAAGGGACACTATGAGGGCTCGCGCCCATGACCCTTTTTGCGCATATCTCTTGCTCCGCCGTTCCTGCGCATATCTCTTGCGCTGAGAGTCCGGTGAGCTGCGTCCGCTGCCAGCGGGCGCGTGGAGGAGGGAAGCAACCGTGGGAGCGAGCCATGCAGTCCCTTCGTGAGTTCATCCGCCGTGTGAGGTCATGGGCTGGATGGCGCCGCCTCCGTGGTGCGCCGGTCGCGCCGAAGGCCGCCGCGCTGCCGTTCCTGGTGACGATGGATCGCCCGATCCTTCGGGAGGTGACCTCGCACGGCGTTCGCGTCTACTCCCTGTGCGGGAGCTGCGGAGCGCAGCTGGCGGCGAGCGCCACGCTCTGCGAGAGCTGCGCGCGGCGGCGCAGTCGCTCGGCACCCAACGCCTGAGTGTCGGCGATCGAGCGACTGATCGACCTCCTCGCGGCCAAATACCGCTGGGGACTGCATCCCATCAAGATGTTCGCCGCGCTGCTCGCGCCGGCGCTGATCGTCTGGCTCGCGGACCGGCGGCTACGCGTGCTCGCGAAGCCGATCGAGGAGGAGGAAGCGCGGATCCGCCGGCTGCCGCGCATCCGTCGGCGCTGACGACGTCGCGCTGACGTGTACGCGGGCCACGCCGCCGTCGCGCTCGCGCTGAAGCCGCGCGAGCCGCGCCTTCCGATCGCCTACCTCGTCCTCGCCGCGTTCGGCCCCGATTGGCTCGAGCTGCTGCTGATGATCCCCGCGCCGCGCGCGGGGTCGGCGATGTTCACGCACTCGGTCCCCGCGGTGCTGATCGGCGCGAGCGTCGCGGCGGCGCTGTTCCGAGCGACGGGGCGACGCGGCGGACGGACCCTCTTCCTCGCGTGGCTGCTGCACTGGCCGGCGGATCTGCTCACCGGACGGAAGCCGCTGCTGTTCGGGGAGCAGCTGGTCGGCTTCGGCCTCTACGGGTCTCCCGCGGTCGACTTCGCGCTCGAGAGCGTCGTCGTGGTCATCGGATGCGCGCTCTACGCGCGCATGTTTCCCTCGCGTGGCGATCTGCGCCGCGTGATCGTCATACTCGGTGCGGCGCTCATCGCGATGCAGGCAGCGGTGGACGTCGCGCTGGCGGTGATGCGGGACTCGGAGTGGACGCCCTCGTTCGCGGTCGCGGGACGGCGGTCTCATCCTCATCCGCTTCGGGAAGATGAGTGTGTCGTGGCCGCATGCTTGCACTTCGCCCCTCGTACCCACTACACGAGGGAGCGATGGCGATGGACGGTCCACGAGGCATCGTGACGCTGGTCTGCCTCACCTGCGGCAAGGAGAAGTTCTTCACACGAGAAGTCCCGGCGGCCGTGAGCTGCGAGCAGTGCGGTAGCACGGTCTTCCGGACATTCGCGACACCGACCGAGCCCGACGAAGCGGCGATCGACGCGCTCGAGGCGCAGGCACGCAGCATGGCCTATGGGGACAGCTCCCCGGATACCACGCGGGACGACGTGCGCGACCTCGGCATGTGATGGCTGTTCGGCGGGCGGGAGCCCGCCATTCTCATCCCTCCGACGCAGGACAACATTCCCGAGATGATGGAGGTCGCGCGCGTCCTGCGCCTCGACCTCCTCATCAAGCTCTCGCTCGCGGTCTTCCTGGGCGGCATCATCGGCTTCGAGCGTGAGCTCTCGGGAAAGCCGGCCGGCCTCCGCACCAACATCCTGATCTGTCTCGGCGCCGCGCTGCTGATGGACGTCTCGAACCGTATCGGGCTCGTGGACGGGCAGCGGATCGGCGACCCGGCGCGCATCGCCGCGCAGGTGGTGAGCGGCGTCGGCTTCCTCGGCGCCGGCACGATCATGCAGGGCCAGGGAGTGGTCACCGGCCTCACCTCGGCGGCGACGATCTGGGTCGTCGCGGCGATCGGGCTCACGGTCGGCGGCGGGTTCTACGTCGAGGCGCTCGGCGCCGGCCTGCTCGTGACGTTCGTCCTCGCGGCGCTCGGGCGGCTCGAGATCTACGTGCGCCGGCTGCGGCGCCGCGTCACCGCGACGATCCGCACCCGCGTCGGCACGGCGGCCGAGGACCTGGAAGCGGCGCTCCGGGCGCACGGCCTCGTGATCGAGAACCAGCGCGTGTACGATCATCCCGAGGACCGGACGTTCGAGCTCAAGCTGGCCGGACCGTCGCGCCAGTTCGAGGTGGCGGCCGGAGAGCTGATGCGCCGCGATTTCATCCTCGGAGTGAACTTTGACTGACGCCGTCCGGCGGCTGGTCGTCGACCTGGCCGCCACGTCGAGGAACTGGGCCCTGACTCCCGCTGGCGAGGCCCGGCTGCGCGCCGAGGGGCCGCAGGGATGGGAAGTGGCGGTCGTCCGGGCACCGACCAGCTCGGACGGCGATGGCCCTCAGGGCGCCAGCCGCGAGGCGATCGGCCTGGTGGGGGAGGCGGAGGCGTACTTCGGGTTCGGGGTCACAGCGGACCTCCTGGCGGCGGCACGGCGGCTCCGCTGGGTGCACTCGGCGGCGGCCGGGGTGGGGAACGTGCTCAAGTCGGGGATCGCCGATACCGACATCCTGCTCACGAACGCGGCGGGGATCCACTCGATCCCGATGGCGGAGTTCATCATCGGCGGGCTGCTGCACTTCATGCGCGGGCTCGACGTCGCCCTCGACCAGCAGCGACGCGCCGAGTGGAGCAAGGCGTTCTTCGTGGCCGACGAGTCGCCGCTGCGTGAGCTGGGGGACACGACGGTGCTGATCGTCGGCACGGGAGGGATCGGCCAGGCGACGGCGACCCGGCTGTCGGCGCTCGGCGCGACGTGTGTGGGAGTCCGGCGGCGGCCCGAGCTCGGGATTCCTCCCGGATTCAAGGCGGTCGTGGGAGCGGCCGAGCTGGACGCCGAGCTGGGGCGGGCGCAGGTGCTGGTGCTCGCCGCCCCGCTGACGGCAGGCACGAGCCGGCTGATGACGCGGGAGCGCCTGGAGCGGCTCCCACCCGGCGCGATCGTCGTGAACGTCGCGCGGGGTGCGCTCATCGACGAGGAGGCAGTTGCCGATCTTCTGGAGAGCGGCCGGTTACGTGGCGCGGTACTCGACGTCTTCAACGAAGAACCGTTGAGCCCGCAAAGCCGGCTCTGGGGGCTTCGTTCGGCGCTGGTGGTGCCGCACGTGTCCCCGGTGTCTCCCGGGCGATTCTGGCCGCGGTCGCTCGATCTCTTCCTGGACAACTGGCACCGGTACGCGAACGGCCAGCCCCTCCGCAACCTCGTCGACAAGCACGCGGGATACTGATCTCATGGAGCGAATCATCAAGGCCGCCGTCGATCGTGGCGCCTCGGACCTGCACATCAAGGCCGGCGACGTGTTCCGCGCCCGGATCCACGGGAAGCTGGTGCCGCTGACGAAGCAGGCGCTGACACCGGAGCAGACGCGGACGATCGCGCTCCACCTCATGCAGAACGAGGACGACAAGGCGCGCCTCGACACGTTCACCGACTACGACTGCTCGTGGTCGGCGTCGGGAGTGGGACGATTCCGCGTCAACATCCTGAAGCAGCGCTCGAGCTTCATGATCGTGATGCGCGTCATCCCGTTCGAGGTGCCGACGTTCGACAAGCTGCGGCTTCCGCCGGTGATGGCGCGGGTCGGCGAGGCCGAGCGCGGCATGATCCTCGTGACGGGGGTGACCGGATCCGGCAAGTCGAGCACGATGGCGGCGATGGTGAACTACATCAACCAGCACGAGAACCGCCACATCCTCACGCTCGAGAACCCGATCGAGTTCCTGCACACCGACGCCCAGAGCGCCATCACCCAGCGCGAGATCGGCAGCGACACCCTGGACTTCAAGATGGGACTGCGCGCCGCCCTGCGTCAGGATCCCGATGTGATCATGATCGGTGAGATGCGCGACGCCGAGACGGTGGACACCGCGATCAAGGCGGCGGAGACGGGACACCTGCTGATCTCGACGCTGCACACGCCCGACGCGCAGAGCACGATCCTCCGCATCATGGCGATGTTCCCGCCGGAAGAGCAGGAGGTCGTGCGGATCCGGCTGAGCGAGTCGCTCCATTCCGTGATCTCGCAGCGCCTGCTGCCGCGCGCCGACGGCAAGGGACGCGCGGTGGCGGCCGAGGTGCTCATCGTGACGCCCGCGGTGCGCGACATGATCGCCGACGGGAAGCGCATCGGCGAGATTCGCGACTACATCGCCGAGGGACGCGACCAGTACGGCATGCAGACGTTCGACCAGCATCTGGCGGATCTCGTGCAGTCGGGCGAGGTCACCTTCGACACCGCGATGGCCGCGGCGACGAACCCATCGGACTTCGAGCTCAAGATGCGGATGTTTCGCCGCGTCGCGTCGCCGGCATCGAAGACGCCGGGCGAGACGGAGGCCGTGCCGGCCGCCGCGCCGGCGGCCGGCGGAATGGAAGGAATCACCAACGGCGCCGGCGGCTTCGACTTCTATCAGCAGTAAGGACAGTGGTGGGTGATCGGTCGTGAGTGGGGGGTGACGGCTACGGCCGTCGCCCCCCGCTTCCGCTACACGACTTGCCGACTCGTGTGAGCCCACCCACTGGCGCCACGAGCCACGCATCAGGTTTCTTGAACGGCCATGACGCAAGAAAAGCCGGATCAGAGCCTGGACGAGCCGTGGGGGCACGACGGCGTGACGCACCTGCACGAGCTCGGACGCGCGCCTCGCGCCGCGGGGAGCGCCGAGGAGCGCGAGGCGCGCGAGTACGGCGCGGCGGTGCTGCGCAACCTCGGTTTCGACGTCACCCTGGAGTCGTTCTCGTACTCGACGTTTCCCGGCCGGTACGGCACTCCCGTCGGCGGCGCGATCGCCGCCGCATCGGTGCTGCTCACCTTCTGGCTGGTGATCATCGAAGGCGCGGTCGTCGCCGGCTCGATCGCGTTCGGCGCGGGCCTGCTCCTGCTCGTGCTCTTCGTCTGGAGCATGCTCGGCGACGGAGTGCTCGAGCTGCCCTGGTCGCGCGCCGATGGGCACAACCTGATCGCGCGCCGTGGCGAAGCGGCGCCGCGGGTGTGGCTGGTGGCGCACGTCGACAGCAAGTCGCAGCCGCTGTCATCGAGGATCCGGCTCGCCGGCTTCGCGCTGCTGGCGGCGAGCGTCGTGACGACCGGCGTGCTGCTGGCGCTGACACTCGGCACGGGCTCGACCCGTACCATCCCATGGATGATCGGCGCCGTGCTCGCGGCGGTGGGTGGGCGCGCTGTGGCGGCGAGCGTCGTGCGCAACGAGTCGCGGGGCGCGGTGGACAATGCGTCGGGGGTGGCCGCGGTTCTGGCGGCAGCGGCACTGGTCGACCCGACCGCGGCGGTGGGCGTGCTGATCACGAGTGCGGAGGAGCTGGGTCTGGCGGGCGCGCGCGCCTGGGTGCGTGCGCATGCCGGGGAACGCGCGATCGTCCTGAACTGTGATGGCGTCGACGACCAGGGAGAGCTGACTCTCATGTACACGCGAACGATTCCCGAGCCGATCGTGGACACGGTGCAGCGCGTCGCGGGAGAGGTACGCGTCGTCCGGATGCCGCCGGGAATGCTGCTGGACTCGGTGGCGTTCGCCGGTGCGGGATGGACGACCGCCACGCTCAGCCACGGATCCATGAGGACGCTGGCCCGCGTGCACACGCGGCGCGATACGCTCGACGCGCTGAGCGGAACGCAGGTCGATCCGATGGCGTGGGTGCTCGCGCGCACGTCGGAGGCGCTGGCCCGATGAACCAGCTCCTTCTCAGCGTGGTGATGTTTCTCGGGCTGATCATGATCCCGTTCGGCCTCCCGGGCACATGGATCATCGCCGCGGCGGCGCTCGGCTATCAGATCCTCGTGCCGGGCTCGATCTCGATGCTCACGATCGTCGTGGTGTTCGGTCTCGCCGTCGTGGGCGAGGTGCTGGAGTTCACGCTCTCGGCGAAATACACGCGCAAGTACGGCGGCTCGCGGCGGGCGAGCTGGGGTGCGATCATCGGCGGGACGGTCGGCGCCTTCGTCGGTGTGCCGGTGCCGATCGTCGGGCCCGTCCTGGGAGCGTTCGCCGGTGCGTTCGTGGGCGCGTTCATCGGCGAGTTCTCGCGCGGTGGCGAGGGAGGGACCGCGACCCGCGTCGCGACCGGGGCGTTGATCGGTCGTGCGGTCGCGGCTGCCATGAAGGTCGCGATCGGTGTCGCGATGGCCGCGCTGACGCTGTTCGCCGCTCTAATCTGACTTCGCCGAGCTCGTGAATCCCGAGCGATCCCCCCGACGTAGGACGCCGGATCGATAGAGCGCGCTCGCTGGCGGAGGGAAACGAGTCGTAGTAAAGTTTGCTCCCTCGCCGACGACGCCCGCGGGCCGACGCGCGAATGCGCGCCGCGTGGACGAACGCCAGGCGTATGTGGGGGGACCCCGATGATGAAGATCGGAACTGAACGGTCGATGGCGACCGCATTTCGGCGTCACGCAGGCATGTGGAAGGATCTCTCGCGGTGGCTGGTGGCAGGCGCGCTTCTGTTCGCGCTGACGCCGAGCCCTGCGCACGCGCAGCTCGGGCGACTCAAGAAGCTCAAGGAGAAGTTCAGCGCGCCGGACTCGGCGGCACGTGCGAAGGACAGCCTCGCGCAGATCGCGGCGGGAGTGAAGCCCGAGTCGGTGAAGGTGGGCAAGAGCTTCCTCCAGAAGACCGGGAGCGTGGTGAGCTCGGCCAACGGCGCGCTCGAGTCGGCGACGGGCATCTCGGCGAAGGACGCCGCGCTCGCCGCGACGGGCATCGGCGCGAGCAACCTCATGGCGAAGAAGCTCGGCCTCGATCCGATGAGCATCGGCCAGCAGGCGATCGCCAACGCGAAGATGAGCGCACAGCAGCGCGCGATGCAGAAGTCGGCCGGCAAGGTCGGCATGCCGGGCGGCGCCGGCATGGGCGGGATGGACCCCGCGCAGATGCAGGCGATGCAGCAGGCGGCGATGGCGAACGCCTCGGTCGGCGCACGAGGGAACTCCGCCGCGATGGCGAACGCTTACGCGAGCGCCGGCTATTCCCAGGAAGACGTCGACGCGCTCACGGCGTTCCAGCAGGAGATGATGCAGCTCTCGATGGCGGCGAGCTCGGGAGACGCCCGGGCGAAGGCGAGGCTCGAGGCGTGGCAGGTGCTGGTGACGAAGTATCAGCCCGAGATGCAGAAGCTCTCCGTCGCGGCGGGTGCCGGCGACGCGGCGGCCGTGCAGCGGATCCAGCGCCTGCAGTTCGACCTCATCAAGGAATGGAACGCCGGCGGTGTCACACCAGCGAAATCGGCGAAGGCCAAGCACTGACGCGGGCGGGCGGCGCCGAGCCCTGCACGGCTCGCGATTGACTCTCCGCCCCACCGACCTAGATTCAAACAACGCCCCGCGCCTCGCGGGGCGTTTTGTGTGTTCACGGTCGGAAATCACCGCTCGGGAGTGTCATGTTCGGTCCGGAATCGCGTGTCGTGGTCGTCGTGGGCGCACAGTGGGGAGACGAGGGGAAGGGGAAGCTGGTGGACGTGCTGGCCGAGCGTGCCGACTGGGTGGTCCGGTACCAGGGGGGAGCCAACGCGGGACATACCGTCGACCTCGGCGACCGCTCCTTCGTGCTGCACCAGATCCCGAGCGGAATCCTCCATCCGGGGGTGCGCTGCGCGATCGGGAACGGCGTGGTGCTCGATCCGGACACGCTGTTCACCGAGATCGACGGTCTCGTGAAGGCGGGAGTCGACGTCGAGGGCCGGCTCTACGTGAGCGAGCGAGCGCATCTCGTGCTGCCGTACCACAAGGCGGTGGACGGGGCGAGCGCGTCGAGCAAGGCGATCGGCACGACGGGGCGCGGCATCGGCCCGGCGTACGAGGACAAGATCGCGCGCCGCGGCGTGCGCGTGCTCGACCTCAATCATCCCGAGCGGCTGCGCGACGTGGTGGAGAAGGGGGCGGAGCATGCGCGCGGGATGCTGGCGCGCAGCGGGTCCGACAAGGAGGTCGACGTCGACGCGGTGCTCGAGCTGCTCGGGCGCCTGAGCGAGCGGTTGCTGCCGCTGGCCGACGACGTGAGCCTCACCGTGCACCGCGCGGTGCACGCGGGCGCGGCGGTGCTGCTCGAAGGCGCACAGGGCTCGCTGCTGGACATCGACCACGGGACGTATCCCTACGTGACGTCGAGCAACACGACGGCGGGGGGCGCGTCGGTGGGCGTCGGGATCGGTCCGAACGCGATCGACAGGGTGCTCGGCGTGGTGAAGGCGTACACGACGCGGGTCGGCAACGGGCCGCTGCCCACCGAGCTCGAGGAGCCGCTGCAGACCGAGGTGCGCAAGCTCGGCAACGAGTACGGTGCCACGACCGGTCGTCCGCGCCGCTGCGGCTGGTTCGACGCGGTCGTCGTGCGCTACGCGACGCGCGTGAACGGGCTGTCGGATCTCGCCGTGACCAAGCTCGACGTGCTCGACACGCTCGATCGGCTCGGCGTCTGTGTCGGATACGAGATCGACGGCGAGGTGCACGAGGACTTCCCGGGCGATCTGGCGAAGCTCGATTGCGTCAAGCCGAAGTACGAGTGGTTCGACGGCTGGAAGCGGTCGACCGCCGACGCGCGCGCGCTGTCGGATCTGCCGAGCGAGGCGCGGCGGTATCTCGACCGGATCGAGGCGCTCGTCGAAGCGCCGATCACGTACGTGAGCGTCGGGACGAGGCGCGATCAGATCATCGGGTTGTAGCCGGTGATCATCGGGGCGGCGGACTCGGGGATGCACGACGTCGATCTGCTGATCGTCGGGGCGGGCCCGTGCGGGCTCGCGGCGGCGATCTCGGCTCAGCGGGCAGGTTTGCGCGCGCGCGTGCTCGACACGGGCGCCGTCGTCAGCACGATCACGCAGTACCCGTACTACGTGAAGTTCTTCTCGACGGCGGAGAAGCTCGCGCTGGGCGGCATGCCCTTTCTCGTCGCCGACGACAAGCCGACGCGGCGCGAGGGGCTCGCCTACTATCGCGCCATCGTGAGGCACTTCGGGCTCGACGTGCACCAGTACGAGCGGGTGAGCCGGCTGGAGCGGAGCGAGCGCGGATGGATCGTGCACTCCGAGTCGATGGAAGGCGAGCGGCTGCGCACGACGGCACGTGCCGTGTGCGTGGCGACCGGATACTTCGGCTCGCCCAACCTGCTCGGCGTACCGGGCGAGGCGCTGCCGCACGTGGCGCACGTGTACCGCGAGGGACACGGCGCGTACGATCAGGACGTGGTCGTCGTCGGCGGGGGCAACTCGGCGGCGGAGGCGACGCTCGACCTCTGGCGCTGCGGGGCGCGGGTGACGCTCGTCCACTTCGGCCCGACGTTCGACAAGAAGATCAAGCCGTGGGTGCTCCCCGACGTGGAGAACCGCATGAAGGAGGGAGCGATCGCGGCACGGTGGGAGAGCCGTGTGACGGCGATCGCACCGGGCTGCGTGACGATCAGGGGACCGCAGGGAGAGGAGCGCCTCGCCGCGCGGTTCGTGTACGTGATGACCGGCTTCGCGCCGAACACGGCGCTGCTGGCGGAGGCGGGCGTACCGATCGATCCCGTGACGGGGATCCCGCAGCACGATTCGACGACGCTCGAGACGACGGAGCCGGGACTGTTCATCGCCGGCGTGGTGGTCGCGGGCTACGACGCGAACAAGATCTTCATCGAGAACGGCCGGTTCCACGGCGACCAGATCGTCGCGCGGCTGCTCGGCCAGGCAGCGCCGGCGGCGCCGAGGCTGAGCGCGGAGCTGGATACGTGATAGACTGCTGGTGAGTTGGTTGGTTGGATGGTGGGGAAGTGGGATCTCACCTCCCCACCATCCAACCAACCAACTCACCGTTCGACAGACCTGAACACTCAAAGTCCCCCATGCCCCATCCCGACGTCATGGACAAGCTCGTGTCGCTGTGCAAGCGGCGCGGGTTCATCTTCCAGAGCTCCGAAATTTATGGAGGTACGGGTTCGGTTTGGGATTATGGACCGCTCGGCGTCGAGCTGAAGAAGAATCTCAAGGACTCGTGGTGGCGCGCGATGGTGCGGTCGCGCGACGACATCGAGGGACTCGATGCGGCGATCCTGATGCATCCGCGCGTGTGGGAGGCGTCGGGGCACGTGGCCGGGTTCGTCGATCCGCTCGTCGACTGCCGGACGTGCAAGGGGCGCTTCCGCGCCGACAAGCTCGAGGACGCGCAGTGCCCGCAGAAGCCCTCGAAGCATCCCGGCGAGCACACGGCCTGCCAGCTCACCGAGGCGCGGCAGTTCAACCTCATGTTCAAGACGTTCATGGGGCCGCTCGAGGAGACGGCATCCGTCGTCTACCTGCGGCCGGAGACGGCGCAGGGGATCTTCGTCAACTTCCTGAACGTTCAGCAGGCGAGCCGCCAGAAGGTGCCGTTCGGCATCGCGCAGATCGGCAAGGCGTTCCGCAACGAGATCACGCCGGGGAACTTCATCTTCCGCACGCGCGAGTTCGAGCAGATGGAGATGCAGTTCTTCGTCGAGCCGGGCACGGACGAGGAGCACTTCGAGTACTGGAAGGCGGAGCGCATGCGCTGGCACCACTCGCTCGGCCTCTCGCCCGAGCGGCTGCGGTACAAGGCGCACGACGCGCTGGCGCACTACGCGCGCGCCGCGTTCGACATCGAGTACGATTTCGGCGGCACCCTCGGCTTCCAGGAGATCGAGGGGATCCACAACCGGACGGACTTCGATCTCGGGCGCCATCAGGAATACTCGGGGAAGAAGCTCGAATACTTCGATCAACCGAAGAACAAGCGCTACGTCCCGTTCGTGATCGAGACGTCGGTGGGCGCCGATCGCGTGACGCTCGCCGCGCTCGTGAACGCGTATCGCGAGGAGGCGGTCGAGGGAGAGGACGAGGGGCGAGTCGTGCTCGGCCTGCATCCCTCGCTCGCGC
>Ga0207662_10001068_pt1 | contig 12887 bp, 16 predicted proteins | sample KBSS33LmetaG_FD_184338 | JGI IMG/M metagenome (GOLD analysis project Ga0207662, IMG submission 184338) | Switchgrass rhizosphere microbial communities from Kellogg Biological Station, Michigan, USA - KBS S3-3L metaG (SPAdes) (version 2) | ecosystem: Host-associated > Plants > Roots >... | reverse complement strand
CGACTACGCTGTCGGGTGCCGGATGCTTGCGGAAGAAGCAATTCCGGGAGGCTACGGTGTAGACGATGCCTGCTTCTACGCATGTGCTCTCGCGCGCGGTGGCATGGACTTCATCTCGCTATCGCGCGGCGGCAAATTCGACGACGCGAAGCAGCCCAAGGTCGGTGAGGCAGCGTATCCGTACACCGGACCCAGCGGGTATGAATGCATGCCGTCTTACTATTCGGATGAGCGGGGGCCGTTCGGACGCAATCTCGGTCCCACTGCTGCCGTCCGCGCAGCCGTGAGGAGCGCGGGGCTTACGACACCGATCGTCGCGAGCGGCGGCATCCACAGCTTCGAGCAGGCAGAAGCGGCGCTGCGCGAGGAACGGTGTGACATCGTGGGTTTCGCGCGGCAGGCGCTCGCCGACCCGGATTGGTTTCGCAAAGTACGCTCCGGCCACGGCGCACAGGTCCGCACGTGCCTGTACACCAACTATTGCGAGGCCCTCGATCAGCGGCACCGCGAAGTCACGTGCGAGTTATGGGATCGCGAGGCGCTGGACGAACCCGGCGTGCGGCTTGCGAGCGACGGCAAGCGTCGCCTGCTGGCCCCCGACTGGCACGACGACTGACGCCGCAGATCGCGCGCGCGCTCTTGCCGGTGCCGGAACCATCAGCAGACACGTCCCGTTGAGTGGGCACCTGTTCACATGGAGATCCGTCATGATCACGACCAACAGGTTGCTGCAGGTGCTCGTCCTGACCGCTTTGTCGGTGACTGCCGCGCGGGCGGCTGAGCCGGACAAGACCGTGTCCGGTGCGGAAGAAACGTTCAAGTCGCTCGACAAGAATTCCGATCAGCGTCTGAGTAAAACAGAGGCAGCGAGCGATAAATCGCTGGCGAGGACTTTTGCGTATCTCGATGCCGACGGTGATGGTTATCTCACGATGCGTGAGTACACTGCGCACATGAAGAAGCCGAAGGGGTGAGGAAGCCGCATGTCAGCCGTCGAACAGCCGCGTCCGCCATTTCCGCCGTTCAACACCGACACTGCGACTCAGAAGGTGCGGATGGCGGAGGACGCGTGGAATACGCGCGATCCGCAGCGAGTGGCGCTGGCCTATACGCCCGACAGCGTGTGGCGCAACCGAGCGGAGTTTCTGGCGGGACGCGAAGCGATTCAGCAGTTCCTCACGCGCAAATGGGCGAAGGAGCTGGACTATCGGCTGATCAAAGAACTCTGGGCCTGTCACGGCAATCGCATCGCTGTGCGCTTCGCTTACGAGTGGCATGACGATTCGGGCAACTGGTATCGCTCATACGGCAACGAGAACTGGGAGTTCGACGATCGCGGCTTCATGCAGCGTCGCATCGCGAGCATCAACGATCTGCCGATTGCGGCCAGCGAACGCAAATACCATTGGCCACTGGGCCGGCGACCGGACGACCACCCCGGGCTTTCTGCGCTAGGTCTTTGAGCGCAGCGGCTCGCCGACACTCCAGGCGCTTGCCCAGGCGAGCGCGAAATACATCACGAGCGCCTGGACTGCGAACGCCGCCGGACTCGGCGGGTCGGGCGTGAAGGGCGTGACGATCGTCAGTAGCACCAGGACGCCGAGGAAGATGCGGTTGCGTCGCTTGGGAAACGTCGCGTCGGATCGCTTCGATCGACTGAACAGCAGCCAGCCACCGAGGAGCATCGCCAGCTCGAGTGCAAGCACGAGCGGGACGTTGTTCCACAGTCCCAGCCCGAGCCGTGCGGTGTCGTTGCCCGCGATCGTCAGGTCGGGTGTGTGCACCGGCAGATCGAGTATGAAGTGCGAGAACACCGCGAGCCCGAGCCACAACGATTCGCGTCGCGGCAAGCGAACGATCGCGGCGAGGATGGCGACCGCGACAGCCCAGCCGAGCGACCCGACCAGACTGTGCGTGATCGGCATGTCGTACAACCGATAAGGGTTGTAGCTCGTGTACTTGTGAACGATCTCCATGTGCTCGACGCCGCTGAGCACGAACACGCTGAAGAGCACATCGAGTGCCTGCACCGCGAGGAAGTACGCAGCGAGCGGCGCCTTCGGAGCGACTGTCTTCGCAGCGTAGGCTGCGCCGTAGTGACCGATGAACATGCAAGAGCTCCCCGCGTACTGGCGACACGCTAGTTGAGCGACTCCGGAAATATCTCCCGAATCAGCAGCACCGCGCGTCCGCCCTGGTAGATCCGATAATCGCGAGTCACGACACTTGCTGTGGCCGCAACCTGCAGAGGTTCCGCCCACCGACTCGCAGCAGTCCTGTTCGCCGTCAGCAGCTCGCGATAGGTCTCGAGCCGACCTTCGCGCAACAGTTCCCCGATGCCCTTGTGCTCCTCGAGCAATTGGCGGCGCATGTGCTGTGAGATGTGCTCCAGCACCGCGACGCTTTCCGCCACCGCATAGACCTTGCGCGTTGCTCTGCCGATCAGCCTGACGTAGCGGTGCAGGATGTGATCGCCCACGGCGACGTCGATCTGCGGATAGGGCGCGTCGCTGGTTCTTTCGGCGTGTTCGAGCACGTCCACCTCGATGGCTTCGCCGAAGTAAGCCTCCAAGGTTTTCGTGACGGTGCCGTCGGTGACGAGCAGGACGCGGAGGATGGGCGACAGACCGGGGAAGTCTGCGGAGTGTTCGAAGTCGAGTTTCATCGCGCCGAATTATATGCGATGACGTGGCTCTGCAACGCCGGGAAGAACTCGTGGAAGTCGCTCATGAATGCCGCTTCCTGGTCGAGGAGATCACGCACGCCCTGGTCGAGCGCGAATTGCTTGTGCCAGCGTGCTTCGAGATAGGTCGAGATCCGGGACAACGCGCGCTCGACTCCTTCCACGCGGGCGTAAGAGCCGAGCAGATCATGGCGAATGATGCGTTCGAGCATCGTTCGCGCGCCGTCCGGAAGCTCGATGCCGCTTGCCTTGACGTCGCTGTAGAACGCGGCGGTAAAAGCCCCGAGTGCGACAGTTGAGTAGCGCTCCCAGTTGCGCGCCAAGCAATAATCGTAGAAGACGTCGACCAGCACTCCACTGAACCGTCGATGCGCGCCCCCGATACGTGCGCGGCTGCGTTTGACCACCGGATGGGCGTCCGTAAACGCGTCGATTGCCTTGTGACAGGCCGCGCCGCGAACGAAGTCAGCGCTCATCGCCTCGCGCTGCTCGCCTCGGACGACGTCAGCCAGCAGATTGCCCAGCTGGAACTCGACGTTCGGCTCCGACAGGAAGACATGTGCCAGCCAGTTCACTGCGCGGACGTTAGACGATCTGCGCCCCAAGCGATACCCTGCTGCGATAACGAGCAACAAGGCGGTAACGTCCATGTCGATGGCTCACAAGCTGGCGCTCGGAGTCGGTGCTCTCTGCATTGCCTCCAGGCTGATCGCTGCCGAAGCCTTTCCGGGCAACGAGGATCTGCGTCACGTACGTCGGCTCGACGATCCCCGCGTGTCGCCCAGCGGTGCGCGAGTTCTGGTCCATATCGCCGAGGCCACGGCCGATGGCGGACGCTCGCACGTGTGGCTGATCGACCTCGCATCCAACCAGGCACGTCAGCTCACGTATTCGCCGCCCTCGGACCAGGAAGGTGAGCATGAGGCGCGCTGGCTGAATGATGAGACCATCGTGTTTCTCGCGAAGCGCGGTGAGCGCACGGAATTGTTTCAGTTGTCGCTGACGGGCGGTGAAGCTCAAGCCTTCGCTCCAGCGGTGCTGCCGCCGGTGGATGCCTCGAAAGAGCCCGACGCAATTCCGCCCCGCAAGGCTGATGCGGCCGAGGCGCCGGTGGGACCGCTGCCTCTGGGCGTCGACAACTTCGAAGTCGCGCCGGATGCGCGCTACATTGCAATTCTTGCCCGCGACCCTGAGACGCCTGGCGAGAAGAAACAGAGAGAAGAGAAGGCGGACGCAATCCGGGTCGACCACGACCTGCACGGCAAGCGTCTCTATTTGTTCGATCCCAAATCCGGAAAACTCACTGTTGTCGCCGTACCGCCGGATGTCTCGCGTGTCGTCTGGAATAGCAGAGGCGACGCGTTGGTCGCACTCGCCGAAGGGATGAACAGCGCCTCGGATCTCGGGCCCGCTAGCGTCGCATGGCTCGTCAAAGTGGATGCGCCCGCCCAGCCCACACGACTCGAGCAAGCACCACGGACCGTGGCCGGCGCAACATTCAGCGAAGACGGCGCGCGGCTGTACTTTCTGGCGCAAGCGGCGAAGGATGCTCCGCCCGGCATTACCGATCTGTATGTGCTCACTCTTGCCGACGGCACGGTGAAGTCCGCGGCCAAGGAGTTTGCCGGGACGCTCACCGGCGTCCCGATATTCGTAGGCCGTGAGATCTGGTTGAGCACGCAGGTCGGCACTCATCGAACGTACATGCGGCTGCAGGCAGACACGCTGCGGCCGATAGCCTTCGACTTGCCCAACATCTCGGGGCTCGATTGCGATGCCAAGCATCGCAACTGCGTGTGGGTGGGACAGAGCAGCAGTCAACCGACGTCGCTGTATTTCTCGAGCAGCCCCGGGCACGGTGCCAAGCGACTCAACACGCCTGACTTGCTGCCGAGTGCATGGCCGGCACTCGAGGCCAAGGTGGTGCAGTGGAGCAATGACGGTTTCAACCTCGAAGGACTGCTGTTTCTACCGCCGAACGCTGTCGGCAAGGTGCCGCTCATTGTCGACGTTCACGGCGGTCCAACCGGTGCGTGGCTGCAAGGGTTCGAGCCAATCGTGCCGTTTCTCGTCGGACACGGCTGGGCCGTGTTTCATCCCAATCCTCGCGGCAGTACCGGTTACGGCGTGGCATTCGCTGCGGCCAACAAGAACGATCTCGGCGGCGGCGATTACCGCGACATCATGACGGGCGTCGATGCCGTGATCGCGTCGCAGCCTGTCGATCCCGACAAGCTCGTGCTCATGGGGTACAGCTACGGCGGCGAGATGGCGGGGTTCGTTGCCGGCAAGACCAACCGCTTCAAGGCCATCATCAGCGGCGCGCCGGTGATCAATCAGCTCAGCGAATACGGCACCGAGGACAATTCGTGGTACGACCGCTGGTGGTATGGCAAGCCCTGGGTCAACTTCGAAGCTGCCTGGCGCCAGAGCCCGCTCGCCTATGCGGCCAACGTCAAGACGCCGTTCCTGCTGCTTCAGGGCGACAGTGACGTCACGGATCCACTGGGTCAGAGTCAGGAGATGTATCGGGCGCTGCGCCAGGAGGGCGTGCATGTAGAAATGATGGTGTATCCACGCGAGGGGCACCGCAGTCTGTCGCGGGGCATGCAAGGATTTCCGACGCAGGAACCCTGGCACGGCTTCGACGCACGGCAGAGAATCGTGAAGTTCATCGGCAACGGGTTGACCAGGCAGGGCAGGTCGAGCGAGGCGCCATGAAGTATCTGATGTTCTACGAGATGGCCGCAGACGGGTTGCCGAAAGCGCAGGCGAATCTTCCTGCGCATCAAGCTCGACTCAAGGAGTTTCATCAGAAGGGCACTTTGCTCATGGCGGGACCCTATGGCTCTCCGCCGAGAGGTGCTCTGGGAGTGTTCACCTCACGCGCAGCTGCCGAGGAGTTTGTTGCCGGCGATCCATTCGTGATCAACGGGGTCGTGGGCAAGCACAGCATCCACGAGTGGTTGGAGGCACTTGCGCCGTAGACGGAGGCAACGCCATGAACGGGTCGTTCCTTAGATTCTATGTCCTCGAGAAGCAGCACATTCATCATCGGCCGGTATGGGAGTGGCTGCTCGAGCGCGCCAACACGATGGGGATTCGCGGCGGATCCGCGTTCCGCGCCATCGCGGGTTTCGGCAGGCATCACACGATGCACGAGGCTCATTTCATCGAGCTCGCCGGCCTGCAGCCGATCGAGGTGGAGTTCATCGTCACCGATAAAGAAGGTGAGGACCTGCTCGATCTCATCCGCCGCGAGAAGGTGCGACTGTTCTACGCGCAGATTCCTGCGCACTTCGATGTGATCAATCCCGATGCCAGCGATGCGCTTGAATGAGAGAACCACACACGTTCTCTTTCAGCTGAGCCTTCTGTGCAAAGCTGTGTTCGCTGTCGCGGAGATCCTTGCCGGGATCGGCGCGTATTTCGTGACGCAGGAGTTCGTGTTCAGAGTCGTCGATCGCTTGACGCGCGCGGAGTTGCTGCAACACCCGCACGATCCGATCGCAAACTACCTCTATACGTCCGCGCAGCACTTCTCACTGAGCACGCGGAACTTCACGGCCGCGTATCTCTTGAGTCACGGCGTCATCAAGCTTTGGCTGATCGTGGGTTTGCTCAGAAACAAGCACGGGTATTACCCGCTGGCGATCGCGGTCTTCGGCATGTTCGTCGTCTACCAGCTCTATCGATTCAATCTGAGCCACTCGCTGTGGCTGATTCTGATCACGCTGGTCGACCTGGTCGTGATTGCCCTGACGTGGCAGGAGTATCGCTACGTCAGAGCGAAAGCTCACAGTGCACAAGGGTTTGATCAGGTCTAGCCGTCAGCGCTTTTTGTGGATTGCTGCTGCGGCGATCGGCCGCATCGCGGCGTAACCTTCAGGCGTCGGGTGGACTTCGTCCTTTGCGAGATTGAGCTTCACGTTTCCGGCCGCGTCCGACAGCGCGGCGGCGTAGTCGGCGTACGCCGCGCCGATCTGTTTTGCATAGCTGCGCATCCATTCATTCAGTGCGATCGCTACCGGCTTCGGCTGGAGGTCCGGTCGCCACCAATACTTCGATGCCGGCGGTACGGAACCGAGTACGACGTGAATCTTGTGAGCGCGTGCGATCTCGCACATCGCCATGAGGTTGTTCTTCGAGTCCTCGGGCGACATCGGTCCGGTGTTCTGCGCAATGTCGTTAGTGCCGGCCATGATGTGCACCACGCGCGGCTTCAGTGCAACGACGTCGGCGTGCATGCGCACGAGGAGCTGGGGAGTCGTCTGCGCACTGATGCCGCGGCCGACATTGGCGCCTGACAAAAAACCGGGATCGGTACTGGCCCATCCTTCGGTGATGGAGTCACCCAGGAACACCACGTCGACCTTTGCGCCACGGGATATGAGCTCTGCGTTGGCCTGACGATACTTGTCGAGCCAGGCCCAATCTGTCAGCAGACGCGGCGGTTGCAGCGCCGGCGCGGTGTTGGGCTGCTCGCCGCATCCTTCTATGGCGCTCGCGATAGATGGAACGACGAGACTGGCGCCGAAAGAGGCTGCAAGCAGTGAACGTCGAGTGAGCTCGGTCATCGTGTTGCTCCGGCAAGTCATTCGTTGTCGTGCTAGGTTACTCCATGAACGAGGTTGAACCGGATGCGCTCGAGAAGAAGATTAGAATTGGCTGTGGCGCGTTGGCAGGTCTGGCGGTCGGAGCGAGCGTCGGTGTCCTGGGACTCGGCCTGCGGGCTGGAGCGCTCTGGGCGTTCGTTGGGCTCGCCGTCATCGTATGCGCTTTCCTTGCGTTTCGATGCGGAGACCGGTTCTGGATAAAGCTGATGGGGGTGCTGAAGTGGTGGTGAGTAGTCTCACCAGATCCGCACGCGAGCCTCCGGCTCGAGATATAGAGTCTGACCCGGTTTCACATCGAATGCCTCGTACCATGCGTCGAGGTTGCGAACGGTCGCAATCCGAAAGGTTTCCGGAGCGTGACTGTCCGTGGTGAGCTGCTCGCGTAGCGCCTCCTGCCGCGTCTTGCTACGCCATGCGCGCGCGAAGCCGATGAAGAATTCGCGGTCGAGCTGCTTCACGTACTGCTTGTCGCTGGCTTTACTGCCGAGCGTGTGCCGGTAAGCGTCGAACGCTGCGGCGAGACCGCCGAGATCGGCAACGTTCTCGACCAACGTTCGTTTGCCGTCGATCGTCATGTCGGGGAGCGGGCGATAGCTTGAGAACTGCTCCACGAGCGGTCGCGTAGCGGCTTCGTAGCCCGCCATGTCTTCGGCCGTCCACCAATGAAGTTTGCGTCGTGAGGCGTCGTAATCGGCGCCGAGCGTATCGACGAAGTGGCTGGCCTCGTGACCGATGATTGCGCCGATCGCGCCATAGTTCATCGCGTCCGAAGCAGTCGCGTCGAACTTCGGTGCCTGCAGCAACGCCGCAGAAAAGTTGTACGCATTCTGCTGGAACAGCAGCACGGCGCCCGCGGTTTGCGGCGATATCCACCATTGCGTGAGATCGACTGGTTTGCCGACGCGCGCGAGTGCGCGCTCGTAGTTCCAGTCGACCAGCCGCTGCTGGTTGCCGATCGGATCGGCAGCGTCGATCTTGAGGTCGCTGTAGTCCTGCCACTTCTCTGGATAGCCCATGCCGAAGTAGACGGTCTTTAGCTTCGCCAACGCCTGCTTCTTGCTGGCGGGCGATAGCCACGTCACCGCTGCGACACGCTGGCGGAAAGCCGCGATCACGTTCGCCGCGATGGCTTGCACCCGGGCCTTCTGCTGCGGCGGGAAGTGTCGTTCGGCGTAGAGCTGCCCGAGGATGCCGCTCATGGCTTGTTGAGTTGTTGTCAGCGCTCGTTGTTCGCGAGGACCGCTTTGGTTCAGGGCTTCGTCGGCAAAGGCGTGCGGTAACACATCGACATGCGCGTGAATGACGTGAAAGCGAAGGTAGTCGAGCCAGGCGGCGAGGGGCTGTGAAGCGACCAGTGCAGCAGCTCCTGTTACTGCGCCAGGTTGCCAGACGACGAACGACTGTTGTTTCGACAGCTTCGCCGCGGCGAAGAATGCGCTCCAGTCCATTCCAGGCGCTTGGCGCGCGAAGTCGGCGCGCGTCCAGAGATTGCTGGCGTTGGCCTCGTCAGCAGATGCGGCGCTTGTCGCATGAGTTCGTGCGATCGCTATTTCGAGCGCCATTACACCTGCGGCTCGTTGTTCAGCCTGATCAAATCCGGCGAGCGCCAGCATGCGTCCGATGTATCGCTCGTATCGGGTGCGCTGGGATTGGTCGTCGGCCGCAGTGCTCAAGTAGCGATCGCGATCGCCGAGGCCGAGACCTCCTTGCAGAAGGAGCGCGACATTGTTGGCTTCGCCGTGCAAGCCAGGCTCAACCGACAGGCCGAGCAAGTGCGTGGAATCGTAGATGCCGAGATTCAACGGGTCGACGTCGGCACGCAGTTCGCTGCCGAGGAATCGCGTCAATGCCGTTCGGTCGCTGATGGCGTTGATGCGCCCCAGCGTGGGCGCAAGGGGTGTGACCCCGTCGCTCTCGATCGCTTCGTCGTCCAGATAGGCCGCGCGGAAGTTCGCGACCTTGCGCGCGTTTGAGTCCGCGGGCGCGCCCGCCGTGTCGTCGACCAGCTTGTCGAGTTGTCGACGCGTGAGATCGTTGATCTCGCTGCGCGCGGTCCAGCGTGGGGCGCCGTCCGGAATCTTCGTAGCTTGCAGCCAGGCGCTGTTGGCGTAGGCGAAGAAGTCATCTCCCGGCTGCGGTTCCGTCGTCGCCGCGGAAATGGCTGCACTTGGAGTCAATGCGCACGCAAGCACAAGCGTCAGTGCGCCGCGGATACCAGTCGTGCTGGTCGGCATGATGAGAGGGCCTCCGGATCTACCCGGATGCTAAGTCGCAGACCGTCCGTGGATGCGACACGTTTGGATCAGGAACGGACCTCTGCTAGGTTATCCGCGCCGTCAGGAGGTCAGGGAGTTCGCCTCATGGCTGTTGTCGTCGTTTCGTGAGCTGTGGCTCAGAGTCCGTTGGGTAGTGCTTGTTGTTGGAATCTTGTTCGCTGCCGCCATCACTCGCTTCATGGCGATGGGAATGCTTGCAAGCGCAACGCAAGCGCCTGCGCTCTCAAGCGCCCGGCAACACGAGCACCGCCCACGCAAGCAGGGGAGCGAACCCCACCACCACGGCGCTGTAGGCCAACAGCTGGCGATACAGCGAAACCCGATCGATGCCGTGCGCGCTCGCAACCACTAGAGCGCCGTTCGTGGAGAACGGGCTAACGTCCACGATGGAAGAGGAGATCGCCAGCGCGGCAACGACGCCTGCGGTGTCGATCTTTCCGAGCAAGAGCAGGGGCACTGCCAGCGGGATGATGGCGCCCAGAACCCCGACCGTCGACGCGAATGCCGAAACGACTCCGCCCACATAGCAGAGCAGCAGCGCGCCCAGAAGCGGTGCGGCTGCATGCGATACCGAATCTCCGACGTACGTGACAGCGCCACCCTTCTGCAGCACCGAGATGTATGTAACGACGCCACAGATCAGCAGCACCGTCGACCAATGGACCTGATCGACCGCGCGCGCCTGGTCCTTCGGAAACAGAATCGTCAGCACGACTGCGATCGTGATGGCGACGAGCCCGACGTTGAGGTCGAACACCAGCGCGCCTACGCCGAGCGCGATCAGCCCCAGCAGCGTCAGTCCCCGCTGATAGCTGAGTCGCTGACCGCTCGCAGCGTCGGCTGCTTGCTCGGCCTCGATGCGCGCAGCTGGTTGTGCAAACAGGCTGCGGCCGTCAAACAGAAAGAAGATGACGACGGCCACGAGCAGATTGAAGACCAGGCTCGCAACGAACAGATGCAGCTCGCTGCCGGCCAGGTGCGCTCGTTGTACGACGTCGTTCGTGATGCTCCCGTAGACGCTCATGGGAGAGAAGCCGCCGCCTTGCGCACCGTGAATGACCATGAGTCCCATCAGCAGCGGATTGATGCGGTACTGCTGCGCGAACCGCAGGGCAACCGGGGCGATGATCGCGACTGCGCCGGGACTCACTGCGCCGACGCTGGTCAGCAGCCCTGTCACGAGGAACATCATCCAGGGAATAGCCGCCACGTGGCCGCGCACCGAGCGGACAGCGAGGCGGACCAGCCAGTCGATCGTGCCGTTGTTCTGCGCAATCGCAAACAGGTACGTGATGCCGACCAGCGTGACGAACAGATCGCCCGGAAAGCCGGCCAGGACGTTGGCAGCCGTCATGTCGACGTACAGACCGCCGACGATAAAGGCCATCACGAACGCCAGCGCTCCCATGTTGACGGGCAACACGGTGCCGACGACGAACAGGACGACCAGCCCGACGATGCATGCAATTTCCTGTGACATGGCGCGCAGGTATACCCTTGCGCAGGTGACTACGGCAATCCACAGCACCAGCCTCGACAGCTTCGTTGCACACTTCTTTGGAGCCTTCGACAATCGAAGCGGGCGAGTTCCGACGCCTGCGGAGATCGCTGCCCTGTTTGTGGAGAACGCCGTCATTGTCCGTAGCGCGGGGAACGAGACCGTCGTTCTGACGGTTGCCGAGTTCATAGAACCGAGAGTGGCGCTGCTCACGTCCGGGAGACTCCGGGAATTCTCCGAATGGGAGACGACCAGCACCACGCAGACGTTCGGTAACTTTGCGGTTCGAGCATCGCAATATTCGAAGTCGGGAGTCCTGGATTCGATGCCGTACGAGGGCCAAGGCACCAAGCTGTTTCAGCTCGCCAACATAGGCGGCGAGTGGCGCATCGTTTCCTTGTGTTGGTACGACAGCGATGGCTGAGCGATGCCGATCACTTATTCAATCGACGAGCGCCACGGGATCATTACGGAAGTCTGGACCGGGGAGGTTTCCGCGACGGATCTCGCCGACCACTGGAAGCGCCTGCTTGTCGACCCGGACGCGCTCGCAATTCGCAGGACGCTGGTGGATCTGCGCAATTGCGAGCTGGCATTTTCCGGTGAACAGCTGTTCAACCTGGTCCGAACCCTGGTCGAGCCGGCCCTCAACGGCAGGGATTGGCGCTCCGCGTTGCTGGTCGGAGGCTCGGTGCACTTCGGTGTGTCGCGCCAGTATCAATCGTTCGCCGAGATGTACAGCAAGGACGCGATATTCCACGACGAGGACGCCGCGTTGAAATGGCTGCGTCGATAAGCACGAGAAGCAGCTCTGTTGAGGCCTGGATCCTCTGGATCGCAGCGGCCGTGGCGCTGGCGTACCTGTTGCTGCCGCGTCCGTATCCAGGCGACGTTGCGCTCAAGACGTCGATGTGCGTGCTGCTCGCGATCGTTGCGTTTCGCGGTGGGCTGAAACTCTTCGCACTGGCATTGCTGTTCTCGGCTGCAGGTGACGCGTTCCTCGCCTACGACGGCCAACGATTGTTTGTCCCGGGCCTCGCGAGCTTTCTCGTCACGCACATCCTTTATGCGGTCGTCTTCGTGCTTGCAACGAAGGGCACACCGACGCCGATGACTGCTGCGCGCAAGGCTATGCTCGCCGTCATCCCGACGTTCGCGGTCGTGTACGGCGCCGTCCTCTGGCCGCACCTTGGCGAGTTGGCGATCCCGGTCATCCTCTACATCGCCGCGATCGTCGTGATGGCGATGCTGTCGTTGCGCGTTCGCGCGATCGAGGTGCCAGTCGGCGCAGTGCTGTTCATGGCATCCGACAGCCTGATCTCGCTCGGGAAGTTCTTGTGGCAAGCTCCGTGGGTCGGACCGCTGGTGTGGATCACGTACGCGCTCGCGCAGTTGATGATCACCCGCGGCATGCTGATAGGCAGGAGCGGATCATGGCGTTGATTACGCGACGAGCAGTCCTGCAACGCGCGGCATTAACAGCGGGGGCGCTTGGTTCGGATACGGGATCGGTTCGAGCGCTGGCCTCGAAGTTGACGGGCCAAGTCATCACCCCAGCGACACCGGAATACGAATCTGCACGGTTGCTGTTCAATCGTGCATTCGATTTTCATCCGGCACTGATCGTTCGATGTGCCGTCGCGTCGGATATTGCTCGGACCCTCGACTTCGCTCAGCGCCACGATCTGCGCGTAGCTGTGCGCGGCGGAGGGCACAATCGCGCCGGACTCAGCTCTTGCGATGGCGGCGTGGTCATCGATACCTCGATGATGCATCGGGTTGTCGTCGACGCGGCCAAGCGAGTCGCGCATGCG
>Ga0207662_10001067_pt1 | contig 12904 bp, 9 predicted proteins | sample KBSS33LmetaG_FD_184338 | JGI IMG/M metagenome (GOLD analysis project Ga0207662, IMG submission 184338) | Switchgrass rhizosphere microbial communities from Kellogg Biological Station, Michigan, USA - KBS S3-3L metaG (SPAdes) (version 2) | ecosystem: Host-associated > Plants > Roots > Rhizosphere... | reverse complement strand
GCCAGGCGCTGGATCCCCTCGGGCACCGTCGCCGAGAACAGCAGCGTCTGCCGCGCCGTCGGCGTCTTCTCCAGGATGGTTTCGATGTCTTCCTGGAAACCCATCGACAGCATCTCGTCGCACTCGTCCAGCACGGCGCAGCGGACGCGATCCAGCTTGAGCGTCCCGCGCCGCAGGTGGTCGAGCACGCGGCCCGGCGTGCCGCACACGATCTGGCCGCCGTCGCGCAGCTGCTCGACCTGCCGTCCCATCGGCGCGCCGCCGTAGACGGGGACGACCGTGATCTGGCGGTACTGGCAGATCCTCGCCAGCTCGGCGGCGACCTGCAGGGCCAGCTCGCGCGTCGGCAGCAGCACGATCGCCTGCACGAACTTGTCGTCGCCTTTGACGATGCCGTTCGCGAACGGAATCCCGAACGCGGCCGTCTTTCCCGAACCGGTGCGCGACTGCACCATCAGGTCGCGGCCGTCGCGAACCAGGGGCAGCGTCGCCGACTGGACGGGCATCGGGTCGACGAAGCCCATCTCCTCGATCGCGCGCAGCACGTCGGCGTGCAGGCCAAGCTCGGCGAACGTCGGGCCCTTCGGCGCGGCGGCGGCTGCTGCTGCTGCTGCGTCCGCGTTCGCCGCGGAGGCGGCCGCGGCCGCGGCTTCGATCGGTGATTCGGAGGTTGGTGCGGGTGCGGGTGTGTCGTTGCTCGGATCGGTCATGGTTGTGTGGCTCCAGAAGGTGGCGCGGCGCCGGTGGTGCCGATGTGTCGGCCCACCGCTTTGAGTCGCTCGCGCATCTGATCCAGGCGTGGGGCCTGGTCCCGTGCGAAACGGCGAAGTTGATCTGTGTAGGTGGCCTCGGTCTTCTTGAGCTCGTCGTAGATCACGCCGAGCTCATCCCAGCTCTTCGCGAGCGGGCCCTTGCGCCGCTCGCCGAATCGACAGCGCTCGCCGGCCGCCTTCCACTGCCCAAGCCAGAACGATTCACTCTCCGACCAGCGCTGGGCCTCGTCGGTGTCGTAGTGCGCGAGCAGGTTGTGGAAGTTCTCGAGGTGGCGCTCCAGCGCCTCCTCGACGACGCCGAGCTCTTCCAGGCAGCCCTGCAGATCGGCGGGCGAGGCGGCGGATGCGACGGGCGCGCCCGAAGGGACCGCGTTGCGGCGGCGATAGATCGACACGCCTACCGACATGAGCATGTAGACACTGCCCAGCGAGACGAACCCCAGAACCAACCAGGAGAGGAACCGTCGGTAAGGGCCAAACTCGGGAGGAGATGTCGGAGCAGGTTGTTCAGAGGGCATTGCCGCGGTGGCGCGTCAGCGCGTGCGACGGAGCGCCGCCGCATCACGAAAGCCCCGGTGCGCCGGGGCGTCGTCCCGAAACCTACGGGCGCGCCGCCGCCCTGTCAACTCAGCCCATCCGATGGGCTACATGCAGGATTGGGCGCGGCAGACGCCGACCTGACCGAACCGGCAGCAGTTCGGGGCCGTGTTGGGACACTGGGCGGCCCCGCTGCAGAGGACGACGCCGCCCGCGAAGGTGCAGGTCGCGGAGGTGACGCAGCTGGTGGCGCCGCCGAGCAGGCTCAGGCAGCAAACGTTGCCGCCCGTGCAGGCGGAGCCCTCGAGGCACCCGATGTTCGCGCCGCCCATGCACGTCGCCCCCGCGCTGATGCACATCGCGCCGGCCTGGGTGACGCAGCAGGACTGCGTGCCTGGGGTGCAGGTCATCTGCCCGCAGGGGATGGGAACCGGCGGCTGGCCGCCTGTGCCCGTGGTTCCGGCGTTGCCCGACCGCCCGCCACGGCCGGCCATACCGGTTGCGCCGCCGCGACCGCTCGCGCCCGCCGCGCCGGTCGTGCCACCCCGACCGCTCGCGCCGGCGCTGCCCGTCGTACCGCCGCGCCCGCTCGTGCCGGCCGCACCGGTGGTTCCACCGCGACCTGCCGCACCCGTGGTGCCTCCTACGCCGGCCGCACCGGTGGTGCCGCCCCGGCCGCCGACACCGGCGCTGCCCGTCGTGCCGCCGCGGCCGGCCGCACCGGTGGTGCCGCCGCGACCGCCGGCGCCGCCCACCGACAGGCCTCCGCCGCCGCCGGCGCCGCCATTCCCGCCCGTACCCGGACCCTCCGATCCGGCGACGCCGGTCGGGGATCCCGAATCGTCCTCGCCCGGCTGATCCAGCTCGGTGCGCCCGCAGGCCATGACGACCATCGAGGCGACCAACAGGACTGGGAGACGTCGGCCGATCTGCATGCGGATCCTTCAAATGATAGACCCAATCGGCGGAAAGGCCCCAATTCGCGAATTACGGCGCCCAGACGATGGCCCGGAAATGCCCGTCCGCGTCGGACTGCGCCTGGCCGCGCAGCGTCGGCGGTGCGCACGAGGTGGGCGACGGGCAGTTCGGCTCGAAGATCCTGATCGTCGTGAACGGCAATGGATTGTCGAGCGCATCTTCGAGGTCGCCCTCGAACAGGGCGGGCGGCGGAAGGCGAACCGTTCGGTTCGCGTCGATATTGGCCACGACCTCGTAAGGCTCGGTCCACCGGGGAGCGGGTGATCCGGTGGGAGGATCGTAATCGAGCTGATAGTGGCCGGGATCGAGCGCGAGCTTGAATGCGCCCGTCGCGTCGGTGATGACGCTCGTCGTGGCGGGACCCAGCAGGCACAAGGTGTCCGCCGCCGCCCCCGTCGTCGCGGTGACGACAGCATTGGCGACGGGCGCGCCATCGGCAGACAGCAACGTACCGGAGACCACCGGCCGGGGAAGCAGCGTGAACTCCCGCGCGGATCCGTTGTACAGCACCGGGACGTACGAGGCGCACTGGGTCGTCCACGGCGAGCCCGCCGGCGGGGCGACGCTGACCGCGTAATTGAGCGCCGTCTGCGAGTCGCCCGGAATCAGATCGAGCTGGGCGTTTCCATTCGCGTCGGTGGATCCGTCCCGGAGGTATTTGAACGTCGCCCTGCTATCGCCGCCGGTAAAAGTGGTCGCGACGGCTCGAACGGCGGCGTTCGCCACGCGTTGGTCGTCCGTGGTGCCGTGGACAGTCACCTGGAATGCATTGGTCATCGGATGAGGGGGCAGCGCGATTGGGCCGAGATCCTTGGGTCCTGCGGCGAGAGGGATCTGCGCAAGGGTCAACCAGGGATCGAAGGCGCCGGTGGCCGGCAGAAGCTGCAGGTTGACCGGGCCACTTCCGGCGGCGAGGTAGATCGTGAAGCCGCCGTCGACCGGCGACGTGACGGCCGTCGTACTCGCGAGGAGGTCACCCTGGAACGCGCGCGCCGTGAAGTTTTCCCTGGCGGCCTCGTTCACAGGATCGACCAGCCGACCACTGATCTTGAACGAGGCTCCCGACAACATCCCCGCATTCACGGTCTGGCCTGACGTTGGTATCGGCACAGCAGGAAACGTGTACGGCGGCGTCGTCACATCAGCGGGCGGCAGGGGGATCAGATTCACAGTCGCCTGTTGCCCGAGGACGTTCGGGGGCACGGCGAGGATCGCCCAGCGCTTCGTCGGGACGAAATCGGCCTGGAAGGACAGAGCGGGCCGCCCGGGAATCTGCGACGGCACCGTCAGTATCACGGTCGCCATCGTCGGGACGGCTGTCGCGGACGTCGAGTCGGCTGCGAACTGGACCGTCAGCGGCACTGTCGAGTTGGCGCTCAGGACGACGGGGGAACCGTTGACGGACAGCAGCTCCGTGACTGTTGGAACGGGGGTTTCGGCAAGGGGGGGAGGGCGCACCGGGGGTGGGTTGAGCTCGACCGCCCAACTGGGCTGCGGATCGAGCCGGTCCACGCAGCGGTTGGCGAAGCAGGATCGGGTGCTCCCGCACTGCCCGTCAGACGAGCAGGCGATGACGGACGCTCCGCCGGACCCACCATCGATCGCCACTTGGCCGCCTGTCTTGCCCGCGCAGGATATCGCCGCGAGCGAGATCAGCGCCGTGAGCAGGGAGATCTTCATTACGGGCTCGCTGGACTCGCCGCACAGGTCATGTCCAGCGTCCAGGTGACGAGGTTGTGGAGGCCGGGCGGCTGGACCTTGAGCAAATCCGGAGTTGTATCGTCCCAGTCGCGATCGGCGACGACCCCCCAGACCATGTGCCGCGACTTCATGTGGTCGAAGGGGTCCTGGCAGGTGACCCTCTTGTCGACGAGCTCACGCAAGGGACCGTTGCCACTGGGGGGAACGATCGGCTTCGTCGCCGGAACCGAAAAGCCGTCGATGATCCACCTGATGAACAGCTTGTCGCCAACATTGAGGTCGGTGACATACATCTGGAAGGTGAACGGCTGGGACTGCGTGGCCGTGACCTCCGCGCCCCAGGTCGGATTCGGATCGAGAATCTGCGGCGGCGAGTTCGCGACGCCGGGCGGATCCTGAAACTCGGGACCTACCGGAATGATGCAGGCGGGCAACAGCGAGGTGGCGAACAGCAAGAGAAGCTTTCGGTCGAGCTGGCGCAGAAGCCGAAGAACGTGCAGCAGTAAGCGTGCCAGCGCGAAATGGCCCGCGCCGCCGGCCTTTGCCGGCGTCGGTCGACGCCAGGGCCGGACATCGATGTCAGGCGCGGTCATTTTTTTCGCCACGGGCGCGCGGGGCCGGAGGTGAGGGTTAGGCGTCGCCTTCGTGGCTTCCGTTCGTAGAAGTGCCGTCTTCGAGGCCGCCGTTCTCACCTTTTTCGAGGTGGCGGAAGATCGTGCGCGGGTCGACGCCCAGGTCGCGGGCTGTCTTGGTCCGGTTGCCGTTGTTCAGCGTCAGGATCTCGTTGATGTAGTCGCGCTGGAACTTCTCCTTGGCCTCGGCCAGCGGCAGGATCGGCGGCAGGTCGTCGGGCGACAGGTCCAGATCTTCGGGGCCGAGCAGCGCCTTGTCGGCCAGCACGACCGCCTTCTTGATCCGGTTCTCGAGCTCGCGGATGTTCCCCGGCCAGCGGTGGCGCTTGATCGCCGCGATCGCGTTGGGCGTCAGGCCGCGGACGGTGTTGCCGTACTCGGGCGCGTACCGGCCCACCATGTAGCGGGCGAGCACGACGATGTCGTCGCCACGATCGCGCAGCGGCGGCAGGTGCAGGTTCACCACGTTGAGGCGGTAGTAGAGATCCTCGCGGAAACGGCCGGCCTTGATCTCCACGTCCAGGTCGCGGTTCGTGGCGGCGAGGATGCGGATGTCGACCGACTCGGCGTTGGTGTCGCCGACGCGCACCACGACCTTTTCTTGTAAGGCGCGCAGGATCTTCACTTGCAGCTGCAGCGGCATCTCGCCGATCTCGTCCAGGAACAGCGTGCCGTGGTCGGCGGCCTGGAAGCGCCCGGTCTTGTTGCTGACGGCGCCCGTGAACGCGCCGCGCACGTGCCCGAACAGCTCCGACTCGAGGAGGTTCTCCGGGATCGCGCCGCAGTTGATCGTGATGAACGGCTGCTTCGCGCGCGGCGACCGCGCGTGCAGCTCGCGCGCGATCAGCTCCTTGCCGGTGCCGGTCTCGCCGGTGATCAGCACGGAGATGTCCGTGGTCGCCACCTTCTGCACCTTGCGGAACACCTCCTGCATCCGCGGCGACGCGCCCAGGATCTCGCCGAAGCGGATCTGCTCGATGCGGTCGTGCAGCGACCGGTTGTCCAGCTTCAGCTCGTTGACCAGCAGCGCGTTGCGCACCAGCAGCGACGCCTGCGCGGCGAACACCATCATGATCTCTAGATGAGACTGGTCGAACAGCTCCGCGACGTGGTCGTTGCCGACGTAGATGACGCCCAGGATGTTGCCCCGCTCCAGCAGCGGCACGCACATCACCGACGTCAGCTTGAGATTGACGACCGACAGCGAGTTCTTGAACGCCTCGTCGTTCAGCGCGTCGGAGATGATCAGCGGTTTGTGCGTCTTGACGACGTGTTCGATGATCGAGTCCGACAGCTGCCGGACGGCGTCGGAGATGGTCTCGCGCCGGATGTTGCGGGCGACCTTCACCACAGGCTCTCCCGATTCCATCAGCACCAGGAAGCCCTTGTCGGCGCTGGACACCGCGATCATCACGTCCAGCAACTGGTCGAGCAGCGCCGGCAGCTCGTAGCTCGCCATCAGCTTGTGCGAGAACTCGTAGAGCTGCTTGTACGACGCCAGCTCCGCCGACTTCCCGTCGGTCACGTCCTCCGCGACCGGCTGGTCGTAAAGCGAGAACTCGATCTCGGCGCTGCCGATGCGGACCCGATCCTCGTGCTGGAGCTTGTGGCGGTTCTTCTTCTTTCCGTTGACGAACACCTCCGCGTCCTTCTCGGTCGTCGCGAGGTTGAACTCGCGGCCGTCGAAGTGGATGTGGACGTGGCTGTCGGCCAGCGTCGGATCGGGAAGCGTGACGTCGGCCTCCTCGCTGCGCCCGAGCGAGGTGATCTTCTTGTGGATGCGGTAGACCTTCGTGCCCTTGCCGGGGACCGCGAGTTTCAGTGTCGCCATGGTTCCGGTTTCCTTTCAGAACGCCCAGGTGGCGCCGAGGCCGCCGGGCGAAAACGTCAAACGCGCTGCGGGCGAGCGCCCGTTCGCGACCCTGGCACCTTCGGGAAGAAGGACGTCGGGTTGGAAGTGCGCCATGGCGTCGATGACGCCCCAGATCGCGACGGCAAAGAACAGGCCGCCGCTGACGACCTGGACGCCGAGCAGAGCGCGCGATGTGTCCTCCTGCGCGTGATCGATCGACGTCGTCGGGCACGCCATGCCGTCCGCCAGTTGAATCTTGCAGCCCCGGTTTGGCGTCAGCCCGTAGAGCCCCAAGTTCGTCGCGAACGCACCCACCGACACGGCGCCCAGCAGCGCCTCGGCGCCGAAGAAGAACCAGCCCTTGCGGCGTTCGCCGTTCTGGAACTGGCCCGCGCCGAACGGGACGAAGTTGATCGCGTAAGAGTGCCGCTCATACTGCAGGACGGTCGGCGGCTTGCTCAGCCGCTCGATGTCCAGCCGGCGCTGCTCCGCCGCCGCCTTGTCGCGCTGGCGGCGCCGCTCCTCGAATTTCTCGATGGTCGCCTTCTCCTCGCTCAGCACGCCGTTGAAGAAGTCGACCACCTGCTGCGGGTCCAGCAGGGGATCGAAGCGGTAGTCGGGGCGGAGCTCGAGCAGCTTGCGGAACTCGCGGCGCGCCTCGTCGGGCTGATTCTGGAACAGGTAGGCGACGCCGAGCATGCGGCGCGCCTGGACGACCTCGCCCTCGCTGTCCAGCACCACCTCCGGGTAGAGCAGCGGGTGGAGGATGTCGATGGCGCGCTGGTACTCCGCGCGCCCGAACGCCGTGCGGCCCCGGTCGAAGGCGTCGCGCGTCGCGGGCGAGGCCTGCACCGGTACGACGGGAACCGGGGCCGTCGGCCCGATCGCCACCAGCGCTGACGCCAGCGCCGCGATCGCCGCGACCGGCATCTAGTTCCCGCCGCCCCTTAACTTCACCACGTGTTTCACGCGCTGCCCGGCGCGGACCCGCACCCGCTCGGTCGCGAACGCGTCGCCGTCGTCGGTGGAGATCTCGATCTCCTTGCTGGAGTCATCGTCGGAAAAGAATGCGACGTCGACCTCTTCGCCGGGCCGCGCCGTGATGGTCGCGCCGCCGCGCGCCGGATCGCGGACCAGGACGCGCGTTGCCGTCCCGGCCGGATCGGTGGTCACGACGAGGTGCGCTGGTCTCCACTTCAACCGGCGCGCGATGATCGAATCGGCCGGCACCGGCTGCTCGGGACCCACGGTGATCCGTTCGGGGAAGCAGCAGTTGGAGGGGCTGCGGAATTCGATGACGTGCACGCCGGACCAGGGCACGGAGATCTTCGTGTGGTCGACGTCGTATCCAAACTGCCGCTGGTTGTCGAGGTAGACGTCGACGTTCTGGGGCGTCGGTCCCAGCGTGAACGTCCGCATCGCGACCGGCTCGGCGGGGGGTGGGGCCTCGACGGGCGGAGGGACGGCGGCCGGTCGCGCCGCGCGCCGGTTCGCGGTCGCGCGTTTCGCACCCGTGGGCGAAAGCGGGATCTCCAAAGGCCGCGAAGGCAGGGGCGGCACGTCGACGACCGCCGGCGGCAGGCTCGGCGCGACGGCGACCGATACGGGCGGCGCGGGCGCGGCAGGCGGCGTGCGCGCCACCTCGGGCCGCCGTCCGCCCAGCTTCTTCACGCCGACAGAGACGCCGCCCCCGACCACCAGCGCGGCCCCGGCGATCAGCGCGACCAGCTTCAGGCGCGCGCGCCCCTCGAGCCGGCGCAGCGCCGCCGCGACGGCCGCGTTGTTCGGATCGAACGCCAGCACGCGGTTCCAGATCTCCAGCGCCTTCGCCGAGCGCTTCGCCGCCAGGTGGCGCGTCGCTGCCGCCGTCAACGCGGCCGCCAGTCGCTTCGGCAGCCCGGCCTCGTAGTCGTCGGGGGCGGCGAAGAACGCGCGCAGCTCGCCGCGCACGTCGCCGAGCCCCGCATCCTCCAGATACACCCGCAGGTCGTCGGCCAGCGGCCCGACGTCGGCGTAGCGGTCCTCGGGGCGTCGCGCGAGGGCCCGCGTGATGATGCGCGAGAGCGCCTGGTCGACGCCGCGGCCGACGAGGCGCGGGTCGGGGAACTTCCCTTCGGTGATCCGGCGCAGCACCTCGTGCGGGTTCTTGCCCGTGAAGGGCAGGCTGCCGGTCGCCAGCAGGTAGAGCATGATCCCGACCGAGAAGACGTCGGTCCGAAAATCGAGCTGCTTGCCCTCGACGATCTCGGGCGCCATGTACGCCGGCGATCCGAGCAGCTGCCCGGTGACGGTCATCCGCTGCAGGTCCAGCACCTGGGCGATGCCGAAGTCCATCAGCTTCAGCAGGCCGTCCTTCCGCACCATCACGTTCTCGGGCTTCACGTCGCGGTGGAGAACGCCCACGCCGTGCGCGTGCGCCAGCGCGCCACACACCTCCACGGCCACCAGCGCGGCCACTTCCGGAAACTTCAGGGCGCGCGCCGTCAGGAACTGCTTCAGCGTCTGTCCGTCGATGAACTCGGTGACGATGTACGAGCTCTGCGAGTCGAGCCCGGAGTAATCGAAAATTTCCAGGATGTTTTCATGACGCAGCTTCGCCACCGCCTGCGCCTCGCGTTCGAGCCGCGCCTTCGATTCGGGCTCAGCCGCGAGGTGCTGGTGCAGGACCTTGATCGCGACTTCGCGTTTCAGCGTCGCGTCCTGCGCGCGATACACGATGGCCATGCCACCTTGGCCCACCTCTTCGATGAGCTTGTACCGCTCGGGGATCTTGGCTTGCTCCATCCGTCACCCTGACGAACGTGTCATACCTGCAAGCTAACAGCCGCATATTACGCGGAGTTGCCGGGTCGCTTCAAGCGGGGTGACAGTGTCGCGCGTGTCAGGGCCGGCTAGGCGGTCCCGACGCCGGTTTCGGCGGGGTGGGCCAGGAAGTAGGGGAGGGCCTCCTGCATGAGGTCCAGCTCCGGATCCAGCTGCTTGCCGATGCCCTCGGTGACGGCGATCGCGATGTTCACGATGGTGAAGCTGGCGTTCACCCGCACCCGATGGCGGCGCATGATCGCCAGCAAATCCAGCAGCACGCGGCCGACCTGGACGTCCCCCAGCCGTTGGCCCCAGTAGCGGCCCACGAACTCGATGATGGCCGCGCGCAGGCGCTCGAAGCGCTCGGGATCGGCCTCCTGGCCCGTACCGGCGGACAGTTCGTGGATGATGCGGGCCATGCGGTCGCCGTCGCGCTGCGCCCAGGCCGCGAACAGGCGGGAGAAGCCCTTGCGGTGGGGTTCGTCGAGCTCGCCGACAAGGCCGAGGTCCAGCAGCGCCAGCTTGTCGTCGGGCGTGATGAAGATGTTTCCCGGGTGCAGGTCGGCGTGAACGAAGCCGTCCTCGAAGATCATCTTCAGCAGCGTCGCCAGTCCCAGGCGCGCGACCCGCTTTGGGTCCGACCGCGTCGTGGCGGTCGACAGGATCTTGGTTCCCGTGATGTAGCTCATCGTCAGGATGCGCTCGCTGGAGAGCGCGTCGACCACCTCGGGGAACACGACGTCGGCGTGGCCCTTGAAGTTGTGGCGGAAGCGCCGGTTGTTGCGCGCTTCGATCCGGAAGTCCAGCTGGGCGAACACGGCGCGGCCGAACTCCTCCAGCGTCTCGATCGGCGACAGCGTCGAGATCGACGGGATGAGGGCGATGAAGCGCGCCCACACCCGCATCACCACCAGATCGAACGTGCAGATCTCGACGACGTCGGGCCGGCGGACCTTGACGGCGACGACGCGGCCGTCGGGGAGGCGCGCCTTGTGCACCTGCGCCACCGACGCGGAGGCGATCGGCACCGGGGCGAACTCCGCGAAGATCGAGGCGAGCGGACGGCCGAGGTCGGTCTCCACGGAGCGAACCACCTCTTCGAAGGCAAACGGACCTACATGATCCTGGAGCTCCGCGAGCGCGTTCGAGATGTGCTCCGGGATGAGATCGGGGCGCGTGCTCATGATCTGCCCGACCTTGATGAAGGTTGCCCCGAGCTGGCGGAACAGGTCGACCACCACCTGACCGAGCCACGCCTGGCGTTTCGCGCGCCCGGAGCGCCGCAGCCAGAGCGCCAGCCACCCCAGGCAGAAGCGTGTCCCGTGTTTGGCGAACAGCACGCCGATCACGAAGGCGCGTGCCACCAGCCTCCAACGCGGGAGGGACTTCGCGGACATCCCCCGAATCTTAACCCGAACGCCCGCGACAGAGCATCGGGCGGGCAAGGCGCGGTATGCTCCTTGAGACAATGAGCGCCCCCCAGACGTCGGTTGCTTCCCCCGCGCCCGTGCGACCGGAGGTCGCCGAGCTGCGCAAGGACGACCCCCGGACGGCCGTCGAGCTCTGGAAGCGGCGGCTCGCCGCCAGCCCCGAGGCGGTGGCATTCCGGTACTACGACCGCGACGCCTGGCAGGGGATGACGTTCCGCGAGGCCGACGCGGCCGCCCGCGAGATCGCCGCGGGCCTGGTCGCGCGCGGGGTGGTCCCGGGGGACCGCGTCTGCATCGTGTCACAGACCCGGCTCGAGTGGGTTCTGTGCGACATCGCAATCCTGCTGGCGGGGGGGGTGACCGTCCCGATCTACGCGTCTAACACGGCGGAGCAGTGCGAGTTCATCGTCCGCGACGCGGGCGCGAAGATCGTCATCGTCGAGGACGCGGCGCAGAGGGAGAAGCTGGTCGGTCTGCGCAACAAGCTGTTCACGGTCGCGCACCTCATTCAGCTCACGGGTGACCCGCCCGCGGGTCTCACGCCGCCTCCCGGAGGTGATGCGTCCACCCCGTCCCGGTTCGTGCAGTCGCTGGCGGAGGTGCGCGCGGCCGGGCGGCAGTGGGGCGTCGCCCACCCAGGCGAGCTGGACGCCCACGCCGAGACCGTCGCTCCCGATTCGCTGTTCACGATCATCTACACATCAGGGACGACGGGCGTACCCAAGGGCGTCGTGCTCACGCACGACAACATGGTCGCCGGCGTGGTGAGCGCGATTCGCGCCATGGGGATGGCCACCGTGGACGTGCAATATCTGTTTCTGCCGCTGGCGCACGTGCTCGGGCGGGAGCTCGAGTGGGTGACGGTCCAGATCGGATGCGAGACGGCGTTCTCGCGCGGGACGGCGAACATCAAGGAGGACCTGGTCGCGATTCGCCCCACGTTCATGGCAGGCGTTCCCCGCATTTTCGAGAAGTTCTACGCGGGTGTGAAGGCGGCGATGGAGCAGGGATCGGGCACCAAGCGGGCGATAGGGGCGTGGGCGATGCGGGTGGGCTACGCGCACGCCGCCGCGGTGCGCGCCGGTAAACCGGCCGGCGGCTTGCCGCACTGGCTGGCGGACAAGCTGGTGTTCTCGAAGATGCGCGCCCGCCTGGGCCTGGACCGGGCGCGCTTCCTCATCTCCGGGGGCGCGCCGCTCTCCGCCGAAATCTGCGAGTTCTTTCACGCGGCCGGCGTCCTGATCCTGGAAGGCTACGGCCTCACCGAGACGGTCGCGGCGGCGCACCTCAACACGACGGCGTCGTTCCGCTTCGGCACCGTCGGCCCGGCGCTGGATGTCGTCGAGACGAAGATCGCCGAGGATGGCGAGATCCTCATGCGCGGACCGTCGGTGTTCCGCCAGTACTACAACAACCCGGCGGCGACCGCCGAGGCCGTAGAACCCGACGGATGGTTCCACTCGGGCGACATCGGCGTGCTCGAGGACGGCTTCCTGCGCATCACCGACCGGAAGAAGGATCTGATCGTCACGGCGAACGGCAAGAAGATCGCGCCGCAGGCGCTCGAGAACGCGCTCAAGACGCGGTCGCCGCTCTTCAGTCAGGTGCTGGTCTACGGCGACAAGCGGCCCTATTGCGTCGCGCTGGTCACGCTGTCCGACGATGCGCGAAAGAAGTTCGGCGGCGGCGGGCCGGACCTCGCGGCGTCACCGGAGGTGAAGGCGGCGCTGCAAAAGGAGATCGATGCGCTCAACGCGACGCTCGCGTCGTTCGAATCGATCAAGAAGTTCGCGATCCTCCCCGAAGACCTGACCGAGGCTTCCGGCGACCTCACCCCCAAGCTGAGCGTGAAGCGCAAGGTCGTCATCGACAAGTACCGCGCCGTCATCGAAGAGCTGTACCGGTAGGCGAGCCACCGGATCGTGAACGATCTTACAGCCGCAGCGTCCGCAGCGAAGCCACCAACCCGTCGATCACGTCCCTCAGTTTGTCGAACGCCGGCTGCGTCACCGTGAAGTTGTCCTCGTTCATGTAGAGGTCGCGGCGGAGCTCGATCTGGATGGCGTGGATGGCGTTCGCCGGGCTGCCGTGGTGTGTGGTGATGAAGCCGCCCTTGTAAGGATCGTTGGCGGCGACCCGCAGCCCGGCCGCCTGGAAGTGACGGGTCACGTGCGCCGTCAACGCGGCGGCGCAGCT
>Ga0207662_10001065_pt1 | contig 12907 bp, 11 predicted proteins | sample KBSS33LmetaG_FD_184338 | JGI IMG/M metagenome (GOLD analysis project Ga0207662, IMG submission 184338) | Switchgrass rhizosphere microbial communities from Kellogg Biological Station, Michigan, USA - KBS S3-3L metaG (SPAdes) (version 2) | ecosystem: Host-associated > Plants > Roots >... | reverse complement strand
CATGGATCGCACCGCCGCGCATGTCGCCGTCGGCGTGATCACCATGACCACCCCAGCCACCTCGACGGCCAAAACGGCCCTGCTGGCCCTGCTCCTGGGTTGACTGATTCGGGCTCACCGACTGAGCGACAACAATCGAACCAGCAACAGCCACACCTGTAAGAACGGTGGCTAATCCTAATGTTTTAAGCTTTCCCAGTGTCTTCATTTCGTCTTTCTTTCCTCTTGTTCTTCTTGGCTTGTTTATGACAGGGGAGCCTCCCACCGACAAAGACACCGGGCGTAGGGGATTGGTTACAAGGTCGTCGTCTGGTTCAGAACAGGAGCGAAAGCGACTGCCACACGCAACGGCCTCAGCCCCGTCGAAAGCAGTCGCTTCGCTCCTGTTCTGAACGACCTAATATTCCTTCCTCGTCTGTAACCGATTCGTCATCCGGCGTGTCTAGCCTCTCGATGAAATTTTTCACTGCCCTTTTCTTCGCTCTTATCGTCGCGGTTCCAGGCGTCGCTCAGACCTCTTCCAAACCAGCGGATCTGATAGCAGCCACTGAAAAATCAAAGGCTGCCGCCGAAGAGCAAGTTCCGGTTGCTGAGGAGGCAGTCAAAAAAGCAACGGATTCGTTAAAGTTAATCGAAGAACTTGTCTCTGAAGGTTTGGTCGCGCAGGTTGAGGTCGAAAGAGCTCAGGAGGAGTTGGAGGGTACGAAGGCACGAGTCAAAGAATTGCAAAAGCAAGTGTCCGACTCAATTCAGATCGTCGCAGATCTGAAGAAAGCCGAGCTCGCTCAGGCGGAGGGTTCAAAAATCAAGCAGTTCACCAAGCCGACGTTAATGGCGATTAACACTTCCGGTTCTGTCACGCGAGCGACGGGTGGAAACTGGTCGATGGCGAACTTATCGGCGGTGCAGCAGTTCTTTGCCAGCACGTTCGGACGGGCACTTCCGATGAGCACAGTCGGACAGAGTGCAACGCATAACCGTCTGGGTTGGGATCATCGTAACGCTGTCGATGTTGGTGTCCATCCAGACAGTAAGGAGGGTCAGGCGCTGATCGGGTTCCTGCAAAGCTCAAACATTCCTTTTCTGGCTTTTCGCTCCGCCATTCCTGGAGTCGCTACCGGACCTCATATTCACATCGGCAGTCCGTCACATCGCCTGGGATAGATCGTCGCCAAGACCACCGACATGAAGTCGGTCTCCCAAAGAGTCTTTACACATCTTTACAGAGTGACCATCAAACACAGGTCCTTGCATCGCATTCCGCTTCCGAAACCTTGTCGAAAATTCGGTCAATCAACGCCTGTGTAAAGTTATGTAAAGCCTCTCTTTCGATGTAACGCGAGAAGCATGAATGGTGTCTGTGTAAGTGGTCACACAAAGAATTCTTGTAAGAGGAACCAAACTGGATCAAACAAATGAAGATAAAGAATTTTAGTCTCCTAAATAAGTTCAAGTCACTGAAGATCGGCAAGAAAACAAGGCTGACAATGATCATTGGTGTCGTTGTTATCGCTGGTTTTGCCGGCTTCGCTTTTTGGAGTAATCGCGCCAGCGCAGCCGAATATATGACGGCTAAAGTCGAGCGCGGCAATCTCCGCAATACCGTAACCGCAACTGGCGTTTTACAGGCTGTGACAACCGTTCAGGTCGGCAGTCAGGCGTCAGGTACGATTTCCGCTCTTTACGCCGACTTCAACTCGGTAGTGAAGAAGGGCCAGGTGATCGCGCAGTTGGATCCGTCCACCGCGCAGGCCCAGGTGCAACAGGCACGTGCAAATCTGGAGAACGCAAAGGCGAGTTTGATCCAGGCTCGTGCTGGTGTTTCCGCTTCACGTGCCGGCACCGCGGACGCGCAGGCGAAAGTGTTAGCGGCGAAGTCAACCGTGCAAACTCAGCAAGCCGGCGTCTCTGGCGCACAGGCGAATCTCAATGTACTCAAAGCTGAACGAGATGATGCGTTGAGCGCGTTGAATCAACAGCAATCATTGGCGACCGCCGGTGTCATTTCAAAACGTGATTTAGAAGTGGCGCAGACCGCCTTCAAAACTGCCGACGCACGTTACAACCAGGCAGTTGCCCAACTTAATCAGGCGATGATCGGCGAGAAGATGTCGGCTGGTGCAGGGCAGGCGCAGGCTGATGCGCAACTCCAACAGTCACAAGCCGGAATCCAACAAGCTCAGGCTCAAGTGCAACAGGCGGAAGCGCAAGTGCAACAGTCACAAGCCGCGTTGAGTGTGGCCCAAGTGAATTTGAGTCACACGACGATCACGTCACCAATCGATGGCATTGTTGTTTCGCGAGACATCAACGTGGGTCAGACTGTCGCGGCCAGCTTGTCTGCCCCGACGCTGTTCACGATCGCAAACGATCTGACGAAAATGCAGGTCATAGCGAACATCGATCAGGCCGACATCGGTCTGGTTGAGCAGGCGAAGACCGCGACTTTCAATGTCGATGCGTTCCCCGGTAAAGAGTTCAAGGGCACGATTCAGCAAATGAGATTGAATCCACAGAACGTGCAGAACGTCGTTACTTACAACGTCGTGCTTGACGTCGATAACCCTGAGCAGAAGTTGAAGCCAGGAATGACTGCGAACCTGACGATTACCATCGACGAACGCAACAACGTTTTGAAGGTGCCGAATGCCGCGCTGCGTTTCCGACCGACGACAGCAAACACACAGAACCGCTCGAACAACGGCGACAATAACGGCTCGACTGGTGGGCAGCGTCAGAACCGTGGTCAACGTAACGCTGATGGGAGCAACGGCGGCGGACAGGAGAATCGTCTGACGCCATCAACTGCACCTGTTCTGTCGGGTCAGAATCGTCTGGTCTGGGTGCTCGGACAGGACGGTAAACCGCAACCGCGTCGCGTTACTGTCGGACTAAGCGATGGTTCCGCAACTGAGATCGTTTCAGGCAGTCTTCAGGAAGGTGATGTGATCATCATCGGCGAAACAATCTCGGGTCAGGCTAGAACACAAACGACGCAGCAGGCGCCTGGATTTGGTGGTGGCGCGCAGCGTGGTGGGTTCGGCGGAGGAGCCGGAGGCGGGGCACCACGACGGTAACTCTCATGTCGATACGCTTCAGCTTGCCGTCGTCTAGCAATGACGCAAGCTGAAGCGAAACGAATGAAACGACAGCGGAAGATTAAGAAGGACGACAATGGCAGCAATACTCGAAAGACAGATACCAACTTCCGGTGCACAGATTTGGCAGGATCAAAACCTGATCACTAAGCCTGAAGCACCAGTGGTCATTGAGTTAGACCACATCCACAAGACTTACTCGATGGGCGATGTGGAAGTGCACGCGCTGCGCGGCGTATCACTCACGATTCAAAAAGGTGAGTTCGTCGCAATCATGGGAACGTCCGGCTCAGGCAAGTCGACGATGATGAACATCATTGGGTGTCTCGATCGTCCGACTCGCGGAACATACGAACTCGATGGCCAGGATGTTTCCCAGCTGAGCAAAGACGATCGCGCTGATATCCGCAGTCAGAAGCTCGGGTTCGTATTCCAGGGCTTCAATCTTCTATCGCGAACTTCGGCAATCGAAAACGTCGAACTGCCGATGCTTTACGCCGGAATTGATTCACACGAACGGCAGAAACGAGCAAAGGAAGCTCTTGAGGCAGTTGGCCTGGTAGGACGTGAACAGAATCACCCGAACCAATTGTCGGGTGGTCAGCAGCAACGCGTGGCAATCGCTCGTGCATTGGTGAATCGTCCCGCACTGATCCTGGCTGACGAGCCAACCGGAAATCTCGACTCTCGTACTTCGGTTGAAGTAATGGAAATCTTCCAGCGCTTAAATCGAGAACAAGGGATTACGTTAGTGCTTGTCACACACGAACCGGACATCTCCGAGTACGCCCAGCGCGTCGTGGTGTTCAAGGACGGAAAAATTAAGAAAGACTATGAAATAGAGAACCAACGGGACGCTGCGGAGGAACTAAGAAACCTGCCACCAGCCGACGAAGACGAGGACGAAGATTGATTTCGGATTTGCGATTCCGAAATCCGAGATTGAGCTAACGAAAACGAGCGAAACTGAATCATGAATCTGCTATCGATTATCAAAATTGCCTATCGAGCACTCGCCCGCAACAAGATGCGCGCGGCGCTCACCATGCTCGGTGTAATCATTGGCGTCGCCGCTGTTATCGCGATGGTCAGCATCGGTCAGGGTGCGTCGGCTTCAGTGCAGGCCCAAATCTCCAACTTCGGTACGAACCTTTTGTTCGTCAGCGCAGGTGCTCAGAACGTGGGTGGCGTTCGCAGCGGCACTGGAGACAATGGCACCAACACATTGACGGAAGATGATCTGCAAGCGATCCAGCGTGAAGTGCCGAGCATCTCGATGATCAGCCCAATGGTTAACTCTCGTTCGCAGTTGGTGGTTGGCAATCAAAACTGGAATACGTCGATCCAGGGCGTCAGCGAGCAACTACCAGGGATTAGAAAGTGGACGATTGACAGCGGCGAGTTCTTTACCGACGCAGATGTTCGTTCAAGTGCGCGCGTGATCGTGCTTGGACAGACTGTTGTGGACAACCTGTTCAGTGGAATGGATCCGGTTGGACAGAGTGTTCGCGTGATGAATCTTCCTTTCCGCGTCGTTGGCGTACTCGGTCGCAAAGGTCAGGATCCCCAGGGTCGCGACCAGGACGACATTGCGTTCGCACCGTACACGACAGTTCAGAAGAAACTACTCGGCAACAATCGAATCCAAGTCGCTTACGTGTCCGCCATCTCGGCCGACGCGACATATACAGCGCAATTGCAGATCACTGACTTGCTTCGCCAGCGCCACAAACTCTCCGGCAACCAACCGGATGATTTCACCGTGCGAAACATGTCGGACGTCGCAGAAGCTGCAAATGAAACCAATAGTATTATGACGTGGCTGCTCGGCAGTATCGCAGGTGTGTCGCTTCTCGTCGGCGGCATCGGCATCATGAACATCATGTTGGTGTCGGTGACGGAGCGCACGAGAGAAATCGGCGTGCGACTCGCGATTGGCGCGCGATCTTCTGCAGTCAAAAAGCAGTTCCTGATTGAATCGATTGTGCTGAGTTTGACCGGCGGTATCATCGGAATTCTTTTCGGTGTCGTTGCGAGTCTGGCGATTCCGATGATGTTAGGATGGCCCACCCTGGTTTCGACGGCTGCGATTGTGGGGTCAGTAATCTTCTCTGCAGCAGTTGGAATCTTCTTCGGTTACTACCCAGCTCGAAAAGCTGCGGCATTGGATCCTATCGAAGCCCTTCGCTACGAGTAACAAATTTGGAGTGCGATGGCTTGTCACTGCTTTCGCGGCCGCGGCTCTACCGCGGCCATCACCCCAGTGGCTGTCCCGACTTCTGGGCACGGCTATCAAAGCTCTGACAAGTCATCACACTCCAAACAATTTTCATCGGACGCGCTTCGCTGGGTAATCGCGCCCACCTCGCCGAATGACTACTTGCGAGACCTTTCCGTTCTCGTCCCTTACGAAAGTAAACGTAGCGTCGACCTCGATGAGAAAGAAAGTATTCGGAGACTCCGGCAGTAATTCGGCCTTCGGTTGCTGGGGTCCCTCACTGATTAATTTGTCACCCTCTTTAGTGATGATGATACGTGGTCCGGGGACACCAAGGTCGTACTCACCAACATAGTCGTCGTAAGCTGCCGGATCGCGCTTGCTAATGACTCTTTCTCTCGGCTTAAAATCGGGCCAGCCATATTCCGCCGAAATGCTTTTCAAAATCTCGAATCCGAGTTGTGCGCCATTTTCGCCATTGATCATTACTACAGCACCCTGTCCGGATTGAAGGTAACCAACCGCATAAGACTTGAAGCCAACGTTCGATCCTGCGGTATTGAAACGCGCAGACGGACCTTGACCATCGACGAACACACCCAACCCAACGTTTTCAATCTGCGGCGTAAGCATTATCTTCGTCATTTCTTTCGAAAGAATCCGATTTGATTTACCCGCGTTCGATTTTTGTATCTCGATTACGAGTTGGGCCAGATCCGAAGGAGTGCTCCACAAACCTGCGGCAGCCAGCTGCGGATGCACGAACCAACCGCCTTCTTCCTCCTCACCGTTTGGGAGATGACCGGAGGCGACATTTGAATCATTAGCCGCAGGTAAATTGAAAGTGCTGCGCGACATGCGCAGCGTTTTGAGGATTGGCTGCAGCAAGTCGGTATACGACTTTCCGGTGACGTCCATCAATAGCTGGTGCAGCACTTCGTAACCACCACCGGAATAACTAAACCTTGAACCGGGGACTATTTGGATTCGAACTGGTGGTGTGTTAGCCGGTTTTTCGCCATTTAATAGTTGTGGCACTGACGGCAGCGGCTGCCCTTTCAAATACCCCAGAAATCCTCCAACCGAAAGCCCGGCCGTGTGTGACAGCACTCGACGAAGGGTGGGCTTCTCAGTCTTTGTTAAATCGCTCTCGGGTATTTTCCAGGTTGATAGTTTAACGTTTACATCTTCATCGAGATCGAGCTTGCCCTTTTCGACAAGTTGTAACGTTGCAAGAGCTGTAAACGTTTTACTGATCGACGCGGCCTGGAACAAAGTCTCAGTATTGACTCGCTGTTGACCGTTAACCTTTAGCAGTCCATAACCGCGCGCCCATTCGACTTTTCCATCGTTTATGACTGCGACGCTAACACCTGGAGTTTTGTAAAACTTCATCCTCTCGTCCAGTCTCATGCGGAGTGGAGGTTCACCTTTGAGTACGATTGGCGGCAGCAGTCCATTCTCAACCCGCTCTATTCGCTGTTCGAGTGTCGCAACAGGTTTTCGCTGGCGATGTTTTACGACCTCAGTACTTTTTGCGGCACTGTGCTGGGCCGTTGTTAACAATCCGGCTGATGCGATTGAAAGGCACGAAAGCAACACTACGCCTCTCTGCAATGTATTAGTTCTCATTACAGCCTCCAAAACCTCTTTATTGTTGAACGATTAGGACTTCAGAATGGCTTCAGGATGCGGCGACAGCATTCCTGTCACCTGAACGCCACGCATAATGCAAGCTAAACCAAAAGAGAAAGCTGACGACGTAACTAGTCAATGTCGCGGCCATTCGGAATTGTGGATCGATCTTGGGACCGACGAGCGCAAGTACAATCGCCGGAACGAGGTTCACGATAAGAAATGTCCAAAGGGCGATCCGCAGTGGATCCCATTTCGTAATCCTGGCCAACAGAAAGACGATAATGTTTCCCACGATGCCTGCTGTTGCCACCGCATCAAGGATTCGACCAAACAAAAGAATCGAGCCGACTTCGTGCGATCTTCCGTAGCTAAGTAGTAGAAAAGCGACGACGCTGATCACAACGCATGCCGATAAGCCAATTAGATCACGTCTTAAACTATGCATAAACTTAGCGCCCTTTCTTTTTTGAGCGTGCTCTTTAACCGCCGTCACTGCCAAGTCATTAATTACAGCGCACCAATAAAACAAAAGCGCCAGTTTGTGTTTCCTCGCTTCATCCCGATATCGATCGCGGAACACCTGGGCCATCAAAGGTCCGTATTCAGCACGGAACTCCGATGGATAGGCAACTAACAGCAACTCATAAATCTGAAATGGTAATGGATTCATGGCAGGTTCTCTCAAGTCCTTTGGGCAGACAGGAGCTTCTTGGTTCGAGCTGCCTTTACTAATCCTGCAAGGCGTTCTGCTTCCGCGACAGCCACACGACGGCCAAAACCGGATAATCGATAATAACGGCGCCGCTCATCATCCATCTCAGGATCAGGCCGTTCATCCAATTCTTCAATCAACTCGTCACTCAGCATGCGCTTTATCGAACCATACAGAGTTCCAGGACCAAGTCGCACTTTTCCCGCAGTCCGTTCGTCAACTTCACGCATGATTTCGTAACCGTGCCGATCCTGGTCGGCCAGCGCCAACAGGATGTGAAACATCGCCGGCGTCAGCGGCAGGAAGTCGTCTGGATTTCGGTCCTTTGCCAATTTGGTTCTCCGGGGAAATACTGCAACTATATCGACGCGCGATATAGTAGAGGTGCGGAGAATTTCTGTCAATAGGTTTGTCTAACGCGGAAACACTTGTAGGGGCGACCCCTCCGTGGCCGCCCGATAATGTCGCGGCCACTCAATGTCGAAGGAACACGGGCGGACACGGCGCGCCGCCCTTACAAGTTATTTGTACGTCTCGTCTTAGAGTTCGGGTATATTCCCGCCCTATGAGAAAAGCGACTCTCAAACGCCGGTTAATCGTTGCTCACTTACTGCTCAGTGTTTTTATTTTTCCTGTCCTTGCGCAACGCACTCGTCCAACAACTACCTCCACAGAAGCACGTCGACCGCGCCTGGTGTTGCTGATTGCTGTTGACCAGTTTCGTCACGATTATCTTGAGCGATTCGGAGATTTGTTTGGTAAGAACGGTTTGCGACGCCTGCTGCGCGACGGTGCCGTTTGGGACCAGGCCAACTACGACCACACCCCCACCTACACCGCGCCTGGTCACGCAACGATGATGACCGGTGCGTATCCGGCAGAAACGGGAATCGTCGGCAATGAATGGATCGAGCGGGAAACAGGCAGGAGAATCACAAGCGTAACCGATTCCAGCGTAAAGGTGCTTGGTGGTGGTCCAAATGATGCGCCGGCAAGCCCGCGCCGGTTGATGACCTCTACCTTGGGCGACGAGTTGCGCCTCGCGACCAACGATCGTTCGAAGGTAATTGGTATTTCGGTTAAGGACCGATCCGCGATCCTTCCGGCAGGGCGTCATGCGAACGCTGCGTATTGGTTTAGTCCTCTGTCGGGCAACATGATCTCGTCCACTTTCTATTTCCCATCGCTGCCAACGTGGGTTTCGGATTTCAATCAGAAAAGACCCGCAGACAAATTCTTTGGCAAAAGCTGGGAACGGCTCTTACCGGAATCTGAATACTTGAAACGCGCGGGAGTTGACGCGCCACCGTGGGAGGTCGTGGGCAGCGCTTCGGGCGATACGAACGTTTTCCCACATAAGATCACCGGCAATTTAACCGCGCCGGGTGCGCAGTTTTATTCCGCTTTGGACTTCACACCTTTTTCAAACGATCTGCTCGTTGAGTTTGCCGAAGCCGCTTTGCTGAACGAGAAACTGGGTCAGGATGATGATACGGACGTTCTGACGGTCAGCTTCTCAGCAAATGATTACGTAGGCCATCGCTATGGTCCATATAGTCAAGAGGCAATGGACATTACGCTGCGCGTGGATCGTCAAATCGAAACATTTCTCGACTTCGTTGACGCGAAGGTAGGCCTACGAAACACGATCGTGATTTTCACGGCTGATCACGGCGTGGCACCCATTCCGGAACATGCGTCAACGCTCGGTCTCGACGGCGCCCGCTTGAACACCGATGAAATCTTGAAGACCATTCGTGCTGCGATCAGCGCGCGTTTCAACCCCAAAGGTACGTCACCCGATCCGACAGCCGATTACATCTACACATACAATCTCGGCGGTCAGCCTCAGCCTGGATTCATCAATGGAAATATCTATTTAGACTACGCGGCACTGAAACGCGACGCCGTTAATGCAGATGAAGTGGCACGTGTAGTCCGCGATGCCGCTTTAACGGTTCATGGTATCTCGCGCGGATATACGCGCGCGCAGTTGGCCCAGGGCGCAGTCTCTATTAGCGATCCGATTGAGCGGCGCGTCCTGCACGGCTTCTACGCGAACCGAAGCGGGGACGTCGTGCTTATCCCCGATCCTTACAGTTACCTTGGCGAAGGGGTGTTGGCGACTCATGGATCGCCTTATTCATACGACACGCATGTACCACTGATCATCGTTGCGTCAGGATTGATTCCGGGTCACTACTACGATGCGGCATCGCCTGCCGACATCGCCCCAACCGTTTCCTTGTTGTTGAAAACAACACCACCGAGTAGTGCAGTTGGTCGGGTTCTGACTGAAGCGCTCAGGAAGTAGACCCAGACAGGATTACAGGATTACAAGATTACATAATCTTCGAACTAAAGAGAGCAGAAACTAATTCCTCTTCTTGTAATCCTGTAATTCTGTCCAGATCCCGGCGTAACTTTTCGGGCGCCACAGCAGTTTTAGGAATAGAAGCGGACTATGGGCGATGTGAAGTGACCGAACGACGAACTGGCAGATCCGAATGAGTCGCGGAAGTGAATCCGAAGAACGGCTGCTTATCGAAGCTGCCCAGAAAGACCCGGGGCGCTTTGCGGAGCTTTACGAGCTGCACTTCCATCGAGTTTATGCCTACATCGCGCGACGAGTTTCTGATCGAAACGAGACTCAGGATCTTACCGCGCATGTTTTTCAGCAGGCACTCGCCAATCTCGGCAAATTCAAATGGCGTGGTGCACCGTTCATTACCTGGTTATATCGCATTGCGTCCAATGCGTTATCGGATCAACGTAAACGTCAATCGCGGGAAGTTGTGAGTGACGACCTAATCAACGGAGAGAGCAGTTCTGAAGTGGACGTTGAAGAAATAGAGCAACGGGCGCTTTTATTCAAAGCCGTCGACGCGCTGCCGGACGATCAGCGGCGCGTCATCATCATGCGCTTTGCAGAAGAAAAATCTATTCGCGATATCGCCGCCGAACTCGACCGCAGTGAAGGGGCCATCAAGCAACTTCAGTTTCGCGGTCTTGAGAATTTAAGGAATCGCCTGGTCCAAAAACAGGCTAGCTGAGTATTACCAATGGCTGAACGATCAATCTTCGATCAACTTGACGACGCTGTAAGCGCCATACTGTCCGGCCGCGAACGCGACAGTGCGGCAGTTGATCAATCCGTGGCGGAGCTTGCTGCTGTTGCTCAGCAGCTGCGCGGATTGCCACGCGATGAGTTCAAGAAACATTTGAAAGACAAACTTGTAAGGAGTAACGACATGAGTAGTCCTGTAATGAAACCCGAACCGGCATTGCCTTCGCTGAGCGTCTCTCTGTGCTTCAAGAACGCTGCCGGTGCGATTGAATACTACAAAGAAGCGTTCGGTGCTGAGGAGCTCATGCGACTCGCCGAACCCGGTGGCAAAATTGGACATGCTGAAATAAAGATTGGTGAAGCAGTGATCATGATGTCTGATGAGTATCCTGAATACGCAGCACTGAGTCCGCAGACGATTGGCGGATCACCGATAAAGTTGCATCTATCTGTTCCTGACGTTGACTCGTTTGTTGCTAAGGCTGTCAGGTTCGGAGCGAATGTTGTGCGTCCGGTTGAAGATCAGTTTTACGGTGCCAGGTCGGGTCACATAGCAGATCCATTTGGCTATACGTGGGTAATCTCCACACATCAACGGGACGTTCCGGCTGACGAGCTACAAAGACAATTTGATGAGTTCACGGAAAAAGGTGAGACCAAAGAAACACCATCACGATCAAAGCCAAGCTATAAACGCGAAGGATTCCACAGCGTAACGCCTTACTTAACTGTCGAACAGCCAGCAGAGTTGTTGGAATTCACTCGCAAAGCATTCTTCGCAACGGAACTCGGTCGCACCACGGGTTCTGCCGGTGGCATGCACGCCGAGACAAAGATTGGCGATTCGATGTTGATGATCGGTGGCGGTGTTGGGCTTGCGCAACGACCTACAGCGATTCATCTGTATGTGCCTGATGTGGACGACGCTTATCTACGAGCCATGGAGGCGGGTGCAACATCTCTGTTCGAGCCCGCTGACATGCCGTACGGTGAACGCTCAGGAGCCGTTGTTGATCCAACAGGTAATCGTTGGTATATCGCGACACCTACTGTGCCGTTGACTGAAATTGCTGAAGGACTACACACGGTCACGCTGTATCTCCATCCAATTGGAGCCGAGCGTTTGATGGGATTTTTGGAGAGCGCTTTCGGCAGCGTTGAGGTTGGCCGGCATCAAGCGCCGGATGGAATGATTCTTCACGCAAAGATGCGCATCGGCGATTCGGTGATAGAACTCGGAGAGTCGCGGGGAGATTCGAAACCGATGCCGACCGCGATTTACTTGTACGTTGAAGATGTCGATGAGCTGTACCAGAGAGCGTTGCAGGCGGGCGGTGTTTCCGTATTGCCACCGCAGGATCAGCCGTACGGAGATCGGAACGCGTGGGTGAAAGATCCATTCGGCAATATCTGGTACCTTGCGACCCATCTAGGCTGAGCGTGAGACCACCGACATGAAGTCGGTGGTATCTGCTGCCTACACGCGTCGATATTCTGTAGCGTAAGTGGGAGATGGAATATCGCTCGGCAATCGTGGGTCCGCAATCGGCTCGCCCGCAACCATCGACAATGGAATCACTCCAGCCCAAACCGGAAGCTCGTAGTCGTCTTCATCATCCAGCGGTGGGCCAGTGCGGATCTTCGCCGAAGCTTCTTCAAGTTGCAGTGACAGAACGGTTGTGGCCCTCAATTCCTGCTCGTTAGGCCCACGAACATCGCCCCACCGCCCCTTCACAAAATGCTCGGAGAGGGCCAACAGCGCAGCGTTCTTCTCCTCGCGCTCTTCCACGAGTTTTGCATTTCCAAAGACAACCACAGACCTGTAATTGATAGAGTGATGAAATGCTGACCTGGCAAGCACCAGACCGTCGACGATCGTGATGGTTATGCAGACGTCGATTCCCTGAGCCAGAGTCCTCAACATCCGGCTCGCTTGCGAACCATGAATATAGAGTTTGTCGTCGACGCGCGCGTAACCTGTCGGGATTACGAATGGCTGGCCGTTCACGATAAAACCAACATGGCAGATGAAACCTTCATCGAGAATTGCGTTGATGGTCTCGCGATCAAAGTGCCCTCGCTTGGGCAAACGCTTAAGTGTTGTGCGATCAGTTTGAGGGAATGTCATGTCGTGAATAGTAAATCGTGAATCGTGAATAGTGAATCGGAAAAGA
>Ga0207662_10001061_pt1 | contig 12912 bp, 11 predicted proteins | sample KBSS33LmetaG_FD_184338 | JGI IMG/M metagenome (GOLD analysis project Ga0207662, IMG submission 184338) | Switchgrass rhizosphere microbial communities from Kellogg Biological Station, Michigan, USA - KBS S3-3L metaG (SPAdes) (version 2) | ecosystem: Host-associated > Plants > Roots >... | reverse complement strand
CTGCTGTACGCGGGTATTGCCGCTGTCGACAACGAACACGCTCCCTTTGGCGTCGAGCGCAAGGCCGTAGGGAAAGTTAAATTGTCCGTCGCCGTTGCCGTACCCGCCCCATTGCGTGATGAAGTTGCCTTCCTTGTCGAATTTTTCGATGCGGTGGTTCCCGGTATCGCTGACGTACACGTCGCCGGCGGCGTCGAGGGCAATCCCCCAAGGCGACCGCAACTGCCCGGCCTCCTGCGACAACGGACTGCTTGCATGACCCGCTTCCGTGCTGCCTCCCCATTTCGTCAGCAGTTGGGGCAGCACGTTCGTGCTGGTATCGAATTTCTGAACACGGTGGTTACCCATATCGACGACGTAGACGGCACCGTCGGATTGGTCTACGGCGATTCCGCGCGGGAAGTAGAATTGTCCGTCGCCGTTGCCGAAACTCCCCCACGACATGATGAATTCTCCAGTCATATCGAATTTCTGCACACGGAAGTTGGCGCTGTCGACGACGTACACATAGCCGCGCACACGGTCGACGGCGATACCCCAGGGCGAATTGAATTGCCCTTCACCGTTGCCGCGCGAACCGAACTTCATCAGGTATCCGCCGAGTTTGCCGTCAAACTTCTGTACGCGGTGATTGTTCGTATCCACCACCCAGACGTCGCCTTTCCCGTCGCAGGCGATTCCCGTCGGATTGTGGAAATTCGCATTGGCCGAGCCGAAGTTGCCCCACAGGATGATGAAGTTGCCCGCGTTGTCGAACTTCTGAATCCGGTTGTTGCCGTTGTCCACCACGAACAGCGAGCCTTGCTGGTCCACGCAGACGCCATAGATGGGCGCCATGAATTCCCCGCCGTGCAGCAGCGAAGCGCCGCGGCCCGACCGTCCCCATCGCGACACGCACAGGTAGCCTGACGTGTTGACCAGAATCGTGGCGCTGGCCGGCGTCGACACGTTTCCGCCAACGTCTTTGAACCAGACATAAATCGTTTTCTGACCATCGCCGGGAGACAGGATGAAGGGAATCGTAGCCCCGAACTTCAATGCAGGCGCCACCTCAACCCATCCAGGCGTGCCGGCCATCGGCGTCATCGGCGCTTCGGAGACATAGTAGGCGCCGACCCCCGTGTCGATATCGTTCGCAGAGATGGTCACAACCACTTCCGGCGAGTTCGTCATGAACGCGCCGTGATTCATGACGGCATAGGAGTTCTGGGGAGCGGTAATGTCGATCAACACGGGCGTGGCGTTCACTGGGCTCGAGAGCTCGCTCTCGATGTCCCCGTCAAACACGGCCGCCACGGCATAGAAGTAGACGGTGTCATTGGTGAGGCCAGTGTGGGTAAAGGGATTGGTCACGCCTTCGATCTTGGTTCCGGTTTGTTTCGTCAGCTGAGGCGAGGTGTTGAAGTAGAGGTTGTAGGATATCGCCCCCGGCACTTCAATCCAGCTTAGGAAAGTTTCCGTATCGCCGGCTTTCACCGCGACATTGCTCGGTGGCGGGGTGGCATTGGTCGCTTCGGACTTCGGCTTCTCTTCCTTGCCTCTGTTGATTTCCTCGTCCGTCGGCACGTATTTCAAGACACGGTTGTTGCCGCTGTCGACGACGTACACGCACCCTTCTTTGTCGACGGCGATCCCGTACGGGAAGTTCAATTGGCCTTCGGATTTGCCCCGATTGCCCCACGCACAGAGGAAGGTGCCGTTGCCGTCGAATTTCTGGATCCGATGATTGCCGGTGTCCACGACGTACACATTGCCCAACGCGTCGCAGGCGATGCCCCACGGCGCTTTGAACTGTCCGGGCCCCGCTCCCTCGCGACCCCACTTCGTCAGGAAGCTGCCGCGGGCATCAAATTTTTGAACGCGATTGTTCCCTTCGTCCGCCACATAAATATTGCCGACGAAATCAACCGCCACGCCGCGGGGGAAGAAGAACGCCCCGTCGAAACTTCCGTCGCGGCCCCATTTCACCAGCGGTGTACCATCCGCTTTGAATTTTTGAATGCGGGCATTGCTGGTGTCGGACACGTAGAGATTACCTTCTTGATCCGTCGCAATTCCCCAAGGGACATCGAACTTGCCCATGTCGGCGCCGCGCCACGCGAACCCGAACTTGCCCCAGGCCTGCATGACGTTACCGTCGAGATCGAATTTCTGCACCCGGTTGTTCCCGCTGTCGGCGATGTAGATGCTATCGTTCGCACCCACCGCCAATCCGCGCGGATAGTAGAAATTGCCTTCCTGGGAGGACGGTTCGCCACCCCAACGGCCCACGAATGCTCCGGTCTTGTCGAATTTTTGGATCGAGTGGTTGTCCGTGTCGGCGACGTAGAGATTGCCTTCCTTATCAAGCGTGATGCCGGTGGGAGAACTGAATTCTCCCTCGTCGACGCCCTCCTGGCCGATGCATGCCGCCAACAGATAGGGCGAAGGAATGGCCATGACCTCTTGCGATTCGGGACTTTCGCCTTTCGCGGTGACGACTGTGACGACGTAGTGATAACACGTGCCGTTGGCGAGATCGTCGTGCACAAAGGGAGACTGCGCCCCCTCGAGACAGGTGGCTTTTTCTTTCTTCACCCCGATGACAGCTTTGAAATCGTCCGGACCGGCGATCGGTCGGGTCAACTCCGAAAACTTGATCAGCACGCCTTTGGTCGTCTGAAAGTACAGGTTGTAGTACATCGCATCCGGAACGGAATCCCATGTGATCGTAATCCGGCCGTTCCCGCACTTGGCGGCGACGTTGGCAGGCGGTGGAGGCAGGTCTTCTTCCTCGGCAATCGAGTCGCCGGCGCCCCATTCTCCCTGGGCTCCTTCGACTGTGAGCGGCGCACGACGGAATGGAAACATCTCCTCCAGAAGCCATGCTTTCATCATAGGTGGTGCCTCTTGATCCTCGACAGGGTTACAACCAAGAAACGAGCGTCTTTCAATGAGTTAGAACAGGATTGGGGAGTCTAACAAAGCAAAAAGATGAATTGCAAGGGAGACATGAGGGAGGCAAGGGCTGTCGGTCTCCCTTGCTCGCCGAACGCGCACGCCGGATTCAGCGCATTTTCAAGTCGGTGCCCGCTCGCCTGGGACTACTGAGTCGCAGCGTCATTGAGGACGGAAGGCGTCGGACTCGAAGGCAGAAACTTAAAGGCAGGACCTGCGCACGCTCATGCGCTCGTCAGGTCTGTTCGACCGGTTCCGGGATCAACACCTGCGGTTCCCACGATTTCAATTCCTGCTCAGGCACGGGGCTGGCATCAGGGACGATCGCGAGTTCCTGTTCCATCGGGAGCAATGCCTGTTCGGCTTCACCCAATTCTTTAAATTCACGAAGCGGGGGTAGCTGAGTGATGTCCTGCAGGCCGAAATGTTCGAGGAAAAATTTCGTGGTCCCATACATGATTGGACGCCCCGGCACTTCTTTGCGGCCGACAATGCGGACGAGTTTCCGTTCGAGCAACGTCCGCAACACTCCCGAAGTTTCAACGCCGCGGATCTCTTCAATCTCCGCCCGAACCAGTGGCTGCTTGTACGCGATGATGGCGAGGGACTCCAGTGCAGAGCGCGACAGCTTCTGAGCCGCCTTGGCTTTGTCCAACCGCTTTAACCACGGAGCGAAATCCGGCTTGGTCACCAACCGGTAACCTCCTGCCAGCTTAACGAGTTGAATGCCCCTGCCCTCCTGCGCGAGATCGCTTTCCAATCGATTCAGTGCTTCTTCGACTTCGGCCTTGCTGACGGTCCCGACGGCGGTCGTCAGGCGCGTCAGCGGTACCGGCTCGGGAGACACGAAGAGAAGCGCCTCGAGTACGGCCGTCAATTCGCTCCCATCCAAACCATCATTCGACGTATCGATGGAGACGCCCGCGGTCTCCGACAGAGCGCTTGGCAGCTCCCCGCCGGTCACTTCTTCCAGAACTTCCGTGCCTCCGTCACGCAGCTCCTCGGCGCTCATGCTTACCTCCATTCCGAATCATCCAATTCCGCCGGATCCGGCACCAACGAAAAGGTGCGCGACACGAGAATCGGCCCGAAATTTTCTGCTTGATATACACGCACCGTCCGCAAACGAATCAGCTCCAGCAACGCCAGAAACGTCACAATGATCACCAACCGGTGGCACGACGCTTCAAAAAGGGCTTCAAACCCGATGGATTCCTGCCCCTCCAGCGCCTCGAGAACGGCGTTCATGCGGTCGCGGACCGTGAGATTGTCTGGAATGATCTCCAGCAACTTCTTCCCGGGATTGCGATTGAGAATTCCCTGCAATGCATCGACGAGGTCAAACAATCCGATGTTGTCCAGGGTCGTCTCCTCTGCATCAGCAGGGCCCTCCGACGATACGGCCGGTCGGCTGTAGATCTCCCGCCACATCCGCTCCTGGGTATCCAACTGACGCGCCGCCTCCTTGAAGGATTTGTACTCGAGCAGGCGTCGCACGAGCTCCTCGCGAGGGTCCGGTCCATCTTCCTCGTCTTCGGCGCTTTCCTCGACGGGAAGGAGCATCTTGGATTTGATCTGTAACAGTGTGGCGGCCATGACCAAAAATTCGCCGGCCACCGTCAAATTGAGATCCTTCATCGCCTCGATATAGCTCAGATATTGCTGAGCGATCATGGCGATGGGAATGTCGTAGATGTTGATTTCGTTCTTCTTGATCAGATGGAGGAGGAGGTCGAGGGGGCCCTCGAAGTTCTCAATACGGACCTGGTAGGGCAGTTCGGTCTGTTCGGCTCCGTCGAGTTGGTTATCCACAAGCCGCTTTATACCAGCTTTGGGGAGGCGGAGCAAGAGCCGATCTATTAGTTGTGGTCGGAACGGTCACCTGGATCGAACTAGATACGCAATCAGCACGGCGCTGAATACGAGCAAGGAGAGAGTAATGGCATATTGAATTTGGGGATTCTCAATGCCCAGCGCTTGGGAGCTGCCGGAACGTCTTGCTCTGGTGAATTGCGGTCCCTTCTCGAAAAACGCTTTGGAAAAATCCTCGCGGCCATTGAACTGCGCATCATCAAAGTCGGCGACGGCGCGGAAGGTGACGCGGCGGAAAAACGCATCGCCGTCGAACTGCGTAAAGGTGAAGAACGCGTCGCCGTCGAAGAGTGCTTCCGAGAAATCCGCCAGACCAGAAAACTGGGCTCCCGAGAACCCCGTGCCCAGCTTGAAATACGTTCTCGCAAAATTCGCGTCACGATCGAAACGCACTTCCAGAAACTCCGCCAACCCGCTGAAACCCGACTGCTCGAATGTCACCGGTCCCTCAAACCTGGAGCGGTGAAACCGGGTGTGTCGACCGAAGGCCGTTTTCTCGCCGGTCACCTCACGGAGGAACCGGCCTTGTACGAAATATCCTTCCGCGAGAAATACTGCCCCGCCCAAGAGCACGGGCTGTGTAAATACGGCGCGCGACAGATCGACCATTTGCTGGAACGTCGTTCCGGTGAACGTGACGGGCCCACCGAACACGAGCGTGCCATCAGGTGATCGATGGACAATCCTACCTTGCACGATGGAATTCACGATCGACACCCCGCCGGCGACGACTCTCACCTCTTTCTCCTGCGGACCGATGAGCTCGGCGAGCGCGGGAGGAGCGGTCACCACAGGCAAGGTGTCCAGCACCACGTCTCCCCGAATCAAGACGCCGTTCAGATCGACGGTCTCTCCTCGTTTCAGAGCCGTCAGGAGTGCGTCGGCATCTACGGCATGAGCCTCCCGCTCTGCCGGCATACAGGCCGCATCGAGATGAACTTTGAAGCGCCCCTGTGTGTCGGGTGCCGCGTCACTGATGAGACAGCCGGCTGAAAGAGGGACCGGAAAGAAATACACCGACGTGGCGAGACACCAGAGGCCGACGTGAGACAGCTTCGACATGCAGGCCCTTATACGGAATGGCCGCCACGCAAGGCAAGATGGGAATGCGTGCTTTGCTTTACAGACGGAGGCCGTTTGTTAGACTTCCACCATGCTCCAGCGAGAGCTGATGATCGGCGGTCTCCTTCTCTTCTGGCTCCTGACCGGGCGTGTCCCTAGTCATGCCATCGAGTACGTCGAGCTTCCAGTCCTTGCGGCAGTCGGCCAGAATAATCTCGGCGTCTTTGAGATCATGATGATGGGCTGGGACAGAAAACCCGATCCCAATCCCGTCCAATTACAGATGCTCTTCGGAGGCGTCCGATACGGTAAGACGCATTTGGGGTCCATGGCACTCGCGTTCGACTATGCCGTCACGCGGACGGCCGACGTGTCTCACACGGGCACGGTATCGGTGCAAGGGATCACGTACCGGCCTTCCGGCAGCGATGGTCCGAGCGCCGGCGCGGCGATGGCGGTGGGATTCATCGCGATGTTTAAAGGGGACCGCATCCATCGGGGCACGGCGCTTACCGGCACTCTCGAACCCGGCGGCCTGATCGGATGGGTCGGCGGCATCCCGGACAAGATCCGGGCAGCAAAACGAGAGGGCTATCACACCGTGCTCGTGCCTCGCGGGCAACTCTATTCAGCGCAATGGAATCTCATCGAACTGGGCTACCAGCTGAGCATTGCGGTCAGGGAGGTCGATACCGTCGATGACGCCTACCGGATCATGACCGGCAAGAGCCTGTGAACAGCGGCTCCCGCCTTAGATCTGCGCGCGGGTTTCGCTCATCCCTCCCACGATGGCCTCATATTCACCCGGCGTCAGCCGGTGCATGCCAAGCGAGAGCCTCCGGCTTAATTCCGCCTGATCCGGGATGTTCAACACACGGAGCAATAGCGATTGGCTGGCGTGAGCGGACCAGGTCCACCGTTTGATGCCATCGATTCGTACAAAGCCATGCCGTGCTTCCGTCCGTAGCTCATCCTTGAGAAAGTCGTCCAATGCGGAGAAGTCCTGAACAGGAGGCACGATCACAAATTCCGCACACAGACCGACCTTAAGGACGTACACCAACCCATGCGACTGCGGGGTCAGATAGGTTTGGAGATTCGATCGAATCAAGGCGGTGCACAGCCCCCACAGGCCATGCGAGAGTTGAAGGTCCGCACTCTCCTCGGAACTCCGTTCGCGCAACGCGGGAACAATGAATAGGAAGTGGCTCACGTGAGAAGGCTCACCGCGACGTCTCCCCCCGTACGACAGGCTTGGCGGCTGCAACGGACAACCCGGCCGGGGAGCTGAGAGCAGCAGTCAGACCGAACACGTTGGTGAGGTGAGGCGACAGGGTTTAGTGTCGATAATCGTCGGAGTCATCGAGGATATCGTCAGACTTTTCGAGATAGTCGACATCTTCTTCATCGTCATCGAGGGAGAGATCTTCTTCCATGTCTTCGTCCATTTCACTCTCACCGCTGAGATCGATCTCCTCCTCCCCCATCTCATCCTCGTCCAGGTCCGGGTCCTTGGGCATCGCCGGAGCTCCCTTTGCCGGCGGCGCCTTCCGAATCTCCTCGTCAGCAACCGCCTTCTTGACGGCGGCGGGTTTGGACGGAACGGGCGCTGCCGCGGGTTTTTTCTTAGGAGCGGATGCTGGTTTCGCCGCGAGCTGTTTTTTCGCGGTTCGCTTCGCCGCTTTCTGGGGGGATTTCTTGGTGGTGCCTTTCGAAGCCTTTTTCTTCGTCGGACCCTTCTTCATCTTCGCCATCGATCCTCTCCTCTTTCATCCACGCGCACGTTGATCACCGACTCGGCCACCATCTAGCATGAATTTACGCAGGGTTGCAACGGGGTCACAGAACGCTAGAGCGTGCATGAATGCCGCCCTCAGGGCGTGATCCAGACGGTCACAATGGCCGGAGCGCTGTCGGCCCCCTTGATGGTGTCCGGTCCGGCCATGTCGGTGACCATGAGGGAAAATTGATAGCGCTTCTCCTCCGAGACTTTCGGCGCTACGAACGTCGCCTTGGCTTCGTTCACGTTGCTGAGGATGACACGATGGCCTAAGATCTGCCTCCATTCAAAATGCAATGGATCGCCGTCAGGATCCCGGCTTTTGAGGCCGTCAAGCAGCACAAGGTCCCCTGACTTCGCGTGCAGTTCTTTGACCACCTCGGCAATCGGGGGACGATTCGGCTCACCATCCGCCTCGACGATCATATCCACCATGCCCGTTTTGCCGCGGTTTTCGACGGAAACGGTCGCCTTGCCCGCGCCCATGATTTGCAGTACTCCGTCGACATCCACGGACACGATTCGCTCGTCAGACGAACGAAAGCGACTGCCGGTCTTCGGCCCGTTGAGCGGCCTCGACACACCGTCGCTGAATTGCCCCACGGCAGGAACCACCAATCGCTTGCCCACCTGTGTCACTCTCCAAGGCCTGATCACCGTAAATTCGATGGTCTGAAGCTCTGCCGTGGTCCCCACCGTCACCAACACCTCATCAAATTCCTCATGACTTTCCATTCGGCCTCTCACGACCTCGCCAACGGCCAAGAGACGCATCCGGCCCAATGCGTCGTCCGGAACCCTCACGGTGCCAACAAAGGGAGACCCGTCTTGCGATGGAGTGAACGGCGCGGGATGTGCTTGGTGTGAAGCCAGCGGCTCCTCATCGATCCTGTACCAATAGTAATGAAGCCCTCGAAGATTGACCTCTCTCCCGATGTCCACAGCGACGGGGAGCACCTGTCCGGCGGATAATGTGACTTCGGCAGCAGGCATCGTCAGCGTCAACGCCCCGGCCAGGCTTGGGACCAAACTGAATGCCCCCTGGCCCCCATTCCATGCCAAGAACGTCAGGGGCAGTATCATCACGAAGTGGCGCACATGACTTCTCATAACCACCCTCAAAATAAGGCGAAGAATCGTATAATCGCATCCCCGCGTCAAGACTGTTTCTTTCCACACTGCGGGCCCCCTGAAGGACTACTTGTCTCCTTGACCGGCATGGTAAAATGGTTATGGCTGGAATCATGGATATGAAGAGCGCTGTCTCCATAAAAACCTTCTTCGTCGTGCTGGTCATGATGCTATGGACTGCCTGGCCAACCTCGGCCACACCACCCTACACTGCGATCACCATCGATAATGGATCGCCCTATTTCGTTCCAAAATCCGCCACGGTGACTACCGGTGCACCGATCAGATGGGAGAATCCCACACCGACGGAACATACGATCACGCACGTCGGGTGTCTTGAGGACGGTGAAAGCTGCGCGTTTGATTCTGGCATGGTCCTTCCCAATGATACCTATACGCACCCTGGCCTGGCCCCCGGCAAGTATCAGTATATTTGCCGTATCCATCCCATCATGCACGGGACAATCATCGTCACGGATGGCTCCCCCGCCCCTGCTCATCTGTAAACCCGGACACGCCGTAGAGTTCTTGCAGGAAAAGCGGCAGCTCGTGTAGGCTTCTGCGCCTAACACACGAGCAACATGAAACCAGCTGTCGCTGTCCACGAGCCCCGTCATCTCACGGGAGAGACCCTGAATCTCCTGGCCTGGCACATCCCGGATCTGGTCACCTATCAACATCATTCCGACGAATGGTGGTTTGCGCCTCTCGATGACAACCTTCCCATCGTTCGCTTGAACCGCACCGGCCTGGAGATGCTCAAGGCAATGAACGGCCACACGACTGTCCGCACGTTGGTCGAACGGTATGGAGCAAAAGTCTGCGGACCGGACGGACAGCCGGGACATTGGCATCTGGAGCGATGGGCGCTTCCGAATTACTCGCTGTGCTACTACGGCGCCGAACCTCCCGGTGGCCATCGGCATACTGCGAAATGGGACGTGCTGCTTCAACAGATTCGAGAGGGCTGGTCGGGACAGGACGGATTTGAGGGTGAAGACCATCTCGAAGATTTTCACGTTCACGAACTCAAAGACAGTGCGGAGGACGACGGCCATTTCGATCTCATCGAGACGACCGTCTCCCATCTGTTCCGGGAGCCGAACGAAGCCTTAAATGGTCTCACCTACGGCAGGCTCCTCATGCAGAAGCTCCGGCGCCTCGGCTGGTTGACTCCTAAACCGCACATTGTCGTTGAAGTAGGCGGGGGTCTGGGCTACCTGGCCCGGGAACTGGGCAAGGAACTCCTGCCCTTTGAAAAGCAAAGCATCAGATACTGTTCGATCGATATCACCAAGCCCTTCCTCAAGCTTCAACTCACGAGGGCAAAAGCCGGCGGTTGGACTGGCGGCGGTACGCAAGCGAATGCCGAATGGCTGCCCTTCAAGGATAATTCGGTCGATCTGATCATCGACAACGAGAATATGGCTGACATGACGCCGGTCAAGCTGACGAAACAGGAATTGCTGTCCGGCACGGGCACGACGCCACAACATCAGGAAGCGCTGGACTGGATCAGGCGTGTCCGTCTGCCGCTCGGCGACGACCTACCCGACGACGTGATCTTCAATTTGGGTCCTTTTCGATTTGTCGCTGAACTGTGGCGCGTGCTCAAACCCGGCGGACGGGCTTTTCTGACGGAGTTCGGAATTGAGGAAGGGTGGCCGGCGCCTGTCAAGCTACCGGGGCATACCGAGTACGAGGTCCAGTACAGCCATCTCAGACAAGCAGTCCGCTGGCTCGGCTTTCAGGAGCAGTATTTACCACTCCCACAGTTTCTCACGATGAAACCTGACACCAAGGTGCTGTGCACCGGTGCCGCCTATACGATTCAACGCTTCTGCCAGGCCATGAACAAACCGTTTGTCGTTCGGGCCTATACTGAGAACGAGCTCAAACACACCCTTGGGGATCTGCTCCCGAAATTCCAGGGCACCCACTACCATGACGTGGCGGATCCTGCGTGGTTCGGGCTCATCGATTTCAAAGTCCTGCTTCTGGAAAAGCCCGGAGGGGCGCCCAAGCCTACGTTCACCGAGAATAAGGGCTATCGTTGGTATTCACAGCGATAGAAGGCCCCCACCGCTGCTGGACATGCCATCATTCTAGCTTGAGATATTGCAATTCCTGTGCATACGTGGCGAGACCTATTGCGTGATTCGGCTAGCCAAGCTTATCAGCACGCCTTCTCTCAATCCCAAATCGCTGACGAGACATTCCCCTTCGGGCAGCGTGTCCATCACCGTCCTTAGGATGATGGCTCCGGCGGCAATCACGTCCTCGCGATTGTTTTCGAGACCTGGCATGCCGACCCGCTCGGCCTTAGTTCTCGAGAGCAATTGGTGCTCGAGATCCGCGATTGTTTCTATCGTAAGCCGGTAATTATGGATTCTGGCAGGCTCATAGGCCGGAAGCTGTTGTGCCATGGCCGCCAGGGAGGTGATCGTCCCGGCGGTTCCGACGAACGTGCAACCGGTCCTTCGAGGCATGGTGGCCAGCGCCTCCGTCATTTCGCACCGGACCCACGCACGCGCCTCCTCGATTTCTTCTGCAGTCGGAGGATCATGACGGAATTGACGTTCGGAGAGTCGCACCACACCGATATCGATAGAACGCACGACGGGCGATTGTCCCTGCCGGGCAATGATACATTCTGTGCTCCCTCCGCCGATGTCCACCGCCAGGACGTCGATGATATGCGCGGGCAGGCCGGAACGTATGCCGAGCATCGTCCGCTGGGCTTCCTCTTCGCCGCTGAGAACCTCGACCTCCAAGCCCGTCTCGGATTTGACCCGATCCAGGAATTCTTGCCTATTTTGCGCGTCGCGGACGGCGCTCGTGGCCACCACCGCGTGCGCATCGACGTGATGATGGTCGATCACCCTCCGCCATTCCGACAGGCAGAGCAACACACGATCCATCGCTTCCCGCTTCAGCTGTCTCAACTGATCGACGCCTTCGCCGAGCCGAAGGATCCTTCGCTCGGAGTGCAGTTCTTTCAAGGGACCAAGGGGAGAAAGGTCGGCGATGAGGAGTCGGCAGGTGAGCGTACCGATGTCGATGCCCGCCAGTCGCAGCTCCCTCATTCTGCGTCGCGAATTTCCTGCATTTCCGCTTCGAGCTTGCTGCTCGTGTCTTTGAGTTGCTGGATGTCTTTCACCACTCGTGCGATCTCTGTATCGTACATGATGCGCTCCACCGGCTCGCCGGCTTCTCGAAGACTGACGGCCCGCTCGCCCATGTCGCGGTACAAATCCTTCAATTGCTGATCGATCCGCCGCACTTCGAGCCGCAGACGCAGCAATTCCGTTTCTTCGAGCGCCCGGTTCGCGGCCTGCGCCGTCCCCAACCGCAGCGTCGCCAATCCGGACTTCAGATCATGCTTCAACCGCTGCAGCAATCCCATCCGTCACGCCTCCAATTGCTTCCACTTGCGCGCCTCAACATCCACCTTGTGTGCCCTTTTCAACTCACCGATCCCAAATCCAACTTTTTTTCCCATTTTCGCAACATCGCCTCTTTGATGCTTTGATGCGCAGAGAGACTCAGCTGCGGGTCCTGCCTGACCAATGAGAAAGCCTCGGCCCTGGCCTGTTGCAGCAGATCGGCGTCCCTCACGATATTGGCCACGCGAAATTCCGGCATGCCCCATTGCCGAAAACCGAAAAACTCTCCCGGCCCTCTGATCCGCAGATCTTCTTCCGCGATCACGAATCCGTCGTTTGACTGGACCAGCGCTTCCAACCGTTCCTTGACCAGCGAGGCCGGCTCCTGATTGCCGGTGGGGCGCTTCCCAAAGGCCACCTTGTGGCGCCCAAGGGTGGCGGCCATGAGCAGACAATACGATTGGTGCCCGGCCCGTCCGACGCGGCCGCGCAGCTGGTGGAGTTGTGCGAGTCCGAACCGCTCGGCATGCTCGATCATCATGATGGTCGCATTGGATACGTCCACCCCGACTTCGATGACGGTCGTCGCCACCAGCAGATGGATCTTGCCGGCCATAACATCCGCCATGACCGCTTCCTTTTCTGCCGGCTTCATCCGCCCGTGCAGGAGTCCGACGCGGAAGTCCTTGAACTCCTCATCCTGCAACCGCTCGGCGCCTTGAATCGCCGCCTGCAAATCGGTTT
>Ga0207662_10001060_pt1 | contig 12915 bp, 12 predicted proteins | sample KBSS33LmetaG_FD_184338 | JGI IMG/M metagenome (GOLD analysis project Ga0207662, IMG submission 184338) | Switchgrass rhizosphere microbial communities from Kellogg Biological Station, Michigan, USA - KBS S3-3L metaG (SPAdes) (version 2) | ecosystem: Host-associated > Plants > Roots >... | reverse complement strand
GGGGTCGCTGATCGTTGCGCCGGCGCGAGTTAGACTCGCGCCCGTGCCCACGACCCGTCTCGCCGCCCTTCTGATCCTCCTGGCGCCGATCGCCGCCGCCGCCGCTCCGCCCACCAAAGCCGCGCCGCACACGAAGGTGGCGCTGACGTTCGACGACCTTCCCGTCCATGGTCCCCTGCCGCCGGGTGTCACCCGCTCGGACGTCGCGCGTAGCATCGTGGCCACGCTGAAGGCCGCGCATGCGCCCGCCACCTACGGCTTCATCAACGCGAAGGGAATCCGGGACTTCCCGGAGACGGCCGAGTTCCTGGACATCTGGCGCGCGGGCGGCCATCCGCTCGGCAACCACACGTTCTCGCACATGGACCTCCACACGAACACGGTCGAGGCCTTCGAGCAGGACGCGCTCGCCAACGAACCGACCCTGAAGGCGACCATGGGCAGCGGCGACTGGCACTGGTTCCGGTATCCGTACCTGCGCGAGGGCGAGACGATCGAGAAGCGGCACGCCATCGCGGCCTTCCTGGGCGAGCAGGGATACCGCGTGGCCGAGGTGACGCTGAGCTTCGACGACTACGCGTACAACGATCCCTACGTGCGCTGCCTCGCCGCCAAGGACTCCGCCGGCCTCGATTGGCTCAAGGAGAGCTACGCGAGCCGCGCCGCCGCCGAGCTCACGCGCGGACGCGAGGAGGCGCGGCGCCTGTACGGGCACGACATCGGCCACGTGATGCTGCTGCACGTGGGCGCGTTCCAGATGGTCATGCTGCCGAAGTTCATGGCGCTGCTGCGCGACGGCGGGTTCGATCTCGTCACGCTGCCGGAAGCGCAGGCGGACCCGGCATACACGGCGTCCGAGTCGGACGTGGCGACGAAAGGCGGTTCGACGCTCCTGGACCGGACCCGCGCCGCCCGCGGCCTGACTCCCCCGCCCGGCGACGACACGTTCGCGAAGCTAGGCGCACTCTGTAAATAGGGTCGGGCGACTCCGTGCATCTACCGTGAGGGGAATGCCCCGAGTTGTATGAGCAAACCAACGGCGTCCGTATAGCTCCATCGCCGAACGCACCTGCCATCCCGGAACTCCAGGATCGTGATGCCCGGCATCTTGATCTGCCTGCCCGTGGCCGCGATGCCTTGGAAGGCACCGCGGTGCTCACCCTGAAGAAGGAACCGACAGGCGACTCTTTCGCCGGATGCGAAGACGTCCTCCAATACGAGGCGGGATCCGGGAAACGCAGCCCAGAACGCCTGGTAGTAATGGCGAATGCCCGACAGGCCAGGCTCGACTCCTGCGTAGCCGTGGAGCACAGCCTCGGGATCGTAGAGGCGAAGATAGCCCTCGAGGTTGCCGGCATTCCAATGCGCTCCAGCAGCATGAAGCGCGGCCACGTTACTGTCGCTCGGCATCAGCCGCTCCTTCGTCAGCCGGCATCGTGCTCCGTCGGATCGATTCGAGCTGACGGAAGTGGTTGATGTCATGCCCTGCGTAGTACGTGGCGATGTCACGCAAGGACTCCGTCCCGCGCTCTGCATGAACGCCAGACATCTCCCATTCGGCCGGCCCCAACGAACGCAGCAGGGCCAGATTCGCGCGCCTCAGGACCCGGAACAACTCCAAAGACTCCCCGACGTCGGTCGCGTTGTATCTTCCTGTGCGAGCCCAGACATCCTGGTTGAAAGCCTGAATGGGCGTGCCGGGCGCCGACAGAATCAGACGAATCCGGTACGCTCCCACCAGCTCGTCGTCGGCCAAATGGGCCACGATTTCTCGAGCAGACCACTTTCCGGACGCCGGACACCAGTCGAGATCACTTGGGGACATGCCCATGACCAGCGACGCCAGCTTGTCAGGCGCAGCGGCCTGGAGAGCCAACGGGTCCACACCCGCTTGATAGCTCAACACTCTCGCCTTGTACTCCGCTTGGGTTTCCCCAACCCCATCTACCATCCGAGGCTCCCCATTCCCGTGTCGGCCTCCTGCCTACGCCGAACACCAAGATCAGCAGCGAACCCCCATGAGATGTGCGGCGAGACGCGCGTTCGGCCAGCGGTTGTGGACTCGATCCCGCCCCTACTCGTACGCCTCGACCGATGGGCACGAGCACATCAGGTTCCGGTCGCCGTACGTGTTGTCGATCCGCGCGACGAACGGCCAGAACTTGTGGCCGCGGACCCAGGGCGCCGGGAACGCCGCCTGCTCGCGCTTGTAGGGATGTGTCCACTCGTCCGCGGTGACTTCGCGCGCCGTGTGGGGCGCGTTCTTGAGGGCGTTGTCGCGCCGGTCGGCCCGGCCTTCCTCGATGGCACGGATCTCCTCGCGGATCGCGATCATCGCGTCGCAGAAGCGGTCCAGCTCCGCCTTGGGCTCGCTCTCGGTGGGCTCGATCATCAAAGTGCCCGCCACCGGGAACGACATCGTGGGCGCGTGGAACCCGTAGTCGATCAGGCGCTTCGCGATGTCGTCCACCTCGACGTCCGCCGTCTTCTTGAACGGCCGCACGTCCACGATGAACTCGTGCGCGACTCGGCCATTCCGGCCCGTGAAGACGACCGGGTAGTGTCCCTCGAGACGCTTCATCATGTAGTTCGCGTTCAGGATCGCGACCTCGCTGGCGCGCCGCAGGCCTTCCGCTCCCATGAGCGCGATGTAGACCCAGGGGATGACGAGGATGGCGGGGCTGCCGTACGGCGCCGCCGACACCGCGCCCACCGACTGCGCCCCGCCCATCCGGGTCACGGGATGGCCGGGCAGGAAGGGAACGAGGTGGGACGCCACGCCGATCGGCCCCATCCCCGGCCCGCCCCCGCCATGCGGGATGCAGAAGGTCTTGTGCAGGTTCAGGTGGCACACGTCGGCCCCGATGTCCTTGGGCCGTGTGAGGCCGACCTGCGCGTTCATGTTGGCCCCGTCCATGTAGACCTGCCCGCCGTGCTCGTGCACGACCTCGCAGACCTCGCGGATCGTCTCCTCGAACACGCCGTACGTGGACGGATACGTCACCATCAGCGCGCCCAGGCGCTCGCGATGCTCCTCCGCCTTCCGGCGCAGGTCGGCCACGTCGATGTTGCCCTTCTCGTCGCAGGCGACCACGACCACCTTGAACCCGGCGGTGACGGCGGAGGCGGGATTGGTGCCGTGCGCGCTCACCGGGATGAGGCACACGTCGCGCCCCGTGTCTCCGCGCGAATGGTGATACGCGCGGATGACGAGCAGCCCCGCGTATTCGCCCTGCGAGCCCGCGTTGGGCTGGAGGGACATGGCCGCGAAGCCCGTGATCTCGGCCAGCCAGGCCCCCAGCTGCGCGAACAGCTCCGAGTAGCCCTTGGCCTGGTCCGGGGGGGCGAAGGGATGGAGCTCCGCGAACTCGCGCCAGGTGACGGGCAGCATCTCCGAGGTCGCGTTGAGCTTCATCGTGCACGACCCGAGCGGGATCATCGAGGTGGTGAGCGAGAGGTCGCGGGCCTGCAGGCGATGGATGTAGCGGAGCATCTCGTGCTCCGAGTGGTGGTGGTTGAAGACCTCGTGCCGGAGGTACGGGCTCGTGCGCGCGAGCGGCGCCGGATAGGCCGCGTCCACGCCCTCGCCGAGGTCCTCGACCGTGAAGTCGACGGCACGGCCGAGGGCAAAGGCGTCCCACAGCCCCCACAGGTCCTTCTCCAGCGCGGTCTCGTCGAGGCTGACCCCCACCGACCCGTCGCCGTAGTCGCGGAGGTTGATCCGCCGAACGCGCGCCTCCCGGAGGATGTCGGCCGCGCGCGCGCCGGCACGGACGCGCAGGGTGTCGAAGAACGGAGAGGACCCGGGATCGAGGCCGAGACGCCGAAGTCCCGCGGCCAGGAGCGCGGTGAGCCGATGGATGCGCCGCGCGATTGCGTGAAGGCCCTCGGGTCCGTGATAGACCGCGTACATGCTCGCCATCACCGCGAGCAGGACCTGCGCCGTGCAGATGTTGCTGGTGGCCTTGTCGCGCCGGATGTGCTGCTCGCGCGTCTGCAGGGCCAGGCGCAGCGCGGGATGGCCGTGGCGGTCCTTGGACACGCCCACGAGCCGCCCCGGGATCTGGCGCTTGTGCTCGTCGCGGGTGGAGAGGAACGCCGCGTGGGGGCCGCCGAAGCCGAGGGGCACCCCGAAGCGCTGGCTGGAGCCCACGCAGATGTCCGCTCCGAACTCGCCGGGCGGCCTCAGCAGGGTCAGAGAGAGGAGGTCGGCCGCGACGACGAAGAGCGCGCCGCCGTCGTGGGCGCGCTGGGCCAGGGCCGCGTAGTCCTCGACGCGCCCGTCCGTCGTCGGGTACTGGACGAGCACGCCGAAGAGGTCCTGCCCCTTGACGTCGACGGAGTCGACCGGACCGACGTGGACCTCGATCCCGAGGGGCTGCGCGCGCGTCTTCACCACCGCGATCGTCTGGGGATGGCAATCCTCGGCCACGAAGAACCCGCGCCGCGCATGCTCGCGCGCGAGGTTGTGGCACATGCCCATGGCTTCCGCGGCCGCGGTGGCCTCGTCGAGCAGCGACGCGTTCGCGAGGGGCAGCCCGGTGAGGTCCGCGACCATGGTCTGGAAGTTCAGCAGCGCTTCCAGCCGGCCCTGCGCGATCTCCGCCTGGTAGGGCGTGTATTGCGTGTACCAGCCCGGGTTCTCGAGGACGTTCCTCAGGATGACGGGCGGGGTGATGCAGTCGTAGTAGCCCATGCCGATGAACGACCGGAACACCTCGTTCCTGGCGGCGATCTCGTGCAGGTCGTCGATGAGCTCGTGCTCGCCGCGCGGCTCGGGCAGGCGCAGGTCGCGCCGGAGGCGGATGCCGTCGGGCACGGTGGCGGCGATGAGGTCCTCGAGCGCGGAATAGCCGAGGACGCGCAGCATCTCCTTCACCTCGGCCTCGTCGGGACCGATGTGGCGGCGCGGGAACGTGTCGGTGGGGCTGAGCGCTTCGCGGGCGGGGACGGGCACGGACCTTGTGGTCATCGGCGGACTATTTGGCCTCGCTCTCCACGTATTTCTGGTAGGCGGCGGCGTCCATGAGGGCGTCGACGGCCTTGGCATCGGCCAGGCGCACCTTGATCATCCAGGCCTTGCCGTAGGGATCGGCGTTGAGCGCTTCCGGCGACTGCACGAGCGCGGTGTTGGCCTCCGTGACCTCCCCCGCGACGGGCGAGAACAGCTCGGAGACGGCCTTGACGGACTCCACCGTCCCGAACGTCTCGTGCTCCTTCAGCTTCCGGCCCGCTTCCGGCAGCTCGACGTAGACGACGTCGCCGAGCTGCTTCTGCGCGTAGTCGGTGATGCCGACGGTCCCGTGATCGCCTTCCACGCGGACCCACTCGTGGTCCTTCGTGTATCTCCGGTCCGCTGGATCCATGGTGCTCCTAGCTGGTAGTGACGGTTGTGGCGGGGGTGGGCGCCGCCTTGTCCGGACGCTTGTAGAACGGCGTCGGCACCACGCGGGCCGGGACCTTGCGCTCGCGGATGTCGATGGCCAGCTCGGTGCCGACGGCGGCGCGCGCGGCCGGCACGTAGCAGAGGCCGATGTTCTTCTGCAGGAACGGCGCGTAGGTGCCCGAGGTGACCTCGCCCACGCGCTCGTCGTGGATGAGCACGGGATAGCCGTGGCGGGCGATGCCGCGGCCGGTCATCTCGAACCCGACGAGCTTGCGGGGGGGACCGTTCTTCTTCTGCTCGGCGAGGACGGCGCGGCCCGGGAAGTCGCCCTTGGCCTCGTCGAGGGAGACCATCCATCCCAGACCCGCCTCGACGAGCGATGTCGTCTCGTCCATGTCCTGGCCGTGGAGGCACAGCCTCGCCTCCAGGCGCAGGGTGTCGCGCGCGCCCAGGCCGACGGGCACGAGGCCCTTCTCGCGCCCGGCTTCCAGCAGCCGCTTCCAGAAGGCCTCGACGAGCTGGGGCGAGACGAAGATCTCGAACCCGTCTTCCCCCGTATAGCCCGTGCGCGAGACCGTGACCGGGTAGCTGTCCACCTCCGCTTCCGCGAAGTGGTAGTACTTCAGGCCCGACAGGTCGAAGGTCGTGAGCGCCCGCAGGATCTCGGCGGCGCGCGGCCCCTGCAGCGCGAGCAGCGCGTAGGCATCGCTCTTGTTCTCGAGCCGGATGTCCTGCGGGCCCTGCTCCTGCAGCCAGCGGAAGTCCTTCTCGATGTTGCCGGCGTTGACGACGAGCAGGTACCGGTCCGCCGCCCGCCGGTAGACGATCACGTCGTCCAGGGGCGCTCCGTTCGCCAGGGGGAACGCGGAGTACTGCGCCTGACCGTCCACCAGCTTGGCCACGTTGTTCGCCGTCGTGCGCTGGAGGAAGGCGAGGGCGCCCGGGCCCTCGACCTCGAACTCCCCCATGTGGGAGACGTCGAAGAGCCCGGCCGCCTTGCGCACGGCCATGTGCTCGCTGATGAGGCCCGAGTACTCGACCGGCATGTCCCATCCGCCGAACGGAACCATCTTGGCCCCGCTCGCCCGGTGAGTGGCGTTCAGGGGCGTCTTGCGCATGCCGGTGGCGCTCTCCAAGTGCTGTCTTGCCTCCGCAGGGGGAACGGACTTCCACGCTACCACACGGTAGCGGGGCCGGGCAATGATACGGTTGAAGCCAAAGGATTTATGGCATAGGAATGAGCCCGTGAACCCGCGCCGGGGCGGACACGTCGAACCCTACGACGTCATGTGCTGGAACTGTCTGGGGGAATTCGACGCCATGGCCGCCGTCTGGTGCTCGGACGACCCCAAGAACCCCACCAAGCTCTGCCCCTTCTGCTTCCGCTGCTTCTGCGCGGCCAGCGACACCTACAAGCAGGAGTTCTGGGGACACGCTCCCGATCGACTCAAGGAGGAGCTCGACACCCTCGCCCGCAGCCGCGACCGCCTGGGCGACATCCTCATCCGGATGAAGAAGATCACGACCTCGCAGCTCCTCGACGCCCTGGAGGAGCAGAAGGCCACCGGCCGCCGCCTGGGCGAGGTGCTGGTGGAGAGCGGGATGGTCACGAGCGACGACGTGGCGGCCGCCCTCAAGACCCAGGGCACGAACCCCCTCATGGACACGATGGGCATCGCCTACGCGGCGACGCCCGTGTGGGAGCAGGGCGAGCCCGACACCATCCTGCAGTACGTGCTCGCCCTGGCCGCGCGCAAGGGCGCCTCCGACGTCCGCATCGAGCCGAAGCAGGACGCGGTCCACGTCCGTTACCGGATCGACGACTTCTTCTTTCGCGTGGACCCCATCCCGAAGGCGTTCCAGGACGCGGTCACGCGCAAGCTCCTCGACTTCTTCGGGGCCGGAGCCGGGGACGTGAACCGTCCGCTGACCGGCCGCGCCGGCATCATCCTGGACGGAGTGGACTACGAGCTCATCGCGCAGACGCTGCCCACCCCTTTCGGGATCGCCGCCACCATCAAGCTCGTCAACCGCGCGACCTTCCTCAAGGACCTCCCCAGCCTGGGCATGGAGATCGAGGACCGCGTCCGCCTGCTGGGCCAGATGCAGGCCTCTTCCGGGCTCGTGCTCGTGAGCGCGCCCCTCTTCAACGGCGCGCACACCACGACCTATTCGCTCATGAGCTTCCTCGTGCGCGGCGGCCGCGACGTGCTCTCTCTCGAATCGCCGCGGCAATGGCCCATCGAAGGCGCGCGCCAGGTCGAGGTGGCCAGCACGGACGAGATACGGGCGACGCTGCTCGGCATGGTCGCGGTCAAGCCGGAAGCGCTGGTCCTGTTCTCCCTGCCCGACGGTGCCACGGCCGGACTGGCCTGCCGGCTCGCCACGAGCGTGCTCGTGGTGGGGGTGGTGACGGCGCAGCGGGCGAGCCAGGCCCTGGTCAACCTGCTCCAGCTCGGCCTGCCCCGCTCGCTGCTGGCCAGCTCGCTGTCCGCCGTGACTTCGCAGCGGCTCGTGCGCCAGATCTGCAAGGTCTGCCGCGAGCCCGCCGAGCCTCCGCCCGCACAGACCCTTGCCCTGCACGGTGTCGGTCCCGAGCAGGCCAAGGCCCTGCGTTTCTTCCGCGGCCGCGGCTGTCCGAGCTGCAACAAGGTCGGCTACCGCGGGCGGCGCGCGATCTTCGAGGTGATGACGGCGTCGCCGGAGCTGAGCGACGCCATCGAAGGCGAGCTGGACGCGGAGGAGATCGAAGGGGTGGCCATGGGCACGGGCATGCACACCCTGCGCGAGACGTGCCTCGAGCTCGTCATGGAAGGCGTCACCACCTTCGACGAGTTCGTCCGGCTCAAGCTGTAGGGCGGTCGGGCAGCACGAACGTCGCGCGCGCGCGCTCGGACCAGAGCGTCTCCGCCCGGTAGTAACGCGTCTCCAGGACGGACGGCTTCCAGGCCAGGAGGTCCGGGTTCCGGGCCGCGAAGCGCGGCCAATCCTCGGTCCCGGGCGCGCCTCGGCGTTCGTTGACGAGCAGCACGTAGGCCCACGTGATCGTCTCGTGGTAGAGGCCGGGCTGGCCCGCGGCCGCGGCCAGGCGGCGCAGGCCGGCGCTGAAGCGGGCCAGCACGTCCAGGGCCGGGTGCCGCTCGAGCAGGAGCCAGACCGTGCGCACGTGGTCGCGATGGTGGAAGGCGCCGGGCGGAAGCGTGCCGTCGTCGAAGGCGCGGATCAGCGCGTCGTCGGTGAGGTCGTCCAGGGACGTCTCCGTCATCGCTTCCCCCTTCCCGCCGGGCGGCCCTTTCCACGCGCGGCGGCACGGGCGGCCGGCCGCTCCACGAGGTGATGGCTGTCCGCGGCCTGCAGGTCCAGGCCGTAGATCTTCTTGAGGTCGGCGATGCGCTGCCGCGACTCCTCGCCGAAGGGGGCCTTCCCCTCGAACGCGTGCAGGACGATGCCCTCCAGGAGGTCGCCCAGCGAGAGGTCGAGGAGCTCGGCCAGGGCCTTCAGCACCTTCAGGAGGCGCTTCTCCATGCGCACGCCCGTCTGCGTGCGCTCGACGACGCGACGCGGAGGAAGTGTGGTCCCCATCTTCGTTACCATGGTACATATGTACCACAGATGCCAACCTGCCGGCTACCCCCGGGAAGAGGACCCCGGCGCTTCGAGGAAGACCTACCCGCCGACGCCGTGGCGCGCCGACTCCACCGCCTCCAGCATGCGCCGCACGACCTCGTCGAGGCCGAGCTCCGTCGTGTCGAGGTGGATGGCGTCGGGGGCGCGTGTGAGGGGCGACTCCGCGCGCGTCGAATCCGCGTGGTCGCGCTGTCGGATCTCGCGCTCGATGGTGTCGAGGTCCGAGGCCAGGCCGCGCTGGGCGAGCTCTTCGTGCCGTCGCGTGGCGCGCTGCCGTGGATGGGCGTCCACGTAGAACTTCACGTCCGCGTCCGGGAACACGGCCGTCCCGATGTCGCGGCCGTCCATGACCACGCCGCCCTCCTGCCCCATCTCGCGCTGGCGCGCGACCATGTGGCGGCGCACGGGCGGATGCACGGAGACGCGCGACGCGGCCGCCCCGACGTCCTGGGTGCGCAGCGTGGAGGTGACGTCTTCGCCGTCGAGGAGCACCACCCCTCCCGGCCGGAGATCGAGGCGAAGGCGCGTGGCCAGGCCGGCCACCGCCGCCGCATCGTCGAGGGCGACGCCCGCGCGCAGGGCGGCCAGCGCGAGCGCGCGATACATCGCGCCCGTGTCGAGGAAGACGTAGCCCAGGCGCTCGGCCACCGCGCGGCCGGCCGTGGACTTTCCCGCGCCCGACGGGCCGTCGATCGCGACCACGAGGCCGCGCGGCCTCACGTCCGGCCCCGCGGCGGGCGACCTCGCGGCGGGCGACCGCGCGGGGGACGACGGTCACCTGCCGCAGGACGCCGGTTGTCGGACGATCGTTTGTCGGACGATCGATGGTCGGAAGGGCGATGGTCGGACGGGCGCCGCTCGCGGGACGCGCGATGGTCGCGGGACGCGCTCTTGTCGCCTGGCGGCCGATTGGGTGGACGCCGTGGCGGGTGAGGGCGCCGCGCCGGTGCCGGCGCGACCGTCTTCACGTGACCGCCCTTCGGATCGATCAGCCCCTTCACTTCGGAAGGCGTGAGCGAGCGGAACTCTCCCGGCTTGAGACCGCGCGAGCTGAGGGGGCCGATGCCCACGCGCCGCAACTTGGACACGGGATGCCCCACCGCCTCCAGCAGGCGGCGCACCTCGTGTTTCTTCCCTTCGTGAAGGGTCAGCTCCAGCCAGGCGTTCTTCTCCGCCTCCAGCACGCGGACGCGGTCCACCGTGAGGAGATCGCCCTCGACGCGCACGCCACGGCGCAGGCGCTCCAGCGTGTCCGCGTCCGGGATCTTGTGCACCTTGGCGTGGTACACGCGGGGCACCTCGTAGCGCGGGTGGGTGACGCGCTCCGCGAAGGCGCCGTCATTGGTCAGGAGGAGGAGGCCCTCCGTGGTGATGTCGAGACGGCCCACGGGAAAGAGTCCGGCCACGGGCGGCACGAGGTCCATCACCGTGGGCCGCCGTCCCGGGTCCTGGCGCGTGCTCACGTACCCCTTCGGCTTGTTGAGGAGGAGGTACACGGGCGCGGCGGGCGCTTGCAGGCGGGCTCCGTCCACGCGGATTTCGTCGCGTTCGGCGTCGGCCTTGGTGCCCGGCTCCGTCACCGTCTGGCCGTTGACGCTCACGCGGCCCTGGCTGATCGCGACCTCGGCGGCGCGGCGGGACGCGACGCCCGCGCGGGCGAGGATCTTCTGCAGTCGCTCTTCCATTCCTGGGGATGATACCGCGCGCGAGAGACGCGCACGGGGCCGGCGGGTCCGCGGGGCCGCGGGGCCGCGGCTAGTAGTGGCGGAGGGTGAAGGCGATCAGGACGGTCTCGCCCTGCACGATCTCGATCGTGACCGCGCTGTCGAGGACGAGGTCGGTCAGGAGGACCGACGTCGTGCCGTTCTTGGCGATCGCTCCATCCGAGGGCGAGAGGACGTCGCTACTCGTGACGCTGCGGCGCCAGCGCAGGCCCGTGCGCTCCGTGTGCGCGGTGACGTCGAAGGACAGGGAGCGCGGCGTGGTGAACCCGACCGGGCAGCTCTGGTTCGCGGTGACCGAATTCACTTCGATGCATTCGCCGGCCGCCATGGTCGTGGGACGGACGATGGTGACGCTGCAGTTGCCGGCGGACGTCGCGGGCGCGCCGCAGGTCACGGGCGTGGGCGTCGGGCTGGGAACGGGCGTGGGCGTCGGCGATGGAGACGGTGACGGGGACGGAGATTCGGACGGGCTGGGAGACGGAGAAGGGGACGCGGATGGGCTCGGCGAAGGAGACGGCGACGGAGACGGAGACGGGCTCGGAGAGGGGGATGCGCCCGGGGACGGCGAAGGAGCGGGCACCACCCTGATCTGGACGGTCGCGGTCGCCTGCGATGAGCCCGACCGCGCCACGAGGTTGAAGCTGGTCGTCCAGGCCGGAGTCACCTGCTTCGTGCCCTTGGCCGTGACGGTCCCGACGCCGTTGTCGATCTCGATCGTCTCCGCGCCCTCCACCTCCCAGGTCAGGGTCGCCGCGGCGCCGGAGTTGATGTCGGCGGGGGACGCCACGAACTTCTGGATGGTCAGGGCACTGGGCTCGGTGAACTGCTTGACCACGCCGCAGCGGAGCGCGCCTATCCCCATGAGGACGAGGAGGATGGGGCGGAAGAGCGACCTTCGGAGCATAGAGAACCCTTTGAAAATAGGGTCTTACGCTCGATATGTCAAGTAATACTTTAGGTCTGGTCCTCGGAGTCTTCCCCACCCATTTCCAGCGGTAATTCCCCCTGCGCGGGGTCGCCTTCCGCCGCCTCGCCTTCGGAGAGCGGGACCTCGACGGGACGGGGCGCCTCGATCGCCTTCTTGAGGCCGGCCACGTCCACCTCCTCGCCCAGGACCTCCGCGAACTCCTCGATCTTCGGCAGCTCGCCCAGGTCCTTGAGGCCGAAGTGGAGCAGGAATTCCTTCGTGGTCCCGTAGAGCATGGGGCGTCCCACGACTTCTTTCCGGCCGGTGATGCGGATGAGGCGCTTCTCGAGCAAGGTCTTGAGCACGCCACCGGACTTCACGCCGCGCAGGTCGATGATCTCGGGGAGCGTCACCGGCTGCTTGTAGGCGATGACGGCGAGGGTCTCCAGGGCTTGGATGGAGAGCCGCGTCGGCGTGCGGGGGTCGAGCAACTCGCGGACCCAGTCGTTGTACTCCGGGCGCGTGGTGATCTGGTACCCGCCGGCTACCTCGACGAGCTGCAGACCGCGGCCGTCACGCGCGTAGTCCGCGCGGATCTCCGTGATCGCGGCCTGCCAGGCTTCCTTGGGCACGCCGCCGAGCACCTTGCCGATCTCGCGCGGCGTGAGGGGCTGCGGGGCGGCGAAGATCAAGGCCTCGAGCACGGCGCGGATCTCGTCGGGAGGAAGGACAGGCGCCTCTTCCCCACTGGGCGCAGCGTCAGGTACCGGTCCCGTCTCCGGTCCCGTCTCCGGTCCCGTCTCCGTGCCCGTGCCCGTCCGTTTGGCGATCTCTTCGTCGCTGGCGATCTCGTCTTCGTTGTGGTCGGTCATTCTCTCTATGTGGTGGAAGCGCCGGCCGGCTCCGGGCCCACCGGCCGGAACACCCGGATCGGCCCGAAGATCCCGCGCTGGTAGACCTTCACGCGCTTGAGCCGGATCAGCTCGAGCAGGGCCAGGAAGGTCACGATCATGTCGGCCTTGGTCTCCTGGGCCGCGAAGAGCTCCAGGAAGTCCAGCGACTCGCCCTCGCGCAGGAGGGCGAGGAGCTCCTCGATGCGCTGCTCGATGCTCTTCCCCTCGGACGCGACCTCGTGCGCGAGCAGAGTCTTGCGACGCTCCAGCAGCTCCTTGAACGCGCTGATCAGGTCGAAGAGCCCGGCCTCGAGCATCTCTTCGCCGGCGTCGTCCGTGAAGACGGGGAGCACCGTGTCCGGCCGGGTCCAGGTGGCG
>Ga0207662_10001059_pt1 | contig 12921 bp, 9 predicted proteins | sample KBSS33LmetaG_FD_184338 | JGI IMG/M metagenome (GOLD analysis project Ga0207662, IMG submission 184338) | Switchgrass rhizosphere microbial communities from Kellogg Biological Station, Michigan, USA - KBS S3-3L metaG (SPAdes) (version 2) | ecosystem: Host-associated > Plants > Roots > Rhizosphere... | reverse complement strand
GGCGGGCTGCACCTGCACGCGGAACAGCCGCTGGACGAAGTCCTCGCGCACCTCGCCCATCATGGTCTCGAACAGTGTGAACGCCTCTTTCTTGTACTGCACCAGCGGGTCGCGCTGGCCGTACGCCTGGAGTCCGATGCCGCCCTTCAGGTAGTCCAGCTCGTGCAGGTGCTCGCGCCAGTGCTCGTCGAGCGTGAACAGGTAGAGGTGGCGCTCGAGCTCGCGCATGACCTCGGGGCCGAACTGCGCCTCCCGGGCGCGGTAGGCCTTCTCGGCGAACGCCACCGCCTTCTCGGCCACGGCGTCGCGCGTGTCGGCCTCGACGTCGGCGGGGCTGGCCGGTGACATGCACAGGTAGGAGAGCTCGTCCGCGAGACCGCGCAGGTTCCACTCCGCGCGGTGGAGCTTGTCTTCGACATAGCGCTCGCAGCGCTCGCTTGCCGCATCCCGCAGGTCTTCGAGCACGCGGGCGCTGATGTCCTCGCTCAGCAGCGCCTCGTCGCGCTGGCGGTAGACCTCCTCGCGCTGCTTGTTCATGACGTTGTCGTACTCGAGCAGGTGCTTGCGGATGTCGAAGTTGTGCGCCTCGACACGCTTCTGCGCCTTGCCGATCGCCGAGGTCACCATGCCGTGCTCGATGACCTCGCCCTCCTCGACGCCCATGCGCACCATGAGGTTCGAGATCCGCTCGGCGCCGAACAGGCGCATGAGGTCGTCCTCGAGCGAGAGGAAGAACCGCGACGAGCCGGGGTCGCCCTGGCGGCCGGCACGGCCGCGCAGCTGCCGGTCGATGCGGCGCGACTCGTGCCGCTCGGTGCCGAGGATGTGGAGCCCGCCCAGGTCGGCGACGCCGGGCCCGAGCTTGATGTCGGTACCGCGGCCGGCCATGTTCGTGGCGATCGTCACCGCGCCGCGCTGGCCGGCGTTCGCCACGATCTCGGCTTCCTTCTGGTGGTACTTCGCATTCAATACGTTGTGGGGTACGCCACGGATCTTGAGGAAGCGCGACAGGAGCTCGCTCACCTCCACCGAGATCGTGCCCACGAGCACGGGCTGGCCGCGCTGGTGGCAGTCGGCGATCTCGTCGATCGCCGCCTTGAACTTCTCGCGCTTGGTGCGGTAGACGACGTCGTTGTGGTCGGCGCGGCGGATCGGCTGGTTCGTGGGGATGACCGAGACCTCGAGCTTGTAGATCTCCCAGAACTCGCCCGCCTCCGTCTCGGCCGTGCCGGTCATGCCCGCGAGCTTCTTGTACATGCGGAAGAAGTTCTGGAGCGTGATCGTGGCCAGTGTCTGCGTCTCGCCCTCGACCTTGACCGACTCCTTGGCCTCGATCGCCTGGTGGAGGCCGTCCGAGTAGCGCCGGCCCGGCATCAACCGCCCGGTGAACTCGTCGACGATCACCACCTTGCCGTCCTGCACCACGTACTCCACGTCCTTGTCGAACAGCGAGTAGGCCTTGAGCAGCGCCTGGACGGCGTGGTTGCGGTTGTTCGCCACGCCATAGGCCTGGTAGAGCCGGTCGCGCTCGGTGATCTTCTGCTCGGGCGAGAGGTCGTCGCGGCCCTCGAGCTCGGAGAGCTGCGCCGTGAGGTCGGGCACGGTGAAGCGGTCCGGGTCCGTCGGCGACATCAGCCTGCGGGCTTCCTCCAGCAGGTCCGCGTTGCGCGACTTCTCGTCGATCGTGTACAGCGCGTCCTCGTCCAGCTCGTGCATGCGCTTGTCGCGCAGGTACTCGAGCTCGACGCGACTGACGAGCTTCTTCAACTCCGGCCGCTCCGAGAGCAGCTTGATGAAGCGCTTGTGCTTCGGCATCGCGCGCTGGACCTTGAGCAGCAGGATGCCGGCGTCCCATTCCTTCTCCGGATCGGCGAGCAGCTTCTCGGCGTCGCCGAGCGCGGTCGTCGCCCACTGCTGCTGCGCGCGCACCACGCGCTCGACGAGCGGCTTCATCTCGTCGAACAGGTCGTCGCCCTTGTCCTCGACCGGGCCGGAGATGATGAGCGGCGTCCTCGCCTCGTCGATCAGCACCGAGTCCACCTCGTCCACGATCGCGTAGGCGAACCCGCGCTGCACCCGGTACTCGGGCCGCACCGCCATGTTGTCGCGCAGGTAGTCGAAGCCGAACTCGTTGTTCGTGCCGTAGGTGATGTCGCAGGCGTACTGCTCGCGGCGGCGGGCGGGCTCCATGTTCTGCTGGATGCAGCCCACGGTGAGCCCGAGGAACTTGAAGATCTCGCCCATCCACTCCGAGTCGCGCCGCGCGAGGTAGTCGTTGACCGTGACCAGGTGCGTGCCCTTGCCGGAGAGCGCGTTCAGGTAGAGCGGCAGGGTGGCGACGAGCGTCTTGCCCTCGCCCGTGGCCATCTCGGCGATCTTGCCCTCGTGGAGCATGATGCCGCCGATCAGCTGCACGTCGTAGGGCACGATCTGCCAGGTGAGCGGGATGCCGCAGACGTCCCAGGTCTTTCCGCACAAGCGTTTACAGGCCTGCTTGACGGCCGCGAACGCCTCCGGGAGCAGGTCGTCGAGCGTGTCCTGGCCCTGCTCGAAGCGGGTCCGGAACTCGGCGGTCTTGGCCTGGATGGCGTCGTCGGGAAGCGCGTCCCACTCGGCCGAGAGGCGGTTGATCTCGTCCACGATCGGCTTCGTCCGGCGCAGCTCGCGCTCGTGCCGGGAGCCGAAGACACTCTTTAGAAGGTTCTCCAACATGGCGGGCAGGATAGGGCCTCCCCCACAGCGGGGCAAAATCTGGCCGCTCGGGGGTCCCCGGCAGCCCTGGTGACCGCTGATGGGATGCGAGCGAGCCCGCTGCGGTGCAGGGGCCTCGCCGCGGGCTCGCGCACGACGCGAAGCGTCGTGGGCACTTCGCGGCTTGTCACGCGAGGGTCAATCGCCTCGCGTGCGCGCGTGCGCGCGTGCACGCGCGCGAGGCGATGGCGACGAAAAAGCCACGCGGCCCGATGCGTGACATCGGACCGCGTGGTGGGTCGTCGGGCGGGAAGACGCTTACACCTTCAAGACGTGTGCTGCTTCGTTACCTCTGGTGCTGCTGACGACTTCGAACTCGACTCGTTCGCCCTCGTGGAGCGTTCGGAATCCGCCGCTCTCGATGGCGCTGAAATGAACGTAGACGTCGAAACCCTCCTGGTCCTCGGGTGTGATGAACCCGTAACCCTTCTGGTCGTTGAAATACTTGACCGTGCCACGCGCCATGGATGTTCCTCCCTGGCTGGCTGAGGGACGATTGGGGATCGCCCTGACCCGTGTCCAGATTGCTCCCGGCGCGGAGCGGCGGTCAAGGAATTCGTGTTCAGCGTCGGTCGTACGCGGCAGGGGCCCGCGCCTGCGCTGGACGTCGCGGCACCGGGCCCCGTTCGCCGGGTGTCTGCGGCGCGTCGCCAGGCCCGGGAGGCATCAGGGGATCTCGTTACCGAAGGAAGTTCAGCCCGCCATGAGCTTCATCGTGTAGCCGGCGGCGAGTGTGATGCCGAGGTTGTCGTCGAGCGGGATCGGGAGCACCTCGACGAGCGTGGCCACGAGCGCGCCGGCGACCGTGATCTGCAACGGCAGTCCCGCCGCGTGGGTCACGCATGCCGCCCATGCGAGGCAGGTGACGAGGCAGCCGAGCGTGCCCTCCCACGACTTGCCGAACAGCTTGTGGCGGCCCCAGGCGCGGCCGACGAGCGCGCTCGCGGCGTCGCCGAGCACGGTGAAGCCGAGCGCCACGGCGGCGATCGGCTGCGGGAACACCTCGATCGCGATCAGCGCCGCGAGCAGCAGGTACGTCGATCCGAGCAGGCTCAGCGCCTCGTGCTGCCGGATCAGCTCGCCGAAGAAGCGGCGGAAGATCGTGCGCACCCGCCGCTCGTGGATGCGCAGCACGTCGAGCGCGATGGCGGTGGCCGTGAGCGTGAGGAACAGGATGCGGAACTGGCCGCGCGAGCGCGGCCACGGCAGCGGCTCGAGGAGCAGCACCAGCGGCAGCACCAGGAACGAGAGGTGGATCGCCTTGCGGCGCGCCTCCGCCTGCCACTCCTTCCGAGTGAGCGGCTCGAAGAAACCGTCCGTCCGCTCGCTCACGGGCCGTCCGCGGTGACGGGCTTCAAGTCGCGGTACGCCTGCCGGTAGCCGAGGATGCGGCGCACGTAGTCCTGCGTGTCGGCATTCGCGGCCATCTCGCAGTAGAGCGCCCAGCCGCCGCGCTCGATCAGCAGCCGCCAGTCGGCGCGCACCTTCCCCGGGCCGGCGTTGTAGGCGGTGAGCGCCACGGGCGTGACGTTCTCGAAGCGCTCCATGAGCTGGTGCAGGTAGAAGGCGCCGTAGCGGAGCGCGCGGTCGGGCTGGAAGAGCAGCGTGTCGGCGGTGAAGCTCTCGTGCAGCGCGCGCGCCACGTCGCGCGCCGTGCCGGGCAGGAGCTGCGCCAGGCCGAGCGCGTTGCTCCTCGACACCGCGCGCGGATCGAAGCGGCTCTCCTGTCGCACCAGGCCCCACAGGAGCGCGCGCTCGACGCCGAGCGTCATGGTGGCGGCGTTCAGCTCGCGCTCGTAGGCGGGCGGAAACGCCCACGGCACGAACCCCCACGCGGTGCTGTCGTCGGAGGGCGCGATGAGCGCGCGGTCGGCGGCCTTGGTGGCGCCGAACAGGTCGCCGCCTGCGTACGATGCCACCGCGATCGCGCGCCACGAGCTGGCGGCGAGCCCGCGCCTGCCCGGCAGGCGCTGGTCGCCGCGGTCGCGCGCGGAGACGATGCGCGTCGCCGCGTCGGGCAGCGCGAGCGGCCCGGAGAGCGCCACGACCGCGGCGACGAGCCTGGGCTCGGACGGATCCTCCTCCGCGGTCCACACCTCGCCGGGCCAGCTCGTGAGATCCAGCGTGTCGCGCGCCGCCACCGCGTAGACGTCGAAGCCGGGCTTCATCGCGAACTCGGCGCGGAGGATGCGATCGCCTTCCGGATCGCGCCGGCGCCGGAGCGCGACGCCGAGCCAGAAGCGGGCGCGACGGTCGTCGCTCGCGCGCCACGCCGCGATCGCCTGCGCCTCGCGGCCCACGATCCAGTCCATGAGCCCCGCGAGCGTCAGCGCCTGCGGCACGCTCGCGCGCGCGTCACTCGAGCCCGCGGCAACGCTGTCGGCGGCGCGGAACCCGCGCGCGGCGAGCCCGAAGCGGCTTTCGTCCTGCGCCTCGCGCGCGTACTCGTACCAGGCCAGCGCGCGCATCGCGGGCGTGGCGGCGTCGGTGCCGAGCCGCGCGTAGGTCACCATCGCCGACTCGCTGTGCCCCGCCGCGCGCAGCGAGCGCGCGCGCTCGAGCAGGGCGCGGTCCTCGTCCGCCGTGCCCCGGGTCCACGCCACCGCGGTGTCCGAGGCGGAGATCGCGGCGGTGAATCGCCGCCACTCGCGCAGCCACTGCGTGCGCAGGATGGCGTCGCCGCCGCGCTCGGAGGCCGGCGCCGCTGCCATCACCGCCGAGTTCCGGGCGAGCGCGCGCGCGCGATTGCCGTTCGCCCACTCCGCCAGCGCCGCGCGCCGCGAGAGCCGCAGCGCGAACGTCTCGCCACGCGCGCGAGCGAGCGACTCCAGGAGCTTCAGCGCATCGCCCGAGGCGGGGACCGCCCCCGGCGTCTCCTCGAGCACGCGGCGCGCCAGCGCCTCGCCGCCCGTGGTGTCGCGCGCCGCCACCATGACCGGCGCGAACATCGCCCGCCACGCCGCTTCCTCCCCCGCCGTCCACGCGCGCCGGTCGGCGGCATCGAGGATGTTGCCGGCGGCGTGTACGTCCGCTCGCGCGAGCGCGAACGCCGCCCGGCGCTTGACCGCGTCCCACGCCCACAGCGAGCGAGCGAGCCGCGGCTGCGAGAGCAGCGAGTCGGCGCGCACCGTGTCGCCGCCGGCCACGACCGCGTCGGCGAGCGGCACCAGCACCGCGGTGCCGGTGAGCCCCGTGTCGCGCGCCGCGGTCCACCAGGCAGCGACCGGGCGCTGGGCCCCGGTGGCGCGACCGCCCAGCACCGCCCCGTGCCAGCGCACCCCGGCACTGGTCGCCTCCAGCCTCGGCGCCGGTGCCGAGGCGACCGGCGGCGTGCGCGCGCACGCCATCACCAGCGCCAGCGGCAGCACCCGGAGTGCCGCGATCCGCGAGCGCCTCATTCCCATTCGATCGTCGCCGGCGGCTTGCTGGTCACGTCGAAGACGACGCGGTTCACGCCGCGCACCTCGTTGGCGATCCGGCTCGCGGTGCGCGCGAGCAGCGCGTGCGGCAGCCGCGTCCAGTCGGCGGTCATGCCATCCACCGAGTCCACCGCGCGCAACGCCACGACTTTCTCGTACGAGCGCTCGTCGCCCTTGACGCCGACCGTCGAGACGGGCAACAGAACGGCGAAGGCCTGCCATGTCCTCGAGTACCAACGCGACCGCCGTAGCTCATCCAAAAAAATCGCGTCCGCGTGCCGCAGCACGTCGAGATCGTGTTCGTCGATCGCACCCAGCACGCGCACCGCGAGGCCCGGGCCCGGGAACGGGTGACGGTCCACGAGCGCGGATGGCAGCCCCAGCTCGCGGCCCAGCTCGCGCACCTCGTCCTTGAACAGCCACCTCAAGGGCTCCACGAGCTTGAGGTGCATGCGCTCGGGCAGTCCGCCGACGTTGTGGTGTGTCTTGATCACCTGCGAGCCGAACCCGGCCGAGGCCGACTCGATGACGTCGGGATAGAGCGTGCCCTGGGCGAGGAAGTCGATCTTCCCCAGGCTCCGCGCTTCCTCCTCGAAGACCGCGATGAACTCCTCGCCGATGATCTTGCGCTTGCGCTCGGGGTCGGAGACGCCGGCGAGCTTGTCGAGGAAACGACGCTCGGCGCTCACGACGCGCAGGTTCAGGTGCTGCTCGGTGCCCAGGGCGCGCGCCACCTCCGCGGCCTCGTTCAGGCGCATGAGCCCGTGGTCCACGAGCACGCACACCAGGCGCTCGCCGATGGCGCGGTGGATGAGCGTCGCCGCGACCGTGGAGTCCACGCCGCCCGAGAGCCCGCACAGCACGCGGCCCTCCTTGCCCACCTCGGCGCGGATCGTCTTCACCGCCTGGGCGAGGAAGTCCTTCATCGACCAGCCGGGCTCGAGCCCGGCGATGCGGAAGAGGAAGTTGGAGAGCACCTGCTTCCCGTACGGCGAGTGCACGACCTCGGGATGGAACTGGATCAGGTGGTAGGGCTGCTTCGCGTGCCGCGCGGCCGCGAACGTGCAATTGGTGGTGTGCGCCACCTTCACCCAGCCCGCGGGCAGCGAGCGCACCTCGTCGCCGTGGCTCATCCACGCGCGGAAGCGCTGGGGCACGCCGGTGAAGAGCGGCGAGCGCGCGCCGCGTTCCTGGACGAACGTGGCCGGGCCGTACTCGCGCCGCTCCGCCTTCGCCACATCGCCCCCCAGGAGCTGCGCCGTGGCCTGGAGGCCGTAGCAGATGCCGAGCAGCGGCAGGCCGAGGTCGTAGAGGCCGCGATCGGGGAGCGGCGCGGCTTCTCGATAACCACTGGCAGGCGACCCCGACAGGATGATCGCCGATGGATCGCGCTCGCGGATCGCCTCGAGCGGCGTCGGCCCGGGCACGATCTCCGAGTAGACGCCCAGCTCGCGCACGCGGCGGGCGATCAACTGCGTGTACTGGCTCCCGAAGTCGAGGATCAGGACCTTGTCGGAGCGGGCGGAGCGGGCACGGGGCATGCGGTCGGGGCCTCTCTAATGTAGGGGTGCGGGCGCGGCCTCGTCGGGCCCGTCGCCGCCGAGCGCGCCGCGGAAGGCGCCCAGCAGCAAGCGCGCGTCCCTTCCGGCGCGGAGGCGGAACATCAGGTGGCCGACCACGAGTATGCCGGCCATGACGGCGAACGCCGGCAGCAGCTCGAGCACGGCCCGCACGCCCGCGCGGCCAGCCGCCACGGCGGCGAGCTGCAGGAAGAGCTGGGTGACGACGCCGACGACGGTGATGAATGCCCAGAACGCCGCGACCACGAGCACTTCGATGCGCGCGCCGACCATGACGTCGAACCGGGTCGGCACGCTGCCCTCCTGGAGCCACGCCCGCAGCACCGGACCCCCGCCGCCGAGCACGGGTGCTCCCAGGCTCATGCTGAAGTAGCGACCGCGGCGAATGCCGAACAAGTGGTAGCCCCGGTCGCCGAGCTCGATCCCGTCCGCCAGCAGCTGCTTGAGCGCGCCCATAGCCTCCTCCGCCGATCGCGGCGTGAGCACCTCCAGCCGCGCGAGCACGAAAGGGATCACGCGCCGCTGCTCCCGCGGCCCAGGCTGCTCCCCTGGCCGACGACGCGACCTACCGCCGCGAGCGCGATGGGGACGATCAGCCCCAGCAGCACCGAGCGCAGGTCGTTCGGGAACGGCGGCCGGTTGGTGATCTTCACGATCCCGAAGTCGAGCGTGTTCTTCGCCTCGTTCCAGGTCGCCCACGCCCACGCCTGCCTGGCGAAGAAGAACACGAACAGCACGATGGCGATGACGAACGCCGCGCCTTCGATCGTGCGTTTCTGCGTCGCATCCATGCGCGCCTCCCGTCAGTGGCGGAACACCCGCCGATCCGTGAACACCATCGCCACCCCCGAGCGATCGGCGGCGGCGATGACCTCTTCGTCCTTGACCGAGCCGCCGGGCTGGACGATGGCGCGCACGCCGGCGGCGACCGCGTGCTCCACGCCGTCCGGGAACGGGAAGAAGCCGTCGCTCGCGAGCGCCGCGCCGGCCAGCGTGTGGCCGGCGCGCTTCGCCTTCATGATCGCCACGTCCACGGCGTCCACGCGCGAGGTCTGCCCGCTCCCGAGCCCGATCAGCGCCTCGCCGCGGGCGAGCGCGACCGCGTTCGAGCGCGCCGCGGCCACGACCTCCCACGCGAACTGGAGACCCGTCCACTCGATCGCCGTGGGCGGGCGCCGGCTCACCGTGCGCCAGGGCGGCGCGGGCGACTCGGCCTCGCGCTCGAGCAGCGTCCACGGACCCACCGCGCGCCACCACCACGGCTCGCCGGTGGCGAGGTCCGCGGCGGTGAGCCGGACGAGCCGCAGGTTCTTCCGCCCGGCGAGCGCGCGGTCCGCCTCGGGCACGAGGTCGGGGAACGCCACGCACTCGGCGAACTGCTTCGCCAGCGCCTCGGCGGTCATACGGTCGAGCGCACGGTTCACCGCCACGATGCCGCCGAACGCCGACTGCGGGTCGCACGCGAACGCCTTCTCGTAGGCCTCGATCAGCGTCGCCCCGCACGCGGCGCCGCAGGGCTGGTTGTGCTTGACGATGACGCACGCCGGGTGCGCGAAGCGCCCCGCGAGCGTCACCGCGGCCTCGAGGTCGAGCAGGTTGTTGTACGAGAGCTCCTTCGTCTCGCGGTGCGCACGGAGCGTCGCCGCCTCGCCGGAACGCACGTAGAGCGCCGCCGCCTGGTGCGGGTTCTCGCCGTAGCGGAGCGCGCGCGCGCGCTCGAGCACGCGCGCCGCCACCATGGGCGGCTCGTCCGCCGCCGCCGCGCGCCGCGCCAGCTCGGCGGCGATGGCACCGTCGTAGCGGGCGGTGCGGGCGAACGCGGCCAGCGCCCAGCGCCGGCGCTCCGCGGCGGTGACGCCGCGTGCGAGCGCCTCGCCCACCTCGTCGTACTGCGCCGGATCGTGGAGCACGATCACGGCGTCGTGGTTCTTGGCCGCGGCGCGCAGCAGCGCCACGCCGCCGATGTCGATCTCCTCCACCATGCCGGCGTCATCGAGCGTGCGGCCCTTGTCCTCGAACGGGTAGAGCGTCACCGCCACGAGATCGATGGGCTCGAGCGCGCGCGCTTTCAGCTCCGCCAGGTCCTCGGCCGAGCCACGCCGCGCGAGGATGGGCGCGTGCACGTGCGGGTGCAGCGTCTTCACCCGTCCGCCCAAGAGCTCGGGCACGCCGGTCCAGTCCTCGATCGCGGTCACCGCCACACCGGATTCTCTCAGGTGCTCAGCGGTCCCGCCCGAGGCGATGATGCGCGTTCCTGCCTTGGCCAGCAGCGCCGCGAACTCGGCGGCGCCACGCTTGTCGGAGAGCGAGAGCAGCGCCGCCCGCGGCCACGCCGCGGCCGACGGTCCCGGTGCGGTCTCGCCCATCGCCTGGCTCAACCCTGCGCCCCCGACAGCCGGCGGATGGCCTCGAGGTAGCGCTCCTGCGTCTTCTCCACCACGGTGTCGGGGAGCGCCGGCGCCGGCGGCTCGTGGTTCCAGCCGCTCGCGTCAAGCCAATCGCGCACGAACTGCTTGTCGAACGACAGCAGCCGGCCGGCCTCGTACTCCACGCGGTCCCAGTAGCGGGACGAGTCGGGCGAGAGCGCCTCGTCGATCAGCGTCAGCTCGCCGTCGATCCAGCCGAACTCGAACTTCGTGTCCGCGAGCACCAGCCCGCGCGACCAGGCGTGGGCGCGCGCCTCGTGGTAGATCGCCAGCGACTTCGCGCGCAGCTGCTCGGCCACCGGGCGGGTCACGATCGCCGCCATGCGCTCGAACGAGATGTTCTCGTCGTGGCCGTTATCGTTCTTGGTCGCGGGGGTGAAGATCGCAGGCTCGAGCCGTGAGCCGTCCTCGAGCCCCAGCGGCAGCCCGACGCCGCACACCGCGCCCGAGCGCTGGTACTCCTTCCAGCCGCTGCCGGTGAGGTAGCCGCGCACCACGCACTCGATGTCGATGCGCTCGGCGCGGCGCACGAGCTGCGCGCGGCCCGCGAGCCGCTCCGCGTGCTCGCGGAACGGCGACGGGAACGACTCCGGAGTGTCGCTCACGAGATGGTGAGGGGAGGCGGACGCGAGCGTCCTCATCCAGAACGCGGAGATGAGCGAGAGAATGGCGCCCTTGCCCGGGATCGGCGTCGGCAGCACGGAGTCGTAGGCCGAGAGCCGGTCGCTGGCGACGATGACGAAGTGGTCGGGGCCGGCGTGGAACACCGTGCGCACTTTTCCATGGCGATACACCTGCGCGCCCGGGACTTCGGGCTCCGTCACCGCATGAGTGCGCTCGAGCAGGCGCGGGTCGACGACGATCGGGGCGATGCCGTTCATGGTGCTTCCTCCTGCCGCCTCACGGGGACGGCCGTTCAGGATGGGAGCGAGCGGGTGGGCGGCAGATGGAAACGCGAAGCGAGCAGCGCCGGCAAGTCCTCGAGCCGGCGCACGGCGGTCTGGCCGGGGGCAGCATAATCGCCGAATGGGTCGATGAGCACGAAGTGCATCCCGGCGGCGCGCGCCCCGGCCTCGTCGACGCTGCGGATATCGCCCACGTAGACGGCCCGGGCGGCGGAGAGCGCCAGCTTCGAGAGCGCGATGTCGAAGATCCTTGGATCGGGCTTCTCCACGCCCACGAGCTGGGAGTCGACCACGAACTCGAGCCCCTCGCGCACGCCGAACGTCTTCAAGTGCAGCTCGGCGCGGCCGTCCGAGTTGCTGACGCAGCACGCGCGCAGCCCCAGCGCCACGACCCCATCGATCGCGGCGCGCGCGCCCTCCATGGGGCGCGCCCACAGGAGCGATGGCGGCACCTGGCGCTGCTGCATGCGCTCGAGTGCCTCCTCGAGCACGGGGTGCCGGCAGCCCACGGCCTCGAGCAGCCCGGAGAAGTACGCCTGGGTCGGGGCGACGCTGCCGAGCGGCGGGTGGAGCCCCAGCGCCGGCGGACCCACCTGCGGTGGGTGCCCCGGCATCCGTCCCGCAAGCGCGTCGTAGCGGCGCCGGCCATGAACCTCGGCGCGGCGCAGGTCGTCGACGCTGGCCGTGACCCCGAGTTCGGCCAGCATCTCGCTCATCCACTCGAAGTCGAGGCGGACGAGCGTGCCGCCGGCATCGAACACCACCGCCTCGAGCGACGGCTCCGCGGAGCGCAGCTCAGACCAGACCTGCTCATCCATGGGCCACACCCGCTTTCGACCCCGCCCAGCCGGGACCGTCGCCGAAGCGCACGCGCGCGCCGTCCACGCGCCAGGGCTCGGTGAGGAAGCGGCGGACGGTGGCCGGGTAGAGCGCGTGCTCGGCCTCGTGCACGCGCGCCTCGAGCGCGGCGAGCGTGTCGTCCGCGCGGCGCGCCACCTCCGCCTGGGCGAGGATCGGGCCCTGGTCGAGCCCGGCATTCACGAGGTGCACCGTGCATCCGGTCACCGGCACGCCGGCGCGCCAGGCGCGCCCGATCGCATCGAGACCCGGGAACGCGGGCAGGAGCGAGGGGTGGATGTTGAGCATGCGCCCGTCGAACGGCTCGAGCAGCGTGGCGTGCAACCGGCGCATGAACCCCGCGAGCAGGATCCCGTTCACACCGCGTGCCTGGAGCGCGTGGAGCCAGGGCCCTTCGTCGTCCAACCGCGTGCGGTAGATGTAGCGCGTCGCCGGCGCTGACGCGCCGGCCGGGATCGCGTCGAGGTCGTCCGGGGTCGCGACGGTCTTCTCGATGACCAGGAGCGTGGCGAGCCCCGCGGCATCCTCGCTCGTGCTGCGATCGCCGGCGACGATCGTGAGCGCCGTCGTGGCGGCGATCGCCTTCGCGGCCGCTTCGCGGATCCCGCTCGGATCGACCGCCGGATACGTCTCGTGGACCTGCAGCGCGATGGCGCGATCGCCGAGCGTGCTCGATGCCGTGAGCGCGCTGCGTAGCGCACTGCCGTCGACGGACCGTCCCACGACGGCCGGGGTCACGTCGATGCCGAGGAGCGTCGGGACGATCGCGCCGTCCGAGGCCGCAGTGATGCCCTCCCCCACGGTCAGCCACGGCTTGGCCATGCTGCCGTCGCTGCCCAATTGCACGCTGCTCGCGGGCGCGTTGGCGACGACGGGCAGCAGACCTTCGTGCATCGTCGTCGGCATTGGCCGCCGTCCCGCATTGAACTTGGTGTAACCGCGCAGCAGGTCGGCTTGCAGGAATTGCATGAACGCGATTTCG
>Ga0207662_10001057_pt1 | contig 12926 bp, 17 predicted proteins | sample KBSS33LmetaG_FD_184338 | JGI IMG/M metagenome (GOLD analysis project Ga0207662, IMG submission 184338) | Switchgrass rhizosphere microbial communities from Kellogg Biological Station, Michigan, USA - KBS S3-3L metaG (SPAdes) (version 2) | ecosystem: Host-associated > Plants > Roots >... | reverse complement strand
ATCTCTTGTCGGCCGAGCGCACCAAAAGCTTCCCTGCCCTGTCGCTGAAACGGTCCACCGTCGCAATAGGCGCCTGGTCAGGATTTTTGGGCTGCAATTCAGCTCTCGCAGGCCCACTACTTACGGCGAACCAACCTGCCGTGATCAACACTACAAGACGGATATCCATGAGTGGTCCTCCCAGTTAATGTTCCACAATGAGTGTTGAGCGGACTGGGGGCTCAGTAGCAGCTCTCTTTTTGCCGCTACACGACGAGAGTTAAACGCCAACAATCGGTTTCGAGTTCAAGGGTTTCACGACAGCTTCGGGAGCTCAACAGAGGGGACTCGACTGAAGGAGCTGGGGCCATCCCAGGTGTCAATGCTGATGTCCGCTTTGGGTCATTAGCCGACATAAGGGCCCGTTCGCCTCATGTCCGCTTTACCCCCGAAAGCGGACATTCGTCGGCGCATTTAGCATGTTTGCTTAGTGCCAATAGCGGACATCATTCCTTAGTGGAGCGTTAGCGAGCTATCTTCATTGAACCTGAAAAAACCGCGTGAAAACGGCCATTGCCACGAGGTTGTCCAGCTCGAGGACAACCTGCTGTACTTAAAACAGCTAGGATCAGGACCAGGATCTCGCCGCGCTGAGCGCTCCTCGGGCCGCTCTGGCCTGCACCAACCCATAAACGAAAGGCATCACCATGCACAAACGCAAACTCGGCAATAGCGGCCTTGAGGTTTCAGCCATTGGCTTTGGCTGCATGGGCCTCAACATCATGTATGGCCATGCCCTCGCCAACCAGGAGAGTGTGGCCCTCATCCGAGCGGCCGTGGAACGCGGCGTGACCTTCTTCGATACGGCGGAAGTCTATGGACCATTCAGCAATGAGGAGATCGTCGGGGAGGCTTTGGGGCCGGTTCGCGATCAGGTCGTGATCGCCACGAAATTCGGCTTCGACATCGATCCGGTGACGAAGCAGAGCACAGGCCTGAACAGCCGCCCCGAGCACATCCGCGAGGCCGCCGAGGGATCGTTGGCGCGTCTGGGCATCGAGGTTATCGACCTCTACTACCAGCATCGTGTCGACCCGAACGTGCCGATCGAGGACGTCGCGGGCGCAGTCCAGAAGCTGATCTCCGAGGGCAAGGTGAGGCACTTCGGCATGTCCGAACCCAGCGCTCAGACTCTGCGCCGCGCACACGGCGTTCAACCTGTAGCGGCGCTTCAGAACGAGTATTCGCTGTGGACCCGAGGCCCTGAGACCAACGGCATTCTCGAAGCCTGCGAAGAACTCGGCATCGGGTTTGTGCCCTATAGCCCCCTCGGCAGGGGCTTCCTGACGGGCGCCATGTCCAAGGAAACTCAACTCGGCGAAGGCGACTTCAGGAAGATGCTGCCGCGCTTCACGCCCGAAGCCATGGAGAAGAACCAGGCCCTAGTTGATCTCCTCAGACGCATCGCCGGCCGGAAGAACGCCACACCGGCTCAGATCGCGCTGGCGTGGCTCCTAGCCCAGAAGCCCTGGATCGCGCCGATCCCCGGCACCACGAAGCTGCATCGCCTCGAAGAGAACCTGGGAGCCGCCGATGTTGCGCTCACGGCCGGCGATCTTGCCGAGATCGAGAGGGCGGCGGCGGAGATCCAGGTCGAAGGGGAGCGGTACCCCGAGCGCCTGCAGGCAATGCTTGGTCGCTGATCGGCCGGAGAAACGGGACTTACGCTTATCGGGCTTAGAAATTTGAAGCTGGGGGTTTCAAAGTTTTGGGGACTCGTTTCTCGCCTTGGGCTTGGAACGCTGTCCTAAATTTAGGACATGACATCGATCGATCCAGACATTCTGTGGAAGGCGCTTGAACGGGACAAGCAACAAGTCGCCCTTCTCTCTCGCATCGGCGAGGCGCTCTATGGTGACCGTTGGCAGACCCAATTAGCTAGGGCGTTGGGCATTTCCAGCCGAACCGTGAGACGTTGGGTCCTATACGAGGCGCAGATACCGTGGCCCTTATTGCATGAAATCCTTCCGTCTCTCTTCCAAGCCAAAGTTGAGCAGCTCACCCAGGTTTGTGATGAGCTCGTGGAATGGCGAAGCAGTCCACGCTCCTGAAGGACGTGTGCAAGGCCTAGCGCCCACTGGTCCATAGGGACCAGACGAGGACGACGGCACAGCATCCCACTTGTAAGGGGTCACGAGGACGACCGATGCGTCCATTGCGTCGGGTATGAAGTGTCAAAGGGCTGCGCGACCCCAAAGCCGACCCAACCAGCCCACAGGGGAGTGTCGGCCTTACCCCCAAAGGCGGACATGCGGCGAGCCTCTTCAAAGAGTCCGCTATGTGCCATAAGCGGACACTCGGAGGTTGGCGCCAACCGACTTGCTCAATAGTTTACAGGGTTCACACGACAGGGGGTTTTGAAGGAACCACCACAAACTTTCGTGGTTCAATGTCTCAGAGGTGACGTACGACGAACTCACTCCCGCACCCACTCCCTGCAGTTATTTAGGAAGTTTGTCGGCGAGAATTTCGAGCTTGTGAATCTCGGGTGTCTTGTCAAACAGATCACCGGCCTTGGCTTTTTCCATTAAGGCCGCTGCCACTTTGCCGTTGAGATGCGCCTCGCGCCCGGCCTCGTCGTCAAACGTGTCGAATATGGCGAAGCGGGATGGCCCTTCCTGAATAGCGAACCAGGAGATGGTGCCAGGTTCGGCATTCACCAAAAGCGCGGCCGAACGTAAAAAGTCTGCAACCTCCTTCTCTTTGCCCGGCTTCGCTTACAGCGGGACGTACAACGCAAATTTTGTCATTTCACACTCCTTATGTGCTGGGTGTTTCAACCCTTATGTACATCGTCGAATTGAAGAGCCTCAGCGTGCTACCAGCGCAGCGCACGCTTTCCTACTAATAGGCCAAATATAGACATGAGACCGATTGCTAGCGCGTACCAGATCGCCACAAACAGCGGCGAGTCGTTCGTGCAGTGCATGGCAAAAACCGTGGCCCCCAAACTGCCGGCCAGCAGCCCTCCCACCGCCCCCATCACTGCAGGAGACGTTGGGGCGCCCTGGCGCAGCGCGTAGATGGTAGCCGTCAAAGGAAGAAGCGATAGAAAGAGGATGCTCGCGACGCACATCACCCCATTCACCCCCATCGCGCGAGATGGCCATGCCGAGACTGAAACTGTAACGAGTTCGTACAAAACCGCCGCCAAGAGCAGAAGTACGGGCACCATCAGAGCTCGCATCGCGGTTAGTGGGGTTGCGGTAGGCCTCGACAGGCGTAGAGCGACCCAAGTGGCCGCGATCATCAAGACCAAGTTAACGCCGAGTTTCATGTCATAGCGCCATGTTCCGAGAGCTGAGATGAAGTCGGGGCGCACCCCCAATGTTAACGAAAATAGCGCATAAGAAATCGCGAGCCCGCCGATGATGGCCATGACCAGACCGTGTCCAACTGGCTTCGGTCCCGGCTGCGCCGCATGATCCGCGACAAGCGTGTTGATGAGTTCGTCTGTCCTCATTGGTCCAAATCCCTGCAGCTGACTGCCAGTGCTGATAAACCGCGATGTAAGGCTACGCGCACTGCACCTTCGGACATCCTTAAGCGGTCCGCGGCCTCTCGCGCGCTCATCCCTTCGATCGATATGGCGCGCACCACATCGCGCTGCCGGTCGGTAAGGACCGATAGAAGCCGCTCCGCGTCTCGGCTCGATAACCTTTCGGTCGGAATCTCGGCAGGTAAGACATCAATGAGGTCATCAATCGGCAATTCGATATGACGGCCGCGGCGGCGTAAGCTGTCAATCAGCTTATGGCGAGCAATTGCCGTCACCCATGGGGTGAGCGCTTCGTCCTCATCCCAAGTCTGCCGCTTAAGGTGGATGGCCAACAGCGTCTCCTGTACGACATCTTCAACATCGCAATTCCCGAATCCCGAATGCGCAAAGCCGCGGCGCACTACTTGCCGCAGGAGCGGTGCCAGCGCCTCTAATAGACGACGATAAGCAATCTCGTCGCCGGCGTTGGCCGCACGCATCCACTCGACCCAGATCCGATCTCTGTCCTGTGCGCGTTGCTGCTCCATTTACGACTCTTCGACGCCTTTTGTTACCAGGCAGATAGCCTTCCTACGCGTTGTCAGCCTTCACTCCAGCTCAAAAGAAGTTGAACAGGAGGTAGGTAACGAAAGCGACGCGCCAGGCGAACTACCTGTCATGTTTCACTCGGACGTCCTGGCCAGCCGGTTGGAACGCTTTGATTCGAAGGCCACTACCTAAGGAGATTCGTCATGAAGAAGCTCTTCCTCGCAGCCGCCCTGGTTGTCGCTTTTGCCGCACCCGCTCTGGCTCACGAGTTCCCGAATTACTATGCCACGGACTCTGGCGCCATGAGCCGCTAGGGCGGTTCGTGACCACATCCACCTCCCTACGGGCGCTCGCTTTTCTAAAGCGGGCGTCCGTGTTTTGGTTTTTGAACACAGCCTGCGACACTTGCAGGAAAGTTGATGACGAGTGGTCGTGTGACACTCTCACGCGAGGCAAATCACACCTCGTTTTGAAGAACACTCATGCTTAGCAAAACGGCAATGGTCCCGCCGCTTCGCTAGTTGGCGCTGCCGCGCTCGCGCCAACCATCAGCTTGGTACAGTGCAGGCGAGAACCACGGTTTCATCGCCGTCAACTATCCCTATTGCCAGGAAAACGCTTGGGACAGTCAGTGTCGGGGAGACCCTCCTGCCCACTCTCTCGCCAAGGAGCGTGGCTAAACTCGGCGAGTGGTTTCCACGGACCGCGTCGAGCCCACTTCAAAAGAAATTGAACAGAGCCGGGTAACGAATGCGACGCGCCGGGCGAATTAGATGTGATGCTCCATTTTCCATGCGTGACGAGGAATGCATCGTAGTCAGCAATCAACTTAGAGAAGGATTTTCGCCATGATGTTTGCCTGTCGATCTGGTGCTTCCATCGCCGCCGCCGCAGCCACAGTCATTCTCGCGGGCGCGGCTGTAGCGCCAGCGTCTTACGCCAACGAAGCCAGCGTCTTTGCCCAGGAGGACACTATGAGCAAAGACACCATGGGCAAGGACACCATGGGCAAGGACACCATGGGTAAGGACACGATGAGCAAAGAGACCACGAGCAAAGACACCATGGGCAAAGACACCATGGGCAAGGACACCATGAGCAAGGATGCCATGGGCAAGGGCACGATGGCCAAAGACAGCATGAAAAAAGATGAAATGAACAAGTAGCCTACCAAACACCGCCGAGCGGTGGCGGGCTCGCCCATGAGGCGAGCTCGCTTTCCGGTTTGCTTAACATCGCTCGACGGAGACTGCTCACGAAGACTGACGCCGGCGGCGTAATGAATCGCCGAGGCCATCCGAAATAACGATGAAGCCACCGAGTTGGTGGCGAGATTTAGGGCCCGTGCCCGAATTGATTGGCGGTCCCGATGGTGACCCTTCTATTCGCTCTCCTTGCCGGCATTCTCACGGTCGCCGCGCCCTGTACGTTGCCTGTTCTCCCGGTCCTTTTTGGCGCTTCCATCGGTCAGACAAGCAAAGCGCGGCCGGTTTTCATGGCGCTCGGCTTTGTTGCGTCCTTTACGATCGTCGCGATCGTTTTCAGCGCGATAACTCGGATAGTTGGAATTGACCCGGATAGACTTCGTACGGTTGCAGTCGGGCTTCTATTCATCTTCGGCGTCCTGATGCTCTGGCCAAGGCCATTCGAATGGCTAGGAGGACGCGCTGGCGATTTGCTAGACCGCGTCTATCGAATCCCGATCAGAGCGCAAAACGGAAACATCGGCGGTTTTGTCCTAGGCACAACCTTAGGCCTGGTCTGGACTCCTTGCGCCGGACCCGTGCTCGCGTCGATCCTAACTGTGATCGCGACCGCTCCCCACATCGAATGGGCAGCGTTGCTGCTCATAGTTTACGCCGTTGGTGCCGCCGTGCCCATGTTGGCAATCGCCTATGGCGGCCAGTTCGTCACCACCCGTGTCAGGGGCATCGCCCGTGTCTCGCATTGTCTGCAGCAGGGCTTTGGCGCGGTGATCATTGTCTTCGCGGTAGCAACGTATCTGCAATACGACACGCTCATCACTGCATGGTTTTCCGAGTTCTATCCAAACGGCCAACTCGGCCTGTAAGAGGAGAAATCCATGAATATTCGATCGAAAGTCGGTGCGACTGCGTTGGCGATCGCTTGTCTGCTGGGATTGGCGCAGGCGAGTTATGCCAACGAGGAAAGGGACCACGCTCAGCTTACCTTTGCCGAGGCTCAAAGCGTCGCCCCAAACTTTGTCGGTGTCAGCAACTGGCTCAACTCCGGCCCACTGAGCATTACTGATCTGCGCGGGAAAGTCGTCCTCGTCGATTTCTGGACATACGGGTGCATCAACTGCACCCGCACGCTGCCATACGTCACGAAATTGTATGACACCTACAAAGAAAGAGGGCTTGTCGTCGTAGGCGTTCATACACCGGAGTTTCCATTCGAGAAGGTGACCGGCAACGTCCAGACCGCGATCAAGCGCCATGGCATCAAGTATCCGGTCGCGCAAGACAACGACTATGCGACGTGGAACGCCTACCACAATCAGTACTGGCCGGCGCAGTACATCGTCGACCAAAACGGAAAGATCGTCTTCGAGCATTCCGGCGAAGGCCAGTACGATGAGATTGAACGAACGATTCAGAAGCTCCTCAATTATAAGAGCTAACGAGTGAACAGCAGTGCTGATGTTAGGCTGTAATGCTCGGATGAGTGTTGCTTGCATTAGATTTCTTTTGGCGGCCGTATTGGCAATGGCATCGACATGCACCCACGCAGCGGACGCGGTGTCCTTCGCGGCCAGAGATGGCGTCCAAGTGTTCGCGGATTATTATTCAGCAGGTTCGAAGGCAAAACCTTTGATCCTGCTGTTTCACCAAGCCGGTTCAAATCGCGGGGGATACGCAACGATAGGGCCGATGCTGGCCACGCTCGGGTTCAACGCACTTGCGATCGATCAACGATCTGGTGGTAACGCTTGGGGGCGGAGCAACGACACCATCAAACGCCTCGGAAAAAGCACCGGCTACGACGAAGCGCTTCCCGATCTAGAAGCAGCATTGCAGTGGGCCAAATCTTCCGGCGAGACTGGACCGATCATCCTATGGGGGAGCAGTTATTCGGCGGCTCTGGTGTTCTTGCTCGCTGCCAGTCATCCGCGTGAAGTTAATGCCATTCTCGCATTCTCACCCGGCGAGTATTTGCGCGGCCCATCAACCGTCCGAAAAGCCGCGGCACAGGTTTCGATACCCATATTCGTAACCTCAGCCAAGGATCCAAAAGAGATTGCAGTGGCTAAATCCATTTTTTCGACGCCTCGCCCTCCGTCGAAAAAATTCGATTCGTTCCGCAGATCGCAGGCGTCCATGGATCTTCGACCCTCCGAGAAGACCAGAACCCCGATGGAACCGAAGAAAATTGGGTGGCGGTCAAACAATTTCTCGCGAAATTCGCCGCCCCCCAATGACAACGGGGCGCTACCATTTCTCCCCGAACGGCCGAACATCGAGTTCGAACGTCCAGGCTGACTTGGGCTGTTGAGTAAGGAAGAACACCGATTGGGCAATGTCGTCGGGTTTGAGGAAAAATTCATCCCCCTTATCCGGCATCATCTGGCGCGTGCGCGCAATATCGATCACACCGTCGATGATCACCAGAGAGACGTGCAGGCCGCCCGGCCCCACATGCTTCGCAATCGACTGGGCAAGGGCACGTTGCGCGGCCTTGGCCGAGGTAAAGGCGGTAAAGTTTGCCCCGTGTTTTACGGATGCAGTTGCACCGATGACGACAATGTTGCCTTTCCCGGCGGCCAGCATATCCGGTAGCACCGCCTTGACAGCTGCCAGCAGCCCGAGCGCATTGATCCGCCAAGCGCCTTCGAAATCGGAGAGGTTGATCTCATCAACACTCCCGAACATGCCGGACCCCGCATTATAAACCAGAACATCAACAGTCCCGAGCTCCTGTTTAATCTTGCCAAAGACCTTCTCGGGCGCGGTTGTATCCAAGGCGTCATAGGCATACGCACGCGCATCCCCACACTCATGTGCAAGCTCATTCAAATAATCCTCATTCCTGGACAACAGGGCTATCTTGTAGCCTTCACTTGAAAACTTGCGGGCAATAGCTGTGCCATTGCCCGGACCGACGCCAATCACGGCACAAACCGGGTTGCTCATTTTGGTCTTCCTTCAGGCTGTGCCACTCACAACCATTGATGGGCCCTTGAGATTGATCTTAAGCCGCCTTACCCGCCTGAGGCGGCTTAAATAGCGGTACGCCTCTTCAGCGTTAACTGGCGTGAGCATCGGGCAGCACGGGAGAAGTGCCTATAATCGTCCATGCTCGCCAGCGCTTTTTTGACGCTGCTTTTTTAATGCCGGGAAGCAGAGTTATCGGAAGCAAAGCCTCAACTTAGGTTCATGGGACCCTCGCCATTCCCCTGCGGCTTTTCCTACACCGCCGCACGAATGATCGCGAGATGGGCGCTTCCAAGTGAACTTCGGACAGGCAGAAGTGCCAATAGCAGACGTACGGCCCCTGCGACCTTGATTACAGAATCTGGGGCCTCCATCCCGTCACAGCCAGCATTACTAGAAACCCCACCACGTAGGCCACCACGATGGACCATCCATGCTGCAGCCATTGAATTACGGACCGCCCTAGGGGCGCGCGGAGCCGGTAGCCGATGCCTGTCTCGGTCAGTCAGAATGTATTGAGAGCGTGTCTCGCTGGCTGCAAGGATCGCTGTTAGGGTGAAGGTCGGTGGATGAACAGCTTGAGACGCGGGTTAACCCTGTTTACGGACAATTGATTTGGTAGGTCACCAAATAATGTGCTTTTCCTTTGGCTTGCCGTTCGGCAAGTTCACCTAAAGGAGACGACTAATGAGGAAGTATCTAGTCGCAGCCGTTCTGATCGGCGCGTTTGTCGCGCCCGCTTTTGCTCTGGAGTCCGGGCCATACTATGTGGGCCTCGATACGAGCGCTCATACCTGCTCGGTAGTGACCGAAATGAAACCTGGCATGAAAAATATGGGCCAGTTTAAGACCAAGGATGAGGCCGAGAAGGCCATGGCCGACATGAAAGAATGCAAAGGAGCGATGTAATCATTCTCTGTGTAAGGGGCCTGACGCCAAGTCAGGCCCTGGCACACACTGCCCAAGGTGCCTCAGCAGCCAAATCTGGGCACCCGATTGCCCGACTTTATGATCGTGACAATTGGGCGTCGAATTATCTTCCGCTCCAGGGCGACTTTCTGGACGCGACGCACACCAATGAGGTGCTCTCGTAAAATGATCGGACGAGCTCTGGCCCTAGCGGCGCTGGTCGGATCTGCAGGTGTTGACGTCGTTCCTCTGACCCATGCCAAGCCCATTGCCGTCTCCCATGAGCTACTGCAGCAGGCGAGCATCATCACGCCGGAAGGCGTCACAGTCGATCCGAACAACAAGGAAGAGCTAAAAAAATACGATAACCGCCACGACCTTTCTGAGCTGGCGGATACCCTGCGAAAAGGGTTTGGCGTAACGGCGTCCCATCTAACTCAACTGATCGCGTGTACGGGCACCGTAGTCTGCAGTGTTCCTTCGGCAGACGGAAAACGAATTGATACCTATCGGGCCAGCGGCAATGTAGCGCTTCAGCCCAACGTCCTTGTCACGGTCAAACACGCGTTTCAGGATTTGGACACGGGGCAGCTATTGCCGATTGATAAGTGTCGCTTTCGTAACTGGAAACATCCCAATGATGAAATTGCGATCATTATTGATGATCCGTCCCAACTCCCGCCCATAGCAACTTCTATGTCCAAAACACCGGAATTAAAAAGGCAAGACTTGACCGCAGTCAGACTTGCCCATCCTGTCGACGGTTGCCAGCCTTTAGCTATCCCTGAAAAAGGAGCGATGCTGCAAAAAGGTGATCGTGTGTTTGAAGCGACGGCGAAGCAAGATGGCATGCTCAGCCAGTGGAGTGGCCGAGAACCCGTTACCCAAATCGGGACAATCCGTCATGTTTTTCCCCCTGGCCCGGATGGTCCCTTAGCGTACTTTGCTGACTTCTCCGGGGGTGAAGGTGGCTCAGGCGGTGGAATCTTCAGGGTCGTAAGCGGGCAATTGATTCTTGAGGCGATTGTTCAGGGTGCCGGTACGCCGGATATGGACGGAAAGCCGTATAGCGAGGAAATTTATCAGAATCAGTCAGGAGTGGTGGGACTGGATGAGAGCGTTTTACATCCCATGCTAGCTCTACTTCCCCAGCCAAGACCCTCTCCTTAATAAGACGAGCCCTGTCACCTGAGCCTCTGCCATCAAAGCAGTTGCTATGCGACGTAGAGTCGGCCTGGCTGAGAAAGACGCTAACCTTTGTTCATAAATTAGGGCTGGCACCACGCCGCTCGCAGCCATGTGCCTAGTCACGAAATCAACCAGTTAGATACCTCACGGATGTCCGCTTTGGGTCATTAGCAGACATTAGAGAGCGGATCAGGCATGTCCAGAAGCAGACATGCTCATCGTCGGCATCGATGTCTGCTAAGTGCCACGGACGTTCCAGCCAGCTCGACGTCGTTGGAATCGCGCATTGTCAACCGAAGCTGGCGGAGAAAGGGGTGGCCTTTAAAGTCACTGACGATCCAACCATCGACACGACTTCACGCACCGGGAAGCTGGTCATGGGGATCCTTGCGCTGATTGCCGAGTTCGAGAATGACATCAGGCGGGAACGGCAGATGGACGGAATTGCCAAAGCGCGAGATCGGGGTGTGAAGTTTGGCCGGAAGCCCCAACTCTTGCCGGACCTTGTGAAAGAAATCCAATCGCTGAGAACTGAAGGCGTAACCGTGCCGCAGATCATGCGGCAAACGAAGCTGAGTAGGGCAAGCATCTATCGTGCTCTCGGCCGGTCTGACCAACAACAGGATTGATCGGGCGGTGGCGGTTTTTGACTATGGCTGGACGGAGGAACAGGCCTGGGGACTTCTCGACAGCCTCAACCTCACTGGCGGCGAACCCAATTGGAAACCGATTTGTCGAGGTCTGGCGTTTGCGCCGCAGCAGAGGAAACAACCAAGCTCAATGAGCTTGCGAAACACAGAAGCTTTACGACGTTCATGAGCCCCTCCCTGTGCTAAATGCCCGAAGCACAGGGAGCTATTCTAGCCCTTATTGTGGAGCCTCGGTGCCCGTTATGCGCGACGGGAGCGAAGGGGAAAGCCACCGAACTACGTCGACCAAGCAAGCGGTGCGTCATTTGAGCTGCCCAAGTGGGCTGCTTCGGGCTTGTTAGTGATTTCGCGCGCGAATGGCGATCACATAGCGATAACTAGTGACCTATTTCGGTTGCTCAAATGATTGGGCCAAAGCAGTTGGCAGCTTAGCGATCTTGCTGGTGGTGCGTCGAGCCCAGAAACCGCCCCAGGAGTCAGCGCGATCCTGCTCGGATGCGGCAAGAGCGGTGCGTAGGGTTTGCACTTCGGCATCGAGGCCGTTGATCAGGTTGAGGCGATCGAGTCCTTGTGCGCCCACCAAATCGGCTCAAGGACTTAGCCGAAATCCTTCGCTGCGAAGAGACAGCCGTTAGCCACAGGTTAGCCACTGGCTAACGAAAGCCGTGTTGAGACCCCATAAGCCCTCGCCCGCGGTGTGCTTCCCCCAGCTGGAGTCCCAGACTAGAGCCAGTTGTAACGGGGTCCCCTCCATACGGCGAGGGTCTCGGCACAAAAGGCAGTCGAGCCGCCAAGGGCGTATACTCATAAATCGAGATTGGTAAGCAGCGGTTGGTCAACGTCCGTTTTGCCCCCAGAAGCGGACACGAGAAAGGAGCAAGTGATGGCAGACGGAGACAAATTAACCCTGGGAGAGCTGCAAAATTCGGCGACTTCAATGACGCGCCTAGTTGGAAGGGTAGATGACGGTTTCGCGTTCAGGGTGGACCAAGAAGGCACCGGCGGACAGGCAATTATGGCAATCGGCACCATCTTTGGTTTCGGAAGCGACTCTAGTTCGCAGCCAGGCGGGACGGGCATTTCCGGGCAGGGGGGCAAAGGCGTACCCAGCCAGGGCGGCGGCGTCGGTGTGGTCGGCAATGGCGGAGGGCCCGATGTGACCGCGGCGATGGTGTTTGGGGCCTCACTACCTCAGCCAGCCACACTGGGGTATTCGGCGCTAACTTCGGCCTCGGCCCTGCCGTGCGTGGTTATAGCGCCGAGGTCCCTCCTGGCGGCCAACCCCCCGTGCACCCAACGGGATAGGTGTCGAGGGCAAGACAGGAGGCGGAAAGGGAGTCCATGGCGCTGCGAGCGCAGACGCTGGTATTGGCATCTTGGCTGAACACGCTGGAAGTGGCCGTGGCTTGGCAGTAAAGGGCCGGGCTGGATTTTCCTCCTGCGGGAGCTCTACAGTTGCGGCAGGGCAAGCCTCCACGTCGGTGAACAACTTCGCAGTCACCGCGACTAGCCACATCACCGTTACGCTGAACGCAGACCCCGGCGCGGCGCAGCTGCTCTGGGTTGAGCGGCAGACGGGTTCGTTTACGGTTCACCTGACCAAAAGGGTCCAGAACTCTATCAGCTTCACTTATTTGGTGGTTGAGCCATTTTCGTGAGCAACCTGTCCGCTTTGGGTCATTAGCGGACACGGTGACAAGCCCGCGCCATGTCCGCTTTACCCCCAATAACGGACGTTGGACGACACATCCCAAGTCAGCATTTTTGGCTGTGCGTTTATGAACCCCTAGTTGATGCGGGAGAAGAGATAGCAGCGTGCTTTGCAAATGTCGCAATGATGATGGGCGGACGGAGCACAAAGAACGTTACGCAAGGCCACCTGTGTTGATTGCTGCAAGAACCGTCGTTGCATAGTCGGAAAAGCTCGTTAGGCAACGA
>Ga0207662_10001054_pt1 | contig 12938 bp, 9 predicted proteins | sample KBSS33LmetaG_FD_184338 | JGI IMG/M metagenome (GOLD analysis project Ga0207662, IMG submission 184338) | Switchgrass rhizosphere microbial communities from Kellogg Biological Station, Michigan, USA - KBS S3-3L metaG (SPAdes) (version 2) | ecosystem: Host-associated > Plants > Roots > Rhizosphere... | reverse complement strand
AAAATTAGGGCGCGCAGTCGAGCGGGCAGACACTTCTCGATCGTGGTTATCGCTGAAGGCGCATTTCCGCGAGGCGAGTCCGTGCACGTCATGGGGAAGTCGATGCCGGGCCAGGCGGTGAGAGTCGGCGGCGTGGCGGAGTCATTGGCAGAACAAATCCAGGAGCGCACCAAGAAGGAAACGCGCTCGCTGATCCTTGGACATCTCCAGCGAGGCGGCCAGCCAACCGGGTACGACCGGCTGTTGGCGGTAAGATTTGGGGGCGCGGCAGTCCGTGCTGTTGCCGAAGAGAAGTGGGATCACATGATCGCCCTCCAATCGCCGCACATTGTCGCGGTGCCACTGGCCGATATCCTCAAAACGCAGAAGCGCGTGGAGCTCGACCACGACACGATGTTGACGGCGCGGGCGACCGGCATTTCATTCGGGGACTAGGGATGAGCTGCCCCGCCGCAAAAGGCCGTTTCCGTCCGGACACTGATGAGCTTCGGGGTGTATCAAACACTCGTCCTATCCGGAGGACATTCCGGGATTTGGCCAACCGAACCAATGGGTATAAGTCGTTGTCTGACAAATAGATAGCTGATTTGGCACGATCTGGCACCCCACGTGCACCCCTACCCCGCCATGACGTACCGTTCTTTCTCTAAGTTGACCCCTTGGCTACGCGTGGCTCTGGCCGCAGCGGCCGGGCTTGTCATCTCGGCAAGCGCGGCTGAAGCCCAGCGTCCAGTCCCGCAAAAACCGAAGTCGCAGCAGACCCAGCGCCGCGACCAGGTAGTGCCGCCCGGTTTTTTTCCACCGGCTGGCATGTGCCGTATCTGGCTCAATGACGTTCCGGCTGGCCAGCAGCCGGCGCCCACCGACTGTGCGTCGGCTGTGAGAAATCGTCCCGCCAACGGACGCGTTCTCTTTGGCGATGACCCCAAGAACAAGAAGGGGAAATCGGACAGCCGCAAGTCGAGCGCAGCGGAAGAGCTCATTGATCAAATCACACGGAGGATACCGCGATGAAGGTCATGACAGTCGCGATTGCAGGTTTAATAGCTTCGGCAGCATCGCTCGGCGCCCAGACAGCTATTCCGGGTCGTAACGGCGGCGTCATCTCAACAACGCGCCAGACCGACTGCAGCTACGCACGCACCACTAACGGTGTCGGCGACATCATCTTCGGCCGCACGAATCCCAACGCCGACTGCCGCGACGTTTACAGCCGCGCAGACGGTGCATGGTACCAGGTTGGTCGTGGACGCAACAATAGTTCGATCTACGAAAGACGGGTTCGCAACGCCAACGGACAGCTCGTGATCCAGCGCGCTCGCCGCAACCCGAACGGCACTTTCACCATACTCAGCTCGAGAGTCGCGAACTCCAACGACAAGGAATGGAGAAAGGCGCAGAAGGCACAAGAGAAAGCCTTCAGGCAGCAGCAGAAGGCGGAGGACAAAGCCTTCAAGGACCAGCAGAAGGCCGAGGACAAAGCGTTCAAGGAGCAGCAAAAGGCGGAGAACGAAGCCTGGAAGGCGCAGCACAAGCCGGAGAAGTACAACTACAAGAGTCGCTAGCCGTTTGAGCAACGCGAACCAGTCGACGAAGCTGTCGATTTGAAATCACCGGAGGACTAGAATGAAAGCAGTCATATTGACACTCACTCTTGCCGCGCTCGCTTCTGCGGCGTCGGCAAATGCGCAGATCCCTGGTCGTGGAATTCCGACGACCACGGCGAGCCGCAGCACGTCCGTCGATGGCTCGTGGAGAGTTGTCGGACGCGATCAGAGCGGAACGATCTACGAGCGCAGCACGTACGACCGGTACGGCAACATCGTTGTCCAGCGAGCCCGTCGGGATGCGAATGGCAACTTCCGCATTCTCAGCACTCGCACGATTCCCAATAACGGCCGTAACGATTGTCAGGTAGCCGGATCGAACGGCTCCGTGAGCGACATCATCTTCGGTCGCTCAGGCTCAGGCTCAGGCACCTACGATTGCAGATCGAACGGGAGCAGCGCCGATGGTGTCTGGCGTCCCGTTGGCAACAACCGTGGCAATAGCCAGATCTACGTGCGTCGCACATATGACCGGAATGGCAACGTCGTCATCCAGCGTGCGCGCCGTAATCCCAACGGCACGTTTACGATCCTGAACAGTCGCACCGTTCGCAACAACGGCAACAACCGCGACGATGATCGTTGGGACAATCGTGGCGACCGTGACGATGACGATCGTTGGAACAATCGCGGCGACCGCGACGACGATGACGATCGTTGGGACAACCGGGAACACCACGGCAAAGGAAAGGGTAAAGGAAAGAAAGGCAGAGACTAGAGTCTCTTGAAGTCATAGCGACGGCCCCGGGCGACGATAAGTCACCGGGGCCGTTTCGCATCCGGTGCGATGTATGCACTTTTCCAGGGCGAATGCAGCGCATCGTAACTGACAGATTTCTCCCGCCTGACCACGCGGCGTTCGTTGCCGCCGAGCCGGCGACGGGCAGGCTCATCGTGATCGCTCCCACGCGCGCTGCATGCGAGACAATCGAGCTCGCGCTGGGGCTGCGCATTCCGACCATCCTCGAGAAGCAGCACGGTCAGGAGATCAGGGCGCTGGCAGCAGCCGGCAAGGGATTCGGCATCGTTGCCGGTACCGGCACTGGCAAGACACTCTCGATCAGGCCGATGGCCGAGACGATTCTCGGAACCGACACTCTCAAGGTCGGTGTGGTGAATCGAGAGCGCGAGGCGACTCCCGAAACTCCAACCTGGAACGTCATCGTCGTGACGACCGGAATCGCGCGACGCTGGTTCCAGGATGGAGACATCCTCCAAACCGACACCCTCGTCGTCGACGAGATTCATCAAACCTCGGCGGAGCTCGAGCTTTGCCTCGCGCTTGGCAAGCGCGTCGGCTGTCGCTTCATCTGGCTTTCGGCAACGGTGGATCCGACCTTTTACGCGCGATACCTCAATGCCGCAGCCGTCCTCGAGACGTCGGCGTTCGATCCGGCCAAGGCCGCCGATGTAAAAATCGTGCGCAAGGCGCCACTCACCTTTCTCGACGACCGCTTTCTGCAGCAGGTGGTGAAGGAGCGACGCGGAGTCGGGATGTTCCTTCCGACGCGGGCCGGAGTCGAGGAAGCGGCGGAGCTCGTCAAAGAGCGCTTCCCTCGCATCAACGCGGCGTTCTATCACGGCGGCGAGCCGATCAGGATCATCCGACCCTTCCTCGAAGGAGAAGAAACGAAGCCTTACTTCCTTTCCATGACTGCCGCCGGGCAGAGCGCGCTCAATGTGCAGGGACTCGACACAGTCGTCATCGACGACACCCGCTTCAGCAACATCATCGAGCGCGGCAAGAACGTCCTGACGCGACTTCACCTCGGCGCCAACGAGATCCTCCAGATGGCGGGTCGGGTGCACGGGCGTGTGGCCGGTGGACGCGTTTTCATACTCTCCGATCGGGACATCGATTTCAGGTCCCTGCAGCCGACGGCGCCGGAGTTTCAGCTCGCCGGCGATTCCGAGCGCGTAGCGATGACATGCGCGGATCTCGGTGTCGCTGCCGACCAGCTGGAGCTACCAGTCCCGCTGGATAGAGTCGCCTACAAGAAGGCTGTCTCGCTGCTGGAGCGGCGGGGAATAATCGAGAATGGGAGACTCTCTCGTTACGGAAAGGCAGTGGAGGCGATGCCGGTCGATCGACCGTGGGCCGAGCTGCTCGTGAACGCCGACGACGAGCTCGTACCGTACCTGGCCGTGATGAGCTCAATAGAGTCGCTGCACCGCATGACGCGCGAGGATCGGGATCTTTCAGGAGTGACGGTGCCGGGCAGCGATCACCTGACTTCCTACAACCTCTACGCTGAAGCGTATTCGAGGTGCGGCTACATCGGCGAAGTGTATGGTCTCCCACGACATCTCTTCGACGAGAGCATCGAGAAGTGGGCGGAGCAGCGCGGCGTGCTTGTAAAGGCAATCGAAGACGCCGCGCTCGCGGCGGCGAGTATCTATCGGAGCCTGGGGATGGAGCTGCCGACGCGGATGGTCAGCGCGCGCGACCATATCTACAGAAAGTTCACCGATCTTCTTGCCCGCTTCATGCCTTTCGATCTGGTGATCGATGAGCAAACGTCGGATGGTACTGAAGCTCGCGTCTCCAAGACCAGTGTCTGCGGCAGCTGGGGCGCGATCGCAGGTGCGCTGCGATACTTTGCGGACCGGTCCGGGATTCCGCGCGCGGCGATCGAAGGGACTCAGGTTCCAGCCGAGCTCATTCGCAAGTACGCCACACGAACGAAGCCAGAGCTCGTCTACGATTCCCGGCGAAAGCACGGGCCGCTTGTACTAAAGCAAGGTCTCGAATACTTCGGCTTCGAGCTCGAGAACGAAATCGAGACGGTGGAGGAGTTTCCGGAGGAGTACGCGGCACAGGCGCGACACCTCCTCGCCGAATCCGTCGCTCGAGGAGAGGCGAGACACCTCGCGGTAAAAAAGAATCGCGATGTGATTGAAACGATCCGCGACGCCTACAAGCGGTCGGGCGGGGAGACACGCAGACTCGGCCTTGGAGAGCTGACTGCGCTGTACGAGGAGCAACTAGCCGGGGTGAATTCGATGGACGACTTTCGCGCTACACGGCTGATCGTCGACCCGAAAATGTTTGTCCCGGCCGCGGTTCGCGACCGGCTGGCGCGGTTGCCGGGCAGCGTCAACATTCGCGATCGAGAGGTGGAGATCGACTACGATGTCGAGGAGCGCAACGACCAGCGCCAGGGCGTGGCAAGACTGCGCCTGCCCGAGAAGATCGCTCGCTCGCTCACCGATGCAGAGATTCCGCGACTGGATCGTCCGATCCGCTTCGTGGTTCTGAGAGGGCAGAGAGGCGCCGTTCGCGCCGACACGCTGGAGGAGCTGCAGCACGCGCTCGCCCAGCCCTGGTCGCCTGACGAGGTCGAGGAAACTCCTAAGGACCGGGAGATGCTCTCACGCGCGGAGCGCGAAGTAAAGCAGATCGCCGACGAGTTTCGGCGCAGTGGGCGACGGGACTACCGTCATGGAGCGAGGCACAAAACCGGCGCTCGTCGCGACGGCCATCGGGACGATGACGCTTCTCGCCGGGGTCGACATCGTCATCACGGAAGCCCGGCGTTCCGTAAGCGCAGGCGCGGACGCTGATTGCCGCGCACTGGCGCCGCGAACCCACTCAGATATAATCCGCGCATGCCGAGTCAATACTTCTCGACCCACTTCAGCGAGCACAGAAAAGTCATCGACGCCTGCATCGCGTCGCTGCAGCCTCAGTGCGATGCCGCGACTGAGGCGATCATCAATTCGCTCGGACGCGGCGGCAAGGTCATGGCTTTCGGTAATGGAGGCAGCGCTACCCAGGCGAGTCATCTGGTCGAGGAGCTGATCGGCCGCTTCAAGGAAACGCGCCGACCTTTGCCTGCGATCTCGCTGGTCGGCGACTCCGGGGTAGTCACCTGCATCGCCAACGACTTCGGTTACGAAGCGCTGTTTGAACGCCAGGTTGAAGGATTGGCAACAGCCGGAGACGCGGTGGTTGGCATTACCACGAGCGGACGCTCCGAGAACGTACTTCGCGGTCTGAAGGCAGGCCGGGACAAAGGTGCGACTACGATTGCGTTGTGTGGAAAGAATGGGATGTCCGGCTTCGACGCCGATTGCATCGTTGCCGTCCCGAGCGACAACGGCGCCTTCATCCAGGAGGTGCACCTGATGGTGATCCACATCTGGTGCATTGCTGTCGATGCCGCCGTCAAAGCCGGCGGACTGTAGGGAAGGCTAAACCAGGCTTAGCCGCGGCCGTTCCTCGATCGCCAGCGCATCCTCCGCGTACTCGAGCCAGCCAGTCGACTGGTCCGCGACCAGATCGACTTCGGTACCAAGCGGAAGCGTGAGGTTGGGTGCCTCGTGTCCAGCCGGAAAATCCATCAGGATCGGACCCTCGAAATCGTAGAGCAGGTCGAGGAGAAAATCCTCAAACTCGTCTTCCTCGCAGCGGTCGAGCGAGAGGTGTCCGAACACGATTCCCTGTACGTCGCGAAGCAGTCCGGCTGAACGGAGATGAACCAGACGCTCGTCCACGAAGGACATTGGGTCGCGAGTCTCCTCCAGGAAGAGGATTGCTCCCCGAGTATCGATCTCGTACGGCGTACCGATCGTCTGCTGGACCAGAGAAAGATTTCCGCCGGTGAGCCGGCCACGCGCCGTGCCCGGTCGTACCGCGCGGACTGATGGCCCGCTCAACTTCTCTACGGGACGCGGATCGGTGAGTGCCGACAGGAGCGAGCAAAGGCTGGGATCGCACCCGCCTGGGAATAGATCGTCGAGCGTAGGGCCGTGAAAGACTCTCAGCTGCGCGCAACGCATCATCCAGAGATGGAGCGCGGTAATATCTGAATAGCCGACGAACGGTTTTGGATTCCTGAGAAACACGTCGCGGTCGAGATAAGGGATGACTCTGACGGCGCCGTAGCCACCAGTTGCCGCAACGACCGCTTTGACGTCGGGATTGCTCCACATCTTCATCAGGTTGTCCGCCCGCTGCTCATCCTCGCGGTGGTGAAAGCGGCGCTCGCGCTCCACCTCGGCTTCGAGGAGAACGTTGAAGCCGGCTTCCTCCATCGCCTTCACCCCGCGCTGCAGCCACGCGCCGTGAGGCGCGTACGACGGGGCTACGACACCGATGGTGTCTCCTTTTTGGAGAGGTGCGGGTCTCGTCAAACCCGGCTGACGGGATGTGGCGGAAGAAAACGGAAGCGAAGACGCCCCTTCGCCTGACGACATTACTTCTTGTGCGGGGTACGCTCCGAGTGACTCGGTCATCGTAGTTTCTCGAAGCGCATTATCGGTATATCACTGCTAGATTCAGGTTATGTCGGATACGCCCGTGAAGGCGCCGGGCCAGGAAGCGGCCACCGCCCCCACACATCGGAATATGCAGGCCAGCCCCCCAAACGGTACTGGGTCGGCAACCTACTTTCGGAAAGGTTTCGGGTTGAAATCCGAGATACAGTCCGAACTGGATTCCGACTATACGGGCCACCTTGTAGACCTGCTCAAGGCTCAGGAGTACACCCTCACTGCCGGCGACGTCACGATCCGCCTCGCCAAGGAATTCGGCTTCTGTTATGGAGTTGAGCGGGCCGTGGAGTACGCCTACCAGGCTCGAAAGAAGTTTCCAGATCGTACCATCTACCTGGCCGGGGAGATCATCCATAACCCGCACGTGAACTCGAAACTCCAGGCGATGGGGATCACTTTTTTGATGCCGGAGAACGGCCACATCGATTTCAGCGCCGTCAAAGCCGAGGACGTGGTGATCCTTCCCGCCTTCGGTGTGACGATCAGGGATTTCGAGGAGCTACGGAAAATCGGGTGCGTTATGGTCGACACCACCTGCGGGTCCGTGCTCAATGTCTGGAAACGCGTCGAGAGCTACGCCCGCGACCGCTTTACGTCTCTCATTCACGGGAAGTACTACCATGAAGAGACGCGTGCTACCGCGTCGCAGGCCGAGAAGTACGAGGGTGGCCATTACTTCGTTGTGCGCAACCTCGACGAGGCGCAACTGGTTTGCGATTTCATCGAAGGGCGCTTGAGCGCGGACGGGTTGATGGATCGCTTCGCCCACGCCGCGTCGCCGAACTTCGATCCGGCGCGCGACCTCGGGCGCATCGGCGTGGCAAATCAGACGACGATGCTCGCGCGTGAGTCGCTCGCGATCGGCGAGCTCGTTGGACAGTCCATGTCTCGCGCGCGCGGCGAGGATTACGCGCGGGAGAATTTCCGTACTTTCGATACCATCTGCAGCGCTACCCAGGAGCGTCAGGACGCCGTTGTCGAGCTGTTGCGGGAGCGCCTCGACGTGATGGTTGTTATCGGCGGCTACAACTCGAGCAACACCATGTCGCTGGCTGCGCTCTGCTCGGAAACTGTCGCCACCTACCATGTCGAGGACGCCGACGACATCGATCCTTCGACCGGAAAAATCCGGCATCGTCCCCTCGGCGCGAAGGCCGAAATAGAGACGGCCGATTGGATTCCCGCCTCGGGGCCGGTCAAGATCGGGGTAACCGCTGGCGCCAGCACCCCCAATAACAAGATCGGCGAGGCCGTTGGCCGCATTTTCGCTACTAGGGGAATCGACCCGAAGACGATTGGTTAGAAACCGTAGCCGCGTTGTGACGAGTTCGAGGTTTGCCGGCGTCAAACTAGTGTGGACGGTTGCTGTACCGACTGTTATATGTGACAGGTATCGAAACCACGTTTGCGGGGTATCGTAGGAATGGCAAACCACATTGAACCCGTGGAGGTTGAATGGACGTGTATGGTTCGGATACCACCCCTGAAGACGAGGGCGTGGCTGGTACGAGCGGCACAGGGACGACGCCTGACGTCGCGAGCTGGTTCCAACGCGGGTCCACCAAAGAATCCGCGCTGAATGACCGGGGCATTGCCGTTCCAGTGAACGACATGCTCGATCGGGTGCGTGAGGCGGATGCTCTCCGGTTCCAGGAAGAGGAAGACGCCGCCTGAGCAAATAGCGCTTAGGCGAAACCGTCGTAAGATCGTCCCAGAAAAGGCCACCAATCGGTGGCCTTTTCTTTTTCCGCCGGATTTTTTCGATTGACGGTTTCCCGGCGAAGGCATTCTCGCGAACTTCCGTCAATGACACCCGCCGTCGCCTAGTGGATTCACACTTATTCCTGCAAAACCTGGCTGTCGTCCTGCTCGTGGCGGCAGTGGCGACAGTCGTTTTCCAGCGGCTGCGGCAGCCGGTCGTGTTCGGCTACCTGCTCGCCGGGATGATCGTCGGCCCCTACATCTCGATTCCACTCGTTGCTGACCAGCAGACGATCCGCGCGCTCTCCGAGCTCGGCGTCATCCTGCTGATGTTCTCGCTCGGCCTCGAGTTCAACATCCGGAAGCTGGTGCAGGTGAGTCGCAACGCCGGCCTCGTCGCACTCTTCGAGTGCAGCGTCATGGTTTCGGTCGGATACCTGGTTGGTCAGATGCTCGGCTTCACAAGGCTCGAGAGCATTTTCACCGGTGCCATCACCGGAATCTCCAGCACCACCATCATCGTCAAGGCCTTTGAGGAGCAAAAGGTAAAGGGCCGCGTTACCGAGCTTGTGTTCGGCATCCTGATCATCGAAGACCTGATCGCGATCTTCCTTCTCACCGTACTCACCACCGTGGCGCGCTCGGGGTCGATATCGCCGTCGGATCTCGGACTCACCGCGGTCAGACTCGTGATGTTCCTTGCCCCGCTGATTGGATTCGGTCTTCTGACTGTACCTCGGGCAATGAGAGCGGTGCAGCGACTCGGGCGGCCCGAAACGACCCTCGTCGCCAGCATTGGCATCTGCTTCGCGGCGGCGCTGCTCGCGCTTTCCTTCGGCTACTCGGTTGCGCTCGGCGCGTTCATCGCCGGCTCGCTCGTGGCCGAGTCCGGGCACGAGACGGAGATCGAGAATCTGGTGCGTCCGGTGCGGGACATGTTCGCCGCGATCTTCTTCGTTTCGGTTGGAATGATGATCGATCCCGCCGCGCTGGCCGAACACTGGCGGTCGATTCTCGCTCTCACTGTGGCGGTGATCGTGGGCAAGGTGCTGGCAGTTACGGTGGGAGCGTTTCTCGCCGGCAACGGACGACGCACTGCGATGAAAGCCGGGATGAGTCTGGCGCAGATCGGCGAATTCTCGTTCATCATCGCCAGCGTCGGCGTCGCATCCGGAGTGATCGGCGCCTGGATGTATCCGGTCGCCATCGCCGTGTCAGCGATTACGACGCTCACGACGCCGCTTCTGATCAGGCTTGCAAATCGAGCCGCTGCTTCGATCGATCACTGGCTGCCAGAGCCGATTCAAACGGTAGCTGCGCTGTACGGATCCTGGATGGAGCGCGTGCGGAGCGCGCCGCGAGTACCGACTGAACGGTCCGCTGTAAGGCGAATCGTCAGAATCATCCTGCTCGACGCTGCCCTAATCACCGCTTTGGTGATCGGGGTCGATGTCGAGATCGATCGCATCAGTGGTATGGTGGCGGACATGCTCAGGATGGCTCCGGATCGAGTCCGGTTTCTGATTGTGCTGGTCAGCGGACTGATCGCGGTGCCTCTGATCTACGGTTTGATCACCAGCGCCAAGGCTCTGGGCACCCGTCTCGCGCGCCGGGCTTTCGCCGATGCGCAGCTGGGCAGGGTCGATCCCGCCGACGCACCGCGGCGCGCACTCGTGATCGTGGTGCAGATCGCCGTCGTGCTCGCCGTCGGAATTCCGATCGTAGCCATTACTCAACCGTTCCTGCCGCCGCATCAGGGCGCGTTCATTCTGACGCTGCTGACTTTGCTCCTGCTCGTCGCGCTGTGGCGGAATGCATCCAATCTTCAGGGACATGCGCGAGCGGGAGCCCAGATCATCGCCTCGGCGCTGGCGCATCAGATGGCGTCGGCCGATGGCGCTTCGAGCGAAGGACACCTGCTCGAGGATGTGAACGCGATCCTGCCCGGACTCGGTGAGCCCGTAGCTATACGCGTCGTGCCGCAGAGCATCGCTGCGGGGAGAAGCCTGGCGGAGCTCAACCTGCGCGGCGCGACCGGGGCCACGGTTCTCGCCATCAAGCGGGGCGACCAGCAAATCCCGACTCCACTTGGCCGCGAGGTAATTCAGTCGGGTGATATGCTCGCGGTCGCCGGATCCCAGGACGCCATTTCCATTGCTCGCGCGATCTTCACGCCCGATGCGTCCCGCATCAGAGATGACATCCAGGGCGCCGAGATCCAGGCGGAGCTCGAGGCGCTGAACGATGCTCTGCTCGCACCGTCGAAGAGGTCGACGAGCTTGATCCCCTGAATTAGAGCGTGTCGGGCTTCAACTTCAAAGAGCAACTGAACGGCAGAAAGCTTCAAGGCTGAAAGTCTCAAGCTGTAAGTAACTGCGCTCGGACCTGCCTCGGTGCGTTACACCGCCAGCACGCGCCGGCCTGTGTCATGAATGCGGCTCCGGGACGTCCCGACGTCGTGAGCTTTTAGCTTGAGACTTCGTGCTTAAAGCTTTTAGCCGTTCAGCTGCTTTGCGAGGTCGAGTCCCCCGCCCGAGATCGAAAAAAAAAGGCCGTCCCTCGCGAGGACGGCCTTTTTTTCGGGTGGGCCTATTCGCCCGCCGCGCGCCGACGCTTGGTTCGGCGTGGCGTCGCGGACTTCTTGCGACCGATGGGAACGATCCCGACTTCCGCCGCCGGCTCGAGCTCCGCCGGAGTCGCGGGGACAGCGCGCGGCTGCTTGTAACTATACCGCTTGCCCTCGTAATTGCGGAACACGACTTCGTCGTCAGTGATCGATTCGACGTATTCCGGGAGCAGAGGCACCTTGCCACCGCCTCCCGGTGAGTCGATCACGAACTGTGGAACCGCGAGCCCCGACGTCCAGCCGCGGAGCGCCTGAATGATCTCCAGGCCCTTCTGCACCGTAGTCCGGAAGTGCTCGCCGCCGGCCACCTGGTCGGCCATGAATATATAGTAGGGGCGCACACGGGCCTTGAGCAGCTCGTGCATCAACTTCATCATCACCTTCGGATCATCGTTGACGCCCTTGAGCAGCACCGTCTGACAGCCCAGCGAAACGCCCGCTTTTGAAAGGCGGTCGAGCGCGGCGACTGCCGCGGGGGTCAGCTCGCTCGGGTGATTGAAGTGAACATTCATGAAAATCGGATGATACTTCTGCACCATCTCGCAGAACTCCGGCGTGATCCGCTCGGGAAGGTGCGAGGTGATTCGGCTGCCGATTCGAATGATCTCGATGTGCGGAATCGCGCGCAGCTGCTGGAAGAGGTACTCCAGCCTGCGATCGCTCAGCATCATCGGATCGCCGCCGCTCATGATGACGTCGCGGATCTCGGTGTGCTCGCGCAGGTACTGGAACGCCGACTCGTACTGGTTGAGCGGAATCTTCTCCGGATCTCCAACCTTCCGGCGGCGAGTGCAGAAGCGGCAGTACGAAGCACAGACCGGGCTCACCAGGAACAGCGCGCGGTCGGGGTACCGATGCGTGATGTTGGGTACCGGTGAGTCGCCGTCTTCGTCGAGCGAATCGATCATGCCGTCGTGGACGTCCAGCTCCTCGACGGTCGGCACGTACTGGCTCCACATCGGATCGCCGACTTCCTTGATCTGGTCGAGCGCGGCGGGGGTGATCCGCATCTGGAAGTTCTCGAAGGCAGGCTTGAGCGCCTCGACGTCGATGACGTCGCGCCCGAACTTGTCGGCCAGCTTTTCGAGAGTCGCGATGCTCTGATCCTTAATGATTTGCTGCCAATCGCTCATGCGTGTACCACTCCGGCCCCGTTAGGGGCGTTGTAGAGATGACCGGTACTTCTTCTCAACCCACTCCGGAAAGGCGGAGCGTCTTCGCCCACCGTTCCGTGTAGTTCTCGCCCGGTTTGGCGAGAGCATGATCGCAAATCCTGCGTATCAGATCCGAATAGTTGAGCGTAGCCACGCCAGCCATGCGGGCGAGACCGGCGTTCGGCGAGATGTCAGGATTTGCATTCACTTCAAGCAGCCACGGTCTTCCAGACTGATCGATTCGGAAGTCGCAACGTCCGTATCCTTCGCCGCCGACGACGTTCCACGCCGCGCGGGCGATGACCGCAAGCTCGTTGGCGAGATCTTCCGGTAGATCGGCCGGACAATTCGGCTTCGCGCCAAGATCCTCATCGCTTCCCGTCTCCCACTTCGACCGGTACGAGACGATGTGCCACATCCCCTGCGGCATCTGGCCGAAGTCGATCTCGGCGATCGGCATGATCTCGTCGCCGACTATGCCGACGTTGACCTCGCGTCCGTCGATGAAGCGCTGGACCAGCACTTCGTCCCAACCCTCGAACATCGCTTTCACGCGGGTGTTGAGTGCGCGCA
>Ga0207662_10001053_pt1 | contig 12939 bp, 14 predicted proteins | sample KBSS33LmetaG_FD_184338 | JGI IMG/M metagenome (GOLD analysis project Ga0207662, IMG submission 184338) | Switchgrass rhizosphere microbial communities from Kellogg Biological Station, Michigan, USA - KBS S3-3L metaG (SPAdes) (version 2) | ecosystem: Host-associated > Plants > Roots >... | reverse complement strand
CGTCGATCGCGCCGCTCCTGAAGTTGGCGGCATAGAGGTAGCCCGCCTGGGTCGCGAACGCGGCGCCCTTGTAGACGTTGTTCGGCGAATCCAGCTGCAGCTTCTCGGCGGTCGTGCCGAGCGCGTTGCGCCAGCCGGCGATCGTGCCGTTCTCGCCGACGAAGAGGAAGTTGTCGCCGTTGAACGCGCCGGCGGCGCCGTTGAACACCTGTCCGGTGACGCCGCCGACCGGCACCGAGACGGTCAGGGCGACCTTGCTCGTCGCCTGCGTCGTCGGGTTGACGGTGTAGAGCGTCGCCGTGTTGGTGCCGTTCGCGGAGATCCAGAACGGGCTCGTCGGCGAATACGAGAGGCCCCAGGGGTTGACGAGCCCGGGGTCGACGATCTGGCCAGCGTGCGCGGTCGGGTCGTCGGTGACCAGGGGGGTGACGTCGACGCGAACCTGCGCGTTCGCGCCGGCGGCGAGCACCAGCGCCAGCCCGGCGGCGCAAAACGCGGCGCACATGGGCGGCGACGGAGAGCGAAAGGCTTCCATGAAAGCTCCTTTCTGGCGAAGGGGTGGGGTGGAGCCCCGTCGAGGCGGGGCGGCAAGTCGGCGCCGGCCGCGAGCGCGTGCTGGCGCAAGGCGCGGCGGGGGGCGCGATCATCGTGCGCGCCGGCGATACGAGCGCCTATGCCGCGAACGCGGGGGTTGACCGGCGACGGCAGCGGCAGCGGCGGGCGGAAATACACTGCACGTCCACATCCCGAGGCAACACCGTGAACGACCCGCAGGTCATCCGCATCCATCCCAACGACGACGTCGTCATCGCCCGACGCCAGCTGGTCGGCGGCACGCGCATCGACAGCGAAGGCATCACCGTCGCCGGCCTGATCCCGCCCGGCCACAAGGTGGCGACGCGCGCGATCGCCGCCGGCGCGCCGGTGCGCCGCTACGACCAGATCATCGGCAGCGCCAAGCAGATGATCGCGCCGGGCCAGCACGTCCACACCCACAACCTCGAGTTCTCGAGCTTCGCGCGCGAGTACGCCGCGGCGAGCGGCGCGAAGCCGACCGAGTACGTCGCCCACCCGGCGACGTTCGCCGGCATCGTCCGCGCCGACGGCCGGATCGCGACGCGCAACTACATCGGCATCCTCACCTCGGTGAACTGCTCGGCGACGGTGGCGCGAGCGATCGCCGACCACTTCCGGCGCGACACCAACCCACGCGCGCTCGAGCGCTTCCCGAACGTCGACGGCGTGATCGCGCTGACGCACGGCGCCGGTTGCGCGACCGACAGCGCCGGCGAGCCGCTGCAGGTGCTGCGCCGAACCCTCGGCGGCTACGCGCGGCATGCCAACTTCGCCTCGGTGATGGTCGTCGGCCTCGGCTGCGAGACCAACCAGATCAGCGGCCTGATGGAGCAGGAGAATCTCGGCGGCGCCGCCTATTCCGGGCCGACGCTGCACTCGTTCAACATCCAGGAGACCGGCGGCACCAAGAAGACGGTCGCGCACGGCATCGAGCTCGTCGAGTGGCTGCTCGAGGAAGCGAACAAGGCGACCCGGACCCCGGTGCCGGCGAGCCACATCATGGTCGGCCTGCAGTGCGGCGGCTCGGACGGCTACTCGGGCATCAGCGCCAACCCGGCGCTCGGTGCCGCGGTCGATCGGCTGGTGCGCCACCGCGGCACCGCGATCCTCTCCGAGACGCCCGAGATCTACGGCGGCGAGCACCTGCTGACGCGGCGCGCGGTCTCGAAGGAAGTCGCCGACAAGCTGATCGCGCGGATCCGCTGGTGGGAGCGCTACTGCGAGCGCAACGACGCGGCGATGGACAACAACCCGTCGGCCGGCAACAAGGCCGGCGGGCTGACGACGATCCTCGAGAAGAGCCTCGGCGCGATCGCAAAGAGCGGCACCACCAACCTGACCGACGTCTTCGAATACGCACAGCCGGTCACGACGAAGGGCCTCGTCTTCATGGACACGCCGGGCTACGACCCGGTCTCGGCGACCGGCCAGGTCGCCGGCGGCGCCAACCTGATCTGCTTCACGACCGGGCGCGGCTCGGCCTACGGCTGCGCGCCCTCGCCGTCGCTCAAGCTCTCGACCAACACGGCGCTGTGGACCTCGCAGGAAGACGACATCGACATCAACTGCGGCGACGTCGTCGACGGCACGGTCTCGATCGACGAGATGGGCGAGCGCATCTTCCGCCTGATGCTGGCGACGGCGTCAGGGCAGAAGACGAAGAGCGAAGTGCACGGCTACGGCCAGAACGAGTTCGTTCCCTGGTCGCTCGGCGCGGTGATGTGACGGCGCGCGCAAGCGCGTAATGCCGGCCGGTCAGCGCCGAACGTCGCTTGCTCAGTCGGGACCGATCGACACCGTCGCCTCGTCGCCCGACGCACCGGCGCTGCCCGGGTTCGCCGGCGCGTCCTTTGCGCCACCGACGCGGCCGCGGCCCGTCTTCTGCTGAAGCTCGTCGATCCGGCGCGACGCTTCGGCCTTGGTGAGGTTCGCGTCGAAGTCGACGTGCGCCTCTTCGCTCAGCGTCTTCAGGTACGACTTCTGCGCCCCGGTCATCGGCTCGTCGCCTGTGACCCAGTCGGCGGGGTCCTTCTCCATGTTGCCGGTGTCGGCGCCGGCCTGGGTTCGCTTGTCGGTCACGTCACGGCTCGGCAAGCGACGTTCCCGTCGCGATCAGTGGCCGGGCGCGCAGAACGCGCAACGCCGGTCAATCCAGCTCGATCCAGACCGGCGCGTGGTCGCTCGCGTTGTCGCGCCCGCGCACGTGACGGTCGACGCCGGCGCGCTGCAGGCGCGGCTGCACGCTTTCGCTCAGCAGCAGGTGATCGATGCGCAGGCCCGCGTCGCGCGGCCAGGCGTTGCGCAGGTAGTCCCAGAAGGTGTAGATGCGCTCGTCGGGATGGAGCGCGCGGATCGCGTCGGTCCAGCCTTGCGCGAGCAGGCGCCGGTACGCCGCGCGCGGCGCCGGCTGGAGCAGCGCGTTCTTCAGCCACGAGCGCGTCGCGTAGATGTCGGCGTCGGTCGGCACGACGTTGTAGTCGCCGGCGAGGACCACCGGGTGGCCGCTCTCGGCGAGCGAGCGAGCGTGGGCGAGCAGGCGCTCGAACCAGGCCAGCTTGTAGTCGAACTTCGGGCCCGGCTGCGGGTTGCCGTTGGGCAGGTAGATCGAGGCGACCAGCACCCCGCCGACGGCGGCCTCGATGTAGCGCGCGTGGCTGTCGGCGTCGTCGCCGGGAAGCGATCGCCGCGACGCGATCGGCTCGGTGCCGCGCGCGAGCAGGGCGACGCCGTTCCACGTCCTCTGGCCCGACCAGACGGCGCCGTAGCCGGCGTCCTCGAGCGCGGCGCGCGGGAACTCGGCGTCGGCCGCCTTCAGCTCCTGCAGCGCGACGACGTCGGGCGCGGCCTCGCTCAGCCACTCGAGCAGGAGCGGCAGGCGCCGGTTGACGCCGTTGATGTTCCAGGTCGCGATCTTCAGAGCCGGCGCAGCAGGCGAGGGATCAGGAAGCGCAAGGCGACGAAGAAGGCGACGCCCGCGCCGACGTCGCCGAGCGTCGCGGCCGGCGCGCCGCGCGCCGGTGCGGGGCGCGCGTTGCGCGGGCCGGCACCGGCGCACGACGGCGCCGACGGGTCTTCGCTGCGCGCCGGAATCTCGTCGGTCCCCGCTGCCTTGTGCGCCACCTCGGCGACGCCCTCCTGGCCGCGCAGCGAGCCCAGCGTCTTGGCGTAGACCCAGGTGAATTCGGCGCCGAGCAGGAAGATCTGCGCCGAGTAGTAGACCCAGATGAAGACGACGATGAGCGAGCCGGCCGCGCCGAAGCCCGAAGCGACGCCGCTCTTGCCGATGTACAGGCCGATCAGGAACTTGCCGACCGTGAAGAGCAGCGAGGTGACGAGCGCGCCGAGCCAGACGTCGTGCCACTGCACCTTCACGCGCGGCATCATCTTGTAGATCATCGCGAACACCACGGTCGTCAGGCCGAAGCCGACGACCAGGTTGACGATCTGCAGCAGCGTCTCCCAGCCCCCGAACGCCGGCCCCCACCACTTGCCGAGCGCGGCGATGGCCGCGCCGAGGACGAGCGAGACCATGAGCAGGAAGGCCAGGCCGAGGATCATCCCGAACGAGAGCAGGCGCGCGCGCAGCAACGACCACAGGCCGCCCTTCTTGCGCGCAGGCGCGCGCCAGATGCGGTCGAGCGCGTCCTGCAGCTCGCCGAAGACGGTGGTCGCGCCGAAGACGAGCAGGGCGACGCCGACGAGCGTGCCGACGATCCCGTGGGCCGGCTTGTTGACGCTCGCGAGCAGGTCCTGGATCGCCTTGGCGGCGTCGGCGCCCATCAGCCCCTGGAGCTGCGCGAAGAGCTCGCCGCGCACCGCGTCCTCGCCGAACACCAGGCCCGCGACCGAGACGACGATCAGCAGCAGCGGCGCGAGCGAGAACACCGTGTAGTACGAGAGCGCCGCGCCCATGCTCGGCGCGTAGTCGTCGAGCCACGACGACACCGACGCCTTGATCAGCGTCCACCACGTCTGCAGCGACGGCTTTTGCTTCGGCGCCGCGGTTGCGGCGACGGCGTTCTCGCTCATGGGTCCTCAGGTCGTCTTATTTCGGCGGGATGCGCAGCTTCTGCCCGGGGTAGATCTTGTCCGGGTTCGACAGCATCGGCTTGTTCGCCTCGAAGATCTTCATGTAGGCGTTGGCATCGCCGTACGCCTCCTTGGCGATCTTCGACAGCGTGTCGCCCGACTTCACCTCGCGGTAGGTCGATTCCTGGCCACCGCCGTCGGCGACGGTCAGCATGTCGTTGACCTTCGCTACCGCAGCGACGTTGCCGCAGCAGAGGACGATCTTCTCCTTGGTCGCCTGGTCGGGGGCGACGCCGCTGACGGTCACCGTCTGCGAGGCGCCGTCGTACTGGACATCGAGGCCGTCGGCCTTCAGGCCCTGCGAGGCGATGTACTTCTCGATCGCCTGGCCCGCCGTGGCGTTGAGGGCGCTGATGTCGGGCGTCGGCGCAGCGGCTGCGGCGGCAGGCGCTGCCTTCGGGTGGTTGAACAGCTTTTCGCCGGCTTCCTGAATGAAACTGATGAGGCTCATGGGGTGCTTTCTGTGGGTTGAGGGAAAACGTCAGTCGACGACTTCGAGCCCTTCGGCCATCTCGCCCATCAGCTCGTCCTTGCGGGCGGCGATGCGGATGCCGAGGTCGTTGAGGTCCATTGCCGACGCCCGGCACTTCGGGAAGAGCTCGTGCTCTTCCTCGCCGACGTGGTGATCGATGTACTCGCCGAGGACGCTCACCTTGGCATCGTAGAGCGGCGCGTCAGGCTCCATGTCGCGAATCTGCGCGATCAGGTCCTTGGCCGACGCATGCTCGACCTCGGCCTCGTCGAGCACGCTGGCGTCGATCGCCGCCGCGCGGGCCGCCGGATAGAAGATCTCCTCCTCCAGCGCGGCGTGCACCGTGAGCAGCGTACAGATCTCCTCGGCGAGCGGTCGACGCTCATCACCGCTGGCGCCGCCCCGGGCGAGCTTTCGGTACTGCTCGAACAGCGCATGCACCTCGCGGTGGTCCTCGGCGAGGAGGCGGGTCGCATCGGGCGTCGCGTCGCGCGACGAGGCGTTCGCCGGGGCGCGCCCGCGGGTCGTGTCTGCAGGCATGGGTCGTTCCTCGGAGTGGCAGGAAACACGGACCTTAGGCAACTGCACCGGCGCGCGGAAGGGAGTGGACAAGCGAAGAGGCCGGTGTCCTACGCCGAGAAGAGCGATTCGCGACGGCCGGCAGCGGCGGACCCGGCGACGGCTATTTGCCGGGGGCGTTGAACAACCGGTCGAGGACCTCGACCGGCAGCGTCGTCGGCAACTCGACGACGTCGAGGCCGTGCTTGAGGTCGTAGGACGAGCCGCGCCAGCCCGGCTCGGGGGGCTCGGCTTCGGGCCGCATGTCGTCTTCGGGCTCGCCCGCAGGGTGCGCCGGGACGACACCGTCCGCCCCGGCGAGGCGAGGCACTGGCCCGCGGCGGCGATCGCCGCGTCGGAGGGGTGCCGGAAGCTTGGCGGGACCGAGGCTCATGGTCGTTCGGAGGCAAAGCCCGTGCCCATGACAGGGCCGTTCGTCCTCTCGACCGATGACGTCGCGGGCGGAGGGTGCACGACGATTGCCAAGGGTGCTCGAAGCGCGCCTACCTACTCGGCGCCGCCACGCGGCGGCGCGGCACGCGCTAGCCCCTCCATGACCATGATCGACGACGCCGACACCTCGACCGGCCCCACGCCGGGCCGCCCCAGCAATCGATTCGAAGTCCGCTCGGTCACCGGCGCCCGCTACACGCTCGTCGAGGAAGCAGGCCGCGACGGGACCGGCGGCCACGCCCGCCACAGCTACCGCACGGCGTACGCGGGCCTGCCGGTGGTCGCCAACGACGACGGCTCGTTCACCCTCGTCGACACCCACACGCGACTGGTTCCGGTCAGCGCGCGTTGATCGCGCCGCCTTCGGCGGCACAACGCTTGCCACCCGGCTGTTCTCGCATGTGCCGTACCCGTGGTCAAGCAAACAGCAAGCGGCGCCGCTCAGGCGCGTGAAGGAAGCGGCCGGCGATCGTCGAGCCCGAGCAGCGACCACTGGAAGCGCTTGCTGCGCCGGCCTGCGCGCGAGGCCGTGGCGCTCGACGCGCAAGCGTTCGTCGACGAGCTGAACCGGCGCCTGCGCGCCGACCCGGCCTGGCGCGAGGACACCCGCTTCGTCGTCGCGAGCGACGAAGGCCACACGCCGACGTGGGAGGGGCCCGACTCGATGAAGCCGGTCGTGGCGCGCATCGTCAAGGACGTGATCGGCCAGTTCGAGGCCGCGCAGCCGTTCCTCTTCGATCGCTAGCGCCGCGCGGCCGAGGCCGGCGCGCAAGGCGGCCTCAGCGGACCGTCTTGAAGTGCTTGCTGAGCTTGATGCCCTGGCCCTGGTAGGAGGACTTGATGCCCTGGCCGTACAGGAGCGCCGGCGTCGACGTCAGCCGCTCGTAGGCGAGCCGCCCGACGAGCTGGCCGTGCTCGAGCACGAACGGCACCTCGTACGAGCGCACCTCGAGGACCGCGCGCGAGCCCTCGCCGCCGGCGTCGCCGTGGCCGAAGCCGGGGTCGAAGAAGCCGGCGTAGTGGACGCGGAACTCGCCGACCAGCGTGTCGTACGCGATCATCTCGGCGGCATAGCCGGGCGGCACGCGCACCGCTTCCTGCGAAGCGAGGATGTAGAACTCGGCCGGATCGAGGATCAGGCCGCCGCGCGCCGGGGCGCGCACCGGCTCCCAGTACTCGTCGACCTCGTAGTGGCCGACCCGGTCGATGTCGACGAGGCCGGCGTGGCTGCGCGCCTTGTAGCCGATGATCCCGCCCGAGCGGCGCCCCTGCAGGTCGACGCGGACCGGCACGCCGTTGACGATCTCGACCGCGCGCGCGTCGCCGGTGTCGGCCTCGGGCGACTGGACCAGGCCGTGCTCCTGCTGCAATCGGCGCATGAAGCCGTCGCTCGCGATCGGCTTGCCGCGGCGAACGCGCAGCTGGCTGAGGCGCGAGCCCTTCCTCACCAGGACGCTGAAGGTGCGCGGCGACACCTCGGCGTAGAGCATGCCGCTGTACTGCTCGCGCACCTGGTCGAAGGCGGTGCCGGCGTCGGTGATGAGGCGGGTGAAGACGTCGAGTCGGCCGGTCGAGCTCTTCGGGTTGCCCATCGCCGAGGTGCGGTGGCGCAGGTCGAGGCCTTCGAGGAGCGGGATGATGTAGACGCATCCCTTCTCGAGGACGCCGCCGGCCGTGATGTCCATCGCGTGCATCGCGAACTCGTCGAGCTTGTCCTTGACCGAGCCTTTGCCGGGCAGGAAGCTGGCGCGCACCCGGTACGCCGTCGCGCCGAGGCGGAGATCGAGGCTGGCGGGCTGGAACTGGTCGTCGGCGATCGGCTCGAGGGCGAAGATCTCCTTGCGCAGCGCCATCGCGCGCAGGTCCTGGCTCGGCACGATGCCGGTCGAGTGGGCGCGCGCGACGTCGTCACCGGTTTCGCCGCTGCTCGCGCTCGGCTTGCCGCCGGCGGGCGCGCCACCGGGTTCGACGAAGTCGAGGTCGGCGTTCTCGGAAGGGGTCGGCATGGTCGGCGCTCGCGAAGCGGCGGCAGTCTACGCGACTGCCTGGGCGAGCCGGCGCTGGCCGCGCGCGCCGCGCAGGAGGAAGAAGGCGATGCTCAGGTTGAGCAGGTTCCAGGCGATGCCGTTGAGGAACGCGGCGTGGTACGAGCCGGTCAGGTCGAACACCTTGCCCGACATCCAGCCGCCGAGCGCCATGCCGAACAGCGTGAACATCAGGATCGTTCCGGTGCGCGCTCCGGCCTCGGCGGCGGGGAAGTGCTCGCGAACGATGATCGCGTACGACGGGACGATGCCGCCCTGGAACAGGCCGAACAGCGCCGAGACGACGAAGAGCGACGCGAGCGAGTCGAACGGCAGGAAGAGGAGCAGCGCGGTGCCCTGCAGGAGCGAGCCGAGCAGGAGCGTGCGCAGGCCGCCGATCCGGTCGCAGATGGCGCCCGAGACGAGCCGGCTGACGACGCCGCAGGCGAGCATCAGCGAGAGCATCTGCGCGCCGCGCGCCGCGCCGTAGCCGAGGTCGCCGCAGTAGGCGACGATGTGGACCTGCGGCATCGACATCGCGACGCAGCAGGCGACGCCGGCGATGCAGAGCAGCGTCTGCGCGGCGCGCGTCGAGAGGCCGAACGGCCGGGCCTCGCGCGCCGACCGCCGCGCGGCGCCGGTCTCGGCCGCCGCCGCGAGCGCCGGCGGGCGGCCGCGCATGAAGACCGCGAGCGTCGCCATCGTCAGCGCCGAGAAGACGCCCAGGCCGATGTAGGTCTGGCGCCAGCCGACGGTCTCGACGAAGTGCTGGACGATCGGCGGCCAGATCGCGCCGGCGACGTAGTTGCCGCTCGCGCAGATCGCGACCGCGATGCCGCGCCGGCGCTCGAACCAGAGCGACGTATCGGCGACCAGCGGCGCGAAGCTCGCCGAGCTGCCGACCAGGCCGAGCAGCACGCCGTGGACGATCGCGAAGGTCCAGATGCTGCCGGCCAGCCCCGCGGCGATGAAGCCGAGGCCGAGGCCGGCGGCGCCGATCGAGAGCGGGACGACGATGCCGCGCTTGTCGGCCAGGCGCCCCATGAAGACGCCGCCGATGCCGAAGCCGATCATGAGCAGCGTGTACGGCAGCGACGCGTCGGCGCGCGCCGTGCCGAACTCGGCCTGCACGCTCGGCAGGACGACGGCGACGACGTACATCGCGCTGCTGCCGATCGTCATCAGCATCAGGGCGATGACGAGGCGGCCCCAGGCGTAGCGGGAATCGACGGCGTGCGCTTGCATCGCCCCATTGTGCGCATCCGGCCCCTGACGCGCCGCGCGCGCGTCTCGCGCGCTCGGCTCGGCCATCGACCGCTGCCGTGCGATCGGCGCCGCGATGCCAGCGCGATCGGGTCGCGCTTCAGCGCGCCGCCGGCAGCGGCGCCGCGGCGGCCGCCGCGAGCCGCTCGACGAAGCCGGCGAGCACCGTCGCATCGACGTCGGCGACCGCGCGCCACTCCATGCCGGCGCCGAGCGCGAGCGCGACCGTGAAGCCGCGCACGTTGGCAAGCGCGGGCGCGGCGCCGGCGTCGGCGAGCGGCCGCACGAACACGTCGACGGTGTGGTTGCCGTAGCGATAGACGAGCGCGGCGACCGGGCGACGGTCGAGCGAATCGAGGCGAGCGCCGGCGAGCACGAACGCCGGGTCGACCGGGTCGGGCACCGGCGCCGCATAGGAAAGCCGCGCCGACAGCCACGGCTTGACGGTGTGGCGATCGGACGAGGCCACGGCGATCAGGCGCTGGCCGAGCGTCGCCCGGACGTGGCTGTCGACCGCTTCGATCGTGACGTCGTCGCTCGCCCGCTGCGAGACGACGAGCTGGGTCAGCGCGCCGATGCCGACGGCGAGGAGCGCCCCGGCCGCGGCGCCGGCGAGGAACCAGCGGCGCCGCTGGCGCACGAGCGGCGGCGCGGCGCGCGGCGACCCGCCGTGCGGCGCCGCACCGGCCGCCAGCGCCCCGGCCGTCGCGGTGTCGCGATGGCGCGCGAGCTCGGCGCGCACACGCGCCTGCAGCGACGCCGGCGCCGCATGGCGCGGCGCCTCGGCGCGGATCTCGCCGCGCAGCGCCGTGAGCGCCGCGAGCTCGCCGCGACACGTCGCGCACGCGGCGACGTGCTCGCGCAGCGCCGAGGCCGCATCCGGCGCGAGCTCGCCGTCGTGCCACGCGCCGAGCCCGGCAGAAGCTTCTGCGCAGTTCATCGATCGACTCCGCCGCGGCTCATGGCTCGCCCCCTGCGCGCTGCGCGGCGATCGCATGCAGCGCCGGCGAGCGGCGCAGCAGCGCGCGGGCGCGCGCCAGGCGCGACATCACGGTGCCGATCGGGATGTCGGCGATGGTCGCGATCTCGCGGTACGACAGCTCCTCGAGCTCGCGCAGCACGATCACCTCGCGGTACGGCAGCGCGAGCGCGGCGATCGCCTCGGCCAGGGCGCGCGAATCGCCGCGCCGCTCGGCGCACTGCGGCGGCTCGGCGGCGGCGTCGCCGGCGACCTCGGCGAGCCCTTCGTCGCTGCCGCGCGGCCCCTGGCGGCCGAGCCAATCGTAGGTCGCGTGGCGCACGAGGGTGAGGAACCAGGGCCGCGCTTCGCCGTCGCGCAATGCGGCGAGGTAGCGCAGCGCCCGCACGCATGCCTCCTGGACGACGTCTTCGGCGTCGTGCGGGTCGCGCGTCAGCCAGCGCGCGAGGTTGTACGCCGCGTCGAGGTGCGGCAGCACCAGCGACTCGAAGCGGGCGATGTCGGTCATGGCGGGCCGGTGAAGGATCGTTCGAGCCTTACCGCGCGCGCCAGTTCTTTATTCCCTCGCAGCGGCATGGCGGCGGAATAAACACGCCCGACCGGCGGTAGGACTTGCCGGGCCCGGTCGCCCTGCGCCGCGAAGGCGGCGGCCGGCCCCGTCCTTCACTCCAGGAGATCGCAGCATGCCGGTTCCTTTCCTCGCCCTGCGCGCGCTGCGCCGCGCGCGCCCGCTCGCGCTCGCCGCCCTCGCCCTCGCCGGCGGGCTCGCCGGCGCCGCCGGCCCCAAGGCCTACGTCGGCAACTTCAAGGACTCGACCGTGAGTGTCGTCGACACCGGCGCTGGTGCGGTGCTGAAGACGATCGCCGTCGCCGCCGGTCCGCACGGCATGGCGGTGAGCCCGGACGGCCGCCTGGTGTTCGTCGCCGGCGACGCGTCGAGCAGCGTGAGCGTGATCGACACCGCGAGCGACACGGTCGTTCGCACGGTCGACGTCGGCCCGTCGCCGCACGGCCTGGCCATGCTGCCCGACGGCCGCACCGTCCTGGTCGGTGTCTACGGTGCGGACCGCATCGCTTTCGTCGACGTCGCCAGCGGCGCGATCGTCGCGACGGCGCCGGTCGCCAAGCCGCACACGATCGCCGTCCGCCCCGACGGCAAGGTCGCCTATGTCGCATCGCAGGAGCCGGGGCAGTTCGCGCTGGTCGTCGTCGACCTCGCGTCGCGCAGCGTCGCACGCCGGATCGACCTCGACAAGCCGCCGCGCGATCCCGAGTTCAGCGCCGACGGCAAGTTCCTCTACGTCACCACCGCCGGCGTCAACGCCTTGCGCGTGATCGACGTCGCCTCCGAACGGCAGGTCGCCGAGATCGCGACCGGGCCGTCGCCGCACCTCGGCAAGTGGTTCGCCGGCGCTGCGGTCGGCGCGATCGTCGTCCAGGGTCCGGGCGAGCTGCTCCTGTTCGACCCGGCGAGCCAGGCGGCGCTGCGCAGCGTCGCGGTCGGCAAGCAGCCGCACTGGATGGCGTCCGACGGCAAGACCGTGTGGGTCACCAACGAAGGCTCGAACGACGTCAGCGCGGTCGACCTCGCGAGCGGCAAGACGACGACGATCGCGGTCGGCAACGCGCCGCGCAAGATCGTCGTCCAGCCGGCAGCTGCAAAGGCCGCAGCGGCGGGCGGCGTCTCGATCGCCAACTTCGCGTTCGCCCCGGCGACCGTCTCGGTGCCGGCCGGCAGCACCGTCGCGTGGCGCAACGACGACGGCGCGCCGCACGCGATCGCCTTCGCCGACGGCGCGCCGCCGAGCGACCTGCTGCTGCCCGGCCAGGAGTTCTCGCGCACCTTCGCGCGCGCCGGCCGCTACGACTACGTGTGCTCGGTGCACCCGTACATGCACGGCACGGTCACGGTCGGCCGCTAGGTCGCTCGACGCTAGGCCGCCGGCGCCGCGCGCCGGCGCCGCAGCAGCGGCCAGAACCAGATCGCGATCGTCAGCGCGCCGAGCCCCGCGGCGATCGGCCGGCTGAAGAATGCCAGCACGTTGCCGTCGGCCTTGATCATCGACGAGATGAAGTTCTCCTCGAGCATGCCGCCGAGGACGACGCCGAGGATCAGCGGCGTGATCGGAAAGCCGTTCTCCTCGAGCATCCAGGCGACGAGCCCGGCGACCAGCATGACGCCGACGTCGAACGCGGTGTTGTTGATCGCGAAGGCGCCGACGATGCAGAAGAGCAGGATCACCGGCATGAGGATGTCGCGCGGCACGCGCAGGATCCGCTTGGCGACCTTGATGCACAGCCAGCCGAGCGGCAGCATGATCAGGTTGGCGATGATGAAGAGCAGGTAGACCGAATAGATCCGCTCCGGATGCGTCGTGAAGAGCGTCGGCCCCGGGTTCATGTTCTTCATGTAGAGCACGCCGATGACGATCGCGGTGATCGAGTCGCCCGGGATGCCGAACACCAGCGCCGGGATCCAGGCGCCGGCGAGGGCGCTGTTGTTGGCCGAGCCGCTCTCGACGATG
>Ga0207662_10001052_pt1 | contig 12941 bp, 10 predicted proteins | sample KBSS33LmetaG_FD_184338 | JGI IMG/M metagenome (GOLD analysis project Ga0207662, IMG submission 184338) | Switchgrass rhizosphere microbial communities from Kellogg Biological Station, Michigan, USA - KBS S3-3L metaG (SPAdes) (version 2) | ecosystem: Host-associated > Plants > Roots >... | reverse complement strand
GCCGCCTTCCGCCGAGGCCCGCTGGCTCGCGCCTACGAGGACGCGCTCGGCGGCGAGATCGACAGCGCGGTGGCGCCCGATGACTGGATCGCCGGGCTGGCCTCTCTTCCGCTGATCGCCCAACCGGGGGCGGCCTTTCACTACAGCGCTTCGACGGATCTGCTGGGTCTGCTGCTCGCCCGGATGGAGGATGCGCCGCTGAGCGAGGTGATGGCGCGGCGCCTGTTCGGCCCCCTTGGCATGTGCGACACGGGATTCACCGTTCCCGCCGATCGGCGCCACCGGTGCGCGAAGTTGTACGGCTTCGACGACAGCGGACGGCTGGCCGAGCGGAGCGTCGGGCCGGGCGGCGCATTCATGGCAGAGCGTCCGGAGGGGATGGCGTTCGAATCGGGCGGGCAGGGACTCTGGTCGACGGCGGACGACGTTCTCGCCTTCGCGCGTCTGTTCGTCGGCACAGGTACGGTCGACGGCGTCCGCATCCTGACGCCCGAGACGATGGCGCTCATGACGGCGAACCGGCTGAGCGAAGAGCAGCGTGCGTCGGTTCGGATGTTCGGCACGCGCCTCTTCGCCGGGCATGGCTTCGGGCTCGGCGTCGCCGTGGTCATCGACCCGAAGAGAGCGGCGGCCACCATCTGCAACGGCGCGGTCGGCACCGTGGGCTGGCCGGGCGCTTTCGGCGGATGGTGGCAGGTCGATCCGATCGCGCAGTCGGTCATGATCTTCCTCGCCCACAACGCCTTCGAGCCGGCGCAGCTGGCGAAGGGTTTCGGGCTCGGTGTCTACGGCGCGATCACGGAGTTCCATGCGACCGGATCGGGCGCGGCGTAGGGATCCGCGGGCCGATCGTGAAAGGTTGCTGAGCATTCGGTCCAATATCGACTGTGGGTGGCAAGCGGCGAGCGTGAGCTGTCGCAACCACCCCGGACATGTGGACCTATCTCTCGCTCGCCCTGCTTCTGCAGGCCACTCCTCGTTTGGAGCCATCTGCCGCGCCCGTGCGGACCGTCAGCTCGACCACGAGCAAGGAACCGTCGCGCGGCAGCGTGATCGAGGCCGCCAACAACGCCGTCATCGGCTTTCTCGGCACCTGGCGCAGCGCCTGGCACTCGACCGGCCACGCGGGCGGCTACGACAACGACGATGTCCGTCTGCGTGACGTCCACTGTCACTGGGACGGCAGCTTCAAGGGAAGCACCAATCACGCGTTCACGCCGAGCGTGATTCATCACGGCAGCCGGCGCTCGATGTGTCCGAACTGGTATCCCACCGACGAGGGGGAGAAGCCGGACGAACGCCTCGATCGTGATGCCTCACTCGGCCCCGCGCTGCGCGAGCAGGTGCGGCAGGCGCGTGCCTTCCTCATCGACTCGCTCGCCGCGCTCGCCGAGCACGCGCCGAACGATCCGTGGATCGCGGGGCAGCGCGTGCGATTCCTGGTCGACCAGGGGCAGACGAAGGAGGCCGTCGAGCTGGCGCGTCGCTGCTCGGCTGGTGCCGCGTGGTGCGCGAAGCTCCTCGGCTTCGCGCTCCATTCGGCCGGAGACTTTCGCGGTGCGGACGCGGCGTTCGACGCGGCGTCCGCGGCGATGTCGCCCAAGGACCGATGCGAATGGACGAGTGCCGAGCTCCTGCTCGACGGCGAGGGCCGATCGGCCTACCGCCGCATGAATTGCGACGAGCGTCTCGCCGCGAACAAGCGGATCTGGTGGATGTCGACGCCACTGCTCGCCGATTCCGCCGCCGACCGTCGCAGCGAGGACTACGCGCGCAAGGTGATGATCTCGCTGCACGCCGCGCTGAACTGGGACGAACGGTACGACTGGCGCGAACGCTACGGTGGCGAGGCGGTAGCGGAGATGCTCGAGCGGTACGGGTGGCCCGCCTTCTCCGCCTACGCCGGCGACGTCGAGGAGCGGAGCCACGCGAGCTGGATGTTCTTCTACGACAGCACGCGCACGGCGACGGCGGAATATCCGCAGGACCGGATTCATCTCCTCCCCGTATGGAAGGCGGTGACCGATCCATTCAACGCGCCGGCCAGTGCGTGGCAGCTCAACATGCCGCCGATCAAGGAGAACGAAGAGGTCGTCGCGCAGTGGTGGCCCAACGAGCACTACGCGCCAGCTCGCGGCCGCATCGTCCAACTGTCCGACCAGACCGTCATGCTGCGGCGCGACGACGGCGCGCTGCTGGCGACCGCGTCGGAGCTGCGCCTCAACGGCAAGGCGATCAACGCCGACACCGCGGCCGCGGTGCTCGTCCGCACCACGGCGCCCGACTCGATCCAGCGTCTGGCGCGGCACGCCGCACGCAACGCGACGTCGATCGTTCTGACGGGACGCATTCCGGCAGGACCGGCGGTCGTGGGCACGGAGGTGCTCGCGCCGCGCGGGGAGACGTCGGTCAGGACGCGGTTCGGCGTCACGCCACCGGCTGCGCTGTCAGCGCTCAAGCCCGGCGAGGCCGCGATCTCGGACCCCGTGCTGCTCGCGCCAAGCGAGTCGGCGACCAGTGCCGAGGGCGCGCTCGACCGGATGCTCGGCTCGACCGTGGTGCGGGCGAAGAAGATCGGCCTGTACTGGGAGACGTACGGCTACGCGCCCGGCGATTCGGTGGACGTCGCGTTGATCGTCACGCGGACCGAGAAGCTCAGCGCATTTCGCCGCATCGGCATGAAGCTGCGCATCGCGCACGACCTCAACGGCACGGTCGCGGTGCGCTGGAGCGAGCCGCAGGCGGGTCACGATGCGTGGTCGATTCCGTCGAAGGTGCCGATCCAGGCGCGCGTGGTGACGCTCGACCTCTCGCAGCTCGAGCCGGGACAGTACACGGTGCAGGTGCAGGCGGGGAGGAAGGGCGAGGTCGTGGCGCCGGCGAAGCAGGGCGAGCCGAACGCCGCGCTGCCGCTCACGGCGAGCCGGACGTTCGTGCTGGAGAGGCCGTGAGTCCGGGGGTCCGGAAGTCCGGAAGTCCGGAAGTCCGGAAGTCCGGAAGTCCGTTCACTTCTCGCGCTCGTAGCTCAGTCCGACGACTCCGGTCTGGTAGGGAGTCACGCTGGTCAGCTTGAACGTCGTGTACACGCCCTCCGGCAGCAGTCGCTTGCCGCCGCCGAGGGCGAGCGGGTAGAGCAGCAGGTGCAGCTCGTCCACGAGGTCTTCCCTGAGGAGCGCGTGGACGAGCTGACTGCTGCCGTCCAGCATGATGTTCTTGCCCGGCTGTGCCTTGAGCGCGCGCACCGCGTCGATCGGGTCGTCGCGGATGATCGTCGTGTTGCGCCACGTCGGCTCCTTCAGCGTGCGTGACACGACGTACTTCGCCGGCGCGTTCATCATGTCGCCGAACGGGTCGCCGGCGGGCATCGGCTCGAAGGCGGCGGCGTGGGTGACGTACGTGCGCCGGCCGAGGAGGAAGGCATCGACGTCCTTCATCATCGTGCCGAAGCTCGCGCCGATGGCATCGGTCCAGTACGGCCAGGTCCAGCCGCCGTGCTCGAACCCGCCGTCGCGGTCCTCGTCCTTGCCGCCGGGTGCCTGGATGACGCCGTCCAGTGACATGAACTGGGACACGATGAGCTTTCTCATGGGAAGTGCTCCGTGGTGAGCGATGAGTGATGGGGCGTTCCGGCTCGTGGTCGCCGAACCGATTCATCGAGACGTCGAACGAGGCGCCTGCAGATCGACAGCCGCGCACGCGGATCGGAGCCCGGCCGACGGCCGAGCTCCGCTGTTCTGGCGCTGAGCGAAAATGTAGGTCCTGTTCGACTGGGCGCTGGCGGCGTTCGTCGTCTACCCAGCGCGGGCGAGCGCGACGGCGGCTACGACGCGGGCTCGAACAGCTCGACCGGGTTTCCGTCGGGATCTTCCACCTGGATCTGCCGGCCACCGGGTCCCGTCTCCATCGCGTTCCGGAAGCGCAGCCCAGCTTTCTTCAGCTTCTCGATCCACGCCGGCAGGTTGCTCACGCGCAGGACGACGCGATTCCATCCGCCGGGTCCCTGGACGCGTCCGTCGGGCATCGGACGAGAGCCCGATGCGCCGCGACTGCTCAGCAGCAGATCCAGCGGGCCGAGCACCAACTTCGCGAACGCAGGCAGTCGCTGATGCTCGAGCCGGAAGCCGAGGTGTCGCGAATAAAACTCCGCCGAGCGGGCGACGTCCCTCACCTGGTATCGCACGCCGTGAAATCGCACTTCGCTCGGTCCATCGACCAGCGGGGTCGATTCGTGCTCATCCGCGGTCGCGGTTCCTGCCCGTTGTATCGTCATCATCCACTCCGTCCGGCCGCGGGCCGATTCAGGATCGGCGCCGCTTTCGCGTGAAACGGCACTCTGCTGTGACTGCGAACGGCGAGCGCACCGGCGAGGACCAGCGCGACGCCCGAAAACGCCAACGCCTCGAAGATCGCGATCCCGTCGCTGACGCTGGTGCGCACGCGCGGCAGATGCACGATCCAGAACCACGAGAAGATCATCAGCCCCGCCACCAGACCTGCCGCCGCCGCCGTGCGTGAGAACAGGAGCCCGACGCCGCAGATGAGCAGCAACACTCCGGCGAGCTGACTCCACAACACCGCGTTCCCCGGGAACCACGCCGGAATCAGCGTGACGACGAACGCGAGATACTTGAAGTGCTGCATGCCGGCGATGATCAGAAAGATCGCCAGACAGTACCGGCCCATCCTCACGAATGGGTCGGTCGCATTCGCGACGCGCCGCCACCCTCCCGTCGCTGCTCCCTGGACCGGCGGGAAGGTAGCGGCGATCGCGAACGAGCCTCCGACGAACGTCAGCGCCTTGCCCGCCTGAGTCCAGCTTCCGGCGAGCAGCGAATCGGCGACGACGATGGGCACGTGCCGAAGCAGCGCCCACATGAAGATCAACCCACCGAGACCCAACGCGGCCGGCCGTCCCCAGCGGCGAAGCAGGACGGCCAGGCCGACCAGCATGACGACGACACCCGAGACGTACACCCACGCCAGCTCGCCCGGGATTCCGTCGGGCCAGGCCGGTGCCCGGCCCGTGACGAACTCCCGGAAGACGAAGTGCTCGGCGCCGAGGCCGAGCAGCGCGAGACCGAAGAACGATCGTCCGACGGAGATCAGTCGAGCGCCGACAACCTTCTCGTCGAGCATGCTCATCGACCGATCGCTCCGAAGAACGACCGGACGTCGGAGGCGTACACGTCAGGGACCTTGTGAGCCGCGAAGTGGCCACCGTGATCATATGTATTCCACCGCACGATGTTCTTGTGGTCGCGCTCGGCGAACCGCCGGATCCCATAGAAGTCACCGCCGAACCCGGCGACGGCGAGCGGACACGTCGTCGGCTCCGTGGACCGCGGAGCGTGCGCGTTCTCGTAGTACAGGCGCGCGGCCGAGGAACCTGTCCGCGTCAGCCAGTAGGTCATCACGTTGGTGAGCACGAAGTCCGGATCGAGCTCCTCGCCGAGCAGCTGCGCGAGCCACGCCAGCAGCCCGACGGGCGAATCGTCGAGCGCGTACCCGATCGTCTGCGGCTGCTGCGCCATGACGACGTTGAAGCTGAACTTGTTCTCGTAGAACCACTGCAGGGTCTGCAACTGCGACTGCTCGTCGGGCCCGAGGTCCTTCATCTCGGCGGGATCGCCCGACGGAAACGAGAACAGCTGCGTGACGTGCACGCCGACGACGTGCTCGGCGTCGATGCGGCCGAGCTCCGGACCGATCATCGATCCCGCGTCGTTGCCGACGACACCGTATCGGTCGTAGCCGAGTCGCGCCATCAGCTCGGCCCACGCACCGGCGATCCGCAGGTTGTGCCAGCCTCGCTCGCGCGTGGGGCCGGAGAATCCGAAGCCGGGGAGCGAAGGGATCACGAGGTGGAAGGCATCGGAGCGACGCTTCCCGTGCGACACGGGATCGGTCAGCGGCCCGATCACGTCGAGGAACTCGACGATCGACCCCGGCCACCCATGCGTGAGGATGAGCGGAAACGCGTCCCGCTCCGGCGAGCGCGCGTGCAGGAAGTGAATGCGCTGCCCGTCGATCGTGGTCTCGCACGGGTCGTACTGATTGAGCCGGGCTTCCCACTTCCGCCAGTCGTAGCCGTTCAGCCAGTGCTCGACGAGGTGCTCCACGTATGCGATCGACACGCCGTAGTCCGAGCCCGCGCCGACCAGCTCGTCGCTCCAACGCGTCCGCTCGAGGCGCCGGCGCAGGTCGACGAGGTCGTGCTGGGGGACTTCGATTCGCGACGGTCGGACGACCTGCTCGGTGATCGACATGCTGCTTGCCACGACAGCCTCCTGGTTTCCTCCGTGCTCGGTCTCGTGCGGCCTCTCTCGCGCAATATCCGGCCGATCGGTAATTTGGCCATCGCCGTTTTCCGCCCATTCGGCATAGCCACTTTGCGGACCGTCGAGGTAATCCGTGGCGACGCTGCATCTTCCGCTCGACCGGAACACCGGCGTGCCGATCTTCCGACAGATCCACGACGGGCTGCGCCGCGCCATCCTGGACGGCCGCCTGCGGCCGGGGCAGCGCATTCCGTCGACGCGAGCGCTCGCGACCGACCTCGGCGTCTCGCGGCTGCCGGTGTTGAGCGCGTACGACCAGCTTCTGCACGAGGGGTATCTCGTCGGCAGAACCGGTTCGGGCACGTTCGTCAGCAGGAATATTCCGGACGATCTGCTGCGGTCGCCTGCGGTGCGGCGCGCGGCGCCGGCACCGGCGCCGCGGCCCCGCACGAGCCTCCGTGAGCGCGCGGTCCCCAATCAGCCGTCGCCGACGAGCTGGAGCCTGCCCATCGTGCCGTTTCAGGTCGGTCTCCCGGCGCTCGACCTGTTTCCGCACGCGGCGTGGGCAAAGTCCGTCGCTCGCCAGCTGCGCGCCGAGACACCGGAGCAGCTGGCGTACAGCGACCCGGCCGGCCTGCGCGCTCTTCGCGTCGCGATCGCCGAGCATCTGCGCGCGTCGCGGGCGGTCCGATGCGTGGCCGATCAGATCCTCATCGTGCCTGGATCACAAGCGGCGCTGCGGATCGCCGCCGCGACGCTGCTCGAGCCGAACGACCGCGTCGCCGTCGAGGAGCCGGGGTACTTCGGCGCCCACCGCGCGCTGCGAGCCGCGGGTGCGCAGCTGGTTCCAGTGCCGGTCGATGCGGAAGGACTGCACGTCGCCACGCTCCAGCGGCGCGGCGCGAACATCCGCGCCGTGTACGTGACGCCATCGCACCAGTACCCGTTGGGGATGACGATGTCGGCCAGCCGCCGATTCGCGCTGCTGGACTGGGCGGCGCGCAACGACGCGTGGATCCTGGAGGACGACTACGACAGCGAGTTCCGCTACGTCAGCCGGCCCGTCGGCGCGCTGCAGGGGATGGATGCGCGCGATCGAGTGATCTACATGGGCACGTTCAGCAAGGCGCTCTTTCCCGCCGTGCGTGTGGGATACGTCGTCGTCCCGCCGACGCTGTGGACGAGGTTCATGCAGTCGCGGTTCGCGTTCGACCTGTTCATGCCGACGCTCTATCAGGGGGCGCTCGCCGAGTTCCTCGAGGAGGGACACTTCGCGCGGCACCTGCGCCGCATGCGGAGCGCGTATCTGGAGCGACGCGATGCGCTGCTGCGCGGCCTGGCCCGTCACTGCGGCGATCTGCTCAGCGTCTCCAATTCCGACGCGGGGCTCCACGTGACGGTGATGCTTCGCGACGGCATCGACGATCAGGACGTGGCGGCGCGGCTGGGCCGTCGCGGAGTCGCGACGCTCGCGCTCTCGAGCAGCTACGTGGGGCCGACGCGGCGACAGGGGCTGCTGCTCGGATTCGGCTGCGGTGAACCTCGGCGACTGCTCGAGGCGACGCGTGTGCTGGGGGATGTTCTGACGGAGACGGTGCGGTGACACTCGGAGGGCGCTGCCGTACCGGGTGCGCGCGGACTACGCGAGCGGACTGATCGCCGGCCGTCAGGTCAGCCGCTAGCAGCCCGCGGCGTCGGGCGTCTTCGGCGCCCAGAGGCCGACGTTCCACCCCCACGGCATCGTCGCGGCGGCCCTGCGCCGGCACATGACCTTCTCGTTCAGGTCGTACATTCCGGGCATCAGATCGCGTGCGGGGGTCGGCGTCGCGGCGAAGTGCATGTAGTGCGCGCCAGGCGCATACGCCGGCCAATCGGGTGCGTTCTTCGCCTGCGGACGACCGGTGCGCGCGAAGCTCGTCCAGTAGTCGCCCATCGCAGCGACGAGCGCGTCCTCCTCGGGCGTGTGCGCATTCTTCGGCCAGAGCGGCGGCGTGCCCTCGAAGGCGCCGAACACGTAGGGAAGCTCGCTCGCGTGGAACGCGTGCAGCCCGGCCGTGTCGGCGGCGGGGTAGCCGTGGTCCCACAGGTACAGATATGCCGGCACGCCCGACGCGGCCTGCTTGCGCACGAGTCGCTCGGCGGTCCAGCCGTAGAGCGCGTCGCGCGTCGTCGCGAAGATGCTCTCCTTGAGCGTGTCGGATGGATAGAGCTCGAGGAACGCATCGGCGAGATCGCCGTAGCGCTCGCGGATCGTGCTCTCGTACACGGCGGCGCTCGCGGGCACGGGCGGCGCGAGCGGAGTGAGCGAGCGGATCTCGCCGCTGTTGAAGCCGGCCAGCAGCGGCACGCGCGCCTGCTTTCCCTGGTCGAACACGTTCACGAGCTGGTCGGGGAGCACGTGGCCGTCGACGGCGCCCCATGGGCCGTAGCCGAATCCGGCCGCGGCGGCGGTGATCTGCTCGCCGGGGATCGCGCGCATCGCCGCGAGGTCGTTCGCCTTCAGCTGCTTCATGAGCGCGACCCCAGCCTGCTCGGCCGACGGCGCGCCGTGCACCGCGGTCTTCAATGAAGGCGTGGAGATCATGTACGCGCTCTGCGCGATCCCCTTCGCGAACAGCCCGCGCGCGAGCGGCGATGCCATCAGGTACATCACGCTCAGCGCGCCCGCAGACTCGCCGGCGATGGTGACGTTGGCCGGATCGCCGCCGAACGCGGCGATGTTCTCCTTCACCCACGTCAGCGCGCGAATCTGGTCGAGCAGACCGTAGTTGCCCGAGATGCCCTGCGAGGATTCCGCGCTGAGCTCGGGGTGCGCGAGCCAGCCGAGCACGCCGAGCCGGTAGTTGATCGAGACGACCACGACGCCGCGCTCGGCGAGGCGCTTGCCGTCGTACATCGGCTCGCGGCTGGCGCCCGACTGCAGCGCGCCGCCGTAGATCCAGAAGAACACCGGTGCGTTTCGCGCGCGCGCCGGTGTCCAGACGTTGAGCGTGAGACAGTCCTCGCTCAGCGGCATCGGCTTGGCGGCGTAGATGTTCGAGAGTCGCGGCGGAGGTTGGAAGCACGCGGGGCCGAACTCGGTCGCCTCGCGCACGCCGGCCCAGCGCGCGAGCGGCAGAGGCGCCTTCCAGCGCAGCGGTCCGACCGGCGGCTGCGCGTAGGGGATGCCCTTGAACACGCGAATGCCGCCGTCGGTCGTACCACGCACGGCGCCGGCGGGCGCGTTGACCTGCGGACCTGGGGCTGCGGTCGCGTTCGACATGAGGGAATCCGGCGTGATGTTCTCGGCCGTCGCGAGCGCGACGGATGCAGCGACGAGCGCGGCGAGCGGGCGAAGGGGAGTCATGCCGCTGCCTCCTCGCGGCGCAGGGTCAGTGCGAGCCAGAGGAAGAGCAGGATCGCGATACCGTAGAACGGCGTGAGCGTATACAGGGCCGCCCGGAGCGCGTGAGGCGTACCGTGCGCCGAGAACCAGTCGCTCGCCGCGCCGACCCACGTCGGCCCGAGCCCGAGCCCGATGAAGTTCATCACGAGGAGCAGCAGCGCGCCGGACATCACGCGCTGGTCCGGCCGCACCTCTTCCTGCACGAGTGCGACCGACGACGCGAGGTAGAAGTAGTTCAGCATCAGCGCACCGGTGAGGAAGACCAGCGCGAGCCGCCACGTCGGCGCCCAGACGAAGGCGACGTAGAAGGGCAGCGCACATGTGAGCGACAGCGCCGGCACGGTGGCGTACGCCGTCCTGGAGCGCCGCGTGAACCGGTCGATCACGCGCCCCGAGACGATCATCCCCGAGCCGATGCCGATCCCGGCGACGAGCGCGTACCAGACCGCGACCTCCTTCAGCGTCATCCCTTTCTCACGCATGAGGAACAGCGTCGTGAAGTTCCCCATGCCGTACGTGATCATCTGCGTCGCGCCGCTGCCCAGCGCCGCGAGGACGAGCGTCTTGCGGGAGAAGAACGCGCGAAGCGTCTCGCCGAAGCCCGACTTCGCGACGCGGGCGGTGGTCGCATCGAACCGGCCGCGCACCGGCTCGCGAACGAACAGGCGCACCGCGGCCGCCGTGAGCAGTCCGACCAGGCCGATCGTGATGAAGGCGTAGCGCCAGTCGAACGCCGCCGCGATGGACGCGCCGAACGCGATGCCGAACGCGATGCCGACCACCGCGCCGAGGTTGTAGATGCCGAGCGCCGTTCCGCGTCGCCCGGGTGGGAACAGGTCGGTGATGAGCGCGTAGGACGGCGGCACACCGCCCGCTTCGCCGAAACCGACCGTCATCCGCGCGACGACGAGCTGCGGGTAGCTCGATGCGAAGCCGCAGGCCATCGTCGCCGCGCTCCAGATCGCGCAGGCGAGCGACAGCACGGTCACGCGATTGGTTCGGTCGGCGAACCAGCCCACCGGGACGGCGATGAAGCAGTAGAAGAAGGCGAAATAGAGCCCGCCGATGAGGCCGAGCTGGCCGTCGGTGACGTGGAGCGAGTCCTGGATCGGCTTGGCGAGAATCGACAGGAGCTGCCGATCGAGGAAGTTCAGCGCGTAGACGAAGCAGAGGACCGCGAGCACCCCCCAGGCGCGCGCGTCCTCGGCGGGCGCGGGCTCGACCCGTGGGGCTGACGGGGCTGCCGACATGGTCTCCACTCAGTCGCGCTCCGCGATCAGGCGCTCGAACCCGGCATGCCCGCGCAGCGGTGCCCACGACGCGTCGGCTCGGAGGAGCGCGCGCGAGACCGCGTGCAATCCGGCCGGCAATCGGAACGCCTCGGAGAGCCGCGCGACGGCGACGTCGCGCCGGCCGAGCAGGACGTCTCCTCGGCCACGAACACGCGCGACATCCCGCCGCCACCCAACTCGCGCTCGAGGGTGTAGCTGCCCTCCAGGGTCGCTTGTAGCTGCTCGCGCAGCGAAGGGCTCACGATGGTCTGCGCAAAAGGCGAGGCGTGAACATACGGCGCGCGCGCGACAGAAGCCAATGCGACGCGCCGTCGGTCGGATGCTGGTGCGTGCACGCCGCCGAGCCGCATATTGCGCCAAGGACGCGACCAGTCTGCACTGCGTGGCGCGTTCTCTCCAATGAGGAAATGACCATGTCGCTGGAAGGTCGTGTCGCCATCGTGACGGGTTCGGGCGGCGGCTTGGGCCGCGCGCACGTTCGGTATCTGGCGAGCAAGGGCGCGCGCGTCGTCGTCAACGACCTCTCGCAGCAGGCGGCCGACGGCGTGGCGGCGGAGATCGTCGCCGCGGGCGGCGAGGCGTTGGCGATCGCGGGCTCCGTCACCGACGAACGGTCGATGGCCGCGCTGGTCGCGCGCGTCGTTCACGAGTGGGGTCGAATGGACATTCTCGTCAACAACGCCGGCATCCTGCGCGACCGGAGCTTCGCGAAGATGAGCCTCGACGATTTCCGTCTGGTGGTGGACGTCCACCTGATGGGTGCGGTGATCTGCACGAAGGCGGTGTGGGAGCGGATGCGCGAGCAGCGCTACGGCCGCATCGTCATGACCACGTCGTCGTCGGGGCTCTACGGCAACTTCGGGCAGGCGAACTACGGCGCGGCGAAGATGGCGCTCGTCGGCCTGATGCAGACGCTGGCGATCGAGGGAGAGAAGTACGACATCCGCGTCAACTGTCTCGCCCCCACCGCCGCGACGCAGATGACCGAGGGCGTGCTGTCCGAGGAGAGCCTGCGTCTGCTCGATCCGGCGCGAGTGAGCCCGGGCCTGCTCGCGCTGGTGAGCGAGGGCGCGCCGACGCGCACGATCCTCTGCGCGGGAGCGGGCAACTTCGCCAGCGCACACGTGACGCTCACGCGAGGGTATCATGCCGGCGCGGGTGAGGATGCGGGTGAGCAGGTGATGGAACACTGGAACGAAGTCACCGACCGCACCGGCGAGATCGTGCCGGAGTACGGTTTCACGCAGGCGGAGCGTGAGGTGGCGAGCGCGGGGCTCAGCGCGGACGGCGTCGTGGCGCCGCGGTGAACGCCGCGACTGGAGCACGCGCTGGACATCCTCGTACATTCACGCCCATGGCCGCTCGCCCTCGACTCACTCGCTCCCGCGATCGGATCCTCGCCGGCGTCTGCGGCGGCATCGCCGAATTCCTCGGCTGGGCGCCCGTGGCGGTACGCGCGCTCTTCGTCGTCGCGCTGGTCGTCTCGGCGGTGATTCCCGGCGTCGCGGCGTATCTCATTCTGTGGTGGGTCATGCCCGGGCCCGACGGTGGCTCGGGATTCCGCCTGGATGACTTTCGTCGCCAGTAGCGCACCTCCATCAAATCGTATTGGAGACGTGACATGACGCAGCCGGCAAGGAACACGATCTGCCTCTGGTACGATCGCGACGCGGAAGAGGCGGCGCGGTTCTACGCCAAGACCTTTCCCGATTCGTCCGTCGACGCGGTGCACGCGGCGCCGGGAGACTTCCCGTCGGGGAAGAAGGGAGACGTGCTGACCGTCCAGTTCACCGTGCTGGGCATTCCGTGCCTCGGCCTCAACGGCGGGCCGACGTTCACGCACAACGAAGCGTTCTCGTTTCAGATCGCGACCGTGGACCAGGCCGAGACGGATCGCTACTGGAACGCCATCGTCGGGAATGGCGGCCAGGCGAGCGCGTGCGGCTGGTGCAAGGACAGGTGGGGAGTGTCCTGGCAGATCACGCC
>Ga0207662_10001050_pt1 | contig 12945 bp, 8 predicted proteins | sample KBSS33LmetaG_FD_184338 | JGI IMG/M metagenome (GOLD analysis project Ga0207662, IMG submission 184338) | Switchgrass rhizosphere microbial communities from Kellogg Biological Station, Michigan, USA - KBS S3-3L metaG (SPAdes) (version 2) | ecosystem: Host-associated > Plants > Roots > Rhizosphere... | reverse complement strand
GAACCCAAAATGATAACACCTCCTGTAGACTCCCTGTCCATGGTGAACGGTGTCCACGTCCTGATCTACACGGCCGATCCGGAGGCCGACCGCGCGTTCATGCGGGACGTGCTCGGCTTCGCCGCCGTCGACGCCGGCCACGGCTGGCTGATCTTCGCGCTGCCGCCGGCCGAAGCCGCGTTCCATCCTGTCGATGATGATGCAGCGCCGCGTCAGCACGGCGACGCGCTCGTGCGCGCCGACGTGTACCTGATGTGCCGCGACGTTCGCGCCTTAATCGCGGCGCTCGCGGCAAAAGGCGTCACCTGCGGGGAGATCGCCACGGAACGCTGGGGGATTCGGACGACGATCCCGCTCCCGAGTGGCGGGCGCGTTGGCCTGTACCAGCCGACGCATGAGACGGCGCTCCATCTCGCCGCGCGGCACGTGACTTGAACGTGCAGAGCCGCATGGATGAGCAGACCACACCTACTGTCGAGATGTCGCTCGCGGCGCTGAGCGAAGCGGTCGGGAAAGCGTCGCAGGATCTCACCGCCGTGCGCAGCGCCCTCGACGTCGCGCGCGCCGACATCACCACGCGCAACACCTCGCTGACGCGCGACGTGATCAAGGATGCCGAGCGCGTGATCGATCACCTGCGCCAGGCCGACGAAGGGCTGCGCGACGTGCTGAAGGATCTCGCGACGCGCGACTAGCCGCGGTTGCAACCGCCGCAGCACGGACGCCAGCCGGCCGCGCGGCGGCGCGTGCTGCCGCACCGCCTGCGGCGCGCGCAGCGTGAACTCGAGGACGAACGCGAGATCGCGAGCCGATTGGAACCGCGCCGACGGATCCTGCTCCAGACAGTGATCGACAACGTGCTGGAGTTGGCCCGGCTGGAGGGCACCCTCGTGGCCGTGGAGTGGCGCGCCTTCGACCTGCGCGCCCTGCACGCCGGGTGCGGTGAGCCGAGGCGTGACCGTCCGATTGCTACTGGATTGGATCGGCGGACGGGGAACGTCGCGCGCCTTCATCAGGTCACTCCGAGAACGCGGCGTGAACGTGGGCGTATTCAATCCACCAGGTCTGCGGGCTTGGCTTGGTCTCGTTCCACGGGATCATCGCAAGCTGCTCGTCGTCGACGGCACAGTTGGAATCACCGGCGGAGTTGGCGTCGGTCGCGAGTGGACAACCGGCGTGCAGAAGCAGCATCGTTCGCGTTGGCGCGATACCGCGGTGAAAATCGAAGGCCCCGCCGCTCACGACATGGTGCAGGCATTCGAGAACATGTGGCGGCGAACCATCGGGAAGGAACGTCGCGGATCACATCGGTTTCTTCGCCGCCCGGCGAGAGGTGCGCATCTCGATCCGGCGACGGATACGCCGGCGCTCGTCGGCATCGTCGAAGGTGAACCGCTTCGGCTTCGCGTCTCTCGCGCGCTCCAGATCCAGGCGATCTCGGCGCGCCGCTCGATCTGGATCGCCACCGCGTACTTCACGCCGTCGCCCTCCGAGGTTGAAGCGTTGAACGGCGCGGCGCGCGACGGCGTCGATGTCCGTGTGCTCGTCCCCAGTCGCAACGATCACCCGTGGGTCTCGATGCTCGCGCGTCGCTATTACCGTCGCCTCCTGACCAACGGCGTGCGCATCTGGGAATGGCGCGGCGAGATGATGCACGCAAAGACGAGCGTCGTCGACGGACGTTGGGTGCGCGTTGGATCGACTGATTTCAATCCACTCGGAGTTGCCATCAACTACGAGCTCGACGCCGTGATCGAGGACGCGGCACTCGGAAAGCAGGCCGAAGAGATGTTCCTCGCAGATCTGGATGGCTCTCGTGAAGTCACGCTGTAGGTCATTCATCTGCGCGATGTACACGATCGTGTTGGCGTCCGTCGGTGCTCACGCCGGCGCGCAGGTCGACACGATTCACACGACGCGCTCACTCTTCACTTGGCGCGATGGCGTTCTCGGCGCCGGCTTCATCGTCGCGACGATCGGTATCCGCCCCGTCGACAAGAGTGCGGCGCGCGCACTGCAGTATCCGTCGCGGCAGCAGAATCGAAATCTCCAGCGCATGGCGACCATCGTTCGCAACATTGCGCTGCCCGGTTCGACGATCATCGGTCCGTCGATGTACGCGATCGGACGCCTGTCCAAGCAGGACCGTCTCGCTCAGCTCGGGCTTCACGGCACCGAGGCTCTCATCATCGGCGCGGGTACCGGCAGCGTGTTGAAGGACATTTTCGGCCGGGCGCGCCCGTACGTCGACACGATCAGCCCAAATCCGGACGACTTCCAACTGCTGCGCGGCTTCAAGCGCGGCGAGAGTTATCGCTCATTTCCGTCCGGTCACACGCTGGCGGCGTTTGCCGCAGCGGCCGCCGTGAGTGCCGAAACGAGCCGATGGTGGTCGTGGGCATCGTACACGATTGGTCCGTTGATGTACGGAGGCGCGGCCGCGGTGGGCGTCTCGCGGATGTACAACAACCGTCACTGGGCCAGTGATGTCATCCTCGGCGCGGCGCTCGGGACTTTCGCGGGAACGAAGGTCGTGCGCTATCATGCCACCCATCCCGGCAATCGCATCGACAAGTGGCTCATCAACGCGTCGTTCTCCCCATCGAATCCCGGCCAGCTCTCGTTATCGATACTGCCCGTGATCGGCAGGTCGCTGCCGCGGCGTTAGCCGTCGACGAAATCCCTGTCGCGGCGTTAGCGATCGACGAAATCCCTGTCGCGGCGTTAGCCGTCGACGAAATCCATTGAAGTCAGGCATCGTCGTAATGTCCGAGCTGCACGGCGAGATCGCGGCGCGGCTGCGCGCGATCCAACAGCGCTACGACCCCCGCATGGCGGCCGAGCTGCCGCCGCATGTTACGCTCACGGGGTCGTCGGGGATCGGGCCGTTCTCGCCTGCGACGACCGACGAAGAACTGCACAACGCGCTAGGGCCCGTTGCCGCTGCCACGGCGCCGTTCACGGTGCGCTTCGATCCCCCGATGAAATTCATGCAGAGCACAGTCGTGGTCATGGCGATCGATCCGAACGGACCGATTCGCGCTCTGCACGAGCGCATCAAATCGAGCGGTCTGTCGTATGAGCAGCCGCGATTCACGTTCACACCTCACGTGACGCTCAGCTTCTATCCCGAGCTGGCGACCGAGCGTCTCCGCGAGCTGCTCCGCGTTCGTTTCGACGAACCAATCTCAATTGATTCGATTCAGGCGTATCGCGCGATCGATCTCACGCGCACTCAGAAGGTGCTCGACCTCCAGCTAACGGGCGCCTGAGCAATTCTCGCCGGCCATCCCCCGTCGCCCATCGCCCATCGCCCGTCACGGCGCGCGCACGCGGATCGGCAACGTCGTGGGCACACCGAACGCCCGAGCGTCGCCGGGACGCTGAAAGTTCATCAAACGCTCAATAGTCAATCGATAATCGCCTGGAGTAGAAAGCGTGAACGTTGCGTCGCGCGTGTGTCCTGGTCCGGTCGGGAAATTCCACGGCTGCTCGCCCCTCCCACCCCCAGCCGGCAAATCGTGACCATCGAGCCCGGTGACGCGCATCGTCGCGATACCTGAAGGACCGCGCAGCGTGCTTCGGTAGACGTCGTTCGACGAGATGTAGATGAACCGAACTCGATAGGCGACACCCGATACAAGATCCAACGTGTCGGGCCTGGCAGTTCCGTTGACGAAGATCGGTGGCTCCGCGCCGGGGCCGCCGTCGGCAAGCACGAAAACAAATTCCTTGCGCGGATCGAACACTGCGCCTGGCTCGAGCACGAGCAGCGCCCCGTAGAGACCTGATGACAACTCCTCGCCGCGCTCGCCGTGCACGTGATAAATGAAGGTGCCGGCCCGCGGCGGCGTGAAACGCACCACGAAAGAATCACGCGGCGCGATCATGGGCGCGATCCGCGCTCCTGCTCCACTGAATCCACCCACGCCATCGAAGTAGCTGTCCAATTCGATTCCATGCCAATGAACGCTTATCGGAATCGTCATTCGGTTGTGCACCGTGATCCGCACTGGCTCGTCTTTGGTCAGCACGAGCGGCGTGCCGGGAATCCGGATCGAGTCCGCACCGGGAACCGTCGCACCTTCCTGCACGATGAATCCGTGCCCTGGTTGCTCGCCGAACACGCGTGGGCGCGTTCCAGTGAAGAGGTCGATGGTGCGCGGACGCTTCGCCGGTGTCGTATCGCGCGTGCCGCCTGCCGCGCGCGTTCGTGCTGGGCGAACGTCGAGGGCGAGCACGAGGCCACCCATGTCATCCATCGCGTGATTGCCCTTGGCGGCGTCGGTATGCTGATGGACCGCCGCGGTGCTCGCTGCGTTTGAGCTTGCGGGCCCGGCTCCCGGCATCCGATCCAGACGTTGAGCCCCACTCATGTGCGTGAGCAGGTGGCAGTGATACAACCAGTTGCCTGGTCGATCTGGTGACCACGTTAACGAGATCCATTCTCCCGGACGCAACACGCCGGTCACGCGCATTACTCCTCCCGGAGGTGGCGTGAGCGTGTCGCGAAGAGCGAAGCCTCTCGCGTCGGTGCGGAAGTAAAACCCATGCAAGTGCATCTCATGCGTCGCATCAGTCGCGTTGATCACACTCCAGTGCACGGAGTCTCCCACTGCGTAGGCGAGTCGTTCTGTGTTTGGCCACGATCGTCCGTTGAACGCGTTGATTTGAAAACCTGAATTCTTCGCCGTGCCAGTGGGCGTCCACCGAGTCAGCACCATCACGCGATCAGGGACGGGAGCCGCGCCGGCGGTGACCGGAGCGTCGACGACGAGCGCGCCGGTGAGTTGACTATTCACGTCGGACACGGGCAGGACCGCACTGCTGGCGCCTCCCCAGTAGTACCAAGCTCCGACAGTGCTCGCGACGAATTCGAAGTCGTGACTCGCGCCGGACGCAATCTCGACGGAATCCATGCTTCCGGCGCGGTGGTCTTGCAGGCCACGTACCCAGAGCGCCGTGGAGAGCGTGTTACGCACGTTCACGCGCACCTGCGTGCCGGCGAAGACACGAATCAGTGGACCGGGAATCTGAGACGGCTTCCCCTCTTCCGCGAATGCATTCACGGAGAGTGCGCAACCAGTCGGACCGTCGGGTCGCCACGCAACTGGGCGCGCGACGAGCTTCAGCGTCAATACGCCATTGCGTAGTGTGCCGGCGCGAGACCGGTTGTCGTTGGCCGCGGCTCTGGTGATCGGCGCGACTGGAAAGCTCCGGCAGTCGGCCGCGGACCGCACGCTCGGCGATGAGGAAATGCTTGGCGCGAGCGCGAGTGCAGCGAGGAGTGCGAACATCTTCGGTGCCCCATTGCTAACGGGACTCCGGCGTCACCACCCATGCACCGACTTCGGCGCGATCCGAGATGAACGTCGGCGATTCTAACGTCAGTCGCCCGCTTCGCCGCGGCGCTTGGAGCTTATCCCATTTGACGGTAGGAAGCAAAAAGAAGCGGCAAACGGCGTACGACTCCTTGGCTTGTACACTCGAGCCGCGCGCAGATTCGGAGCGAATTGTTAGTCCAACCGGCTTTCGGCGTTAATCACAAAGGGGGCGATGCCGCGTCATACCCGGCATCTGCTCATGGCGAGTGTTCGTCGAGGTTCAATGCCGCCGCCAAGCGAGCCATTGCCCGCGTAACAGTCATTCCGGCAGCTGCCTTTGATTTACCGAGCCGTGAGGCGATCTCATCGACAGAGCAACCCAGTTCCAGTCGCCAGATGATGACTTGGCGATCAGCCGGCTTGAGGCGCTGCAACGCACCGAGAAATATCTCGAGCTTCTCGCGCATGATCGCGCTCTCGAGTGGAGACGGCTGTGAGTCCTGCACCGCATCGAGCGTCTCTGGAACGCCGCGTCGTCCGGAGGCCCGGATCAGGTCGCGAATCCTGTTGATGACGCTCGTACGCAGGTACGCCTGCAGGCCACCGACAGTACGATGTTCGAATTTCGCAATGCCCTTTAGTGTCTTGAGAACAGCATCCTGCACAACGTCTTCCGTATCGGCGTCATTGCGCGCCGATTGTGGTAGACGGCCGCGCGCCCAGCGCCGGACGGCGGGCGCTGCGCGCTCGATCAAGATGAGCGCCGCCGAGCGGTCCCCACGTTGAGCGCGCGTCAGGATTTCGACCGTCGAGTCGCACGACTGGTCATCTGTGGACGGCTCGATTGGACCCTCGTCAGACGCTTGGCTGGCCACGGTGTGCGCGCGAGGTATACTTCCCATTGTGCTCCACCCAAAGATGCGAATTCTCATCTAAAGGCTATGCACAACCGCCCCGAGACGCGAGTGGGAATGGATGACGTGATTGGCGAGCAGATCTCGCACTTCTATATCATCCGCCAGCTCGGCAGCGGGGGAATGGGCGTCGTCTATGAGGCTCAAGACACGCGCCTGCCGCGTTCCGTCGCCATCAAGTTTCTGAAGTCGACGCTCTCCGGCAACGAGGATGCGCTCCGACGCTTCAAGCGCGAGGCGCGACTTGCATCCTCGCTCAACCATCCCAACATCTGCACCATCTACGACGTCGATGAAGCGGCCGGCCACTCGTTCATCGCGATGGAGTTGCTGCACGGGCATAGTCTCAAGTCGCGTCTCGCTGCTGGACCATTGCCGCTGGAAGATGCCATCACCATCACCAAACAGGTTGCCGACGCACTCGCGGCAGCGCACGATCAGGGCATCGTGCACCGCGACATCGCCCCGGGCAACGTGTTCATCACGAACAGCGGGTTGGTGAAGCTCCTCGACTTCGGACTCGCCAAGCATTTTTCGAAAGCTGACGGGGAGGGCGGAACCACTGACGATCTCACGGTGACTGGTGCCGTCGCCGGAACTCTTCCCTACATGTCTCCCGAGAGACTTACCGAAGACGTCTCCGCCGACCGGCGGTCCGATCTCTACTCACTGGGCATTCTGCTGTATCAGATGGCAGCAGGCCGTCGCCCATTCGACGACATTCCAAACAGCGCGCTCGTCGCCGCGATTCAATCCGAGCCCCACATTCCGTTACGTCGGGTTGCACCGCAGCTTCCGGTAGAGCTCGAGAGAATCGTCGACAAGCTGCTCTCGAAGCGGCCCGAAGACCGGTATCAGACGGCCAGCGCGCTGCGATCCGATCTCGATGGCCTCAGCGAACCTGCGGGGCGTGGGGCACGCATCACATCGCCGATTACCAAGGCAGTCGACGTCACGCCCAGTTCATCGCGGCGTGGTCGACTCGCGCTCGCGGCTGTCGCGGCTGTTGCAATAACACTCGTTGCATGGGTTGCCGCTCGTACATCCGACAGCCCCGACGAGATTACGCAAATTCCCTTTCGTAATCTCATAGATCAAACGCAGTTCGGTGGGGTCACGATCACGCCCGACGGGCGCGCGCTCGTCTACACCGGCTCGGCCGAGGCGGGAAGACCGCTGATGCTGCTGCGGCTCGATCAACGGACGGCGCGCGCGCTTCCGGGCACCGAGGGAGGACGGTCGCCGTTCGTCGCGCCCGGCGGGAATCGCCTCGCGTTCGTGTCGAGCGACGTACGTCTCCGATTACTCGCGCTCGACCGCGTTCCGTCGGTGGACAGCGAGGGACTGAGCCGATTTGGACGAATCTTTGACCGTTTGCTAGCGTCCGCAGCGAACCTCTTCGGCTCCGCCGATACGTGGCGGTATGGCAACGGCGCGTGGATCAACGACACCGCTGTCGTCACCGATACCTGGGGGCACGGGTTGACCCTAGGTATCCCCGGCGACAGAAACGAGCGCACGCGACTGACGAACCCGGATACGGCACGCGGTGAGACCAGACACATCGCTCCGCTCGTCCTTCCAGGAAAGGGGGCAGTGGTATTTACGGTCTCCAATCGCGTCGGCCGCGGGCTTGTCACTGGCCCTCTGGCGATCACATCGGTCGTTCCAGGCGATTCGTCGCCTTCGAGACATGTCTTGCTCGGGGTATCGGGTCGCCGCCCTATTGCGTTCGTGGATGGGTGGCTCCTCTACACGAGCGAAGGCGGCAAAGCCATCATGGCGGTTCGTCTCGACGTAGCGGGAAAGCGGATTCGCGGAGATCCGATCTCGGTGCTCGACGAGGAGGCCGGCGAGTTGGAGAGCGCGTTGCTCGCCGACAACGGCACCCTGCTCTACGTCCGGCGGCCAACGGTCGGAGCGGCAACATTCGTAACCGCCACCGGAGCGCCGCGTCCGGGGATCACTCTCCCCGCGGGCGCCTTCATGAACCCTCGCCTCTCACCCGACGGCAAGCGCTTCGCCATTCAGGTATCCTCCGCTCGCGGCGAAGATGTCTGGATCTACGACATCGCCTCGGGAACCGGGACACCGCTGACGACTACCGGTCGCGCGCTCCAACCGACGTGGACCCCAGACGGGAAACGCATTGTTTTTCTGCTGTCGAGGGAAGACGGGCTTGCCTGGCAGCCCGTCGACGGGAGCGCGCCGGCAAAAAAAATTCCGGGGACGGACAATGGACTCGCTTCAACAGTCGCCCCAGACGGGAAGACCGTCGTCTTCCACAAAAGCACTCCTGCCGACGGATCGATCTGGTCCGTGCCGCTCGATGGCCAGGGCGCCCAGCGAAAGCTGATCGATGATCCATTCATCAACGACTTGCCGGCCATTTCTCCGGATGGCCGTTGGCTGGCGTATGGATCACGCACGACCGGTCAGAGGAAAATATGGGTGCGGCCCTTTCTTGGTCCCGGCTTGCCTGTACAAGTATCCGAAAGTGAGGGAACGGAACCGGCTTGGTCCGCGAAAGGGGATTTCATCTACTACCGGGCTCTCGGCAAGTTCATGGCGGCAGCCGTGAAGCCGTCGCCTGCCGAGCCGACGAAAACGCTCGTTATCGGAACACGGACACCGCTGTTCAAGGATGTCTCCGACAATACGATGCCTCACCGCGATTACGACGTCGCACCCACTGGAGACGGTTTTCTGAGGATCACGCCGCCGACACCCGAGGTCGTAGTCGTGCTCAAATGGGTGGCCAAGCTCCGCGAACGGCTCGCGCGCGAGCATTAGCTGTATGCGTTGTCTGCTTCGGGTGATTTGGATCGCGGTCATGACGGCGATTTCAACACGCATAGCGATTGCCCAAACAGGCACGCTTGTTGGTCGCGTGAGCAACGCAACGACTGGTGCACCGATATCGTCGGCCCAGGTTGCGATCGTCGATGCCGCACTCCTGGCGCCGGCAGACGCCAACGGAAAATTCAAACTCGACAACGTTCCGATCGCCGCGCGCACTCTGCAGATCCGCGCGATCGGATATGAACCGGTCGTCGCGGTCTTCGCGCTTTCCGCGAACGAAACGACAACGGTCGTGATCGCCATGACCGCGAAACCTCTCGAGCTGGATGCGGTTGTTGCTACGGGTTTGACGGGTGATATGCGCCGGCGTGCCGTTGGCAATTCGATCACTGCGCTGAACGCCAATGACGTCATCGCGCAGTCCACCGTCGTGAGCCTCGCGGAAGTGCTGCAGGCGAAGGTGCCGGGCCTGGCGTTGCTGCAGCCGTCGGGTGCCGTGGGAACAGCGGCCAGCTTCCGCTTGCGGGGCGCGGGATCGCTCAACGCGGGAAACAGTCCGGCGATTTACGTCGACGGCGTGCGCGTGAGCGCGCGCGACCAGGGCAACTACGACGCTGTGGGGCAGAGCACCACCGCGCTCGACGCCATCAACCCAGCCGACCTCGAATCGATCGAAATCATCAAGGGACCCGCGGCGTCGACGCTGTACGGCGCCGACGCGGCGGCGGGCGTCATGCAGATCTTCACGAAGAAGGGCCGGTCGGGCCGAATCGCTTGGGATTCACGCGTCGAGACGGGTCGCTCTGATTGGGCCGAAAACCTCCGGCCGTTCAACTACGCGATCGCGACGGCCCAGCGCCTGGGCGACACATTGGGTTGGCCGGGCTTCAAGGGAAAGTCGCTGGGCGATGTGATCGCCGTTCGGCCACTAACGGATGGCTTGGCACTACGAACAGGCGGCCTTTCGAAGATCTTCCTCTCTGCCAACGGCGGAGGCGATCGTTACAACTTCTTCGTCTCGGCCGGCACGTCGGATGAGGAAGGAGTGTTCTTCAACAATTTCTCGAAGCTCCGTTCGCTGCGCGGCAACTTCGTGTTCGTTCCGACCAACACCTTCACCTTCTCTACGCACGTCGCGCTCAGCCGCACGCACGTTCGACTGCCGTTGAACGATGGCATTGGACAAGGGCTGATCGGCAGCTCCTATACAGCCATACCGGGCCAGCGGTATTCGTTTCCCGGCGCACTGAACTACTCGGGGTTGACGCCTGAAATCGCGAACACCTACGACAACCAGACGCGGGCCGACCGATACACGGTTGGAGCGAGCGCCGACTACACACCCGTCGCCTGGTTCAGAAATAGTTTCCGCGTCGGGCTCGACGCGAACGTCGGACAAGCGGAGCTGTATTTTCCGCTCAATCCCGATTCAAAGTTCGTTCCCCGGGTCAGCTTCTTTTTAGAAAACACGAAAGGCCTTCTCGCACAGGGCCGTCCACTCAATCAGGACGTCACGTTCAATTACGACGGTACGATTATCCATCGCTGGAACGGCACACTCGTCTCGACCAGCTCGATCGGTGTGCAGTATCTGTCGAATCTGTTTCGCCGCTCTGATGCGTACGGCACGGATTTCGGGAGCGTGGGACTCCGCTCCATCAGCGCTGCCGCGGTGAAGACCGCCAGTGACTCGCTGTCCGAACAAAAGTCCCTCGGCCTGTACGCGCAACAACAGCTGTCGGTCAATGACCGGTTCTTCGTCACGCTGGCGTCGAGGGTCGACAACAACTCCGCGTTCGGCTCAGCGCTGAAACGCGTGTTCTACCCAAAAGCGTCCGTCTCGTACGTGATCTCTGATGAAGCGCGCTTCAAAGTTCCGGGCATCAGCGCACTCCGAATGCGAGCGGCCTGGGGTCAGGCCGGCAACGCACCCCGACCGTACGACGCCAACCGCGCGTACACATCAATCGGTGCAACCACACCGAACGGATCGACGTCTGCGCTGCGCCAGGGATCATTCGGGAACCCTGATCTCCGCCCCGAGCGCGGCTCCGAGATCGAAGGAGGATTCGAGGGCGCGTTTCTCGGCGGCCGCGCGGGACTGGACGTCAGCTACTACAGCAAGACCACGCGCGATGCGCTGATCGCGGTGCCGATACCGCCATCGACAGGCTTTACCGGCGATCAGCTGACAAATTTGGGAACGATCTCGAATAAAGGACTGGAGGCAGTTCTCACGGCGACTCCACTGCAACGAAACTCGGTGGCCGTCGACGTGGCTCTCTCGCTTGCCACCAACGCCAACAAGCTCGTGTCGTTCGGCTACGAGCGCTCGCCAATCAACATCGGTCTCTACAACGGGCACTCGCAGCATCACCAGGAAGGATATCCGCTCGGCGGGATGTGGGCGCAGCGAGTTCGGTACAGTGCGGACGGAACGCTGCTCAAAGTGAACGGCCTTCCGCAGGTCGACAGCACGGACGTGTACATGGGACCCCCGGTGCCGACGCGAGAGATCTCACTGTCGGGTGGGCTGCTTCTCTTTCGCCGACTGAGGTTGCACGGTCTCGCCGACTACAAAGGGGGGCACTACCAGTTCAACGTGAAGGATTGGAACCGCGATGCTTTCGGCCTTTCCTGGGAGACGGTCAACCCTGCCGCCGATCCCGACGACGTACTCGCGCGCACGTCCAGGCTACAGACGCTGCCCTACATTCAGCGGGCCGATTTTGTGAAGTTGCGAGACCTGTCGGTGAGCTACGACATACCCTCACGACTGCTCCGGGGCGTGTCGCAGCGCGCGACTCTCGTGCTGGCCGGACACAACTTGAAGATCTGGACCAAGTACGGCGGCGCGGACCCCGAGGTGAACTCCAGTGGGGCGATGCGCTTCAACCGCGACGATTCGTGGACCCAGCCGGCCACGCGTCGCTATTCCGCCGCGCTGGCGTTGCGGTTCTAATGCGCATGAAGCCGATGCGCGCGATCAGCGCAACGACGACGGCGCTCCGGTGTGTGGCGTCGGGCGCGGCAGTGCTGGCATGCGTGGCCGCCTGCAGCGACGTATTGACGGTCAGCAATCCCGGAACTCTACCGGAAAGCGAGCTCTCGAATCCGGCCCTCGAGCAATTCCTCATCAATGGTGCGATGGGTGAGTTTCAGTTCGCGTACGGCCAATACGCGTTGTGGTCCGGCGTTCTCGCCGACGAAACATTCGCCGACCACAGCGACCTCAATTTTCGCGAGTTTTCGCTACACAGCTTCACGGACATCAACACCGTCAACGAAGGGATCTACGGAAACATCCAACGCGCGCGAAAGACGGCAGAGGTCGCGGTGGATCGCGTGAAGATCATGGCGGGCGCGAACGCCGTGTCGAGCCTCAACGTTGCCCGAGCTCTCATCTACGCGGGGTATTCGTACGTGTTGCTGGGCGAGGGCTTCTGCGACGCGCCGGTTGACCTGAGCGCGCCGCTCTCGCCGACGGAATTGCTCGCGCGCGCAGTTTCGCGTTTCGATGAGGGGATCACCATCGCGGGCGCGGCACAGCCGGGGGACACGGCCGCGCAGAATCTGATCTATGCGGCGCGCGTCGGGGCGGCTCGTGCGTCGCTGAAAAAAGGAGACTTGGCCAAGGCCCGCGCGTATGCGGACGCGGTACCAGATGCCTATGAGCGTTTGGCGTATTACTCGGGAAATTCCGTGCGAGAGAACAATGCGTTGCAGTTCGGTATTAAAACGGGCGGCATTTTTCTCGGCATGTCGCCGGGCTTTCAGGGCCTCGGTGATGTGCGCGCCCCGCAGCCAGCGACACGAAGCCCTTCGATTACCAGGAACTCCATTTATCCACCACTCAAGCCGTCGATGTACACCGGATGGACCGCGACTGACGCTCCGCAAGCCAT
>Ga0207662_10001049_pt1 | contig 12949 bp, 8 predicted proteins | sample KBSS33LmetaG_FD_184338 | JGI IMG/M metagenome (GOLD analysis project Ga0207662, IMG submission 184338) | Switchgrass rhizosphere microbial communities from Kellogg Biological Station, Michigan, USA - KBS S3-3L metaG (SPAdes) (version 2) | ecosystem: Host-associated > Plants > Roots > Rhizosphere... | reverse complement strand
CGCGCGGCTGGTCGAGATGCTGGGCCTGTCCGACGTGGTCGTCATCGCGCTCCCGCTCACCAAGGCCACGCACCATCTCTTCACGCGGGATCTCTTCAGCCGCATGCGTCCGACCGCCATCCTGATCAACGTCACGCGCGGGGAGATCGTCTACGGTGAGCATCTCCTGAGTGCACTCGATGAGGGGCTGCTCTGGGGGGCGGGACTCGACGTGACGGACCCCGAGCCGCTGCCGCTGGGTCATCCGCTGTGGACGCATCCGCGCGTCGTGGTGACGCCGCACACCGCCGGCGGCTCACCGCGACGTGCCGGGCGCGCCCCTGGTCGCCATCGTGAACGAGAGCTTCGTGCGGCAGTACTGGCCCGGGCAGGATCCCATCGGCCGCCGCATCCAGATGCGGAATGAAAAGGCCCCGGCCATGGAGGTCGTCGGCGTTGCGCACGACGGTAAATACCGCACGCTCGGGGAGGATCCGCGGCCGTTCCTCTTCGTCCCCCTGCTGCAGGACTACGACGGGAGCGCCACGTTGATCGTCCGCACAGGGGACTCCCCCGCCACCGTGGCCGCGGCGCTGCCCGGGCGCCTGGCCACGCTCGAGGCCCGCGTCCCCGTGTTCGACGTCAAGACGATGGACGAGCACCTCCGCTTCGCCCTGCTCCCCGCTCGTCTGGCCGCTTCCGTCCTGGGTCTCTTCGGGATCGTCGCACTCCTGCTGGCCGGACTCGGGCTGTACGGCGTGATGTCCTACCTGGTCAGCCAGCGCTCACGCGAGATGGGCATTCGGATCGCGCTAGGGGCACGGCCCGGAGACGTCGTCCGCCTCGTGGTCGGCCAGGGCATGCGGCTCACCGTACTCGGTGCCGTTGGAGGGTTGGTTTCCGCGTTCGGGCTGACGCGCCTGGTGGCGGGCTTCCTCTACGGCATCAGCCCGACGGATCCCTGGACGTTCGCCGCCGTCACCTTGGTGCTGGCCGGCGTCGCCCTGCTGGCCTGCCTGCTGCCGGCGCGCCGCGCGGCCGCCGTCGATCCGAATGTCGCCTTGCGTTTCGAGTGAGGGAGGTGCGCATGGAAAGCTGGATCCAGGACCTCAAGCACGCGACGCGGGTGCTGCTCCGCCGTCCCGGGTTCTCGTCCGTCGCCGTGGCCACTCTCGCCGTCGCCATCGGCGCCAACGTGGCCATCTTCAGCGTCGTCCATGCCGTGCTCCTGCGGCCGCTGCCGTTCCCGGACCCCGACCGCCTCGTCTGGGTCTGGGAGAAGAGCCCGCAGCGCGGCATCCCACGACGAGCGGTCACGCCCGTGGCTTACGCCGCTTACCGAGGCCGGAGCGACGTGTTCACGGACCTGGGCGCTTCCAGCGACTGGATGTTCAGCCTCACCGGCGCCGGTGAGCCGGAATCGATCATCGGATATCGGTTCTCCGGGAACTTCTTCGCGATCCTCGGCGTGCCCGCGCGCCTGGGACGAACGCTCGGACCGGAAGACGCGCGACCGGGCCACGACCACGTCGTGGTCCTCGCCGACTCGCTGTGGCGCCGGCGCTTCCAGGCCGATCCCGGTGTCATCGGGCGCGCCATCACCCTTGACGACGAGAGCTACACCGTGATCGGCGTGATGCCCCCCGCCTTCGCCCATCCGGCGCGCACCGAGATGTGGACTCCCCTCGTGCTGGAGGGAGCGCCGGCCACGAACGCCCGGTCGCGCTTCATCCGCATGATCGGGCGCCTCAAGCCCGGCGTGAAGTGCGAACAGGCCTCGTCGGCGGTGGCGGGCGTCGCCGCCTCTCTCGCCGGCGCGGATGCGGAGAACCAGGGCGGGTGGAGCGCGGACGCGAGCCCGATCGCGTCGCGATACACGGGTGACATCAAGCCGGCGCTCCTGGTCCTGCTGGGTGCGGTCGGCTTCGTCCTGCTCATCGCCGCCGCCAACATCGGCAACCTGCTGCTCGCGCGCGCGGCCGACCGCGGCCGCGAGGTCGCGATCCGCGCCTCGCTCGGGGCCGGCCGCGGCCGCCTGGTCCGGCAGTTCCTGGTCGAGAGCGTCCTTCTCGCCGCGATCGGCGGCGCGGGTGGCGTCGCCCTCGCCTTCTGGGGAGTCGACCTCCTGACGGGCCTGTTCCCGAGCACGATCGCGAACATCGCCATCCCGCGCCTGGACCAGATCCACATCGATGGGCCCGTGCTCGCGTTCGCGCTCGTGCTCTCGCTCGTGACCGGGATCGCCTTCGGCCTCGCGCCCGCCCTGCACGCGTCGCGGGCGGCCCTGAGTGAAGCGCTGCGTGAGAGTGGGACGCGAACGACCGAAGCGCGTGCGCACCGGCGGTTCCGCAGCGCCCTCGTCGTCAGCGAGGTGGCGCTGGCCCTCGTGCTCACCACCGGCGCCGCGCTGATGATCCGCAGCTTCGCCCAACTCCAAGGGGGGAACCTGGGGTTCGAGCCCACGGGAGTGAGCACCGCCCGCTTGCTGCTCCCCGCGCGGCCCAGCGCCTCCGGCGGCACCGAGCCCCGCTACCGCGCGCCGGAGAAGAGGCGCGCGTTCTTCGAGCACGTCATGGCTCGCCTGCGCGCGACGCCGGGGGTGGAGGCGGCGGGGGCCACGACCTACCTGCCCTTGTCGGGCTGGAGCGGCGAGCAGGGCTTCGAGATCGAGGGCCGGCCCGCGGCCTCCCCGACCGAAGCGCCCGGCGCCATGGCGCAAAGCGTCAACGAGGACTACTTCCGTGCCATGCGCATCCCGCTTCGGAAGGGCCGCGGCATCGCGGCCACCGACGTGGCCACTTCGCCGGCGGTCGTCGTCGTCAACGAAACCACGGCCCGCCGCTATTGGGCGGGTGAAGACCCGGTCGGGCGCCGCATCGGCTGGCGTGTCGGCGGGCCCCCGAATCCCATCGTCTGGCGTGAAGTCGTCGGCGTGGTCGCCGACATTCGCCACCACGGTCTGGCCGAGCCGCCCGAGCCCGAGCTCTACGTTCCGTATGCGCAGTCGCCGTCCCCGCTGATCTGCCTCGCCGTGCGCATGTCGGGACGCCAATCGCTCCCGGCCCAGGCCATCGAGCAGGCGGTGTGGTCGTTCGACCGGGACCAGCCCGTGCTCGCGGTGATGTCGCTCGAGCAGCTCGCCGCGGAGGCGGTGACGCTGCGCCGCGTCAGCACGCTCCTTCTCGGCTTCTTCGCCGCGGTGGCCGTGTTCCTGGCCGGCCTCGGCCTCTACGGCGTGATGGCGCACGCGGTGACGCGCCGCACCCACGAGATCGGGATCCGCATGGCGATCGGCGCGCGGGCTTCGGACGTGCTGGCCATGATCGTGGGCCGCGGCGTCGGGCTGGCCGCCCTGGGCGCGGCCTTCGGGCTGGTGGCCTCGCTGGGCCTGACTCGCCTGCTCTCGAGCCTTCTCTACGGCGTCAGTCCCACGGACCCCGTGAGCTTCGCCGCGGTGGCCGTGTTCCTGCTCGCGGTGGCCGCGGTGGCCACGTACATCCCCGCGCGCCGCGCGGCGCGCGTCGATCCCGCAGAGGCGTTGCGTTACGAGTGAGGTGCCCTTGAAGAACCAAATGATGGAGCAGACGAGCGCCGCCGTGATGATGGAGGACGAGCCGGCGGACCTTCGCTCGCGCGTCCGCGCCTACGAGCGAGGCTTGATCCTGGCCGCCCTGGAAGCCACCGGCGGAAACCAGCGTCAGGCCGCGGCCCGGCTCGGCCTCCTCGCCACGACGTTCCACGAGAAGCTCAAGCGCTACGGCCTCCGCCCGCGACCCTCGGCGGAAGGCGACGAGGCCTGAGGAGCCCGCTCATGGATTCGCTGGTGCAGGACCTGCGCTACGCCGCGCGGCGGCTGGGACGGGCGCCCGCGTTCACCCTGGCCGCGGTGGCGACGCTCGCCCTCGGCATCGGCGCCAACACCGCGATGTTCAGCGTGGTGCGCGCGGTGTTGTTGCGCCCGCTGCCCTACGCGGAGCCGGACCGCCTCGTCCGAGTCCGGCGCGGCAGCTCCGCGCCCGACCTGCGCGACCTGACCGCGCAGTCGCGCACCTGCGAAGGCTTCGCGGGCTACCGGCCCCAGTTCTTCGACGTACCGGGCGAGCCCCTGGCGGAGCGGCTGGACGGCGCGCTCGTCACCGGCGATGCGCTGGTCCTGCTGGGCACGAAGCCCGCGCTCGGGCGCGTCCTGACCGCGGACGACGACCACGTGGGCGCGGAGAAGGTCGTGGTGGTGAGCGACCGCTTCTGGCGCCAGCGCCTGGGCGCGGATCCCGCCGCCGTGGGCCGCACGTTCCGGTTCGTGACCGGCACCTATCGCATCGTCGGCGTCCTGCCCGCGGGCTTCGAGCTGCCCGAAGCCAAGGCGGACGTGTACGCGTCGGAGTGGCCGGAGTCGGCGCCGGAAGCGGAAGCGCGGGGCGCCCATACCCTGCTCGGCCTGGCTCGCCTGCGGCCGGGCGTCACCCTGGCCCAGGCCCAGGCGGAAGCGGACGCCATCGCCCAGCGCCTGGCTGCCCTGTATCCCATCGAGAACCGCGATCGCCAATACGTCCTCACGCCCATGCACGACTTCATCGTGCAGAACGTGCGCGCGGCCCTTCTCCTCCTCTTCGGCGCCGTCGGGTTCGTCCTCCTGATCGCGGGCGTGAACGTCGTGAACCTCCTCCTCGCGCGGGCCGCCGACCGCCAGCGCGAGATGGCGATCCGCGCCTCGCTGGGCGCGGGACGCGGCCGCCTGCTGCGGCAGCTCCTGGTGGAGAGCGTGCTCCTCTCCGCGGTGGGCGGGCTGGCGGGCCTCCTCGTGGGGTCGTGGGGCCTCGGCATCATCGTCGGCCTCGGACAGGACCAGATCCCCGCGCTGGAGTCGGTGCGCCTCGATCCGTGGGTGCTCGCTTTCACCGCCGGAGTCTCCGTCCTGACCGGCGTCCTGTTCGGCCTCGCGCCCGGTTGGCAAGCGGCGGGACGGTCCGTCGCACCGGAGCTGAAGGACGGGGCGCGGTCGATCGATGCGCCCGGGCGTGAACGGATCCGCCGCCTGCTCGTCGCCTCCGAGATCGCGCTCTCGGTGATCCTGCTCGCGGGCGCGGGCCTGCTCCTGCGCAGCCTGCATCACCTGCAGTCGGTGGACCCGGGGTTCCAGCCCGAGCGGCTGCTCACCTTCAACCTCACGCTGCCCATGAACCCGTACCGCGACATCCCGCGCCGCACGCTGTTCTTCGAGTCCGTGCTCGACCACGTGCGCGCGCTGCCCGGGGTGACGTCGGTCGCGGCCACGAGCGAGCTGCCCTTCGATCCGGGCAAGGTGCCCCAGAACTTCATCATCGAAGGCGAGCCGCCCGTCGAGCCCGGCCGCGAGCCGGACGTCATGAGCCGCGGGGTGAGCACGGGGTATCTGCGCACGCTCGGCATCCCGTTGCGGCAGGGGCGCGACCTGGACGCGACGGACACCGCCAGCGCGGAGCCGGTGGGGATCGTCAACGAGGCCGCGGCGCGCACGCTTTTCCACGGCGGGGACCCCATCGGGCGCCGCGTGGCCTGGGCACGCGCGGAGCCGCGGGTGTGGATCCGCGTGGTGGGCGTCGCCGGGGACGTACGCGGCGATGGTCTCGATGCCGAGGACACGCCGGCCTTGTACACGCCGATGGCCCAGGAGCCGCGGCCGTGGCGGACGTGGATGAACGTGGTCGTCCGCTCGTCGGTGGCGCCCGCCGCCCTCACGGAGTCGATCAAGCGCGAGGTCGGCCGCGTGGACAAGGACGTGCCCGTCACACGTGTGCGCGCGATGAACGACCTCGTTCAGGGCTCGTTCGCGGACCGGCACTTCACGCTCGCCCTGCTCGGCGCGTTCGCGGTGGTGGCCGTCGTCCTGGCCGGAGTCGGGATCTACGGCGTGATGGCCTACGCGGTCTCCCGCCGCACCCGCGAGATCGGCTTGCGCATGGCCCTGGGCGCGCGGGCGCAAGACGTCATGCGCCTCGTCCTCGGCCAGACCATGGGCGTGACCCTCCTCGGCATCGCCGTGGGCCTGGGCGGCGCCCTCGCCTTGCGCCGCATCGTCGCGAGCATGCTGTTCGGCGTGGGGCCCGGCGATCCGGCGACGCTCCTCCTGGTCGCGTTGATGCTGGCCCTCGTCGCCCTGGCCGCCGGCTTCGTGCCCGCACGGCGCGCGGCCCGGGTCGATCCCTCGATCGCGCTGCGCGCGGAATGAGGAAAGCGCGGTAGCCTTGCGCGAGGAGTGAAAGCCATCCATGAGTGAGCCGCTCGTCCGTCTCCGCAACGTCGACCGTGCCTACGACCAGGGCGGAGGCAAGGTCTTCGTTCTCCGCCGCGTCAACCTGGACATCGCGCAGGGCGAGTTCGTCTCGATCATGGGCCCCTCCGGCGCGGGCAAGTCCACGCTCCTGCACGTGCTCGGCATGCACGACGGCGCCTTCACCGGCGACTACGAGTTCCTCGGTTACAAGGTCCACGCCCTCGGCCGCAAGGACCGCCAGGAGCTGCAGAAGAAGCACATCGGGTTCGTCTTCCAGAGCTACCACCTGCTCGACGACCTCACCGTCTACGAGAACCTCGAGGTGCCGCTGTCGTACCGGGACGTCAAGCGCTCGGAGCGCCAGGCCATCGTGGGCGACGTGCTCGACCGCTTCCACATCGTGGGCAAGAAGGACCTCTATCCGAGCCAGCTCTCGGGCGGACAGCAGCAGCTGGTCGGGGTGGCGCGCGCGGTGGTGGCGAACCCGAAGGTCATCCTGGCCGACGAGCCCACGGGCAACCTGCACACCGACCAGGGCCGCGAGATCATGGAGCTCTTCCGCCGCCTCAACGAGGCCGGCACCACGATCGTCCAGGTCACGCACTCCGACGTGAATGCCGGCTACGGCAACCGGGTCATCAAGCTCCGCGATGGTTGGGTCGTGGAGTGAGCGGCGAGCTGCGCCAGGCCTGGCGTGCCCTCCTCCGCCGCCCGCTTCTCTTCACCGTGGCCGCGAGCGCGCTCGCCCTGGGCATCGGAGCGAGCACCGCCGTCTTCACCATCGCGGACGCCGTCCTCCTGCGCCCCCTGCCGTTCACGGAGCCCGGCCGCCTCGTCCTTCTCTGGCAGAGCATTCCCGAGCGAAACGCGCCCTTCGTCGAGGTGTCGTTCCCCTACTTCGTCGAAGTGCGCAAGCGCAGCCGGACCATGGCGGCCATGGCGGCCATGCCGAGCACGAACTCCGGGTTCGTCCTCGGCGGGCCGGCGCCGGTCAAGGTCGACGGGCGCATCGTCTCCGGCGGGTTCTTCGACGTCCTCGGCGCGCACGCCCTGCTCGGGCGGACGCTGCGCGAGGCGGACGACCGGGTGGGCATGCCGCGCGTCATCGTCGTGAGCCACGGGCTCTGGCAGCGCCAGTTCGGCGGCGACCCGTCCGTCGTCGGCCGCACGATCGAGGTGGACCGCGCGCCGATGACGGTCGTCGGCGTGATGCCCCGCGAGTTCCGCTATCCGCCCGGCGTCGACATCTGGACGCCGCTCGTCCCCGTCATCCCCGAGGTCGTGGACAAGGCGAACGTCGGCTGGGCTACGCTCATCGGCCGCCTGTCGCCCGGAGCCACCCTGGACGCGGCGCGGGCGGAGATCGACGGGCTCACCGCGGCCGGGCTGCGCCGCGAGGCTCCGAGCGCACCCGCGGTCAAGACCGTGCTGACGCCGCTGGCCCACGAATGGTTCGGCTCCGCGCGGCCTGCCCTCTTCGTGCTCCTGGGCGCGGTGCTGCTCGTGCTGCTCCTCGCCTGCGCGAACGTCTCCGCCCTCCTCCTCGCCCGCGCGGCCGCGCGCCAGCGCGAGATCGCGGTGCGGCTGGCCCTGGGCGCGTCGCGAGCGCGCCTGGTGCGGCAGCTCCTGGCCGAGTCCGCGCTGATCGCGCTGGCCGGCGGCGCGGCGGGCGTCGGGCTCGCGGTGTGGGGGCTCGACGCGCTGATCGCGCTGGTGCCCGCGCAGGTCCCGCGCCTCGAGGACGCCGCCATCGACCCGCGGGTGCTCGGCTTCGCGATGGTCCTGACCGTGGTCTCCGCTCTCGCCTCCGGGCTCCTGCCCGCGCTCCTCGCATCAAAGGGATCGCTGACCGAGGTGCTGGCGGAAGGCGCGCGCACCGGCGGGCCCGCGCCGCGGCAGGTCCGCGTGCGCGGGCTGCTCGTCGCGGCGGAGGCGGCGCTCGCCCTCATCCTGCTCGCGGGAGCCGGCCTCCTGACCCGGACGTTCCAGAACCTCCGCCACGTCGACCTCGGGTTCGATCCGCGCAACGTGCTCACCCTCGAGATGGAAGGGCCGCGCGGGAGATACGAGAAGGCGGAAGAGCGGCGCCAGCTCTACCAGACGGTCGTGGACCGCCTGGATGCGCTGCCCGGCGTGGAGTCCTCGGCCGCCGTGCTCCTGCGCCCGTTGTGGGGCCGGGTGGGCATGGACTGGCCCCTGATGGTGGAGGGCCAGTCGGAGAAGGAGGCCGGGCTCAACCCGGCCCTGAACCTGCAGATCGTCACCCACGACTTCTTCCGCACCATGCGCATGCCCCTGCGCCGCGGGCGCACGTTCGACGACCACGACACGGCCGGGGTCACGCCCGTCGTCGTGATCAGCGAGGCGCTGGCCCGCCGCTACTGGCCCGGGCAGGACGCGATCGGCAAGCGCGTGCGCACCCCGATGCCGTCGCCGCCCTACGCGCCGACCTGGATGACGGTCGTGGGCGTGGTCGCGCCCGCGCGCTACCGCGAGCTCGAGCAGTCGCGCCTCGACTTCTACATGTCCTACCGGCAGTCCGACGAGCCGCTCAAACACGTCGTGGTGCGCACGAGCGGCGATCCCATGGCGCTGGCGCCCGCGGTGCGCAGCGCGCTGCGCGGCATCGACGCCGAGATCATGCTCACCGACGTGAGGTCGATGGCGGCGATCGTGGACACGGCGCTGGGCGGGCCGCGGTTCGCGATGCAGCTCCTGGGCGGGTTCGCGCTCGTCGCCCTCCTGATGGCCGCGCTCGGGATCTACGGCGTCGTCGCCTTCCTGGTGGGCCGGCGGACACGCGAGGTCGGCGTGCGCATGGCCCTGGGCGCGCGCGCGGCCGACGTAATGGCCCTGGTGCTCCGGCAAGGGATGGCGCCCGTGCTGGCCGGTCTCGCCGTGGGTCTCGTGGCCGCGCTGGCGCTGGGACGGCTCAGCGCGGGCCTGCTCTTCGGCGTGCCGCCGCACGATCCCTTCACCCTGGCCGCGGCCACCGCCGTGCTGGCCGCGGCCGGCCTCGTGGCCTGCCTGCTGCCGGCACGTCGCGCCGCCGGCATCGATCCCGCCCAGGCCCTGCGGGACGAGTGATGCGACAACCCCGCCTCCTCGTCGCCGACGACCAGCCCGACGTCATCGAGGCCCTCCGCCTCCTGTTGAAGGGCGAGGGCTACGAGATCGAGACCGCTTCCTCCCCGCGCGCGGTGCTGGAGATCGTGCAGGCGCGCGAGCTCGACCTCGTGCTCATGGACCTCAACTACGCGCGCGACACCACCTCGGGAGCGGAAGGCCTCGACCTCCTGTCGCGGCTGCGCGACCTCGACCCCACCCTGCCCGTCGTGGTGATGACGGCCTGGGCCAGCCTGGACCTCGCGGTCGAGGTCATGCGGCGCGGCGCGCGCGACTTCGTGGCCAAGCCCTGGGACAACGCGCGCCTCCTGGCCATCGTGCGCACCCAGGTCGAGCTCGGGTCCGCCCTGCGCCGGGGCGAGCGGCTGGAGGAGGAGAACCGCCTGCTGCGCGGGGACAGCGGGGCGCCGGTGGCGGCGCGGCCGACGCTGATCGCGGAAGCGCCGGCCATGCGCCCGGTGCTGGACATGATCGACCGCGTGGGCCCTTCCGACGCCGCCGTCCTGATCACGGGCGACAACGGGTCCGGCAAGGGCACGGTGGCGCAGGCGCTGCACGCCGTGTCCGCGCGGGCGGCGCGGCCGCTGGTGGTCGTCAACGCGGGCGGACTGTCCGAAGGCGTGTTCGAGAGCGAGCTGTTCGGCCACGTCAAGGGCGCCTTCACGGACGCGCGCGCCGATCGCGTCGGGCGCTTCGAGCTCGCGGACGGAGGCACGCTCTTCCTGGACGAGATCGCCAACGTCCCGTCGGGCCTCCAGTCCAAGCTGCTGCGCGTGGTGGAGACGGGCGAGTTCGAGCGCGTCGGCTCCTCCCGCACGCGCCGCGTGGACGTGCGCATCCTTTCCGCCACCAACGCCGACCTGCACGCGGAGGTGGGGGCGGGCCGATTCCGCCAGGACCTGCTCTTCCGCCTCAACACGATCGAGATCCGCATGCCGCCGCTGCGCGACCGGCGGCCGGACATCCCGCCCCTCGCCCACCACTTCCTGCGCCAGCACGCCCAGCGCTATCGCAAGCGCGTGACCGGCTTCGAGCACGCGGCCCTGGAGGCGCTGCTCGCCCATCCCTGGCCGGGGAACGTACGCGAGCTCGATCACGCCGTGGAGAGAGCGGTGCTCATGACCCAGGCCTCGCAGGTGCGCGCGGCCGACCTCGGGCTGCGGCCGGCGGCCGAGGACAGCCGCCGCCTCGACGACATGAGCCTCGAGGAGGTCGAGTCCTTCCTCATCAAGAAGGCGCTCGGACGCTTCGACGGCAACGTGAGCCGGGCCGCGGAAGCGCTCGGGCTCAGCCGCAGCGCGCTCTACCGGCGGTTGCAGCGCTACGGGTTGTAGGCGAACCTCTCGACCCGGCGCCGTGATCGCCGAACCATGACTGGAAGAGGCCGCCACCGGCTGAGCTACGAGAGCCGCATCCTGGTCCTCGCGCTCGTCTCGGGCGCGCCGGGGGCGCTGGCCACGGCCCTCCTCCTCTGGTACGGCGGGTTCAGCGCAAAGGTCCAGTGGACGGCGGACCTCCTCGTGCTGGGCCTCTGGCTCGGCTTCGCCTTCGCGGTGCAGGGCGGCGTGGTGCGGCCGCTGCGCATCATCTCGAACCTCCTGGCCGCGCTCCGGGAAGAGGACTTCTCCTTCCGTGCCCGCGAGACCGCGGGCGACGACGCCCTCGCCCTGGCCATGACCGAGGTGAACGCGCTCGCGGACACGCTGCGCGAGCAGCGCCTGGGCGCGCTGGAGGCCATCGCCCTCATGCGGACGGTCATGTCCGAGATCGAGGTGGCCGTCTTCACCTTCGACGGCGACGAGCGGCTGCAGCTCGTGAACCGCGCGGGAGCGCGCCTTCTCGGACGGCCGCCGGAGCAGCTCCTCGAGCACAAGGCCGCCGAGCTGGGGCTGGGCGCGGCCCTGGCCGCGGAGCCGCGCCAGGTCCTCGACATGGCCATCGCCGGCCGTCCCGGACGTTGGGAAGTGAGCGGAGGCACCTTCCGCCAGCACGGCCTGCCCCAGCGGCTGCTCGTGCTCACGGACGTGAGCCGCGCCCTGCGCGAGGAGGAGCGCCAGGCCTGGCAGCGCCTGATCCGCGTGCTCGGGCACGAGCTGAACAACTCGCTGGCCCCCATCCGCTCCCTGGCGGACAGCCTGGGCCAGCTCGTGGCGCGGCAGCCGCGGCCCAGCGACTGGGAAGACGACATGCGGCGCGGCCTGGCCGTGATCGCGTCGCGCTCGGAGTCGCTCAGCCGCTTCCTGGAGGCCTACGGACGGCTGGCGCGCCTGCCCGCTCCGCAGCCGCAACGCGTGGACCTGGGACCGCTCCTGCGCCGCGTCGCCGGCCTGGAGCAGCGCGTGCCCGTCGCCGTGCTCGACGGGCCGGCGGTGGAGATCCAGGCCGACCCGGTCCAACTCGAGCAGGTCGTCATCAACCTGCTGAAGAACGCGGCGGAGGCCTCGCTGGACTCGGCCGAGCGGCGCGTCGAGCTGGGCTGGGACGCGCCGCCGGGCAGCGGGCAGGTGGAGGTCTGGATCGCGGACCACGGGCCCGGTCTGGCCGACACCGGGAACCTGTTCGTGCCGTTCTTCACGACCAAGCCGCAGGGGTCGGGCATCGGGCTCGTCCTCAGCCGGCAGATCGCGGAGGCGCATGGCGGCTCGCTCGTCCTGGAGAACCGCCGGCCGGGGCCCGGGTGCCTCGCGCGCCTGCGGCTGCCCCTGGGCGAACACTGATGTGCGCTCGAATCCCTCTCACTTGGCGCGCGCGACGTGGACGCCGTCCCATTCCGCGGGCGGCGGGTTGGCGGCGAGCGCACGCGCACGCTCGGCCAGCACGCAGCTCGGCGGGTCGGCGAGCTGGGCCTCCAGGATCGTGAGCGCGCCTCCGAAATCGCGCGCCCAGTAGCGCTCGAGCGCGCGCTCGTAGGCCCGCTCCGGCCCGTGGTCGGCGGCGGCGTCCGCGCGCCCGAGGAGCTCGTACACGCGCACGCCGCGCGTCCGTCCCTTCACCGCCACCACGTCCACCAGGCGGAAAGCGAACGCGTCCTTGGTCTCCTCGCGCACGGCCTCGCTGACGAGGACGGTCGTCCCGTAGTGCTTGTTGAGCCCTTCCAGGCGCGCGGCCAGGTTCACGCCGTCGCCCAGGGCGGTGAAGCTCATGCGGTCGGGCGCGCCGAAGTGGCCGACCATCACGCGGTCGCGGTGGATGCCGAACCGCGTGTGCAGGGGCAGCCGTCCATTCCACTCCGGCGACCCGAAGAGGCGCGCCTCCGCCTCCCGGCAGGCCAGCGCGGCTTCGCAGGCGCGCCGGGGATGGTCCGGGCAGGGCGTCGGCGTGTTCCAGACGGCCATGATCGCGTCGCCGATGTACTTGTCGATGGTGCCGTGCGTGGAGTGGATGGCCTCGGTCATGACCTGCAAGTACTGGCCGAGCACGCGCGCGAGCTCGTTCGGCGAGAGCTGCTCGCTGAGCGTCGTGAAGTCCTTGATGTCGGTGAAGAGCAGCGTGACGTCGACGATGTCTCCGCCCAGGACGGGCTCCCGCCCCGTCCGGTAGAGGAGTCGCACGAGGTCGATGGGCACGTAGCGGCCCATGGCCCGCATGGCC
>Ga0207662_10001048_pt1 | contig 12963 bp, 10 predicted proteins | sample KBSS33LmetaG_FD_184338 | JGI IMG/M metagenome (GOLD analysis project Ga0207662, IMG submission 184338) | Switchgrass rhizosphere microbial communities from Kellogg Biological Station, Michigan, USA - KBS S3-3L metaG (SPAdes) (version 2) | ecosystem: Host-associated > Plants > Roots >... | reverse complement strand
GCGGCGTAGCGGTTGCGCGTGGTCTCCTCGATCTGCCGCGCCGTCTCGCGACGCTCCTCGATCAGGCGGTCCAGCGCGCGTGCGAGGGCGAGGTCGTACCAGGCGTTCCGTACGCGCGACTCGATCGTCAGCGCGGCTCGGTTGGGCGAGGCCTCGAGCTCTCGCGCTTCACTGGCCGCGACCCTGCTGTTCAGGGCGAGCTTCCCCGGCCAGGGGAGTGCCTGCGTCACCATGATCCCGGCGAAACTGCCTTCCGCGCTGCCGAGGGACGGCGCGCGTCCGTCGTTCTGATAGGTGAAGGAGGCGCTCGGATCGGGCAGCGTCCGCGCCGGCTCGACACGCCGCCGCGCCGCCTCGACGTCCGCACGCGCCGCGCGCAATTCGGACGCATCCTGCAGCGCCGCGGCGACCAGCCGGTCCGCCGCCGGATCCGCCGGCGCCAGCCGCTGTGCCTGCGCCGCCACGGCGAACACGATCAAGCCCGGAAGAAGGGCAAACCTGATGAACACTCTCGGATCTCCTCATGCGTTCGGAAGAACGGAAGGGCGAGGAGACCGGATCAGATGCGGAACTGGCTGTTGATCAGGAAGGGGGGAGGGGCTGCGCAGGAGTCTGCAGTGCGGGTTGCCGCCGCCTCGACGCGTTCCGCGATGGCAGGCATGACCGCGACACAAACCGCGGCCGCGCTCACCGTCTGCGGCGCCTGCGCGAGCACCGCCTCGTGCGCGCGTGCCTGGCTCGGAGCCGCCATCGTGCAATGCGTCGCGCAGCAGGGCATCGCCGCCATGACCGTCGCCGTCGCCGCACTCGGCGGGCAGCAGACGCCGGCCGGCATCGCCGTGGCGAACACCACCAGCACCGCCGCGATCAGTGAGAGCTTCCCATGCACGCTCGCAGTATCGAGAGGTTGGCGACCGGCGAGGGGTGTGGCCACTCACGAGGGGCGGTGATGGGTGTCACGAACCAGTCTGGGACGAGATTGGCCCTCACCGTAGCGAGGCTCTATAAAATCTTTCGCCGCCTTCCGGCGGCGAACTGCCTGCCCGCTTCCCATTGTCAGGGCCGCGACACACGAATGCCCTCTCCCTGCCGGCGGTTGGCGGGGAGAGGGTGAGGGGCTGCTCGCGCGGTCCGTATGCCTACTGCACCACCACCGTCCTTTCCCGCTCGATCGACGCCGTGCCGGCGTGCTCGAGCTCGACGCGGATCTTGTAGGTGCCGGGCGCGCTGAAGGTGAACGACGCGGTCTTGCCTTGCGGGCGGGAGTCGTCCGGCATGCGCCACTTGAAGAACGAGCCGGCGGGCGGCTCGCGATCGGAGGTGGCGGTGAAGGTGACGGTCTGGCCGGCGTGCGGGGAGGACGGGGACCAGTTGAAGTCGACGCTGGTCACGGTCCCGGTGTTGCCACCGCCGTTGTCATCCCCGCCGTTGTCGTCCCCGCCCCCGTTGTCATCTCCCCCGTTCCCACCGTTGCCGACGGTCACGTGATGCTCGACGTGCAGGGTGGTGGCGCCTTCGTGCTCGAGCTCCAGCTCGACTTCGAACGTGCCGGCGGTCGGGAAGGTAAACGTGGCCACGGCTCCACTCGCGCGGACGTTGCCCGGGAACTCCCAGCGGAAGGAGCCGCCGTCGGTGGTGCGGGAGGCGGTGAAGGTGACCTGCTGTCCCGGTGCGGGAGCGACGGGTGACCACGTGAAGTCGATCGGGCCGCTGGTCGTGCCGCCGCCGGATCCGAGGACGTGTACGTCTTCGCGGTCGCGGACCACCGCGCCACTCGCGAGCGTCACCTCGGCCGTCACATCGAATTCGCCCGCCGTGACGTAGCTGTGCGAGGTGGTGACGCCGGTGCCGGTGCTGCCGTCGCCGAACGTCCACCGCACCGCGGTCACGCCGGTGCCGTCCCCGATGGAGAAAGCGACCGGCGCGCCGACGGTGGTGCTCTTCGGCGAGATCCGGATCTCCAGCTCGTGCTGGCGCTCGTTCTCCTGCTCCGATTCGCGGACCGAGGTGTCGCCGGTGCTGTTGTCGATCGTCGAGGCCACCGCGGTGATGGCCACACCGTTGTGCGTCTCCACTTCCACCTCGCCGGAGTGCACGCGCGCGGTGCCGCGGTTCATGGCCACCTGCAGCATCTTGCCGGACTCGAGATGGAACGGCTCGAGCTCGACCTCCTGGCCGTGGTCGTCGCGCAGGCGGATCGTGCCGTCGGTGGCGCGGTCGTCGGTGGAGAGCGCGATGTTGAGGCGATAGTCGTCGTCGCGGCGCACGCCCTTGATGCGCACCGAAGAGGAGCGGACCGCGCTGGCCTGCGCGAGCAGCGCCGAGCCGTAGGTCGAGCCGTCACCGGAGGTATTGAAGAGGCGCACCGTCGAGACCACGCGCACGGTCGAGGTCACGGTCAGCGAGCCGAGGCCGTTGCCGGCGCCGACGAAGGCATTGATGTCGCCGGTCTGCACGGTGCCGTGCGCGCCGACCGGCACCGTCTTGGTGAAGAGCTGGCCGGTGCCGCTGTCGCGATAGGCGAACGTGACCTCGCCGGCCGCGTCGGCGCGCGAGCTGATCGACGCCGACGTGCTCCACGACGTCGACTGCGCGCCCGGCGTCCTGCCGATGACCGGGAAGAACAGCTCGGTGGCGCTGACGGCCGAGGGGATGTTGGTGGGATCGTTGGAGCGGTTGTCGAGGACGCTGGCGATGACGTAGAGCGGCGTGGTCGACGTCCACTCCAGCAGGATCGTCCGGTCATCGGCGGAGCGCGCCAGGTCGCGGCCGAGGCCCGGCTGCACCGTCGAATGCGGCGGGATGACGAGCAGGTTGCTGGCCAGCAGCGTGCCGTCCTCGGCGCGCAGGTTGTACGACACCACCGCCGTGGCGTCCGTGGCATTCGCATACGCCACGTTCGAGCGGTAGCGCGTGCTGTGCATCAGCCCTCCGATCGCACCGTCCGACGAGAGCACCGCCGGATCGTACGACTCGTAGGCGCTCCCATACGTGCCGCCCGACGCGGCCGTCGTGAACGTGCGCGCCGAGGCGCTGACGTTGCCGGCGGAGCGCACCTCGAGCTGGCCGCTCCAACTGGTCGGGTTCGTGCCGGGGAAGAGCTCCGGCCGGACCGCGTCCTCGAGCAGCAGCGACGTCCCCGCGGGGAGCGTGACGCTGCGGCTGACCGTGGCGCCGGAGTCGGCGTGAAAGACGAGTTGCACCGCGATGGCGCCGGCGTCGTTGTTGGTGAGGCTGACGTCCGTCCGCCACGAGCTGCCGTTGGCGCCCGGCAGATGGCCGGCGATCGGGACGATGCGCGTGCCGGCGTGGAGCGACAGCGTCGCGGCCAGCAGGAGGATCAGGGAAAGCAGGCTTCGTTTCATGGTTTTCTCCGTGGTGTTGAGGGTCTTGATGGACAGGCCTCCGGCGAGCGATGCGAATCGCACGCGTCAGAGGCCGTGGTGTGTGGGGTGAGTGCTGCCTAGCCGGGTGGAACTGCGGTTGCGGTGTCGTTGGAGTGATCGGCGACGATGCCGAGGACCTGCAGGGGAGTGGTGCTGGTGATGCGGACCGCCGCGGGCGGGACGACGGTCCCGAACACCTCGGCGATGCCGCGCACGAGATAACGATCGGGCCCGATCGTCACCGTGTTGATCGCGTATGGATTGCCGCGCGCATCGAGCAGCTCGACGGTTGCGGACGCCGTGGCGGTGCCGAGGTTCTGCAGCGCGAAGCCGGTGGTCGCGTGCGAGCCGGAACCGTTCGCGGTGGCCGTGATGTCCGCGCTGCCGGTTGCGCGGCGCTTGCCGCCGGCGGGACGCGGCAGCGGCACGGTGGCCGTCGTGTACGTGGCCGGCGCGAACAACGGCACCGCGCGGCCGAGGATCGAGTCGCTGCTCGGCGTGGCCGTCCTGGTGCGCTCGTACGAAAAGTACTCCGACTCCGACTTGTCGTTGCGCGCCCGGATGCGCAGCCCATGCATGTTCGTGCGCTGCGCGAGCACCACGTCGATGCGCGTGCTGCTGATGTAGTGCGTGGAGGCGACGGCCGTCTCCGAGAGCTGGATGCGCGTGTCGGGATTGAAGTTCGTGCCGGTGATGTGCACCGTGCCGCCGGCCGGCACGACGGTGCTGCCGGGAGAGACGTCGCCGATGGTCACCGCGTCTTCGACCGTGAGCACGCCGTTCTTCACTTCCAGCGGGTACTCGGTGCCGGCGGGCGTGAGGAAGCGCAGTGCCCCGGCGTCGAGCGTCAGCGGGAAGGTCGTGCCCGCGTTCGCGCCGGCGACGCGCCCCGCGACGGCGACGATCGGATAGTCGGCCTCGGTGCCGAAGAGGCTCGACGGCGAGTGGATCGAGAACGTCAGCTCGTCGCCATTCACCAGCGCCACGCCGTACGTGTCCTGGTCGCGGTTCATGAGCGCGATCCCTTCGACCGCCGTCAGCCCCTTGACCTTGACCTTCCCCTTGCCGGTCGAGATCGGCTTCGGCTCGGTCACGTCGATCTTGATCTGGACGATGCTGCCCGCGGGCGCCGACTCATCGTTGACGCGCAGCGAGAGTCCGCCGAAGACCTCGGCGAGAGACGTTTCGTCGCGATCGGGCTCGATGGCGAACGCGGCAGAGGCGAGGAGGGCGGCGGCGATCACGGCCGCGAAGAGGGGACGGGGGCTCATGACTGGGATCTCCGGGTCGACTGCAACGCAACGCGCAGGCGCTGTATGTCCGAGGTGGCGAGAATGTTGGTGCCGCGGCGCGCCGTGACCTTCCACAGCAGCGCCTTGCCCGGCGCGAACTGCGCCATGGCCGCGGCCGGCAGGTTGATGCTCGTGCCCGCTGTGTCGGCGGACCAGAGCACGGTCTTGTCGACGCTCGAGAGCTCGACGGTGTACGTCGACGCACCGGACACCGCGGTCCACTGCAGCGTGCGCGGCGCTTCCGGCAGGTCGCCCGACGGGGTCAGGCCTTCGATCCGCGTGGAGCGGTAGACCTGTTCGGTGGGGATGGCGGTGCCGATCGACGGCTCCCGATTTTCCATCCAGTAGGCGGTGCCGAAGACGATCACCGCCGCGGCGGCCGCGGCCAGTCCGGAGAAGCGGCGTGTGCGGAACGCCTTCACATTGGACGGCACCTCCGCGCGGCGGCGCAGCTCGGAGGCGATCCATTCGCCGTCACGGAGCTCATGGGCCGAAACGGGGTCGCCGCGGAAGCCGTCGAAGAGCGCCACTTCCGCCTGGCAGCGCGGACAGGTCGCGAGGTGCTCGCGCTCGGCCGCGGTCCGCTCGTCGCCGAGCCGCTCGATGGAGATGCACTCCGGCGTCGGCTCCAGCGCCTGGTGCCACTCCTGCCGCGGATCGCTCACAGCCGCTCCCCACGCGCGAACATCCGCTCCACGGCGCGGGCCAGCTTCCGTTTCGCGCTGACGATGTACGCCTTCGCGCCGCTGCTGTTGTCCAGCCGCAGCAGCCGCGTGATCGCGTCCAGCGGCAGGTCGTCCCCATAGTGCAGAGTGAACACGGTGCGCTCCGTTTCGTCGAGTGTCGTGGTCAGGAAGCGATGCAGGTTGCGCGCATCGCTGCTCCGCGCCGCCAGCGCTTCCGGATCCGGCTCCGGCGCCGGGACGTGGATCAGCGCCTCCTCCGACTCGGATGCGGATTCGATCCGCGGCCCGCTGCGCCGCGACCGGCTGATCGACTCGTTGCGCGCGATGCTGTACAGCCAGGTAGCGAACTGCGATCCGCCCTGGAACGAATCGAGCGCCCGGTACGCCTTCAGGAAGACGTCCTGCGCCAGGTCCGCCGCCGACTCCCGGTCGCCCGTGAAGCGCTGGCACCAGCGGCCCACGCGCTCGTAGTAGCGCTCGAAGAGCCGGTCCGCTGCCGCGCGCCGCGCGTCCGGACTCGCTGCCCGGTACGCCGCCAGAAGCTGCTGGTCCGACGGATCCGCTTCCGGCGCGCCCGCGGGCGTCTGATCCATTCGTTTCATTATAGTGAGCGGTGCCCATGTTCCTCGGTCTCACCCATCTGAGACGCCGCCCGCGGGCCTCGCGGAACAACAATCTGCACCGCGCCCTCTTTTTTCTCGTTTTCCTCGCCCTGCCGGCCTCCGCTGCATCAGACCAGCTCGCACGCGCGCAGATGCTCGACCAGCGCTCCGCGATCGAGACCGACTCGGGCGACTACGCCGCGGCCATCCGCGACGCCACTGCCGCCGCGGCGATCCACGCCGCGCGCGGCGACGTCCGCAGCCGCGCCTCCTCGGTCAACCAGGCGGGACTGGCGCAGACGTACAGCGGCGACTACCCCGCTGCACGCGCGTCGCTGGAGCTCGCGCTGCGCCTGGCCACGAGCGCCGGCGACGCCGAGGGGCAGGTCGAGGAGCTACTGAACCTCGCCAGCGTCGACTACTTCACCGGCCGCTACGGCGATGCCGCGGCGCATTACGCCGCCGCCGGAAGGATCATCGATGCCCACGGTTCCGAGGCGTGGACCGCGCGCCGGCGCAGGATCCTGCTCGCCAACCAGGCCACGCTCGACCAGCGCCTCGGCCGCTACGACCAGGCGCTCGCCGCGTACCGCCGCGCGCTCGCAGGCGCCGCCGATATCAGGCCGGGCGAGCACGCCCAGATGCTCGTCAACCTCGGCGTCGTCTACCGCCGCCTCGGCGATCCGTACCAGGCCCTGACCGCGTACGACCAGGCGCTGAAACTGTTCGCGAGCGACCGGCTGCTCGACGGCGAGCTGGGCGTCCTCAAGAACCGCGGCATCGTGCTGGCGCTCGATCTCGGCCGGCTCGAGGAAGCGCGCGCCACGTTCGCCGATGCCTTGTCCCGTGCCACCGCCGCCGGCAGCCAGCGCGAGGCCTTGCAGGCCCGCCTCTACGGCGCCGAGACCATGCTCCGCCTCGGCGACCTCGTGCCCGCCGCGCGCGACTTTCGCCTCGCCGCGCAGACCGCGCTGGAGCTCGACAGCGTGGAGGACCGCTGGAAGGCGCTCTACGGGCTGGCGCGCTGCGAGACGCGCGCGGGCGATGTCGCGTCGGCGGCGACGCATCTCCGCGCCGCCATCGACGTCATCGAGAAGATCCGCGAGGACCTGCGTGTCCCATCGCTGAAGTCCGACTTTTTCAACGACAAGCGCGAGGTCTTCGACGCCCTGATCGCGATCCGCGTGAGGCAGCACGCGGGCGCCGCCGAGCTGTTCGCGCTCATCGAGCGCGGCCACTCCCGCGCCTGGCGCGACCGCCTCGGACTCCGCGCCGTCGTCGACCTCGCGTCGATCCAGCGCGCGCTGCCCGTCGACGCCGTCCTCCTCGACTACTGGACATCCTCCGCCGGCGCGGCGGTGGTGATCGTGACGAAGTCCAGCGCGAGCGTCCGCGGGATCACCGTCGATGACGGCGCCATCCGCCAGCTCCTCGACGCGTTGCCGCGCGGCACGCCGTACAGCGGCCAGGCGGTGGCCGCGAAGATCGCGTCGCAGTTGCTGCCCCCGATGCCGCACGATGCGCCGCATCTCATCGTCGTGCCCGACACCCGCGTTGCCGCGCTGCCGTTCGAGCTGCTGCCGAAGGACGGCAGTCTCGTCATCGAGCAGCACGACGTCACCTACGCCCCGACCGCGGCCATCCTTCTCCGCGCCGCCGCGCCGGTCCGCCGCTTCGCGCCGCCGTGGAGCGTGCAGTTCCGCGGCTTCGGCGATCCGCTCTTCTCCTCGGCTGCGCTCGACGACGCCACGCGACTGCGCGGCCGCCTGGCCGGCTCCGCCCGCGAGATCCGCGCCATCGCCTCCGAGCTCGGCGGCCGGTCGCTCCTCTACCTCGGCGCCGACGACACCAGGCAGAACCTGGCGCGTAGCAGTCCCGCGCCGCTCCTCCACCTCGCCAGCCACGCCTTCGTCGATCCCGGTGCGATCGAACAGTCCCGCATCCTCTTCTCCGCTGAGTCGAAGAACGCCGCCGCCGGCTACCTCTTTCTCAAGGAGGCCTACGAGCTCCCGCTGCGCGGCGTCGAGCTGGCCGTCCTCAGCGCCTGCGACACCGAGCGCGGCAAGCCCCTCGCCGGCGAAGGCATCGAAAGCTTCAGCCGCGCCTTCCTCGCCGCCGGCGCCCAGACGACCGTCACCACCCTCTGGCGCGTCCCCGACGAGACCACCGCCGCCTTCATGCGCCTCTACTACCACCACCTCCAGCGCGGCGAGACCCGCGCCGCCGCCCTCCGCCTCACCAAGCTCCGCTTCCTCCGCTCCGGCACCGCCACCGCCAACCCCCACTACTGGGCCCCCTTCGTCCTCACCGGCGACGGCCTCCGCCCCGTGAGCACGGCGGTGCGGTGGCGGAGCATGGCGCTGGCGGCGGCGCTGGTGGTGTCGATCGCGGCGGGGGTGATTGGGTGGAGGCGTCGCACAATGAACAGAAAGCGGTAGCTGACGGACGCTACCGCACGCCACATGCGCTGCTCCGCGACCTATTCGGCCTTCGCGATTTCGTCGTTCGGCTGGGGAAAGTGCCTGATCGCACAGTTCTGGTTTCAGGACGACTATCCACCCCCGGCGCGCGGCCGCGTCCAGGACCGCATCGGATCACAGCCGCGGAGGCACCACTCGCAGATCGTGACTCCCGGTGACGCGGAACGTTCCCGGACCCCTCCGGGGTCCGTCTCGTTTTGCCGCCGGACCGGTGGTGGCGCGCCTTCGGCGCTTACCACCGGCTAATATCCGGCACGCCTCCGGCGTGCGCGCGAATGGTTCGCGTTCGTGCGGCTTGCGTCGGCAGTCGCACTCCCCAAAGTACGCCGCCCTTTCCCTCGTCATCCTGAGCGAAGCGAAGGATCTCAAAATGCGACGACCGGTCGCCACGAAGCCATGCGAAGGCTATGGCTGAATCGCCGCCGACAACGGGTGAGCTGGCAGTTCGGTATTCACGTTCTCCGCCGTCTCACGTTCAGCTCGCCGTTGGACCACCTTCGCGAGTAGGGGCTCAATTCCAGCGTACGCGGTGAGGAGGCCTAACAACAAGAATGCCTGGAGCGATGTCGTGTCGACTTTGATCCCAAAGACGTTGAGACCCGCCATCGCGTACGCGAATAACCCCGCGAGTGATGCGGCACCTAATGATCGTAGAAGCGTCGTTGTTTCCGGTTCTAGAGTTGTGCTGTTGAGACGTTTGTAGAGGGCATAAAGAAACGCGCCGAGCATCGCCGTGAGTAGCTTTAACCACCATGGTGATGTCCCGAGGAACGGCAGATCATCAATGAACGCAATATTGCCGCCTTCGGTGTATCCGGTCACCTGAATGTGACCACTCGAAATGTCGATCGGTAGCGGCCGAACATAGAAAAAATCCGACCTTGCGGCACCTTTTTGCATCCGCGAATCAATCGACGTGCTCCACACTTTTCCGTCCACGCTGACCTCGGCGTTGAACGCTGCGATCCGTAAGGCGAGGTCGGCGTCGAGGATGAGAGGCCGGTTCTGATTATCGTCGAGGGCGATGCTGATCGGATGTTTCATCCGGCTTTCGAGCGTAGACGGCTGCAGCTCGCGCACATGGCCCCTGAAATCACTCACTACCGTCACCGTATGCGTCCCGCAGCATGCGGAGTAGGCAGATAAGCGCGCCAGTCCTGAAAGCGCCTTCTTGATCGTCACCTTCACCGTCTTCCGCCGAAGCGCCGTGAGCGCAAGTTCAGCCGGCTCATAGAGCACGTTGGTGCCTCGGTCAAATACGACGTTCGCTACCGCGCCGGCAGCCGCGGACTTATCGGGCTCATACCAGATGTCGATGTCGAAGGGTTCGTTGACCGGCACGGCGTCAGGGACCAGGAAGAACAATGATCCGTGTGCATTGACCACAAAGTCGATGTTCGTCGTACCGCCGGCCGTCACCGATACGGTTCTGGAGACGGATGTCGCCGTTGGCCGGCCGAACAGTTGAGGCGCTGCGACGCCAGTAAGGAGGAACGCCAGGCTGAAGAGACAGGCGGATGCTCGTGCGCCGTTCGATTTCAAATTGACGTCGTGGCCCATGCCTGTAGGAGTGACGTTGATGAAGCTTTCCCTACCAGCTACGGGTGACTCCGCGTCTCCACCCTCCCTCTACGCCATCCACCCCGGCACCTTCGCCGCCTGACGCACCCACTTTGCGAACTGCTTCTCATCGAGCTCGTCGTCTTCGCGGATGTCGAGGTAGCGCACGTCCTTCTGTTTCGACGCGCCGGGCGGCATGGGGTGGAGGGACGTGCCGCGGAAGAAGGTCACTTTGAGGTAGTGCGTGAAGGAGTGGAAGCTGAGGAACCAGCCCTGGTCTTCGATTCCGTAGAACGGGGAGTTCCATTTGACCGCTTTGCGGACGTTGGGGACCGTGCGGACGATGAGGGCGTCGAGGCGGCGTCCGAGATCGGATTTCCAGCCGGGGAGGGCGGCGAGGTAGGCCTGCACCGGGGCGTCGCCGTCGGCCTTCGCGATCTGCGGGTTGCCGCCGGAGAGGAGGACGGGCTTTTTCGGTGTCGGCATCGCGCGAATTTTACCGCCCCGTGCTGTTGAAGCTGCCGCCCATGCTGCGACAGAATGGTTGATATGCATTCTCGTTGGGCGCTCTTCGCCGTCATCGCGGTACTCGCTGTTTTCCCGGTCATCGCGGCGCCGCCGGCGGCGCCGCAGAACATCCTCCTGCGGCCGCAGCGGGTGTTCGATGCGGTGAATGCGGAGACGCACGAGGGGTGGGTGGTCCTCGTCTCCGGCGAGAAGATCGCGGCGGCCGGCCCGGCGGCGAGCGTGACCGTGCCGGCGGGGACGACGACGATCGACCTGCCGGAGATGACGCTCCTGCCCGGGCTGATCGACGCGCATTCGCACGTGTTCCTGCATCCGTACAACGAGACGCTGTGGAACGACCAGGTGCTGAAGGAGCCGCTCGCGTATCGCACGATCGCGGCGACGGTGCATGCCCGGGACACGCTGATGGCCGGGTTCACCACGCTGCGGGACCTCGGCACCGAGGGGGCGGGATTCGCGGATGTATCGCTCGCGCGCGCCATCGACGAAGGCATGGTCCCGGGGCCGCGGCTCTTCGTGGCCACGAAGGCGATCGTGGCCACGGCCAGCTATGGACCGGGGCCGGAAGGCTTCGCGCCGGAGTTCAATCCGCCGCGCGGCGCGCAGGAGGCGAGCGGCACGGCGGAGATCCTGCGCGCGGTGCGCGAGCAGATCGGGCACGGCGCGGACTGGGTGAAGGTCTACGCCGACTACGGGCGTGCCGGAGCCGCGGCCACGCCGACCTTCTCGCTGGAGGAGCTGAAGACGCTCGTCGACGAGGCTCATAGCGCCGGCCATCCGGTGGCCGCGCACGCCACCACGCCGGAAGGCATGCGCCGCGCCATCATGGCCGGCGTGGACACGATCGAGCACGGCTACGGCGGGACCGACGAGGTCTTCAAGCTGATGGCGGCGCACGGCGTGGCCTTCCTGCCGACGCTGGCCGCGGAAGAGGCGTACTCGGAGTACTTCCATGACTACAAGCGCGGCACCAAGCCGTACACGCCGGACATGGAGAACGGGCTGCGCGCCTTCAGGCTGGCCCTGGCGAACGGCGTGACCATCGGCTGCGGCAGCGACGTCGGCGTCTTCACGCACGGCGACAACTATCGCGAGGTCGAATGGATGGTGCGCGGCGGCATGACCCCGGCGCAGGCGCTGCTCGCCGCGACCTCCGTCGACGCGAAGATCCTCCGGCAGCAGGAGCGGTACGGCCGCATCGCTCCCGGCCTGCTCGCCGACATCATCGCCGTGACGGGCGACCCGACGCGCGACATCACCGTCATCGAGCACGTGCCCTTCGTCATGAAGGGTGGCCGGATCTACGTGCAGCCGCAGCGGTAATCACTCGAGCGTCGCCAGCTCCAGTGTGGCCAGCCTTGCCGGGTTGCCGATGACCTCGAGCTCGGTGATCCTGCCGTTCGCGATGGTGACGCGGAGCGCCCGGAGCAGGCGGCCGTGCGGCGCCGTGACGATGCCGACGGCGCCGTTGACGAGCGCCGGATGTGCGTTGCGCGCCAGGTGGCCGTACGCGACCGCTCCCTTCGCCCAGTTCGCGGCGCCGCGGATCTCGGTGGGCGCGGCGGAGGGGTCCATGTCCGCGCGCACGACGAGGTCGGGATCGAGCACCGCCAGCAGTCCCTCGAAGTCGCCGCCGCGTAACGCGGCGAGAAAGGCATCGACGACGGTGCGCTGCTGGACGAGCTCTGTCTTCGGCGCTCCGCCGCCGCGCACCCTGCGCCGCGCGCGGCTGGCGAGCTGCCGCGTCGCGGTCTCGGAGCGGCCGACGATCGGCGCGATCTCCTCGAACGGGACGCCGAACATGTCGTGCATGACGAAGGCGAGGCGCTCCGCCGGCGCCAGCCGGTCGAGCACGACCAGCAGCGCCATGCCCATCGAGTCGGCGAGCAGCGCTTCCTGCTCCGGACTGCTGCCGGTAGCGGCGGACGGCTCCGGCGCCTGCGGCGTGAACGGCTCCTCCGCGCGTGACTTGCGCGAGCGCAGCAGGTCGAGGCAGACCCGCGCGACCACGGTGGTCAGCCAGCCGCCGAGGTTGGCGATGGTGACGGGATCGGTGCGGCTGAGGCGCAGCCACGCTTCCTGCACCGCGTCGTCCACCTCGCTCAGCGAGCCGAGCATCCGGTACGCCACGGCGTGCAGGTGGGGGCGGTGCGCTTCGAATCGGGCAGCCAGAGAGTCGCGTTCGTCCATCGGTCACATTTCCTCGTCGCGTTCCGTCATGCCCCTGACGGACGAGCGCCGCACAACGTGACAAGGAGAGATGATGAAAGCATCCAGAGGCACAATCATCGCGTATTGGGTCTTCACCTCGCTATTCGCCCTGCAGATGGGCTTCACCGCCTACGCCCAGCTCTGCCTGCCGCAGGTGGCCCAGGTCTTCAGGCACCTCGGCTTCCCGGACTACTTCCGGATCGAGCTCTCCTGGCTGA
>Ga0207662_10001045_pt1 | contig 12984 bp, 8 predicted proteins | sample KBSS33LmetaG_FD_184338 | JGI IMG/M metagenome (GOLD analysis project Ga0207662, IMG submission 184338) | Switchgrass rhizosphere microbial communities from Kellogg Biological Station, Michigan, USA - KBS S3-3L metaG (SPAdes) (version 2) | ecosystem: Host-associated > Plants > Roots > Rhizosphere... | reverse complement strand
GACCTCCAGGTTGGCTACGCCGCCGCGCTCGGACACCGCCACCAGCTCGCGGCCCCCGGGGAGGAATGCGGCGGCGTAGCGGCTGGCGCCGTCCTCCGGGTCCAGGGTGCGTACGGAGCCGCCGGCCGCGTCCACCCGCACCAGGCGCCAGCGCCCGCGCTCCTGCCGCGCGGCCACGATCCAGCTCCCGTCCGGGGACCAGCGCGGGCGGTAGAACACGGTACCCGGGCCGCCGCGCGCCAGGAGGGTCACGTCGCCGCTCGCCAGCTCCACCCGCACCACGCTGCACACGCCGCCCAGGCACTGCACCGCCGCGGCGCTCCGCCCGTCGGGGGCGGGGTCCGGGTCGCGCAGGCCGGCCCCGCGCGTCACGCGCCGCACGCCGCCCCCTTTCCAGCCCCACACGAACAGGTCCGAGCGGAATGCGCCGTCGCCCAGCGGCTCCAGCCGGGTGAGCAGGAGGTGCTCGCCGTCGGGGAGGAAGCGCGGGGCGTCGTAGGCGCGGCCGTCGGCGGGCGGGAGCGCGGCGAGCGTCCGCAGCGGGCGCGGGAAGAAGCGGACGGCGGGGACGTCCTGGGGGTCGCGGGCGAGGAGGCGCCCGCGCGCCGCGGCCTCCGCGGAGTCACCCTCCTCGGGGCGCGCCCGCCACACCACCACGCGGTCGCGCCCGCCCGGCGCGCGGAGCACGGCCGCGATCTCCCCGCCGCCCGGGGACACCGCGGGGTCGCCGGTCGCCCAGGCAAGGCGCTGCACGGTGTCGCCCTCCACCAGGCCCGGGGCGGCGAGGAGGCGGCGGGCCTCCAGCGCCCGGGCGGTGACCTCCACGGTGAAGCGGCGATACAGGTCCTCCGGCGGCTCCCCGTACACCCCGGCGAACGCCTCCGCGAAGCCGCGCGGCTGGCGCGCGCTCAGCCGCCGCCACAGGTCCACCAGGCTCTGCTCGCCGCGGCGCTCCACCAGCCACTCCAGGTACGCGGAGCCCATCAGGTACGCCATGGCGCCGCCCTGGAACGCCGACGAAGCGCTCATCTCGGCGTAGGTGGGCAGCTTTCCCTCCAGCGCCCACTGCCGCAGCGTCGCCGCCCGGTACACGCCGTGCGGCCGCCCGCTCCCGGTGAGCCGCCCCTCCACGTAGGTGGCGTATCCCTCGCGCACCCAGCGCGGCGTGCTGCGCCCCAGCGGCCCGCGCGAAAGCGGGAAGAGCCCCCAGCGGAAGCGGCGCCACGGGTCGCGGGTGGGCCGGGTGAGGTGCGCCACGTGCGCGAACTCGTGCACGGCCAGCTGCTCCGGCTGCCCGCGGTTGTGGCCCAGCACGGAGCGCGGGTCCGGCGGCGTGGGCCACACGGTGATCACGGGCCCGCGCACCACCGACACCGCCATGCCGTTGGACTGCCCGTACGGGTCCTCCGCGATGACGGTGACACGCTCGCCGGGCGCGCTCCCCACCAGCCGCGACACCGCCTCGTGCACCGCCTCCAGCCTCCCCACGAACTCCGCGGTCCACTCCGCCAGCTCCGCGGGATAGTGCACGTCGAAGTGCTCCGTCCGCACCGTGCGCCACTCCAGGTGCGGCCGTATCTGCGCGCGGAGCGGCGCAGGCAGGAGCAGTGCGAGCGCCAGCAGCACGCGCGCGGCGAAGCGGATCATGGAAACCGGAGGAGGCGAGGGAGAGCGGATGCGCAGGCATGCGCGGCGACTGGACCATGGAACGCCGCGAAAGCACCCGGAGTTCCGCGGCGAGACCCGCGTGAGGGATTTCGGCCCGAAGGGGCGAGACCCGGCGGCAGTTTGCCGGGGCTCGACTCCGTTGCAGACGGTTGTTTCGTCTGCTACGGAGCCGAAGCCCACGGAACGCCCGGCGCCAGCCGGGGGCACGCCCGAACCCGCAGTTCAAAGCCGTTCCGGAAACGAAACCGGGCGGAGAAGCCGAAGCCCCCCCGCCCGCCAACTAACGCGTCGTCGCAAAACCCCTCAGACGCCGATCACCTGCCCTTTGCGGTACTTGGCGAGCACCTTGAGGAACGCCTGCGACGCCCGGGAGAACGCCCCCTTCTCGCGCAGGGTGGTGGGGCTGGTGCCCAGGAACTTCTGCGTCACCCGCCGCAGCCCGCTGTCCGACGAGTACCCGCAGGCGTGGGCCACGCTGAGCACCGTGCGGCCCGGATCGTCCAGCAGCTCGGCGGCCAGGAGGATGCGCATCCAGGCGAGCAGCTTGCGCGGGGGCGGCAGCTCGGCCCGCTCGCACCAGCGCAGCAGCGTGCGCCGCGACAGGTACAGCGACTTGGCCAGGTCGCGACCGTGCCCGCCGACCGCCACCACCTCCGCCGCGGCGTCCAGGATGGCGCGGGCGCGGCCCGGGGTGTCCGCCGGGAGCACCTGCTCCAGCAGCGCCCGCAGCGGCCGCCCCTGCGACTGGCGGAAGCGCTGCAGCAGGGCGAGCTGGGTGTCGTCGTGCTCCAGCGAGACCACCTCCACCACCCCCCACTTGCCCAGCGTGCGCAGGTCGTCGAAACGGTCCGGCGTCACGTCGAAGGCGGCGAACACCGCGCACGAGGGGAACTCCACCAGCAGCGACCGCAGCGCGGGCGAGGGCCCGCTGCGCCCGTTGGTGTCGGAGTAGGGGTCGACCACCACCAGCGCCGAAGGGGGGGACTCCCGCACCGCCTCACGCAGCGACTCCCAGTCGGGGACCGCCTGGAAGACGTAGTCACGCTCCGAGATGCGCCGGATGCGCTCGCGGAACTCTTCGTCCCAGTGAAGGACGACCAGCGGACGGGCTCCAATCTTCATGGTCGAAAGAGCGGCGGTTAGAGAGCGACTTGGTCGGAGGTCCCTGAGGAAGGCTCGGACCCCCGGGCGAGAAACATTCAGCCTGCTGCGCTGGCCTGGCTGAGAGAGCGCACCAGCTCCGCGGCGAGAGCGTCGGCCTCGTCCGCGGCGGCTTCACGGCCGGGCGCGGGGCTGGCCTCGGTGGCGGTACGGCCGCGGACCGACTCCAGCACCGTCTCTGCGGAAAGGCGCGCCTTGGCCTCGCCGCGCTCGACGGCCACCTCCAGCGCACGGGCGGCGGCCGCCTCGGCACGCTCCCAGTCGGCGAGGCTGGCGGCGCCGCGGGCGAGCTCCACCAGCGCCTCGGCGGCGCCCTCGCGGGCCTCGCCGTCGTCCACCCCCTCGCGCACCTGGATCCACGCGTCGTCGAACAGGGCGCGGTCGCCCACGGCGCCGGCGGCGCGCGCGATGTTGGCCAGCACCACCGGGCGCTCGGCGGAGCGCGTGAGGTGCGGGAGGAGCGCCCGGAAGATGGGGAGCGCGCGGGCGTGGTAGCCCTGCTCCATCCAGAAGAAGCCGACGTCGTGCGCCAGCGCGGGGAGCCGCGGGTGGTCGGAGCCGTACTCGTCGTACGCGCCCCGGGCGAAGCGCTCCGCCTCGTCCACCCGCCCGGTGAGGGTGGCCAGCACGAACAGGTCGTGGTAGGTCATCCCCGCCGCGGAGTGCAGCGCGTGCCGGCGCGCGGCGCGGAGCGCGCGGACGTAGAAGCGGCGCGCCGCGGGGTAGTTGCCCCGCTGCATGTACAGGTTGCCGAGCCCCAGGAAGGCGAGCGAGTACGCGTTCCAGTCCCCGGTCTGCCGGGCCAGCGCCACCGTGCGCCGGAACCAGCTCTCGGCGCGGGCGTGCTCGGCGCGGCGGCGGGCCAGGCGGGCGACGGTGTAGGCGGTGGCCGCGTCGAACGGCGCCGCGAAGGCCGCGGACTGCGCGAAGGCGAGCGCGGTGGCCGTGCTCCCCCGGTCGTCGGCCCACTGGGCCACCTGCAGGCAGGCGCGCGCGGTCAGCTCGCCGTTGAGCGCATGGGGGTTGCCGAGCAGCTCGGACACCTCCAGCAGCGCGCTTTCCAGCGCGGGCTCGGCGGCCCCGGCGCGGATGAACGACCGGCGCCGCTCCTCCGCCCCCGCGGCGAACAGCTCGGTGCGGCGGTCCTCGGGGGCGGAGGCCCACAGCGACACGTCCCGCACCGACTGCCACAGCACCAGCCCGAGCCTGCCCTGGACCTCGTCCAGGATCGCCGCGCCCTCGAAAGCCTCGTCGCCATGGGTGATGGCGGGCGGAACCCTCCAGCGCCGGCGGGTACGCCGGACCGGCGGGCTCAGGCGTGGCTTTCGCGTGTGAGGGTTCCGGGAAATCATCGGAGAGCGCCGTTTGCGTCCAAAATAGTGTGAAGTATCACTATATCCCCGTGCCGCCTGGGGCGCCATAGCCTTGTCGGGCTCGGCACCGCATGCATTCCGCCACAATGCGCGCAACGCTTGCACGGAGCCAGAACTCCTTTACCTTCCCGCCATTCGCGGGAGCCGCCGCCCCCCTGACCGGAGACCGATGCATCCCTCCCCCCGCTGGCGCGCCGCGCTCCCGGTCTTCCGGCCGCTGGGCGTCTTCTTCCTGTGGAACCTCGCCACCTGGGGAGTGATCCTGGGGCTGGTGCTGGCGGGGCACGCGCTCGCCGGGCTGGCGGCGGCGGTGGTGCTCTTCGCGGTGTACCTGCGGGTGTACCTGCTCCGCGTGGGCCGGCCGGGCGAGCTCCGCCGCTGGGCGACGCTGCGGCTGCGCCCGCTCGGCCGCGACGCGGCGGTGGGCACCCTCACCGCAGTGCCGGTGCTGCTCGCGCTGGCGTGGTCGCTCGGGGAGGTGTGGACGCGGCTGGTCCCCGTCCCCCCGGAGTCGTTCCGCCCGTTCGACGAGCTGACCCGCACGGCCGAGGGCCGGCTTGCGGTGGTCCTGTTCGCCGTGGTGGCGGCGCCGCTGGTGGAGGAGTTCGTCTTCCGCGGGCTGGTGCAGCGGCCGCTGGAGCGGCGCTGGGGGCCGGCCCCCGCCATCGGCTTCACCGCGCTCCTTTTCGCGCTGGTGCACGCCCTCCCCTGGGTGCTGCCCATGCACCTCCTCCTGGGCGTCGCCTTCGGCTTCGTGGTGTACGCCACGCGCTCCGTGTGGGCGGGGGTGCTGCTGCACGCGGCCAACAACTCGTTCGCCGCGCTGGGCATCGCCGCCGAGCCGCCGGAGCTCCCCGCCACGGTGTGGCGCACCGGCGTCACCGCCGACTTCTGGATCGCCCTGGCCGTGCTGGTCCTCGCCTCGGGGGTGGCGCGCGGCCTCGCCGGCCGGCTCCTGCGCACCGGCCACGCGCGCCGCGCGGAGGCCGCCTCCCGCTAGCCGGCTCCGCCGTGGCCGCACCCTTGCGGCGTCCCGGCGGGGCATGGAATCTTTTCGGACAATCGTCCGTTTCCGTGCGCGCACCGCGGCCCCGCCGCGTCATTCCCGCTGCCGAGGAGGAGTCGCCGATGTCCGAGAACACGCTGGACACCCTGCTTCAGGAGGACCGGACCTTTCCCCCGCCGCCGGAGTTCGCCGCGCGGGCGCACGTGTCCGACAGGGATGTGTACCGGCGCGCGGACGCGGACCCCGAGGCGTACTGGGCCGGCTGGGCGGAGGAGCTCCACTGGTTCCGGAAGTGGGACCGGGTGCTGGAGTGGAATCCCCCGTACGCCAGGTGGTTCGCGGGCGGCACGCTGAACGCCGCCTACAACTGCCTGGACCGGCACCTGGACGGCCCCCGCCGCACCAAGACGGCGCTGCTCTGGGAAGGCGAGCCGGGCGACCGCAGGAGCTACACCTACGAGGAGCTGCACCGCGAGGTGTGCCGCGCCGCCAACGCGCTGCTGGAGCTGGGGGTGCGCCGCGGCGACCGCGTGGCCGTCTACCTCCCCATGATCCCCGAGGCGGCCATCGCCATGCTGGCCTGCGCCCGCATCGGGGCGGCGCACTCGGTGGTGTTCGGCGGCTTCTCGGCGGAGTCGCTGCGCGACCGCATCCGCGACGCACAGTGCAAGGTGCTGATCACCGCGGACGGAGGCTACCGGCGCGGCGGCGTGGTGCCGCTGAAGCGGAGCGCGGACGAGGCGCTGGAGCGGGAGGGCGGCTGCCCCAGCATCGAGCGGGTGCTGGTGGTGCGGCGCCACGGCGCGGACGGCGAAACGCTGGCCGGCTCGGAGATGACGGAAGGGCGCGACGTGTGGTGGCACGACGCGGTGGCCGCCGCGAGCCCCGAGTGCCCGGCGGAGGAGATGGACGCCGAGGACGTGCTGTACATCCTCTACACCTCCGGGACCACCGGCAAGCCCAAGGGGATCGTGCACACCACGGGCGGCTACCTCACCCAGGTGTACGCCACCACCAGGTGGGTCTTCGACCTGCGCGACGACGACGTGTACTGGTGCACTGCGGACGTGGGGTGGGTGACGGGGCACTCGTACATCGTCTACGGGCCGCTCGCCAACGGCGCCACCGCCCTGATGTACGAGGGAGCGCCGGACTCGCCGGACCGCGGCCGCTTCTGGAAGCTGGTGCAGGACTACGGGGTGACCATCTTCTACACGGCGCCCACGGCGATCCGCGCCTTCATGAAGTGGGGCACCGAGTGGCCGGACGCGTACGACCTGTCCACGCTGCGCCTGCTGGGGAGCGTCGGGGAGCCCATCAACCCCGAGGCGTGGATGTGGTACCACCGCCACATCGGCGGGGAGCGCTGCCCGGTCGTGGACACCTGGTGGCAGACCGAGACCGGGGCCATCATGATCACCCCGCTTCCCGGCGTCACCCACACCGTCCCCGGCTCCGCCACCACGCCCTTTCCGGGCATCTCCGCGGACATCCTCACCCTGGAGGGGCGCCGCATCGACGTGGGCGGCGGCTTCCTCGCCGTCCGCCGGCCCTGGCCCTCCATGCTGCGCGGCATCTGGGGCGACCCGGAGCGCTTCGTCGACACCTACTGGTCCAAGTGGCAGGGGCGCACCGTGGGCTCCCCCGACGGCGGCGAGCAGCCGGGGGCAAGCGTGTACTTTCCCGGCGACGGGGCCAAGCGCGACGGTCGCGGCTACTTCTGGGTGATCGGCCGCATCGACGACGTGCTCAACGTGGCCGGGCACCGCATCGGCACCATGGAGGTGGAGTCGGCGCTGGTGGACCACCCCGCCGTGGCCGAGGCGGCGGTGGTGGGCAAGGTGCACGAGCTCAAGGGGCAGGCGGTGGCGGCGTTCGTGACGCTCAGGGAGGGCTTCGAGGCCACGCCGGAGCTCAAGCGGGAGATCGGCGAGCACGTGGTGAAGAAGATCGGCGCCATCGCCCGGCCGGACGACATCCTGTTCGCGGGCGACCTTCCCAAGACGCGCTCCGGCAAGATCATGCGCCGGCTGCTCAAGGACATCGCCGAGGGTCGGGCGCTGGGCGACACCACCACCCTTGCCGATCCCGCCGTGGTGTCGCGGCTCAAGGGGGAGTACGAGTCGCGCGAGGGGTGACACGACGGATACGGCTGAAAAGCAGAGTTCGGGCGTGCCCCCCGCGGGGCGCGGGGGTCGGGCTTCGGCTCCGTAAGCCCGCAAACAACGCGGGCTGACGGAGTCGAGCCCCGGCGGAAACAGCCCCGCCGGGTCTCGCCCCTTCGGGCCGGAATCCCTCACGCGGGTGGGCGCTGGCGTCCGCGAAGTGCGCAGGGCCCCGCCTGGTCGGCGGGGCCCTGCGCGTCTTCATCCATCCATCCGCCCCGCGGGCGCGGGGTCAGCGCCGCCCGATCCGCAGCTTCGCCACCTTGCCCCCGGGTCCCACCGCCCACACCGCGTCCGGGCCCGCCGCGGCCACCGCGTTGTACTCCACGGTGTCGATCGGCGTCCAGCTCTCCCCCCCGTCCACGGAGTAGTCCGAGCCCGAGATCCCCACCGCCACCAGCAGCAGCGGGTCCGTCCCGGGGACGAACGCCACGCCGGAGCGGTAGCCGCGCGGCGGCGTCCCGCGGATGGGGCGCCAGGTGCGGCCGCCGTCCTCCGTCCGGGCGGCGTTGCCGGCCGCCTCCCCGGGTTTGGTGTAGTCGCCGCCCACGGCGATGCCGTCGCGGTCGTTCCAGAACGCCACGGAAAAGATCCCCGCCCCCCCCGATCCCGCGGCCAGCGGCGTGGCGGCCGCCTCCCAGCTGCGCCCCCCGTCGCCCGAGCGGAAGACCCTCGCCTGCGCCCCGCCGCCCGTGCCGAACCACACCCGGTCGCCGCGCACGGCGATCCCGGTGCCGCTCCCGGCGAAGCCCGCCTCCCCGGCCAGCGGGGCGGGAAGGCTCGCCGGCGGAACGGGGCTCCAGCGCATCCCGTCCTCCGTCACGAGGACCAGGAAGCTCCCCTCCACCGGGTCGCTGTAGGCGATCCCCCGCGTGGGACCGCTGAATGCCATGCCGTCCAGGAAGCCCTGCGGCCCCGGGACCGTGTGCTGGAGCGTCCAGCTGCGCCCCCCGTCCCCGGTGCGGTACAGGCGCGACTGCGGGCCCTCGCCCGCGCTCATCAGCCAGGCGGTCCCCGCGTCCGCCGCGTGCACGTCGCGGAAGTCCAGCGCCGTGGCGCCGGCGACCGTGTCCGCGCGCCAGGTGGCACCGCCGTCCGTGGTGCGGACCCACGTGCCGCCCGTGCCGCTCGCCCACACCACCGCGGGGCCGGCGACGCTGAGGCCGCGAAAGCTCGCCGTGGTGGGGACGGAGTGCGCCACCCACTCCAGCGCCGGCGGATGGGCGGGCTGCTGCACCGGCGCCGCGCACGCGGCGAGGACCAGGCACGACATGAGCGCCGCGCGGAGCGGCTGGAAGTGGCGGGAGGCGGTCACGATGGGAAACGGGAGAATGGGGTGTAGACGGGGAGGGGGAGCGAGCCGGGGATCCGCCGGCACGGAGCAGGGAGCGGCCTACGCCGCTTCCTGCTCCTTGAGCGCCTGGCGGGTCGCCCGGTACCCCTCCTCAAGGAAGAACTGCGTGCGGTCGAAGTCCCAGCCGCCCAGGTGCCACACCTTGGGGCGCACGTACAGCAGCGGGGGTCCGTCGTACCCGTCCAGGCAGCGCGAGCGCTGGTCGCGCAGGTTCAGGTTCAGCACCCGGTCGTGGATGGCGATCATCCCGCGGTCGAAGTACCCCTCCGCCGGGGGGAGGAACTCCGAGCCCACGTCCACCCCGATGATCCGCTCCGCGCCCCACGCCTGCGCCTTGCGCACCGGGAACACGTCCAGCACCCCGCCGTCCACCAGGAAGTCGCCGTCGTCCGTCCTGCACGGCGGGAAGTAGATGGGGAGCGCGCACGAGGCGTACACCGCGCTCGCCAGCGGAATGTCCTGCCGGCAGTCCGTGCCGAACCACACCTCCTCCCCCGACACCAGCGACACCGTGTTCAGCCGGAAGGGGTGCACGAGCTCCGCGAACGTCTTCACCGGGAGGATGGACTCGATGTACCTGCGGAAGTGGTCGCCCATGAAGACCGCGTCCTCCCGCACCCCGCCGAAGAACACCGCGCGCCGGTTGATGGCGACGATGTCGTCCTTGGTGAGCTTGCGCGCGATCTCCGCCAGCTCGCGCCAGCCGAAGCCGCTCGCGATCCCCGCGCCGATCAGCGCTCCGATGCTCGTGCCCATGATGGCGTCCGGGCGGACCCCCGCCTCCTCCAGCGCCTTCCACACGCCGATGTGCGCGATCCCCTTCATCCCGCCCCCGCCCAGCACCAGCACGGTGCGCGGCGAAGACGAGGGCTGGGCCAGCGGGATCTGGTTCGTGTCGGTCACGGCGGGACCTCTGCGCGGAGGTGGAACGCTCGGGGAAAGGCGGCCCTCGGCGGGCGGCGGCGCCCACCGGAAGGTACCCCTCCCGCGGCGCAGGCTGCAACCCGCGGGCCAGCCCTCCGCGCCCCGCACGCTTCTTGCCCGCCGCGCGTGTCCACTCCCGTGGCCGCCCGGAACCTTGACTTTGCCCCGGGCGCGGTCTACGTTGCTGAGTTGATAAGAAGAATCATTCTCCGGAGCCACCCGCGTACGTCGGAGGCCGGGGAATCGGGGCCCGGGCGACCCCGGCCCAACGTCCGGTGTAACAAAGAGACGACACGCCCCGCCGCGCGCCGGGGGGGATTTCCGGTTCACGGGAGAAGAGAAAAGATGGCCGAGCCGCTGCTGAAGATCGTCAACCTGCACGCGGAGATCGCGGAGGACGGCACCGAGATCCTGAAGGGCGTGGACCTGGAGCTGGGCTCCGGGGAGATCCACGCCATCATGGGGCCCAACGGCTCCGGCAAGAGCACGCTCTCCAAGGTGATCTCCGGCCACCCGGCCTACGAGGTCACCGACGGCGACATCCTGTTCCGCGGCGAGAGCGTGCTGGACATGGAGCCGGACGAGCGCGCCCGCTCCGGCGTCTTCCTGGCCTTCCAGTACCCGGTGGAGATCCCGGGCGTGTCCGTCGCCAACTTCATGCGCACGGCGATCAACGCCAAGCGCGGCGAAGAAGTGGACATCTTCGACTTCCAGGAAGAGCTGGAAGGCAAGATGGAGATGCTGGAGATGGACCCGGCCTTCGCCCTCCGCTCGGTGAACGAGGGCTTCTCCGGCGGCGAAAAGAAGCGCAACGAGATCCTTCAGCTCGCCATGCTGGAGCCGGAGCTCGCCGTGATGGACGAGACCGACTCGGGGCTAGACATCGACGCGCTCAAGATCGTCACCGCCGGCATCAACCGGATCAAGGAGCAGAACCCGGGGATGACGGTGCTGCTCATCACGCACTACCAGCGGATGCTCAACTACATCACGCCGGACCGGGTGCACGTGATGGTGGAGGGGCGCATCATCCGCTCGGGCGGCGCCGAGCTCGCGCTGGAGCTGGAGGAGCGCGGGTACGACTGGGTGCGCGGCGAAACCGCCGAAGTCGCCGGCTGAAATTCGCGTGACTCGGCGTTGCCTCTCGTCGCCGCTCCCTGCGGCGTACAGGAAGTACGCCTCAGTCGCGGCTCCTCGGGCGCCTTGATTCACGCGAATTCGAGCCGCCTGGGACAAATCAGGTGAAGGACACCGGGCGCGGTCCGCCGCGCCCACTCTCCTCGGGACGGGAGCAAGAGGACATGCCGCAGAACGACGCAGTCGCCCAGATCGGGCTCGACGAATACAAGTTCGGGTTCAGCGACCCGGAGAACTACTTCTACAAGTCCCGCAAGGGGCTCGACGAGGAGATCGTCCGCGAGATCTCGCGCCAGAAGGGCGAGCCGGAGTGGATGCTGAAGACGCGCCTCAAGGCGCTCAAGCACGCCCAGAAGCGCCCCTGGCCCACCTGGGGCGGCGACCTGTCGGGGCTCGACTTCGACAACATCTTCTTCTACATCCGGCCCAACGAGAAGGTGGGGCGGACGTGGGACGAGGTGCCGGAGGACATCAAGAACACCTTCGAGCGGCTGGGCATCCCCGAGCAGGAGCGGAAGTTCCTGGCCGGCGCCGGCGCGCAGTACGAGTCCGAGGTGGTGTACCACTCGCTGCGCGAGGAGTGGGAAAAGGCGGGCGTCATCTTCAAGGGGATGGACGACGGCCTGCGCGACCACGAGGACATCGTCCGCGAGTACTTCGGGTCGGTGGTGCCCTACCAGGACAACTTCTTCGCCGCGGTGAACACGGCCACGTGGTCCGGCGGGTCGTTCGTGTACATCCCCAAGGGGGTGAAGCTGGACATGCCCCTGCAGGCGTACTTCCGCATCAACGCCGAAAGCATGGGGCAGTTCGAGCGCACGCTGATCATCGTGGAGGAGGGGGCCGAGGTCCAGTACATCGAGGGGTGCACCGCGCCCACGTACTCCCAGGACTCGTTCCACTCCGGCGTCATCGAGATCATCGTCAAGGACGGCGCCCGCTGCCGCTACACGACCATCCAGAACTGGTCGCACAACGTGTACAACCTGGTGACGCAGCGCGCCAAGGTGGGTGCCCACGCCAGCATGGAGTGGGTGGACGGCAACCTGGGCTCCAAGCTCACCATGAAGTACCCGTCCTGCTACCTGATGGGCGAGGGCGCGCGCGGCGAGATCCTCAGCATCGCCTACGCCGGCCCCGGCCAGCACCAGGACGCGGGCGGCAAGGTGGTCCACATGGCGCCGCACACCTCGTCGCGCATCGTTTCCAAGTCCATCTCGCGGGGGACGGGGCGCAGCTCGTACCGCGGGCTGCTCAAGGTGGAAAAGGGCGCGCACCACGTGAGGAGCAACGTGGAGTGCGACGCGCTCCTGCTGGACGAGGAGGCGCGCACGGACACCTACCCGTACATCGAGATCGAGGAGGAGCACGCCTCCATCGGCCACGAGGCCACGGTGTCCAAGATCGGCGACGAGCAGCTCTTCTACCTGATGAGCCGCGGCCTTTCCGAGGACGCGGCGGCCACCATGGTGGTGCGCGGCTTCATCGAGCCCATCGCCAAGGAGCTGCCGCTGGAGTACGCGGTGGAGCTGAACCGACTCATCGAGCTGGAGATGGAGGGCTCGGTAGGATAGGGAACAGGGGACAGGTTACAGGGGACAGCCCGCAACTGCGGGCGTGCCGTAAACCGCTGGCTGTAACCTGTCCCCTGTAACCTGTAACCTTCTTTATGAGATCATTACACGTGGCAGATACAGGGATTGCGAGCGAGCCGACGGGCGTGTTCACCCGCGACGAAATAAAGATCATCTCGGCCCGCAAGGACGAGCCGGAGTGGCTGCAGGCGTCGCGGCTGGCGGGGTTCGCGGCCTTCGCCGAGGCGCCCATGCCCAGCGTCCGCAGCGAGGACTGGCGGTACACCGACATCGGGTCGGTGCTGAAGCTGGAAGCGCTGGCCCTGGCCGAGGAAGTGCGCCCGGCCGCCACGGTGCAGGAGCTGCCGGAGGCGCTGCTGGCGACCGTGGCCGAATCCAGGACGGTGGCCGGGCGGCTGGTGCAGCGCGACGGCTCGGTGGCGCTGCGCGAGCTGCCGGAGGACCTGCGGGCGCAGGGGGTGGTGTTCACCTCGCTGGAGTCCGCGGTCCGCGAGCACCCGGAGCTGGTGCAGAAGTACCTGGGCACCGCGGTGACGCCGGAGGACGGCAAGTTCGCCGCGATGAACGCGGCGTTCTGGACGGGCGGGCTGTTCCTGTACGT
>Ga0207662_10001044_pt1 | contig 12985 bp, 9 predicted proteins | sample KBSS33LmetaG_FD_184338 | JGI IMG/M metagenome (GOLD analysis project Ga0207662, IMG submission 184338) | Switchgrass rhizosphere microbial communities from Kellogg Biological Station, Michigan, USA - KBS S3-3L metaG (SPAdes) (version 2) | ecosystem: Host-associated > Plants > Roots > Rhizosphere... | reverse complement strand
CGGTCGCGAGGACGATCGTGCGGGCCAGCGCGCCCCTCGACTCGAGGGCACCGAGCAGGCGCGCGAGCTGCGTGTCCACGAACGCGATCTCTCCGTCGTAGGGCGCATCACGGAACCGGCGGGCCAGGTCGCCGGGTGGCTCGTAGGGCGCGTGGGGATCGTAGTAGTGGACCCATAGGAAAAACGGCGCCGTGGACGCGGGCGACAGCCAGCGCAGGGCCGCGTCCGTCGTGGCGTCCGCGAAGCGCTCGACGTAGGGCGTGCGCCGGCGGTCGTTGCCGCGCGGAAGATGGTCGTCGTACGCGTCGAACCCGCGATCGAAGCCGAAGCGCCGGTCGAGCGGGAAGCCGGACACGAACGCGCCCGTGCGATAGCCGGCCTTCCGGAAATCCTCGGCCGCGGTCGGCACGGATGCGGGCAGCACGAAGCCGCCGTTGTCACGGAACCCATGTCCGAGGGGAGTGAGTCCGGTGAGCAGGCACGCGTGGGAAGGACCGGTGAGGGGCGCGTGCGCGATCGCGGTCGCGAAGCGGCCGCCCCGCGCGGCGAGGCCGTCGAGGGTGGGCGTCGCCGCTCCCGCGTGACCGTAGCAGCCGACGTGATCGGCGCGCAGGGTGTCGATGGTCACGAGGAGGACGTTCGGACGGTTGGCGGAGACGGGAGCCGGCACGGGCGCCGGCGAGCGCGAGCATCCGGTCCCCAGCGCGCAGACCGCGAGAATCGCGGCCGAAAGAGCGTGCCGAGCCGGGAGAAGGCGGAGAGTCACCATCGGGCCATGGGTTTCGAAAGCGTACAAAAGGTAGCGGGCCCTCTCAACCCCGCGCTGGAGCGGGAAAAAGAATTTGACAGAAGCCAAAGAGAAGGTATAGAAAGCTCCAACAGCTATCGTTTGCTTGCGATTACTTGGTTCGGGGCACGGGAAGGGGCGCGAGACCGAATCCCGTCGTCCGCCTTTTTGTCCCTCGCGGTGATCGGACACTTGTCGAGGAGGAGATGATGCGAACTCGGGTCTTCCTGATCCTGCTCCTGGCCTTCCTGGGCGTCGCCGGAGCCACTCACGCCCAGTCCTTCCTCGGCACCATCCGAGGCACCGTCATCGACCCGCAGGGCGCGGGCGTCGCCGACGCCGCCGTCCTCGTCGTGGACGAGGCGACGGGAGTCCCCCGCGCGGTCGGCACCGACACGCAGGGACGCTTCGAGGCCTCGAACCTCAAACCCGGCACGTACCGGATCGAAGTGACGACGCCGAGCTTCAAGGAGTTCAAGCAGACGGGCGTCGTCCTGCGCGCGGCCGGCAGCGTGAACCTGGACATCAAGCTCGAGCTCGGATCGCGGTCGGAAACGGTCACCGTGACCGCGGAGGCGATCAACAACATCACGACGGACAGCGGCGCCATCGCGCGCGGCCTGGACCAGCAGCAGCTCCATGACCTGCCGCGGGGCAGCCGCGACATCCAGTCGTTCCTGCTCCTGAACCCCAACGTGCTCGGCGGCACCGACGACATCCAGTTCCTGGGCGGCCGCACGTACGGCGTCTCCTACATCCAGGACGGCCAGGCCTCGACCAACGCGATCTTCGGCACCGTCGGCAACTCCGCTCCCGGCCTGGACGCCGTCGCGGAAGTGCAGGTCTTGTCCAACTCGTACAGCGCGGAGTACGGTGGTCTGGCCGGCGTCCTCGTGACGACCAAGCGAGGCAGCAACAGCTACCGGGGCACGGCTTTCTACGACTTCAACTCGAACGGCCTCAACGCCCTGCCCTACAACCAGAAGCTCGGCCTCAGCGATGCCCAGCTCGCCGACCTTCGCAACGACCCCAACTCCGACACGCACCAGCACCGCTTCGGGGCCAGCGTGGGCGGTCCGCTCAAGACGGGCAAGACCTTCTTCTACGCGAACTACGAGGGCTCCAACGACAAGGCGACCTTCGGCGGCGGCCGCGGGACCGTGCCCACGGCGGCGATGCGCGGTGGCGACTTCCGCGGCACGTCGATCAATCCGCGCGACCCGCTCACCGGCCAGCCCTTTCCCAACCAGGTGATCCCGGCCAACCGCATCAGCCCGCAGGCGACGGCCATCATGAACTTCTTCTATCCGCTGCCGAACCGCAGCGGCACGACCAACGGCGGCTACGGCATCTTCCAGCAGTTCGTGCCCGTGACAAGGAACCGCCATCGCGCCGACCTCCGCCTCGATCACGAGGCGAGCGGGAAGGACTCGCTCTTCCTGCGCGGCAGCTACCAGCACTACGACCCCAACAACATCAGCTTCGAATCGGGCGGCGGCACCGCCGGGCCCTTCACCAACCTGCCCCTCCTGGACCGGAAGCTCGACACGGCGTCGGGGATCGCGGGCTGGACGCGGATCTTCTCCAGCACGGCCGTGAACGAGTTCCGCGTCGGCTTCAACTTCGACCGGGACGCCCGGCAGAGCAACTACATCAATGCCGACGTGACCCGGTCGCTCGGCCTCGAGCTGCCTCCGAGCATGCCCGCCGACCGGCGCGGGTTCCCCTCGATCCAGTTCACCGCCGGGACCTTCCGCCCGACGAACATCGCCGACGCGGCCCGCGGCGTGGACCGCACGGTGACCCAGAACTCCTTCTCCGTGGCCGACAACTTCTCCTGGATCCGGGGCGGCCATTCGTTCAAGGCGGGCTTGCTCTGGAACCGCAACACGGCCCGTGACGGGTTCGGCACCGGCGTCAACTTCGGCGGCCGCTACCAGTTCAACGCCGCCGTCACCGGCAATGCCTTCACGGATTTCCTGCTCGGCGCGCCGCGCCAGTCCATCGACCAGGTGGCCAACCGCGGACCGCTCGACGGCCACTCCAACGACTTCGCGACCTACATCCAGGACGACTGGAAGGTGAACCGCGACCTGACCCTGTACGTCGGCGTGCGTTACGAGCTCGTCGGCGTCTGGCACGAGCAGAACAAGCAGCTCGCGAACTTCATCGTCGACAACACCGGCGGCTACTGGGTGGTGCCGAACGCGCAGATCGCCGCCCTCCTGCCCCCGGCCGTGCAGGCGCTGGGGCGGATCAAGACGGCGGACCAGATCGGCGTGGGCGACGGCCTCATCAACGCCGACAAGAACAACTTCAGCCCGCGCCTCGGCTTCGCCTACCGGATCGGCGGCAGCGACCGATCCGTGCTGCGCGGCGGGTTCGGGATCTTCCACCCCACCGTCGCCGTGCAGGGCCTGCGCGACCTGATGGCCACCAACGAATTCCGGTATGGCGTCACCCGGCGCGGAGTGAGCCTGGCCCGGGGCTTCTCCACGGGCCAGATCTTCCTCGACCCCGGGGATTACGGCAGCGAGGGTGTCGACCCCAACATCAAGAGCCCGGACATCTACCAGTACAACCTCACCTACGAGCACTCGCTGCCCGGCAACGTCGGCCTGCGCGTCAGCTACATCGGCTCCACGATGCGCAACCTGCTCGTGAACCGTTTCGAGAACCAGCTGCCCGCGAGCACGACGTCGTTCGACCCCGAGAATCCGGACGACCTCACGCGGCTGCCCCTCTACCCGATCGTGAACACGTTCACGAACCTCACCTACAACCTGGGGAGCGGCCAGCTCCACGCCGGCCAGCTCGAGCTGCAGCGCGCCTGGCGGAACGGCTTCGCGATGAACGTCGCCTACACCCTGGCCCACTCGGACAGCAACGCGCCGGACTCCGGCAACAGCAGCCTGGGCGTGGTCCAGTACAACTCGTTCAACATCGAAGACGATCGCGGCCCCGACCCCAACGTGGTGAAGCATCGCGTGGTGGCCAACGCGACCTGGGACATTCCCGTCGGGCGCAATCGCAAACACGGCGCCAACATGCCGGGCTGGGCGAACACCCTCTTCGGCGGCTGGACGGTCTCCACGATCTTCCAGGCCCGAAGCGGGAACAACCTGACCCCGTTCTTCACCGGCTTCTACACCACGAGCCCCTGGAACGTCGGCCTCCCGCTCGACGGCGTGGGGACCTGCTTCTCGAACTGCTGGCGCCCGGACCAGGTCGGCGATCCCAACTCGGGCGGCTCGCGTGATTCGTTCTTCAATCAGGCCGCCTACGCGCTGCCCGCGCCCGGGAAATACGGCAACGCCAAGAAGGGCAGCCTGCGCGGGCCGGGCACGTGGGTCGTCAACCTCGCCTTCTACAAAGACGTCCTGGCCACGCAACGCGTCCGCCTCCAGCTCTCCGCGCTCCTGGACAACGCTTTCAACCATCCCCAGTTCTTCGTGGGCTACGGAGACGGCTTCGCGGACCTGACGTCGTTCCTGGTCGACGGCGACCCCAACAACGGGTCGACCGGGGTGCTCGGAGCGGGCGCCATAAGGAACGTGGAAGGGTTCGCAAACGGAAGAGTCTTCCGGGTCGGTTTAAGAGCGACGTTCTGACGCAAGTGGCGTGGCTCCTCCCGAGGTGGGGAGCCACGCCACTCCGTTTTGACCCGCGTCGATGAGATCCATGTCGGACGTCCTCCCTCCTGCCGTTCAAGACGAATCCCACCTCGACGACCTCCTCGCCCGCCCTTCCCCCGCCGACGTCGACTTCGCGCGCACCCTGGCCGACGACGTCCTCGTCCTGGGCGCGGGCGGCAAGATGGGGCCTTCCCTCGCGCGCCGCGTCCGGCGTGCGATCGAGAAGGCGGGAGTGCGCCGCCGCGTGCTGGCCGCGTCGCGCTTCTCCGACCCCGCGCTGCCGGCTGCGCTCGCGCGGGACGGCATCGACGCGCTGGCCTGCGACCTCCTCGATCCGGAGCAGGTCGCGCGCCTCCCCCGTGTCACGAACGTCCTCTACCTCGCCGGGCGGAAATTCGGATCCACCGACCGCCCCGACCTCACCTGGGCCCACAACGTGGTCGTGCCCATGCACGTGGCGCGGCACTTCGAGAAGGCGCGCATCGTCGTCTTCTCCAGCGGCAACGTGTATCCCCTCTCGCCGCGCACGTCGTCGGGCTCGACGGAGACGGACGCGACCGGCCCCGTCGGTGAATACGCGCAATCCTGCCTCGGCCGCGAGCGCGTGTTCGAATACTTCGCGCGCGAGCAGGGCACGCCGTGCCTCCTCTTCCGCCTGTTCTACGCCGTGGACCTGCGCTATGGCACGATCGTGGACATTGCGCGTCACGTGCTGGCGGGAGAGCCGATCGACCTGCAGGTCGGCCGCGTCAACGCGATCTGGCAGGGCGATGCGAACTCGTATGCCTTCCGGTCCCTCGACCTCTGTGCCGTGCCCGCGCGGCCGCTGGTGGTGACCGGCCCCTCGCCCGTGTCCGTCCGCGAGGTGGCGGAGCGTTTCGCCGCCCGGTACGACCGGCCCGTGCGCTTCGCGGGCGAAGAGGGACCGCTCGCTCTCCTGGGCGATCCGTCGGAGTGCCTTTCGCGACTGGGCCCGCCTGAAGTCCCACTGGACCGGCTCATCGAGTGGACGGCGGCCTGGGTCGAGCAGGGCGGCCGCAGCCTGGGCAAGCCCACCAAGTTCGAGCGGACTGATGGCCGATTCTGAAACGAGGGGAGGGAACGCCACGCGTGCGGCGGCCGTGCGCGACGTCCTCGGCCGCGGCGTCGCGATCCCCGCACATCCCCTCGCGCTGACCGCAGACCGCAAATTGGATGAGCGCCGTCAGGTCGCGCTCACTCGTTACTACTGCGACGCGGGCGCGGGAGGCGTCGCCGTCGGCGTGCACACCACGCAGTTCGCGATCCGCGATCCCAAGGTCGGCCTTTTCGAGCCCGTGCTCGCCCTGGCCATGGACGTGCTGCGCGCCCGCGCCAAAACGACGGGCACGCCACCGATCGCCGTGGCCGGCATCTGCGGCCCCACGGCGCAGGCCCTCGCGGAAGCGGATCTCGCCCGCCGTCTCGGCTACGACGTCGGCCTCGTCAGCCTGGCCGCCCTGCGCGAGGCGACGAACGACGAGCTGATCGCCCACTGCCGGCGCATCGGCGAGGTGATCCCGCTGTTCGGCTTCTACCTGCAGCCGGCGGTGGGAGGCCGCGTCCTCGACCAGGCCTTCTGGCGCGCCTTCCTCGAGATCCCCGCCGTGGTGGCGATCAAGGTGGCGCCGTTCAACCGCTACGCCACCCTCGACGTGACGCGCGCCCTCGCCGTGAGCGGCCGCGACGACGTCGCGCTCTACACGGGCAACGACGATGCGATCGTGGCCGACCTGGTGACGGCCTTCCCGGGCCGGCCGGGCAAGGGCCCGGTGCGCTTCGTGGGCGGCCTCCTCGGGCAGTGGGCGGTGTGGACGCACGAGGCCGTCGCGCTGCTGGGCCGCGCGCATCGCTGCGTGCAGACGGGCGGCGAGGGCCTCACCGATCTCCTTGCCGTCGGCGCGCAGCTCACCGACGCCAACGCGGCGCTCTTCGACGCCCGCAACGGATTTGCCGGATGCATCGCGGGCCTTCACGAGATCCTGCGGCGGCAGGGCCTGCTCGCCGGGCGCTGGTGCCTGGATCCGCACGAGGATCTCTCGCCGGGCCAGATGGAGGAGATCGACCGCGTGTGCCGCGTCTACCCGCGCCTGGCCGACGACACGTTCGTGGGCGAGAACCGGGACCGCTGGCTGGCCTGAGGGTGGTGGGTTACCCGTTCTGGAACGGGTAACGGTCTAGCGGAGCGGGCCCAGGTCGCGTCCCAGCTCGCGCTCGAGCTCGGCCAGCCGGGCGTCGAGATCCCGGTACCGCGCCTGCTCCTCCATCGCCGCCTGCCGGGCCCGCGAGCGCCGCGATTCGATCTGCCCGGCCACCGTGTTGTGCTCGGTGATACGCGTGCGCGTCGATCGCAGCTGTCCTTCCAGCTCCGTCCGCCGCTTGTCGTCCCCCTCCTGCTCGAAGGCGCGCGTGAGATCGCGCAGCTCGGCGTCCATCCGGCGCCGTTGCTGCTCGAGGGTGAAGGCCTCGTCGTCCAGCCGGTCGGCCACGTCCTGGGTGCGCGCCACCCGCTGGTCCTGCACGGTGAGCCGTCCCACCAGGAGCTCGACGCGCGCCGACCCACGGGACTGGCGCTCGACGGCCTGACGTAGAAGGCGGAGCTCCTGCACGATGGAATCGCCGTTCGGAGGCGGCAGTGGAGTGGCCTGCGGGGCCTGCGCCGCCACCGGGGCGGGACCAACGAGAAGGACGGCGAGCACGGCCCAGTGCATCCTCGTCACGCGCATCCACCCCTCCTTTTCGATTTCGTCCGCTCTACAAGGAAGGGGGCCGCCTCATTCCACGAATCAGGGCGCGATCTCGAACGCCGCCTCCCCCGTCTGCGCCTTCCCCGAGACGAGGTCGAGCGCCTCGACCTTGGCCACGTAGCGGCCGGGCGCGTATCCGGCCAGGGGCACGGGTCCGACGGACACGACGGCCGAGGTGGTGTCGAACGTCTCCGGCTGTCCCATCGCCACCGGCTGCCCGTCCTTGGCCAGGCTCATGCGCGCGCGCAGCGAGACCTTGCCGGTGGCCGGGTCGGCCTGGCCGCCGTAGAGCACGCAGACGGCATGAAACGCATCCGCCGTCGTGAACACGTTGCCCAGGCGCGGGTGGAGGCGGAGCGCTCCCACCGTGAACGCGGAGTACGGGTCCTGGGCATCCCCGGACGGCTCGCTGCCCTCGGGATAGACGAGGAGCGATCCCAGCTTCAGGCCTGGGGCGTCGAAGTCGGGCACGTCGATCCTGGTCATGACGAGCGACGCCTTCTCGCCGGTCGCGAGGGTCACGCGAAGGACGTAACGCCCGGGCTTCAACGGAACGCCATAAGACGCCACGAACGCGCCGTCGGCGCCGACGGCACCGCGCGCGGCACGCTCGTAGCGTCCGACCGGCCGTCCGGCATCGTCCTCCGCGTGCACGACGACGGTGGCGGCGATGGGCGGGACGGGCGCGCCGTTGCGCGCGCCCAGGCCCAGCTCCGCGCGCAGGAGTCCGGCCGCATAGGCCTCCCCGCTCGCCGTACGCAGCAGCAGCTTCGGCTCGATCGTGAGCGGGAAGTCCGCGCGCGTCGTCGCCGGCGCGGCCGGAGCGGCGAGGGCCGCGCGCATGTCCTCCAGACGGACGAGATGGCCGTCCGCCGTCTTCGCGTAGCCGAGACGCGGCTGGACGACGCGCGAGCGCGCCACCCGCAGCAGGTCCTCGCGCACGCGCGCGCCTTCCGCGAAGCGGCACTCCTCGTCCAGGGACACGCGCAGCTCGCCGCCCGTGAAGGTGACGGCGTCGCCAGGCCGGCTGCGGTAGATCCAGATCTCGGGCCGGCGCGCGCCGCGCATGGCCTGCACGTTGTCGAAGTGGACCGGGGTCTCGCGCCCCACGATCTCGGGCGGCTCGCCGAGCAGGACCAGGAGCTGGCCGCAGTCCGTGTCCGCGCCCTTCAGGCCCGATCGCGTGTAGAGCGCGTCCGCACGAGTGCGCGCGCGCGCGACCGCGACCTGCAGCTCGTTCGCGGGAGTGGCGGGATCGGGATCGCGGCGCGCCCAGAAGATCCGCTCGAACTCCGCGCGATCGGCGGGATCCGCGAGCTGCGCGTAGGTCGCATCCTCCTCGGGGAGGACCAGGAGGCGCACGTCCCGGAGCCCGCCCGCCAGCAATGCGGCGGAGATCGCGAGAGCAAACATGGAGGGTTCCTGGGCGCCGACCATATCACAGCCAAACGAAAGCAAAGGATGGCAAACGACAGGCGATGTTATGATCGCCGCCCATGCCCACATCCGGACAGCCGCGCCTGCTCGTCGAGGAGCGCAGGCGGAAGATCCTCGACCTCGTCGAGAAGCAGGCGCGCGTGACCGTGGAAGAGCTGGTGAGCCGCTTCGGCGTCTCCGCCGTCACCGTGCGCGGAGACCTCGACGCGCTCTCGCAATCGGGGGCGGTGGTCCGCTCGCACGGCGGCGCGCTCAAGCGCGTGGGCGCGCTCCAGGACGTGCCCATCAACGTGAAGGAGACGCTCCATCACGGCGAGAAGGTCCGCATCGGCCACGCCGCCGCGCAGATGATCCGCGACAACGAGATCGTGATGCTGGACTCGGGCACGACCACGGCGGAGGTGGCGCGCCACATCAAGTTCCTGAAGCTCAAGGCGCTCACCGTCATCACGAACGCGCTGAACATCGCGATGGAGCTGGCCAACCTGCCCCACCTGCGCGTCATCATGATCGGCGGGATCCTGCGGCAGATGTCCTATTCCCTGGTGGGCCCGCACGCGGAGCACACGCTGAAGGGGCTCAACGCCGACCGCCTCTTCCTGGGCGTCGACAGCCTGGACCCCGAGATCGGGCTCACCACCCCCGACGTGCTGGAGGCGCAGCTCAACGCCATGATGATCCGCGTCGCGCGCGAGGTCGTCGTGGTCGCCGACTCGAGCAAGTTCGCCCGCCGCAACCTGTCCCTGATCGCCCCCCTCGACGCCGTGCACAAGATCATCACGGACGACGGCCTGGCTCCGGCGATGGTGGCCGCCATCAAAGCGAGAGGCGTGGAAGTGATCTTGGTCTAGCGGAAGCAACGGAAACGATCGGCCTGGGTTAGCAGACAAAGAGGTCGTGGCCAGGTCGGCCTGTCATCAAGCGCCGCAACGCCACCACGGGCAAACCACAAGCCTAGTTCTTCAAAAAGTGATGCTGCGGTCTTCTGAGCGGCTCGGTTGGGCGAGCGTCGCCGCGCCTGCATCGCGAGGCGCGAGGAGCGACGCGTACTCGTCGTACGCTAGCGACGAGTAACGAAGCGAGGCAGGATGCGGCGGCGCTCGCTAGTTTGGCGGAGAGGGGGGGATTCGAACCCCCGGTAGAGGTTTACCCCCTACAACAGGTTAGCAACCTGGCCCGTTCGGCCACTCCGGCACCTCTCCGCGGGCTCGGGTTAGACGCCTAGGCTACCACCTTTTGACCGCGTAAGATGGCGGGCGGAGAGGTGGCCGAGCGGTTGATGGCACCGGTCTTGAAAACCGGAGTACCGAAAGGTACCGCAGGTTCGAATCCTGTCCTCTCCGCCATCCCCGCCGGCGGCCGCGGCCGCTAGGTCCGGTCGTCGCCCTTCCCGCGCGGCGCCCCCAGGTGCGGGCGCAGGCTGCGCAGGACGCGCCGTACCAGCTCGGGGTGGCCGCGCCGCCAGCGGTCCTCGACGTCCAGGTCCACCACCGGCGTGCGCGCGTCCGGGAAGCGCAGCTTGATGAGCGTCTGATGGCGGTCTTCCTTCTCGCACATGACGAACACGCGGTCCGCCCACTGCAGGAGCTCGCGGGTCAGGGGATTCTTCGCGAAGGGGGCCGTGCCCGCCGAGCGCACCTCGAACCGGGGGTCGTCGCGGTAGAGGTCCTCTGCCGTCCGGCTCCGGTCCACGTTGGCCGTGCAGACGAAGAGGATATGCTCGCGCGCGGGTTCGTCCACGCCCCGATTCTATGTCCGCGGCCGCTCTGTTAGACTTCCAGCGCACCCACCCATGAATACGGATCGGCTCCTCCGCGAGGTCGAGAAGCGGCTGGCCCATCTCGCCGACGCCGACCGCGCCGAGGCCCTCGACGCCGTGCGCGAGGAGATCGGGCGCGAGCGGCGCCGGGTGAGCGGGGCCCACTCCACGGTGGAATCGGAGCGGGAGCGCCGCACGGAAGCGGAGACGCTGCGCGAGATCCTGGAGGCGATCAACCGCCAGCCCAGCCTCGACGACACGATCGAGGAAGTCCTCAAGCAGCTCACCCGGATCGTGGTCTGCGACTCCTGCTCGCTCGGCCTCCTGGAAGCGGACGGCTCGTTCCGCATCCTGGCCTCGCGCGGGTTCCCCGATCCGGCCAGCATCCGCGGGAGGATGTTCCAGTCCCCGCTTCACGAGGCGCTGCGGCACGGCCGCTCGCCCCTGGCCCTGGCCGACGTCACCACCGACGAGCGGTTCACCCGGGAAGAGGGTGCCGAGCTGATCCGCTCCTGGGCGGGCATTCCGCTGCTCGTCGAGGGCGAGGTCATCGGCGTGCTCTGCCTGGACCGCCATCGCGTCGAGCCCTTCGACGAAGAGGACCTGCATCGGGCCAAGGCCGTCGCCTTCTCCTCCGCCGCCGCCATCCGCAAGGCCCAGCTCCTGGACAAGGTCCGGCGCTACGCCTCGCTCATGGAGCGGGTGGTGAACATCGACGAAGCCGTCTTCGCCGGGCGCACGCCTCCGGAGCTCGCGCGCCTCATCCTGGACGGGGCGCTGCGCATCGGGTCCTACGCCGGCGGCGTCCTCATCCTGGAAGAGGACGGAGGCCCGCGGGTCGCCGCGCGCAGCGAGACCTCGGCCGAATCGGATCGGCCGGTGGACCCGGCCCTGCTGACGCGACGCGCCCGGCGGCTCGACGTGATGGAGTCGGCCGGCGTCTCTCCGTCGGTGGGATTCGACAGCCAGCCGCTCTTCCTGGTGCCCCTGGCCACCCCGGACGTCCACGTGGGGACGCTGGTGCTCGCCGACCCCGACGGCGAATCCCCCGACGACCGCTTGATGGAGGCCTACGCCTCCCGCGCCGCCACGGCCTGGGTCTACGCGGCCGGCCGCGGTCCATCCCGCCCTTGAACCTGCCCCCGTATTGATCCTCGCCCGCAAAGGAGCCCGCATGCGCGCGCGTCCGATCCTCGCCCTCATGATGCTGGCCGCCCTCGTCTCGCCGCGCGGATACGCCGCGCGCGGCGAGGTCTACGCGCTCGTGGGCGGCCGCGTCTTCCCCGTGTCCGGCCCTGCGATCGACAAGGGCACGGTCGTGATCCGCGACGGCCTCATCGAAGCCGTCGGGGCCAACGTCACCGTGCCCGTGGGGGCGCGCGTCATCGACGTCAAGGGCCTCTCCGTGACTCCCGGCCTCGTGGACGGCTTCGGCGGGATCGGGCTTCCGGCGCCCCGGCCGGGAGGAGGCGGCGGCGCCCCGCCGTCTCCGGCCGCGAATCCCCTCGCGCCGCAAGCGCTCGCCCTCGACCGCGTCCGCCTCGCGGACGCGCTGAAGGCGCGCGACAGCGGGATCACCACCGCGCTCGTCATCCCGCGCGACGGCGTGCTGCCCGGCCAGAGCGTCCTCCTGAACCTGGGCGGCGAGAAGCTGGAGGGGATGGTGCTGCGGCAGCCCGCCGCCCTCCACCTCCACATGGCGACGCTGTCGCGCACGTACCCGGGCTCGCTGATGGGCACCGTCGCCTACGCGCGCCAGGCTCTGTACGACGCCGCGCGCTATCGCGACGAGTGGAAGGCCTACGAGACGGCGGCGCGCGGGCACAAGCGGCCCGCCTACGATCCCGCCTTGCAGGCCTGGCAGGAAGTGCTCGCGGGCAAGGAGCTCCTCATCGTGACGGCGACGCGCGAGAACGACGTGCGGCGCGCCCTGGCCCTGGCCGACGAGTTCAAGGTGCGCCTGGCCGTGGCGGACGCGCCCCAGGCCGCCCGCGTGGCCGAGCTGATCAAGACGCGCAAGCTGCCGCTCCTCGTGAGCGTGAACTTCGATCCGCCGCGCGCGCCGACGTTCGGAACGCCCGACGACGAGAAGGAGAGACAAGACATCGAGGAGGCGGAGCGCAATCCCTCCGAGCTGCACAAGGCGGGCATCTCGTTCGCGCTCGTCTCCGCCTTCGCGCCCGACTTCCTGGCCGGCGTGCGCAAGGCCATCGAGCGCGGCCTGCCCGCGGACGCGGCCCTGCGCGCGGTCACGCTCGCCCCCGCCGAAGTGCTCGGGGTGGCCGACCGGCTGGGCAGCCTGGAAGCGGGCAAGATCGCGAACGTCGTGGTCTGGTCGGGCGAGCCGCTGGCCAAGGACACGAAGGCGAAGATGGTCTTCGTCGACGGCGTGCTCTACGAGCCGGACGAGAAGCCGAAGCCGAAGGAGGATCTGCGATGAACGCGCTTCTTCTCGCCCTGCTCGCCTTCGCTTCGGAGACGATCGCGATCCGAGGCGGCACCATCCTCACCGTGGGACCGCAGGGGACGATCGCGAGCGGCACCGTGCTCATCCGCGACGGCCGCATCGTCGCCGTGGGAACGGACGTGGCCGTCCCCGCGG
>Ga0207662_10001043_pt1 | contig 12990 bp, 9 predicted proteins | sample KBSS33LmetaG_FD_184338 | JGI IMG/M metagenome (GOLD analysis project Ga0207662, IMG submission 184338) | Switchgrass rhizosphere microbial communities from Kellogg Biological Station, Michigan, USA - KBS S3-3L metaG (SPAdes) (version 2) | ecosystem: Host-associated > Plants > Roots > Rhizosphere... | reverse complement strand
TCTCGTCCGCTGGTAACAACAATGGCAGTGCGTTCGGCGGACTGTCAGCGAACACGCCGTTCTACAACATCGCACTCGGCATCGCGATGTGGGCGTCGCGCTACTGGCTGATGATCCCAGTGCTGGCGCTCGCCGGCAGCCTCGCCGCGAAGAAAGCGACTGCGGTCACCGCGGGCACGATGCCCACCCACACGCCACTGTTCATCACCCTGCTGGTCGGCGTTGTGCTGATGGTCGGTGCGCTGACTTTCGTACCTGCGCTCGCGCTCGGGCCGATCGTCGAGCATCTGCAGATGATCGCTGCCGCCGGTCACTGATTCGAGGTTCTTGAACATGACGACTCAAGCAAAGCCCATCGCGGGACTGACGCCGGTCGACGGCCTCGCGGCCCGGCCGAGAGCGCCGTTCGTGACGGGGCAGATCGTGCGCTCGGCGATCTGGGAGTCCTTACGCAAGCTGGATCCGCGCGTGCAGATCCGCAATCCGGTGATGTTCGTCGTGTTCGTCGGCAGCATCCTGACGACGATCATCGGGATCGGCGCCGCGCTCGGTGAGATCCGCAACGAAGGCAGCCCTGGCTTCATCATCGCCGTCGCGATCTGGCTGTGGTTGACGGTGCTGTTCGCAAACTTCGCCGAAGCCGTCGCCGAGGGCCGCGGCAAAGCGCAGGCAGCGACGCTGCGTTCGATGCGGCGCCACGTGCACGCCAAGAAATTGTTCAGCAACAAGAAGAGCGAGTATCAGACCGTCGAGGCGGGCGCCCTGCGCAAAGGCGACGTGGTGCTCGTCGAGACGGGCGACATCATTCCGGCAGACGGCGAGATCATCGAAGGCGTCGCATCGGTGAACGAAAGCGCGGTGACCGGCGAGTCTGCCCCTGTGCTGCGCGAAGCCGGCGGCGACTTCTCTTCTGTAACGGGTGGCACGCGGGTGCTCTCCGACTGGATCCTGGTGCGCGTCACCAGTCGCGAAGGCGAAGGTTTCCTCGATCGCATGATCGCAATGGTGGAAGGCGCCAAGCGCGGCCGCACGCCGAATGAGATCGCGCTGTCCATCCTGCTCGCGATGATGACTCTCGTTTTCCTGCTGGCCACGGCGACGCTCGCGCCGTTCTCGCAGTTCGCAGTCAACGCCGCAGGACAAGGCTCCGTCATCACCATGACGGTCCTCGTCGCCCTGCTGGTGTGCCTGATTCCCACGACGATTGGCGCGCTGCTGTCGGCCATCGGCATCGCTGGCATGGATCGAATGGTGCGCGCGAACGTCATCGCGACTTCCGGACGCGCGGTCGAGGCTGCCGGTGACGTGGACGTGCTGCTGTTGGACAAGACCGGCACGATCACGCTCGGCGACCGCCAGGCATCCGCGTTCATTCCGGCTCCGGGTGTGAGCGAGCAGGAGCTCGCGGATGTGGCGCAGCTCGCATCGCTCGCCGACGAGACTCCCGAGGGCCGCTCGATCATGGTGCTGGCCAAACAGAAATTCCAACTGCGCGGCCGCGACCTGGCCGCCACTTCCCACACGTTCCACAAGTTCACCGCGCAAACGCGCATGAGCGGCGTCGATATCGAAGGTCGACGTCTGCGCAAGGGAGCCGCGGACGCCGTGCGCAAGTTCATCGAGGAGCAAGGCGGTTCGTGGCCGAGCAAGGTCACCGAGGCAGTTGACACGGTCGCGCGCGCCGGATCGACGCCGCTCGTGGTTGCCGACGGCCGCCGCGCGCTCGGCGTGGTCGAGCTGCGAGACATCGTCAAGGGCGGCATTCGCGAACGGTTCGCCGAGCTGCGGCAGATGGGCATCAAGACGATCATGGTCACAGGCGACAACCGGCTGACGGCTGCGGCAATCGCCGCCGAAGCGGGCGTCGATGACTTCCTCGCCGAAGCCACGCCGGAAGCGAAGCTCGAATTGATCCGCAAGAACCAGGCGGAAGGACGACTCGTCGCGATGTGCGGCGACGGCACCAACGATGCGCCGGCGCTCGCGCAGGCAGACGTTGCGGTCGCGATGAACACCGGGACGCAAGCGGCGAAGGAAGCCGGCAACATGGTCGACCTGGATTCCAATCCGACCAAGCTCATCGAAGTCGTCGATGTCGGCAAGCAGATGCTCGTCACGCGCGGCGCGCTGACGACGTTTTCCATTGCCAACGACGTTTCCAAGTATTTCGCGATCATCCCCGCGGCATTCGCCGCGACTTATCCGGCGCTCAACGCACTCAATGTCATGCAGCTCGCCACTCCGCAGAGCGCGATCATGTCCGCCGTCATCTTCAATGCGATCGTCATTCCGGCGCTTGTGCCGCTGGCGCTGCGCGGCGTGAAGACGCGGGCGGCATCGGCGGCGCAACTGCTGCGCCGGAACCTGCTCATCTACGGGCTGGGCGGCATCGTATTGCCGTTCGTCGGCATCAAGGCCATCGACATGGTCCTGGCCGCGGTCGGTGCGGTTTGAGATCGGTGCGGCACAGGAGAGCAATCCATGAATGAGCTTCGTCCGGCGTTGGTCGTTTTCGGTCTGCTGACCGTGTTGACGGGCATCGCCTATCCGCTGGTCGTCACGGGCATCGGGCAGGCGGCGTTTCACGATCAGGTGAACGGCAGCATCGTGCAGTCCGGCGATCGCGCAGTCGGCTCACGGCTGCTCGGCCAGCCGTTCTCGGATCCGAAGTACTTCTGGAGCAGGCCGTCGGCGACGGGCCCGCAGCCGTACAACGGAGCGGTCTCGAGCGGCTCGAATCAGGGCCCGATCAACCCTGCGCTCGAAGCTGCGGTACGAGACCGCATAGCGGCGTTGCACGCTGCGGATCCGGGCAGCACCGCGCCGGTCCCTGTGGATCTGGTAACAGCTTCCGGCAGCGGTCTCGATCCGCACATCTCGCCTGCGGCAGCCGAGTATCAAGTGGCGCGTGTCGCGCGCACGAGAAAAATGACGGAAGCGGACGTTCGCGAGGCGGTGGCAGCGGCCACCGACGACCGCACGTTCGGAGTCCTCGGTGAGCCACGCGTCAACGTGCTGGAGTTGAATCTCGCGCTCGATGCACATGCGGATGCACAATTGGCCCAATGAATGAGGCACGGCCCGATCCCGATCAGCTGCTCGCGACCGTCAAGGCCGAGGAGGCCCGGGCGAAGCGCGGCAAGCTGCGGGTCTTCTTCGGATCGAGCGCCGGAGTCGGCAAGACTTATTCGATGCTGGAAGCCGCGCGGAATGTCCGCGCCGGCGGTGTCGACGTCGTCGTCGGCTACGTGGAACCTCACGGCCGCGTCGAGACCGAAAGGCTGCTCGATGGGCTGGAGCAGCTGCCGACGCTGGCAGTGAAATATCGCGGCAGCGTGCGCCGCGAATTCGATCTCGATGCGGGCCTCAAGCGCCGGCCGGCAATCCTGGTGGTGGACGAGCTGGCGCATTCCAATCTGATCGAGGGCGATCCGCCGCCGCGCCACGCCAAGCGCTGGCAAGACATCGAAGAGTTGCTCGAGCAAGGGATCACCGTGTGGACTACGGTGAACGTGCAGCATCTCGAAAGTCTCAACGACCTGGTCGCGCAGATCACCGGCGTGCGCCAGCGCGAGACGATCCCCGATCGCATTTTCGACGAGGCCGACGAGGTCGAGCTGATCGACCTGCCACCGGACGACCTGATCGCGCGGCTCAAGGCCGGCAAGGTCTATGTGCCGGAGCAGGTCGCCACCGCGATCGACCGTTTCTTCCGCAAGTCGAATCTGCTCGCGCTACGCGAATTGGCGCTGCGGCGCGTGGCCGATCGCGTCGATGCAGCGGCGCGCGCCGCGGTGATCGCCGATCGAACCTCGCGTGCCTGGATGGCCAGGGATCGCGTGCTCGTGGCGATCGGCCCGGACGAGCAAGCCGAACAAGTCGTGCGCGCGGGCAAGCGTGTGGCGGACGCGCTGGATGCGCAGTGGACGGTCGTGTACGTGGAAACGCCGGATCTGTTGCGCCTGTCGAGCGTGGAACGCAATCGAAGGATCGACCTGCTGCGGCTGGCCGAGTCTCTTGGTGCGGAGACAGTGACCCTCGACGGTCCGTCTGCGGCGCAAGTGCTGCTCGACTATGCGCGTACCCGCAACGTCACGCGGCTGGTGATCGGTGCGGCCAAGCGCCGCGGCTGGCGAGCCTGGTTGCGACCCTCCACGACGACGGAAGTCGTGCGCAAGGCGCGTGGCTTCGACGTCCTCACGATCGGCGTCGCAGATCAGGCACGCGCGCCGGAGCAGCGCGACTCGACTGTACTGTCCGAAGCACCAATGCCGACGCAGTGGCGCAGGTATGGCTGGGCTCTTGCGACTTCGCTGATCTGCACTGCTGTCGCCCTCGCCATGCGCCCGTATTTCGAAGAGGCGAACATCGTGATGGCCTACGTGCTCGCCTCGACCATTGCGGGAGTCCGGTTTGGCCGGGGTCCGGCGATCGCGGCGGCCATTGTGAACGTGCTCGCCTTCGATTTTTTCTTCGTGCCCCCGCTCTTTACCTTCTCGGTTTCCGACTTCCAGTATCTGCTGATGTTCGCGGTGATGCTGACCGTCACGCTGATCATCGCCAACCTTATGGCGAGCGTGCGCCAGCAGACCCGCGTGGCCGGCGCGCGCCAGCGCCGCACAGCGGCGCTGTATGCGATGAGCCGCGAGCTCGCCGCGACGCGCGGCGTCACGAGCATGGCGCAGGTCGCGGTCCGCCACGTCGCCGAAGTATTCGACTGCACTGCTGTCGTGTTGCTTCCGGACGTGAACGGGCGGCTGCACTATCCGCGCGAATTGCCGCTCGACAGATCGTTCGTCAAAGCTGACTTGTCCATCGCCCAGTGGGTCGTCGATCACGGCAAGCGCGCGGGCCTCGGCTCCGACACGCTGCCGGCTGCGCCGGCCTTGTATGTGCCGTTGAGTGACGAGCGCCAGCGCCTCGGCGTGCTGGCGGTGCTGCCGGAAAACCGCCGGCGCATTCTGCTTCCGGAGCAGCGCGACCTGCTGGAAACCTTCGCGGGCCAACTGGGATTGGCGATGGAGCGCGCGCAGTTGGCCGAGCAGGCGGAGACTGCACGTGTGTCCGCCGAAACCGAGAGCCTGCGCAACACCTTGCTCGCTTCGATCTCGCACGACCTGCGCACGCCGCTCGCGGTGATTGCGGGGGCGAGCAGCACGCTCGCCGAGCATGGCGACGATCTCGACGCCGCGTCGCGCACCTCGCTGGCGCGCTCCATCGAGACCAAGGCTCGCGACATCTCCGAGCTGGTGTCGAACGTGCTGGACCTGATGCGCTTCGAGTCAGGACAGATCGCTCTGCGCCGCGACTGGGATACGCTCGATGACTTGATCGGCGCGGCGCTGGCGCGCGTCGAGGAGCGTCTGCGCGAGTATCCGGTCAGCGTCGATCTGCCCGAGGATCTTCCGGCCGTGCACGTCGATGCCGATTTGATCGTGCAGACATTTGCGAATCTGCTGGACAACGTTGCGAAATACACGCCGCCAGGGACTGCCGTGCGCATCTCCGCACGCGAAGATGAAGATTGGGTGCAGGTGACGGTGGACGACGAGGGTCCGGGCCTGCCGACGCTGGGGCGCGAGCGGCTGTTCGACAAATTCCAGCGAGGTCACGACGAGGGCACGGTCGGCGGTGCAGGACTCGGGCTGGCGATCTGTCGTGCAATCGTCCGCGCACATGGCGGGGATATAGCGGCAGGCGACCGTCCCGGTGGCGGGGCTCGATTGCAGTTCACATTGCCAACGCGCGAACCGTCATGACACAGGCGATGCACTCGATCCTCGTGATCGAGGACGACCCGGCAATTCGCAACGTGCTGCGCGTGCTGCTGCAGGCCGAGCACTACCGGGTCGTCGAGGCTGCAACTGCTGCGCGCGCCGTCATCGAAGCGCGCAGCCATCGGCCCGACTTGTTGCTGGTCGATCTCGGGCTGCCTGACGGCGATGGCCTCAAGGTGATTCGCGATGTGCGTACATGGTCGGCAGTACCGATCGTCGTGCTCTCGGCACGAACGATGGAGGCGCAGAAAATCGCTGCACTGGACGTAGGAGCTGACGACTACGTCACCAAACCTTTCAGTGCGCCGGAATTACTGGCGCGCGTGCGAGCTGCGCTGCGCCGGAACGCGCGCGGTGCAGAGCAGCTGCCGTTGTTACGACTCGGCGGCGTCGAGGTTGACCTCGTGCGCCGGCAGACGCGTGGCAAGGACGGCGAGATTCATTTGACGCCGCTCGAGTATCGCGTGCTCGAAAGCCTCGCTCGGCATGCGGGGATGATCGTTACCCAGGCGCAACTGATGCGGGAAGCGTGGGGTCCGGGTCGGCAGGGAGACAGCAGCAGTCTGCGCGTGTGCGTGCGCAATCTGCGCCAGAAGATCGAGCCGAACGCGTCACAGCCCCGTTACATAGTCACCGAAGCCGGACTGGGCTATCGACTGCGCACCGACGAATCGATCTGAGCACGTCTGTGCTCACAACTCCGTCTGGCTGCCGACCTCGAGAAGCCGATGACTGGGCACGTCGAAATGACGATATGCGAACTGGCTATTGCGGGCCATCAACGCGAACAGCCGCTTGCGCCACATCGCGAATCCCTTCTTGCCCGTCACGAGGGGCGTGTCACGGCCTACGATGTAGACAGTGCTGCCCGGTTCGAACTCCACCCCGTGCTCTGCGGCCAGCCGCAGCGCCGCTATTGTGTTCGGTTGCTCCATGAAGCCATGGCGCGCAACGACTCTGAATATGCCGGCGGCAATCGGTTCGACGGTGATCCGCTCCTCAGGGGTGACACGCGGCACTTCAGTGCGTGCGAACGTCAGTATGACGATGCGTTCGTGCAATGTTCGCTGGAACTGCAATTGCAGCGTCAGCGCTCGTGGCAATGCGCTCGCCTCGCCGGTCAGGTAGACCGCCGTGCCGGGAACACGATTCGGCGGATCCGATTTCAGAGATTCCAGGAACTGAGCCAGCGGGACCTGCTGGCGCGCGATTGCCCAGTTGAGCAAGCGGCGACCGTCGCGCCAGGTCGCCATGATCGTGTACATCAGCGCTGCGATCGCGATCGGAATCCAGCCGCCGTCGAGCACCCGCAGGCTGTTTGATGAGAAGAATGCAAGGTCAATGATGCTGATCACGGCCAGCAGCGCCAGGGTACCCAGCCGGTATTCGCGCTGCTGAATGTAGGCGAGCAGCAGCAGCATGCCGCCCGCCAACAGCATCGTTGCGGAGACGGCGATTCCGTAAGCGCCTGCCAGGGCCTCCGAGGAGCCGAAAGCGACCACGAGAATGACCGTGCCGGCGAACAGGACCCAATTCATCGCCGGCACGTAGATCTGCCCGATGGCCGTCGCCGACGATTGCAGAATGCGAATGCGCGGCAGATACCCGAGATTGAGCGCATAGCTCGCCACTGAGAACACGCCGGAAATGACGGCCTGCGATGCGATGATCGTCGCGGCGGTTGCAAGCACGATCAGCGGCGAGAGCAGCCATGAGGGCGCCAGCAGATAGAACGGATTCTCGATCGCGCTCGGCTGCAGCAGGAGCAACGCGCCCTGGCCGAAGTAGTTGAGCGTCAACGCCGGCAATACCAGCCAGAACCAGGCACGGCGAATCGGAAGACGTCCGAAATGGCCGATGTCAGCGTAGAGGGCCTCGCCGCCCGTCACCGCCAGGAAAACTGCCGACAATGTCCTGAAGCCCTGCCAACCGTTCTCGACAAAGAAGTTGGCGGCGTAGAGCGGATTGAGAGCCGCGAGCACCTCGGGTGCTCTGACGATGTGGGCCAGTCCCAGCAGACCCAACACGAGAAACCAGACGATGATCACCGGACCGAACAACCGCCCGACGGCTCCGGTGCCGTGCCGCTGCACGGCAAACAGTCCCGTCAATATCGCCAGCGTGACGGGCACGACGTAATCGTGGAGCTGCGCGTTCAGCACGACCAGGCCTTCGACCGCGCTCAACACCGAAATCGCCGGCGTGAGGACGCCGTCGCCGAAGAACAATGCCGCGCCCAGCAGACCGGCCGCCGCCACGGGTTCCCAGAGCCGCCAATTGCGAGTTGCATTGCCCAGCAGTGTGCTCAGCGCGAGCACGCCGCCCTCGCCGCGATTGTCCGCTCGCAGCATGAGCAGGACGTACTTGATCGTGATCACGACGATCAGTGACCAGATGATGAGAGACAGCACCCCCAGCACGTTCGGCGCCGACAATTGCACGCCGTTCGGTGCCGTGAAGCACTGACGCAGGGCATAGAGCGGGCTGGTGCCGATGTCGCCGAAGACGACGCCCAGCGCGGCGACTGTCAGCAGCCGGATCCGGCGCGGATCTTGTGCCAGTGAGGAGTGAGCCGTCGGACTCGAGGCGACTTCGGCAAGCTCGGCAGGCTGGTTCATGGAAGCAGGAGTCCGTACGCAGACACGCAAGCCTAGCGGCGCCCCTGTAAGGATTCCGTAAAGATATGGTCGCTGGGCGGGTCGAGTAGACGATTGACACGCTATCCACTTTACTGGACAGTTCGTCCAGTATGAAGGAACGCGCGCCCGCCTCCCCTCCCGACATCAACTCCCGCATCGCCCGCCGGGTGCGCGACTTGCGCACGCAGCTCGGCATGACGCTCGACGAGCTCGCCGGGAAATGCGACGTCAGCCGCTCGATGCTGTCGCTGGTGGAGCGCGGCGAAAGCAGCCCGACGGCCGTGGTACTCGAGAAGATCGCCACCGGCCAGGGCATTGCACTCGCCGGCCTGTTCGACGACACGAGTACCCCCGCGAGCCCACTTTCCCGTCGCGCCGAGCGCACGACGTGGCGCGACCCGCAGTCCGGTTACTTGCGACGGAACATCTCGCCGGCCAACTACCCTGCCCCGGCTCAGATCGTGGAAGTGATCCTGGCCGCAGGCGCCCGCGTGGCTTACGAAAGCGGCGCACGCGAGGTGGGCCTGCATCAGCAGCTCTGGATCCAGGAAGGCGCCATCGAAGTGACGATCGGCAACGTCACTCACCGTCTCGTGAAGGACGATTGCCTCGCGATGCTGCTCGACGAGCCGATCACATTCCGCAACCGTACGCGCAAGGCAGCGCGTTACATCGTGGTGCTCGCCTCCGAGCGCCCGCGGCCGACGAGGCGATGAGCCATGGCGCACGAGGTCGACGTCAGCGCGATCCAGAAGTTCGGCGAGTACGAGCTGCAGGCACTGAGCGACGTGCTGATCGATTGCGTGGAAGGCGGCGCGTCAGTGAGCTTCATGCTGCCGATGACGCGCGGCAAGGCGCTGGCCTACTGGCGCGACGTGGCCGCAAGTGCGACGCGCTGCGAACGCATCGTGCTGGCAGCTTACGATGGGACACGGAACATCGTCGGCACGGTGCAAGTCGTGTTCGCGCAGCCGGAGAACCAGCTGCATCGAGCTGACATTGCGAAGATGCTGGTGCATCGGCGCGGGCGACGGCGCGGAGTCGGTGCAGCGTTGCTGATAGCCGCGGAACGTCATGCGCTGAGATCCGGCAAAACGGTGCTCGTGCTGGACACGGCCTCGGACGATGCCGAGCGGCTGTACGTGAGGCAGGGCTGGCGACTCTGCGGCCGCATCCCCGACTACGCCTTCATGCCGGACGGCGCGCCCTGCGCCACCGCGGTCTACTACAAATCACTGCGCGGCCCGTGAGGCGCGACGACGGCCCAATTGCGTCGCGCCACCCAGGCCGCGCGTGACATCCATTGCGGGGTCGCGAAAGTACGGCAGAGCAAAAATTTGGCCATACGCGAACCCCAAGCACGGGAGGTATGGTGCGCTCGGCCGCGCGCTGCCGAATCGGCAGCTACTACCCAATTTGCGCGTCCGGCCTACCCATATTTCGGGAGTCGGGACTACCGTGGCGCGAGCACGTTCGGGCCGCCATGATGGGCCCATGAAACGTGGATCGATCGTTGCGCTGCTGCTAGCGCATTTGACAGTCGCGAGTGCCCGTCCCGAGCTGCCGGCGGCGGGCCTCGATGCGCTCTACCCGGCGTACCTGCGAATTCCAGGGTCTGCGGGCCGCATGCTGATCTTCGGCGGCGAAGGCGCGGATGCGAAGGCGAACGACGCCATTTACGAGCTCGCGTTCGAACGTGCGACCGCGTCTGTGACATGGACGGCGCGAGGTGTGCTCGCTGTCGCGAGGCGCGAGCCGGAAATTGCGGTCTTTCCCAGCACCAATGTTGTCGCCATCGTCGGCGGCTTGAGCACGCAGGGCTCGCCGCTGAATGCGATCGAAACGTTCGACTACGCGACGGGCAAGAGGACGTCGATCGCGGCCAGGCTGCCGGCCGGTCTCGTGCACCACCAGGTCGTGCCCTGCGGTACGGGTGCACGCGTGCTCGTCATCGGCGGCGATGACGGACACGCCGCGGTCGCAAGCCTGACTGTCGTCGCACTCGACGCCGCGACTGTCGAGCCACTTCGCGACACCGCTGGCCGCCAGGTCACGCTCAGAGCCGCACGCAGTTTTGTCAGTGCTGCCTCGATCGACGACGCGAACAGCAAGCTGCTCGTTGTCGGTGGAGAGACGCGCGGTGGTGCCGCCTCGAACATCGGCGAGATCATCGAAGTCACAGCGGAGTGCGTAGCGCAACGGATCAGAGCGACGTCTCCTCTTCCCGAGCGACGAACACGGGGCGCCCTGACCCGAACCGGCAACGATTCGGCGATCTACTACGCCGGCTGGAACGGCGATTCGCTCGCACTCGATTCATTCGTGTACGACGCAGACGCGAACTCGTGGCAAGTCGGCGCGCCGCTGCCGCCAGGCTACGGACGGATGCGTCCGCCGCATGCGGTAATGGACACGGTCATTGCGATCGCAGGCGGTGATGTCGGCGCATTGCACGGGCCAGCCGTCCCCGCCACGAATTGGGCGGTGTACTTTCCGGAGAACGGCGGCGAATGGACGCCGGGCGACGCACCGAAGCTGATGCATCACCCGCGCGTCGGCAATGCGCTGGCGTTTCTGGATGGTGCGCTGATCACGGTGTTCGGCAAGAACACGACGGCCGCACAACCGTTCGCGGGTCTCGACGCGCCCGAATGAAGACTATGCGTGCGCCGAGATGACGTTCAGCAGCTCGCGCGATACGCGCTCGTCGATCTCCGCCGCGTGCGACAACTGCACGGGGTAGCGCACGATCGCATCGACGCTGGAAGCCGAGAAGCGCAACTGCACTGATGGCTGCGGATCGCCGGTCTCGGATGCAGACGCGGCCTTCTGGATCTCGCGAGTCTGCCGCACGATGTCGTCGTGATAGTCCGCGATCACCCGGGTCACGGCCTCGAGCATCTTGTCCTTGAGAGCCCCGTAGTCCGCACCCGTCGGCAGGCTGAACGTCACTTCGTGCCATGCCAGATTGAGGCCTGCGATCTGTTTGAACAGTCCGCCGGACGACTGGAAGATGATCGAGTTCGCGAACGCCACGACGCGACCGGTCGGCGCCATCTGCCCCTCGCCGGCCACCTCCATCAGGTGCAGGCGAACCAACCCCATCTCGATGACCTCACCCGTGACCGTGCCGATCTGCACGCGGTCGCCGACGCGGATGCCGTATTTACCGATCAGGAAGAAGTAACCGACGATCGAGACCAGCACGCTCTGCATCGCCACCGCCAGACCGGCCGTGATCAGACCGGCAAACGTGGCCAGCGAGCCGAGCTCAGTCACGAAAGTCGAGGCCACGATCGCCACGACCAGCGACCACAGAACGATCCGCTGCAGCAGCAACAGGCGTGAGCGACGCCGCGCCTCGTGCACATACCTGTACGCGGCGCGACGCCAGAGGTGCGCGATCAGAAACACGGCTGCCAGCAAGCCCGCGAACAACAGCACGCGCAGTCCCAGCGCTTCGAGCGCTTCCCGATATTGCTTGTTGGTCGCCTCACGCCAGTTGACCAGGTTGCGGCGGTATTGGTCGAGCAGGACGCTGGCCTTGTTCAGCGGCGTCACGATGGCGGACGTCTGCGAAAACAGCCACGCGAGCGTGTCGTATTGATCGCGCGCGCCACGCAGAGTCGTGCCGTTGGTCGAATCCGCCTGGACCGCGAGCGCGTCGCCACGATCCGCCAGGCGCTTCAACTGGTCGAGCGGCGACTTGCTGACGGTGGTGAACGTCTGTTGCAGCTCGGCCGTGCGCTGATCGATCTGGGCGATCGTGGCCCCCTTGGCCGAAAGCCGGAGCACCGCGGTCGCCAGGTCCCAGATGCCGAACCGACGCAGCGAGCTGCCGGCCACTGACTCGTCAGTCGACGCTTCCTCGTCCGTCGCGGTCGACGTCACCGGAGCTGCGCGCGCCCCGCTTGCAGCAGGAATGGAAGCCGCGATCGCATCGATATGCGCCTTGAGCGCATTCGCGCCAAAGCCCGTCGAATCCGTCTCGTTGGCGAACTGCGCCATGTTCGTGAGCATGTTGCGCCGGGCGTTCACGAGATCGAGCTGCCCCTTCAACACCGAGATCCGGGTTTGCACCGTCGCTTGATTCTGCTTCGGCGTGCTCGCCAGCTGGCGCTTGTTCGCCTCGATCTCCTCTTCGATCGACGCGCGCTGATCATCCAGCTGCTTGCGCTGCCGGCTCAGCGACTGCTCCGACGCGGCCTCCTCCGCTTCCTTCTTCACGCCCGCTTCGCTGCTCAACAGCTCGGCGTTGGCACGCGCGAAGTCGAATGCCAGCTTCATGATCTGGTCAGCGGTCTGCCGGTTCGCGTACAGGATCAGCAGGTCGCTCGGTTGCGTGGCCGCCTGCTGCTGGGCGCCGAGCGTGCGATACCAGTCGACGGTCTCGTCGAGAATCTGCACGACTTGGTCGCCGGTCATCACGGCCCGCGTTTCGGCCGCGGGTGCGGCCGGCTGGGTCGGCGCGTCCGCAGCCTGGGCGGCGAACACGGCGATGCCCGTGAGGAGAGCTAGTGCAGGTCTTACGTGCATGGGGGAGCTATTCTATAGCTCCCCTGGGCTGGAAGCGC
>Ga0207662_10001041_pt1 | contig 12993 bp, 10 predicted proteins | sample KBSS33LmetaG_FD_184338 | JGI IMG/M metagenome (GOLD analysis project Ga0207662, IMG submission 184338) | Switchgrass rhizosphere microbial communities from Kellogg Biological Station, Michigan, USA - KBS S3-3L metaG (SPAdes) (version 2) | ecosystem: Host-associated > Plants > Roots >... | reverse complement strand
GAGTGAAGCGCCTTTCTTCATGAGCCACGCCAGCGCGTGGGCGGACTCCAATGCGGGCAGGATGCCTTCGAGCCGCGACAGCGTCTCGAACGCTTCCAGCGCCTCCGCGTCGGTGACGCTGTCGTATTGCGCGAGGCCGTGGTCGTGGAGCCAGGCATGCTCGGGACCGAGCGCCGGGTAATCGAGCCCGGCCGAGACCGAGTGCGTCTCGCGGATCATGCCGCGCTCGTCCTGGAGCACCAGCGTGCGCGTGCCGTGGAGCACGCCGACGCTGTGCTCGGGCACGCGCGCGGCGTGACGCCGCGTGTGCACGCCCTCGCCGCCCGCCTCCACCCCCACCTTCTTCACGCCGGCGTCGCCGAGGAAGGCGTGGAACAGGCCGATGGCGTTGCTGCCGCCGCCCACGCACGCCACGAGCAGATCGGGGAGCCGGCCCGTGATGCGCTGCACCTGCTCGCGCGCCTCGAGCCCGATGACGCGGTGGAAGTCGCGCACCATGCGCGGGAACGGGTGCGGCCCGAGCACCGAGCCGAGGACGTAGTGCGTGTCGCGCACGCGCGTCACCCAGTCGCGCAGCGATTCGTTGATGGCGTCCTTGAGCGTGCGGCTGCCCGAGTCCACCTCGCGCACGGTGGCCCCGAGGAGCCGCATGCGCTCGACGTTCAGCTTCTGGCGGCGCGCGTCCTCGGCGCCCATGTACACCGTGCACTCGAGGCCGAAGCGCGCGGCGGCGGCGGCCGTGGCGACGCCGTGCTGGCCGGCACCGGTCTCTGCGATGACTCGTGGCTTGGTCATGCGACGAGCCAGCAGGCACTGGCCGATGGTGTTGTTGATCTTGTGAGCGCCGGTGTGGAGCAGGTCCTCGCGTTTCAGGAGCACGCGGCAGCCGCAGCGCTCGCTGAAGCGCCGCGCCTCGAAGAGCGGCGTGGGGCGGCCCGCGAAATCGCGCAGCGTGGCGTCCAGCTCGGCGCGGAAGCCGGGGTCCGCCTGCGCGCGCTCGTACTCGCGGGTCAGCTCGTCCAGCGCCACGACCAGCGTCTCGGGCACGAAGCGCCCGCCGTAGGGGCCGAAGTGGCCCGTGGCATCCGGCAGCTCGGTGACGCGCTCGGTGGTGCTCATGACGTGCTCGTGGTCTCCAGCATGCGTACCGCCTCGACGTAGCGGCGCACCTTCTCGGGATCCTTGATCCCGGGGTGCGACTCGAGCCTCGACGCCGCGTCGACGGCGAACGGCTTCAGGGCCTGGATCGCCTCGGCCACGTTCCCGGCGTGGAGCCCGCCCGCGAGCAGCACGTCCCGGCGCTCGGCGATGGCGCGCGCGACCGGCCACGGCCACGTGCGCCCGGTCCCGCCCTCGTGGCCGCCGATCGAAGTGTCCAGCATCAGCAGGTGCGGCGCGGGTGGTTCGTCCGCGACCAGCACGCCCTCGGGCGTCACCCCCACCGCGAACGCGCAGGGCAGGGGGAAATCCAACGGCCAGCGCGCGGAGTCCGCATGGTGGAGCTGCACGCGGTGCGCGTGAGCGCGTTGCGCCAGCGCCAGCGCCTCGTCGGGACCCACATCCGCCATCACCGCCACCGCGCGCCAGCCGGTCTTCGCCGGCAGCTCGTCCACGATCGCGGCCATGCGCTCGGGCTCGATCCGCCGCGGGCCGCCGGCGTGGACGATGAAGCCGAGCCAGTCGGCGCCGCACTCGAGCGCCCAGCGCGCGTCCTCGAGCCGCGTCAGTCCACACACTTTCACCAGCGTCCGGCGCTGCGCGCGGCCCGCCTGCCCGCCCGGAGCCTTGCCGCCGGGGGTGGTCATGCACTGCCCCGTGCCGCAGCCGCGAGGTCGGCGAGCGTCGCCGCGGGATCGAGGCTGGTCGCGAACACCTCGCCCATCAGCACCGCGTCGCAGCGCGTGGACCGCAACCGCGCGATGTCGGCCGGCTTCGAGATGCCGCTCTCGGCGACGGCGGTCACCATCGGCGGCACGAGCGGCAGCAGCCGCTCGGCGAGCGTCATGTCCAGCTCGAACGTGTGCAGGTCGCGGTGGTTCACGCCCACGAGCGTCGCGCCCGAGCGCAGCGCGGCGTGCAGCTCGACCTCGGAATGCACCTCGACCAGCGGGTCCAGCCCCAGGCGCTTCGCCTCGCCGACCAGTCGCTGGAGCTCGGTCTCCGAGAGCAGTGTCGCCAGCAGCAGCACCCCGTCGGCGCCACGGACGGCTGCATCCAGGAGCTGGTAGCTGTCCATGACGAAGTCCTTGAGCAGCAGCGGCAGCGAGGTCGTCGGTCGCACCCGGTCCATCCACTCGAGCTCGCCCTGGAAGTGGTCGGGCTCGGTGACGAGCGAGATCGCGGCCGCGCCACCGGCCTCATAGATGCGCGCCAGCTCCAACGGGTCCAGGCGCTCGTTCAAGAGTCCCTTGGAGGGCGACGCGCGCTTGATCTCGCACAGGAGCTTGAGGGGCTGCGACGCGCCGCCGCGGCGCAGCGCGCGCTCGAGCCGGCCGTTCCCGCGGGCGGGACCGAGCCGCGCGCGCAGCAGGTGCGGCGGCGTCTCGAGCTTCATCTGCGCCACGCGCCGCCGGCGATCGTCGGCGATCCGCGCCAGGAACTCGGCGGCGTGGCTCACGGTACGAGCCTCATCACGGGTGGTGCGAGCGCGCGCGCGGCCCGCGAGCGCACGACGACGGTGCCCGACACGAGATCGTGCAGCGCCTGGCGGCGCGCGGTGAACACCTGCATCAGCACGCCGAAGCCCAGCGTGACGAGGTTCAGGACCTGGGCGAAGTAGCGCGCGCTCGCGCGCCCGAACGTGATGCGATCGCCGTTCAAGTCCGTGACGTGCAGGTCCATCACCGCCTGGCCGAGCGTCGCGCGCCACGGCGACGAGATGAGGAACGCGGCGTAGAGCCAGTCGATCCCCATCTCGAACAACGCCGCCCACCACGCCGCCGGCTGCAGCGGGTCGAACGAGCCCGAGGCGGGGAGCCCGAGCAGCACGCGCACGGTGGCGATCGGGAAGTAGGTGACGATGACGTCGATCAGGAGCGCCCAGAACCGCCGCCAGAAGCCGGCGTAGGAGACCTGTTCGACCACGGCGGCCGGCGCCACCGCGGCGGGCGATGTCGCGCCCGGACGAATGACCAGCCCACACAGCGTGCAGCTCGCCGCCTCGTCCGCGAGCCAGGTGCCACAGCGCGGGCAGAACATGGACAACCCCGGAACGCGGCCAGCTCGTCGAGCTTCCGCGCCGCGTCGCCGCGGTCGATCGCCGTGCGCGCGCGCTCGATGCCGGCGGCCAGATCGGCAGCCACGCCTGCCACGACCAGCGCCGCGCCCGCGTTCAAGAGCACGATGTCCCGCGCCGGGCCCTTCGCCCCGCCGAGGATGGCGCGGACGCGGGCCGCATTCTCCTGCGCGCTCCCGCCCGCCACCGCGGTGCGGTCGGTGTGCGCGAGCCCGAACTGCTTGGGATCGATCGAGTACTCCTTCACCTTGCCGTCGCGCAGCTCGGCGACGTGGCTTTCGCCGAACACGGTCAACTCGTCCATGCCGTCGCTGCCGTGTACGATCATCGCACGTTCGCTCCCGAGCTGGCGCAGCACCTCGGCGAGCACGGCCACATAGGCGTCGGCGTAGACCCCGAGCAGCTGGCGCGTCGCCCCCGCCGGGTTCGTGATCGGCCCGAGCAGGTTGAACACCGTGCGCACGCCCATCTCCCTCCGCGCGCTCGAGGCGTTGCGCATGGCGGTGTGGTAGTTGGGCGCGAACAGGAACGTGATGCCGAGGTGGTCGAGCGAGCGGCCTGCGCTCTCGGGCGTGAGGTCGAGGCGCACGCCGAGCGCTTCCAGCACATCGGCGCTGCCGGTGCGGCTGGAGACCGCGCGGTTGCCGTGCTTGGCGACTGCCACACCACAGGACGCGGTGACGATGGCGACCGTGGTCGAGACGTTGAACTTGACGCCGCCCGCGGGCTCGCTGCCGCCGGTGCCGCACGTGTCCATGAGCGGTGAGCGCCGCGTCCGGAGCGGCGGCACACGTTGGCGCATGGCGCGCGCCATGCCGGCGATCTCCTCCGCCACCTCACCCTTCATGCGCAGCGCGATCGCGAGCGCGGCGATCTGCGCCGTCGTCGCCTCGCCGGCGAGGATCTGCTCCATGCTGGCGCGCGCCAGCTCCTCGGACAGGTTCTCGCGCTCCACGGCACGGCCGATCGCGGTCAAGATCATGCGTGGGCGCCTCCGGGCGCGACGCCCGCCGTGCGGCACAGCGTGAGGAAGTTCTCGATCAGCTTCATCCCCGAGGTGGTGAGGATCGATTCGGGATGGAACTGCACGCCCCAGGTCTCGTGCTGCTTGTGCTTCAACCCCATGAGTTCGTTCTCCGGCGTCCACGCCGTGACCTCGAGCACGTCCGGCAGCGATTCGCGCTCGACGATGAGCGAGTGATAGCGCGTGGCCTCGAACGGGTTGTCGATCCCGGCGAAGAGCCCGCGCCCCCGGTGCAGGATCGGGCTCGTCTTGCCGTGCATGAGCCGCGGCGCGCGCACCACGCGACCGCCGTAGACCTCGCCGAGCGCCTGGTGGCCGAGGCAGACACCGAGGATCGGCACCTGGCCGGCGAGCTCGCGGATCGCGTCCTCGGTGATGCCCGCGTCCCGGGGCTCGCCGGGACCGGGCGAGATCAGCAGGCCGTCGGGCTTCATCGCCGCGAGCTCCTTCACGGTGACCTCGTCGTTCCGGCGCACGGTGACCTCGGCGCCGAGCGTGCCCAGGTACTGGACGAGGTTGTAGGTGAACGAGTCGTAGTTGTCGATGACCGCGATCATCGCGCTCCCCGCTCTGCGCGCTGCACCGCCATCCACAGCGCCCGTCCCTTGTTCATGGTCTCGTCCCACTCCGCGCCCGGATCCGAGTCGGCGACGATGCCGGCGCCCACGCCCCAGTAGGCGCGACCATTGGCGTAGACCAGCGTGCGGATGGTGATGGCGAGGTCCAGGTTGCCATGGTAATCGAAGTGGCCCACCGCGCCCGCGTAGATGCCGCGGCGCACCGGCTCCAGCGCGTCGATGATCTCCATGGCGCGGACTTTTGGAGCGCCCGAGACCGTCCCGGCCGGAAACGTCGCGCGCACCGCGTCCAGGGGCGCCAGTTCTCCCTTCACGCGCCCGCGGACGTTCGAGACCAGGTGCATGACCTGCGAGTAGCGCTCCACCTTCATGTACTCGTTCGTCTCCACGGTCCCGTATTCGGCCACGCGCCCGACGTCGTTCCGGCCCAGGTCCACGAGCATGACGTGCTCGGCGCGCTCCTTCTCGTTCGCGCGCAGCTCTTCTTCCAATGCGCGGTCTTCATCGGGACCGCGCCCGCGCGGCCTCGTCCCGGCGATGGGGCGCACCTCGATGGCGCTGTCGGTGCGCCGCACCAGCACCTCGGGCGAGCTGCCCACGATCGAGAACTCGCCGAGCCTGAGGAAGTACATGTAGGGCGACGGGTTCGTCACCCGCAGCGCGCGATAGCCCTCGAACGGCGGCTGCGACACGTCGGCGCTCATGCGGTGCGCGAGCACGACCTGGAAGATGTCGCCGGCGCGGATGTGCTCCTTCGCCGTCTCCACCGCCTTCATGAACTGCTCGCGCGACACGGTCGAGTGCGGCTCGCTCGCCTCGCCCCACGACGGCGGCTCGATCCAGGACAGCGGTTTCCGCAGGCGCTCGACCTCGGCGTTGAGCCTCGCCACCGCCGCGTCGTAGGCCTTGTCGGGGTCGGCGCCGCCGCGAGCGTGCGTCACCACCTTCATCGTGTGGGTGAGGTTGTCGAACACGCTCACCACGTCGCCGAACATGAACACCGCGTCGGGCAGGTGGAGCTCGTCCTGCGCGTGATCGGGCAGGCGCTCGAACCAGCGCACGGCGTCGTAACCCAGGTAGCCGACGGCGCCGCCGCAGAAGCGCGGCAGGCCGGGCAGCGCCACGGCCTGGTGGGCCTTCAACAGCCGGGCCAGCTCCTCGACCGGGCGACCCTCGAGCGCCGTCACCTTGCCGCCGTGGTGGAGCTCGGCCTTCCCGCCGCGCGCGACGAACACCTGCGACGGCCGGCTGCCGAGGATCGAGTAGCGGCCCCACTTCTCGCCGCCCTCCACGCTCTCGAGCAGGAACGCGTAGGGGCCGTCGTCGATCTTCCGGAACGCCGACACGGGCGTGTCGTGGTCCGCGAACACCTCGCGATAGACCGGCACCAGCCGGCCGGTCTGGGCGAGCGCGTGGAACTCGGCGCGGGTCGGGACGAGCGTCATGACGAAGGGCTTTGCCACGCCTCCCGGCGTGGTGCTGCGACGGGTGCGGAGACTGCGCCCGCCGCGCCGGAGCTCGCGCGCGACCGGCGCCACAGACTTTGGACTCTACTTCGCGAAACGGCCGAACGTCAACGCGGTCAGAGGGTTGCGACGTGTCGGCGAGCGCACCTGCTGCGATGGGAATTGCAGCAAATCCCCCATTGACCCCGAGTGCGAAAACCGGTCAGTTTCCAATACCCCCTCGTCACGTACCGACGCGCAGGGACGCGTCACACATGAGCGGCAGGCCGCGCCGTGACCTGGAGGGGGTGCGATGGCCCGTTCCGTTTTCCGCGTGCTCGTGATCGGCCTGATGACGGTGATCGGGCTCGGTTCCCTCCCCGCCCTCGCCGGCGTGGTCGTTTCCGCGGTGCGGATCCTGAGCACGCGGGAGATCGCGGACGAGGACGACATGTGCTTCTGGCTCCATCCCACGGACCTCTCGCGCAGCACCGTGATCTCGTCCGACAAGAAGGCGCGGAGCCTGTTCGTCTACGACCTCGAGGGCCACGTGCTGCAGGCGATCGCATCGCCGGAGCCGGGGAACGTCGACGTCCGCTACGACTTCCCGCTGGGTGGCCGCAAGGTCGACATCGTGGCGTTCAACGATCGCGAGACGCAGCAGATCCGCGTCTACGCGGTGGATCCGGCGACGCGGCTCCTGAGCCGCGTGGACGACGACGGCATCCTCACCGGGAAGAACTACGGATTCACGCTGTATCGAAGCGCCACGTCCGGGCGCACGTACGCGTTCACGGGTGCGAAGGCGGAGACGGTGGTCCAGGAGTGGGAGCTGGTCGACGATGGCACGGGCAGGGTCGCGGGCATCGGGCCGTTCCGGCACCTCCGCCCCGGCGGCGTCTGCGAGGGCATGGTGAGCGACGACGAGACCGGGAAGCTCTACCTGTCGCAGGAAGCGGGCGGGGTGTGGAAGTACGACGCCGAGCCCACCGCCGGCAACGCCGGCAGCCGGATCGCGACCGTGGGCGAGCACGGGCTCATGCAGGACGTGGAGGGCATCACGCTCTACTACCGCGCCGGGGGTGCGGGGTACCTCATCGTCTCGAGCCAGGGCAACGACGAGTTCAAGGTCTACGACCGCAGGCCGCCGCATCGCTACCTGGGCGCCTTCCGCGTCGACGGGAACGCGGCGAGCGACGGCTGCGACGTGACCTCGCTGCCGCTCGACTCCACGTTCTCGTCCGGGGCCTTCGTGTGCCGCAACGGCATCGCGAAGCCGTTCGCGGACCAGCTCGTGAAGTGGTCCGAGATCGCCCGCAGCCTCGGTCTCGCGGTGGACTCGACCTACTGGGATCCGCGGCGGGCGAACGCAGCGTCTGCGCGCACCGCCGGCTTCGTGGATCCGAATTAGCGCTTGACTCCTCCGGGAGGATGGGATGCTCTGCACGGAGCACTTCCGGTCACCTTCCACGTGCGCAGGGAACGCGCCGAACACCGCGCGGGCCGCACGCGATGGAGGAGTGCCATGCCTCGCTCCGGAGTCTTGGGCCTCGCCCTCGTGCTGGTGTCGCTCGCCCTGCCCGGGCCCCGTCCTGCTCACGCACAGGCGGTCATCTCCGCCGTGCGCCCGCTCGCCGCCACGGGATTCCAGGACGAAGACGACATGTGCATCTGGCTCCATCCCACGAATCTCGCCCTGAGCACGATCGTCGTCTCGGACAAGGCCGCCGACAAGTTGTTCGTCTACGATCTGCAGGGCGCCACGCTGCAGACGATCGCCTCGTCCCAGCCGGGGAACATAGACGTGCGCTACAACTTCCGGTTCGGCGGCCAGCTCGTGGACATCGTCGCCTTCAACGAGCGCGGCACGAGCAAGATCTGCGTCTACGAGGTGGACCGCGTGACGCGCCTGCTCACGCGCATCGACAACGACGCCATCGCCACGGGCAACAACTACGGCTTCACGCTCTACCGGAGCCCGCTCACCGGCAAGGTCTATGGATTCACCGGTCCGGAATCGAACACGGCCGTCAAGCAGTGGGAGCTGGTGGACGACGGCGCCGGCCACGTCGCGGGCGTGGGACCGCTGCGCCAGGTTCAGCCGGGCGGCGTCGTCGAGGGCATGGTCGCGGACGACGAGACCGGCATGCTCTTCGTGTCCCAGGAGGCGGGCGGCATCTGGAAGTACAGCGCCGAGCCCACCGGCGGCACCGCGGGCGTGAAGATCGCGGCCGTGGGGCAGAACGGGCTCACCGCCGACGTCGAGGGCATCACCATCTACTACGCCGCGGGCCTGAGCGGCTACATCATCGCCTCGAGCCAGGGCAGCAGCACGTTCAAGGTCTACGACCGCAAACCTCCGCACACGTTCCGCGGCACGTTCAGCGTGTCCGGCACGACGTCCACCGACGGCTGCGACGTGATCAACCTCCCGGTCGACGCCACGTTCCCCCGGGGCCTGTTCATCTGCCACAACGGCTCGTCGTCGCCCTATCCCGACGAGCTCGTGCGCTGGGGCCTGATCTCGGACGGACTGGCGCTGAACCTCGACACCGGTTACTGGGACCCGCGACGGATGGGCGTGACGGGTGTCGGTTCGCCGCCCCTCCACGCGACGCGGCTCCTGCACGCGGACCCGAACCCGCTCGTGCACCGGGCCACTCTCGGCTTCTCGCTGGAGCGCGACCAGGCGGCGCGGCTGACGATCCTCGACATCGCGGGCCGCGAAGTGCGCCGGTTGCACCAGGGCTACCTGCCCGCAGGGCTCCACCAGCTCGACTGGGACGCGCGCGACGAAGGCTCCCGGCGCGTGCCTCCCGGCGTCTACCTGGCGCGGCTCGAGCTCGAGACCAGCCCGCCCGTGAGCGAGAGGCTCGTCGTGCTCGAGCGCTGATCCGCCGTCAGGTGCGGCCGGTGGGCGCGGCGAGCAGCTCGCGCGCCTGCCGGCGCGTGGTGTCGGTGACGCGGTCGCCCGCGAGCATGCGCGCCAGCTCCTCGATGCGCTCCGCGTGCTCGAGTGCGGCGACGCTCGCGAGCGTGCGCCCGCCCGTGACCCGCTTGGAGACGGCGAGGTGGTGGCCCGCGAGCGCGGCGATCAGCGGCAGGTGCGTGACGCAGATCACCTGGCGATGCGCGCTCAGGCTCCGCAGCCGCTCCCCCACCGACTGCGCCACCGCGCCGCCGATCCCGGAGTCGACCTCGTCGAAGACCAGGAGGTCGACGCGGTCGCGCTTCTCGAGCGCGCACTTGAGCGCGAGTGTGACCCGCGAGAGCTCGCCGCCCGAGGCGATCCTCGCCAAAGGCTTCGCCGGCTCGCCCGGGTTCGCGGTGAACGCCAGCGTGACGTCGTCGAGTCCCGCCGGCGTCGGCCGGCCGTCCAGGATCGGCGCCACCTCGAACGCCACCCGCGCGTGCGCGAAGCCGAGGGGCCGCAGTTCCTTGGTGAGCGCCGTGGACCACTCCCGGGCCGCCGTGCCGCGCTTGCGACTGAGCGACTTGCCGGCCGTGAGGCAGGCATGCTCGGCCTTCGCCACGCGCGCTTCCGCCGTGGCGAGCGCTCGGTCGGCGTCCGCGCCCTGCGCCAGCTCGGCCGCCACCTCGCCCCGCCAGGCGAGCAGCTCGGTGAGCGAGCGCCGGTATTTGCGCGTGAGCCGCGCGTAGAGCTCGCGACGCTGCTCCACCTGCTCCAGCCGCTCGGGGTCGGCGTCCAGGCGATCGAGGTAGCGGGCGAGCGTGCGCGCCGACTCCTGCGCGGCGATGCTCGCCTCGGTGAGCTGTGCGAGCGCGTCCGCGAGCGAGGAATCGAGCGCCGCTGCCTGCTCGATCGCGTGCCGCGCGGCCCCGAGCGAGCCCACGACCGCACGCTCGCCCTCGGCGAGGCGCTCGTTCGCGAGCACCATCAGCTCGCGCAGGCGATCGGCGTGCGCGAGGCGCGCGCCCTCGGTCTTCAACTCCTCCTCCTCCCCCTCGCGAAGCCTTGCATCGTCCAGCTCGGCGGCGGCCGTCTGCAGGTAGTCGCGTCGCTCGGCGAACGTCGCCAGCGACTCGCGCAGCCGCGCCAGCTCGCCCTCGGCCTCGCGCAGTGCGGCGAGTGTCTCCGCGAACCGCGCGCGCTCCGGGTCGAGCCCCGCGAGCCGGTCGAGCGTGGCGAGCGCGGCGCCGTCGCGGAGCAGGCTCTGGTGCTCGTGCTGCCCGTGCAGGTCCAGGAGCTGCTCACCGAGGCGCTTCAGGTTGGCGAGCGTCACGGTGGACTGGTTGACGCTGGCGCGGCTGCGACCCTCGGCGCTCACCTCGCGGCGGACGATCAACGTCTCGCCGTCGTACTCGAGGCCCCATTCCTCGAGCAGCGCGCCGGCGCGCTTCGCCGCGTCGCCGGCGAGCCGGAACTCCGCTTCGACGACGCAGACCTTGGCGCCCTCGCGCACGACATCGGCGTCGGCGCGGCCGCCGACGATCAGCGCCAGCGCTTCCACGGTGAGCGACTTGCCGGCGCCGGTCTCGCCGGTGACCGCGGTGAGCCCGCGGGCGAACGCGATCTCCGCGCGCTCCACGAGCGCGAGGTCACGGATGATGAGCCGTTCGAGCATGGGATCCTTCCCAAAGGTGGCTCGGGGGATTTCCCGACTCTACCTCAACGAGCCTAGAGACTCCTGCGCTCCGTCCCCTGCCAGCCGAGCTTCGCCTGCAGCGTGCGCAGGAACGGCCGCTCGGGGTTCTCGAACACGCGCACCCGGGCCTTGGCGAGCTGCAGCTCGATCTCGTCGTCCTTCTTGAGCTCGTCCGCTTGCTGACCGTCCAGCACCAGCAGTGCCGGTCCCGGGCTGATGACCCGCACGCTGATGCGGGACTCGGGTGCGAGGACGAGCGAGCGGCTCCCGAGCGCGTGCGCGCAGGCGGGGGTGACCACGAGCGAGTCGAGGTCGGGGGCGACGAGCGGGCCTCCGGCCGAGAGCGAGTACGCGGTCGAGCCGCTGGAGCTGGCGGCGATCAACCCGTCCGCCACCAGATGACCGAGGTCCTGGCCCAGCGCCGACACCCGCATGTGGATCGCGGCGTAGCTCTTGGCACTCCTCACCACCGCATCGTTGAGCGCGAACCCCACCGGCATGGCGCGGGCGTTGCCGCCATGGCGGACGCGCGCTTCGACGCCCGTGCGCGTGGCCACCTTCCACTTCCCCGCGAGCGCCGCGTCCACGGCCCCATCCAGCTCCTTCGCCTCGGCGGCGGCGAGGAACCCGAGCCCGCCCATGTTCACGGCCAGCAGCACGCCCTTCTGGCCCGCGAGCGCGCGCCCGGCGGCGAGCACGGTGCCGTCGCCGCCGAGGGACACCAGCGACTGGCACCAGCGCGCGAGCACCGCGAGCGACTCGCCGCGCTCGTTGACCGCGCTCGCCAGCTCGCGCTCCAGGCGAACGATGGCTCCCTGCTTCGCCAGCCGGTCGCGGAGCTTCACCGCCTCGCGCCGGACCTGCGCGCGGCCGGTGTGGCCGAGGATCGCGACCCGGTGCCCGCGGAGGCTCACAGGTACTGGTGGCGACTCTGGCGCACGAACTCGAGCGTGCGGCGCGCGATCCCCTGCGCGTCGAGCCCCACCTGTTTCAGCAGCTCGTCGCGCTTGCCGTGGAGCACGAACTCGTTGGGCACGCCGAGCCGGAGCTGCGGCACGCCCGTGAGGCCCGAGGCCTCGAGCATCTCGCTCACGGCGCTGCCGAAACCACCAGCGATGACGTTCTCCTCCACGGTGACGATGCGCCCGGTCGAGCGCGCGAGGCCGCCGATCATCGCCGCGTCGACCGGGGCGGCGAAGCGCGCGTTCACGACCGTCGCGGAGATGCCCTGCGCCGCGAGCAGCTCCGCGGCGGCGAGGCTCGGGAGCACCATCGTCCCCAGCGCCACGATCGCCACGTCGCCGCCGGCGCGGAGCTGCTGCGCCTCGCCGATCGGCAGCAGCCGCGGCTCACGCTCGGGGAGCGCGTCCTCGGGGATGGGCGAGCGCGGGTAGCGCACGGCGATCGGCCGCTTGCCGGGCCAGTAGGCCGCGGTCCACAGCATGTCGCGAAGCTCTTCGCCGTTCATCGGCTGCATCACCACGGTGCCGGGAATCATGCGCAGGTAGCCGACGTCGAACACGCCGTGCTGCGGCGCGCCGTCGTCGCCCACGAGCCCGGCGCGATCGAGGCAGAGCACGATCTTCAGGTCCTGCACCGCGACGTCGTGGATGATCTGGTCGAACGCGCGCTGCAGGAACGTGCTGTAGATGGTGGTGAGCGGGGTCAGCCCCTCACACGCCAGGCCCGCCGAGAACGTGACCGCGTGCTCCTCCGCCATGCCCACGTCGAAGAAGCGCTCGGGGAACCTCTTCGCGAAGCGGGTGAGCCCGGTGTTGTCGGTCATCGCCGCGGTGATCGCCACCGCGTGCGGGATGCGCTCGCCGATCAGCAGCGCGGTCTCGCCGAAGACGTGCGAATAGGTCTTCTTCGAGCCCTTGCTCGCCGTGCCGGTGTCGGGGTCGAACGCTCCCACCCCGTGGAACGTGGTCGCGTCGCCCTCGGCGGGGCCGTAGCCGCGGCCCTTGCGGGTGACGACGTGCAGCAGCACCGGCTCCTCGAAGCGCTTCAAGTCCGAGAGGGTCTCCTCGAGCACCGGCAGGTCGTGCCCGTCGATGGGCCCGAAATACTTGAGTCCCAGGTCCTCGAACAGCACGCCCGGGGC
>Ga0207662_10001039_pt1 | contig 12995 bp, 12 predicted proteins | sample KBSS33LmetaG_FD_184338 | JGI IMG/M metagenome (GOLD analysis project Ga0207662, IMG submission 184338) | Switchgrass rhizosphere microbial communities from Kellogg Biological Station, Michigan, USA - KBS S3-3L metaG (SPAdes) (version 2) | ecosystem: Host-associated > Plants > Roots >... | reverse complement strand
CCGCAAGCGGCAAGCGCAACGCAGAATCCGGCAGCTAACGTCCTTCGCATCATGCTTGGGTGCTCCATAACCCCGGACAGACTCAACCGGCGAAATGCATGACCTCGGCGTCGTGCAAGCCGCTTGCCCTGTTGAGGTCGAAGCGAAAACCAATGCCCCGCCTGGTAACGGGACGCTTACTTGCTGGGGGGCCTAGGATAACCCTGCACTTTAGTGCCGGTCAACCATAAAACCAACAGGCTCAACAGTAAACGACAAAACTGAATGACGGATTTGGGGTCCGCGGCGGTTCGGGACTCCGCGGAACAAAGTCTACCGGGGCCACGCCGCCTGCACGAAAAGACGGTGCTGTTCGCCGAGATCGCGAGCGGCAGGCGTCACAATGGAACGCTCGCCTATCACGATCTTACGATTCTGTTTGAGGGCCTGGCGGACATCGTCTTCGCAGACGAAGGCCGCGGGCGACTCCGGGGGAGCGTCCTTCGCTGTCGGTGCTAAGGGTGCTAGAGGTGCAGAGGGTGCTACGGGTGCTGGTGCTAAGGGTGCTAGGGGTGCTGCGGGTGCTGCTCCGGAAGTGCCCGGTCTGTATCCACGCGATGTAAGAAATTCATCGATCCGCCGGGCTAGGACGTCGGCGGAAATGCCACCGGGCGCGGGGGGAGGCTGCGGTGCGCGGGGAAGGCCGGGTGCCGCAGGTCCGGCTACCGTCGCCGCCGTGGCCGATGGCACATATGGCCGCACGACGGCCGGTGTCACTTCGTAGGCGAGCCGCTTGATGTTCAGCAGGTGGCGCGGCGAGATGTTGTCGGACGTGATGTTGCCGCCCCAGCCGCCGCAGCCCAGCGTCATCGCGGGATCGAGCCCGGTCGTGAGGCCGACCGATCCATGCGTCGTCGGCGTGTTGACCACGATGCGTCCCGCGGGCTTCTTCAGGCCGAACTCGAGGATCACCTGCTCGTTGCGCGAGTGGATCGACATGGTGTGCCCCATGCCGCCGTAGCGCAGGATCTCCTTGCACCGCTCGCAGCCGTCCTTCCAGTCCGCAACCACATAGAAGGAGAGGACGGGCGCGAGCTTCTCGATCGAGAGCGGATAGTCGCGGCCGACGCCGTTCAGCTCCGCGAGCAGCACGCGCGTCTCGGGCGGGACCGAGATGCCGGCCGCCTTCGCGATCACCGTGGCCGGACGTCCGACCAGCGCCGGGTTCGGCAGGCGGTTCGGTCCGAGCAGGACCTTCGCGACGGCGTCCATTTCCGCCGCCGACATGAAGTAGCCGCCGTTCCTGACGAACTCGCGCTTGACCTCTTCGACGACCGGCGCGTCGACCACGACCGAGTTCTCCGACGAACACAGCACGCCGTTGTCGAACGTCTTGCCGGTGACGACGTCGCGCACCGCCTTGACGATGTCGGCGCTGCGTTCGATGAAGGCGGGCGCGTTGCCGGGCCCGACGCCGTAGGCCGGCTTGCCGGCGCTATAGGCCGCCCGCACCAGCCCCATGCCGCCGGTGGCGAGGATGACGGCGGTCTCGCGCGCCTTCATCAGCTCCTGCGTCCCTTCCAGCGTCACCGTCGTCATGCAGCTGATCGATCCTTCCGGAGCGCCGGCCCGGCCGGCGGCTTCTCCCATGATCTCCGCGACCCGCGCGATGCAGCGGACCGCGGAAGGATGCGGGCTGATGACGATGGGGCAGCGCGCCTTCAGCGCGATGAGGATCTTGTAGATCGCCGTGGACGTCGGGTTCGTCGTCGGGACGATGGCGCAGACGACGCCGAACGGCTCCGCGATCTCGACGACCTTGCGATCCTCGAGGCGGCCGACGACGCCGACCGTCTTCATCGGACGAATGAACTTGTAGACCTTCTCGGAGGCGAAGAGGTTCTTCTGGACCTTGTCGGCGACGACGCCGTAGCCGGTCTCCTCGTGCGCGAGCCGGGCCAGCGCTTCCGCGTGCGGCGTGACCGCGGCGGCCATGGCGTCGACGATGGCGTCGATTTGTTCCTGGGAGAACTCCGCGAGGATCGGCGCCGCGGCCTTTGCACGTCGCGCGAGCGATCGCGCCTCGGCGATGGAGGCGAGATCCCGGTCGGTCTGCGCCATTTACGAGCTCTTGCCGGTGTCCTTCGGTATTTTCGGAAGAATCTTCTCGACCTCGGCGTGCGGGCGCGGGATCACGTGCACGGAGATCAGCTCGCCGACGCGGCGCGCCGCGGCGGCCCCGGCATCGGTCGACGCCTTGACGGCGCCGACGTCGCCGCGCACCATCACGGTGACGTAGCCGGCGCCGATGTACTCCTTGCCGACGAGCACGACGTTCGCTGCCTTGACCATTGCGTCCGCGGCTTCGATCGAGCCGATCAGTCCGCGCGTTTCCACCATGCCGAGAGCATCCACGGGCAAACGCTAACATATTGCTGTACCTGCCACAACTGCAGTACGCTGCGGTTCTTTCCATGACCCGTCACACGTTTGCTCCGGTTATCTCCTGCGTGCTCCTCCCGCTGGCGCTCCTGGCGTGCAGCGGCAAGACCGACAACGAACCGGCCGTCGCCACGCCCTCGCTCTCGTTCAACAAGGATCGTGTGCCGATCGGCAGCGCCGTCACGCTGACCTACAAGTTCGCGGTCGCGCCGAACGCGACGATCGACAAGGACTACTGGGTGTTCGTCCACGTGCTGGATCCGGAAGGGGAGCAGATGTGGACCGACGATCACCAGCCGCCGGTGCCGACGACGAAATGGAAGGCGGGGGAGACGGTCGAGTACAAGCGCACGATCTTCGTCCCCAACTATCCGTACGTCGGGGAAGCGGTCGTCCGCCTGGGGCTGTACGACCCGCCGTCGGGGCATCGGCTCGTGCTGAACGCCCCCGAGGCGTCTCGGCGCGAATACGTCGTCACCAAGGTCCAGATCCTGGGGTCGGCCGAGAACATCTTCCTGATCCCGGACAGCGGCTGGCATCCGACCGAGTCGGATCCCAAGAACCCGCAGAACGAGTGGCAGTGGACGAAGAAGACGGCGACCTACCGGTTCAAGAACCCCAAGAAGGACTCGACGCTGTACCTGGAGTACGACGCGCGTCCCGACCTGTTCAACCCCCCGCAGCAGATCACGCTGAAGATCGGGGATCAGACGGTGGGAGACTTCGCCGGCGATGCGAAGGGACCGACGCTGAAGACGTTCCCGCTGACGGCGGCGCAGCTCGGATCGGCCGACATGGTCGACCTGGTCATCGACGTCAGCCAGACCTTCAAGCCAGGCGGGCCGGACCCGCGCGAACTCGGGATCCGGGTTTTTCACGCCTATATAGAGCCAAAGTAGCCGAGCCGATAGCTGGTCTGTAGGGTTTCTGGACAGTCGCCCAACCATTTGCTAGACTGGTTCGTCCCAATGAACGTGCTCAAAACTGCTCGGGTGGCGCTAGCCACGGGTGTCCTTGTGGCCGCGGGCTCGTCCATGGCCTCGGCGGAGATCGTCTATCTCACGTCGGGCCGGACGCTTTCGGTCAAGGCGCACGCGGAATCCGGGGAGTCGGTCGTCCTGACGCTGCGCGGCGGCGGCGATGTGACGCTCGACAAGACCCTGGTCGAAAAGATCGTCCCCGACGAGGTGCCGCACCCCGATCCGACGCCGGCCGTGGCGGTCAATGATCAGGCCCCGGCGCCGGCCGCGCTGGACCAGCCGGCCGCCCCGCAGCGCACGTCGCTGCTGCGCGACACGTCGTATGCGGACCTGATTACGGCGGCGGCCGAGGCCCATGGCGTCGATCCCCTGCTGGTCCAGGCGCTGATCCAGGTCGAGTCGAACTACCAGCCGCGCGCGCGCTCGCCCAAGGGGGCGATGGGCCTGATGCAGCTGATGCCGTCGGTGGCGCGCGAATACAAGGTGCGCAACGCCTACGACCCCAAGGCGAACATCGACGCGGGCGTCCGCAAGCTCAAGAGCCTGCTCGAAAAATACTCGGTTGACCTGGCGCTCGCCGCGTACAACGCGGGCGAGGGGGCGATCCAGCGCTTCGGCGGGGTTCCTCCCTATCGCGAGACCCAGAACTACGTCTCGCGGATCATGTCGATCGTCGGGCTCAAGTAAGCACCCGGCACCTTCTTCCGAGCGGCAGACGGCCCGCCCCCCAAGCCTAATCCACGACAACCCCGTCTAATCCAAGTAGTTGTCGTAAGATTAGGGGGAGGGCAACCCCTCAAATCCCATGGAATACAGGTGCAGGCTCGGAACGCCGGGCGGAGACATCATCGAAGGCGTGTACGTCGCCGACAGTGAAGCCCGGCTCCGGCGCGAATTCGAAGAGAAGGGTCTCTACGTTCTGGCGATGCAGGCGGCCGGCCGCCGCGCGCTCGGCGGGATCCGTCTCCCCGCGATGCCGCACCGGCACAAGGTGCCGGCTCGTGAGTTCCTGGTCTTCAACCAGGAGCTGGCAACGCTGCTCAAGGCTGGCATGCCGCTGGTCCAGTCGCTCGACATCCTTCGCGCGCGCATCACCAATCTCGTGTTCAAGCCGGTTCTCGACGACATCTACGAGCGCGTCCGCGCGGGCAGCGCGCTGTCGGAAGCGTTCGAGGCTCACGGCGCGCTGTTTCCCGGCGTCTACACGGCGTCGCTGCTGGCGGGGGAAAAGTCGGGCAACCTCGAGCAGGTGCTGCGGCGTTACGTGAGCTACGTGAAGATCGTGTCGGGGGTCAAGCGCAAGACGATCTCGGCGCTCGTGTATCCGGTGATCCTGGTCGTGCTCTCGATGATCGTCGTCACCGTGATCGTCGTGAAGGTCGTTCCCGAGTTCGGCAATTTCTACAACCAGTTCGGCAAGGAGCTGCCGCTCTCGACGCGCTTCATTGTCGCGCTCTCGGAGTTCGTCACCAGCTATTTCGTGCTGATCTTCGGCGCGATTGCGCTGGCGGCGTTTGCATTCTGGTCGTGGGTGCGGATGCCCGGGCAGCGCGCGCGCCTCGACCGCTTGATCCTCAAGCTGCCGATGCTCGGCCCGATCGCGCAGAAGTTCTCGACGTCGCAGGGGGCGCGGACGCTGGCGACGTTGCTCGGCGGCGGCATCCCGCTGGTGAACGCGCTCGACGTCACGTCGCGCTCGCTCTCGAACCAGTACATGGCGGCCGAGCTGACCTCGGCGGCGCAGCAGGTCCGGGAAGGGCGGTCGCTCGCGCTGGCGATGCAGGACAGCGGCGCGTTTCCCGACGTGGCGATCAAGATGGTCGAGGTCGGCGAGTCCACCGGCGCGCTGCAGGAAATGCTCAACAGCCTGGCCGACTTCTACGACGAGGAAATCGAGACCAACCTCGGGCGGTTCATCACGGTGATCGAGCCGCTGCTGCTGGTCGTCATGGGGATCGTGATCGCAGGGCTGCTGCTCTCGCTGTATCTCCCGCTCTTCAACCTGTCATCAGCGCTCAGTGGCTAATGGACGACAAGAACAGCGCCGCGCACGCAGAGCTCTACGCCGACCATAGCGTCGTCGCCGAACAGTCGGCCGCCGAACTGGCCGCCGAGATGGCGCAGGCGCGCCGCCTGGCGGAGCGCTACCGGCTGCCGTTCCTCGATCTCGCGCACTTCAACATCGATCACGACCTGTTCCGGACGATCCCGGCGGAGCTGATGCTGCGCTACGGGTTCGTGCCCTACCGCCGCGAAGGGAACGCGCTGGCGATCGTGGTCAGCGACCCGACCGATCTGCCGATGATCGACGAGCTGGGCATGCTGCTCGGGACGCCGATCAAGGTGATGGTGGCGCCGGCCTCGGCGATCCAGGCGATCCTCAAGAAGAGCGAGAGCTCGACCCGCGTCCTCGAGGACGCGACCGAGAGCTTCCAGCTGCAGATCCTGCGGGAGGACGAGCAGGGAGAGGATCAGCTCACGGTCGAGAAGCTGACGACCGACACCAGCCCGGTCATCCGCCTCGTCGACACCACGATCTACACGGCGATCCAGCGGCGCGCCAGCGACATCCACATCGAGACGGCCGACGACGCGGTCTACGTGAAGTACCGCATCGACGGCGTGCTGCAGTCGGCGATGCGGCCGATCGACAAGCGCTTCCACAGCACGATCATCTCGCGCATCAAGGTCATGGCGGAGCTCGACATCGCCGAGAAGCGCGTGCCGCAGGACGGCCGCTTCAAGCTGCGCCTGCCGGGCAAGACCATCGACTTCCGCGTCTCGGTCATGCCCAGCGCGCACGGCGAGGACGTGGTCATCCGTATTCTCGACAAGGAGTCGATCAGCGAGCAGTTCACCGAGCTGCGCCTCGACATCCTCGGCTTCCCCGACGACGAGCTGAGGCGCTTCCGCAAGTACATCCGCGAGCCCTACGGGATGGTGCTGGTCACCGGACCGACCGGCTCCGGCAAGACGACGACGCTCTACGCCGCGCTCTCGGAGATCAAGACGATCGAGGACAAGATCATCACGATCGAGGACCCGGTCGAATACCAGCTGCGCGGCATCACGCAGATCCCGATCAACGAGAAGAAGGGGCTGACCTTCGCGCGCGGGCTGCGCTCGATCCTGCGCCACGACCCCGACAAGATCATGGTCGGGGAAATCCGCGACAACGAGACCGCGCAGATCGCGATCAACTCGGCGCTGACCGGCCACCTGGTGTTCACCACCGTCCACGCCAACAACGTCGTCGACGTGCTGGGGCGCTTCCTGAACATGGGCGTCGAGGCCTACCAGTTCGTGTCGGCGCTGAACTGCGTGCTGGCGCAGCGCCTGGTCCGCAACATCTGCGTCCACTGCAAGCGGGCGGTGAAGATCTCGCGCGAGGCGCTGATCGAATCGGCCATGGACCCGGGGCTCGCCGACAGCCACGTCTTCTTCGAAGGGGCGGGCTGCATCGAGTGCGGCGGCACCGGGTTCAAGGGGCGCACCGCCATATGCGAGCTGCTCGATCTGACCGATAACATCCGCGAGATCATCCTGGCGCGGAAGCCGACCTCCGAGGTCAAGCGGGCGGCGCGCGAAGAGGGCATGCGGTCGCTGCGCGAGTCCGCGGTCGAGCAGGTGCTCGCCGGCAAGACGACGCTGCGCGAAGTCAACAAGGTGACCTTCGTCGAATGAGTCTTCCGAGCTTCCTGACCAGTCCGCCCCCGTCCATCGGTGTCGAGATCGCCCCGGATCGAGTGACCGCGGTGCAGCTCGTGCGCCAGGGCGCCGGCTGGATCGTCGGCGCGCACGGGTCGGAGCGGCTGCCCGCCGGGGCGGTCACGCCGGCGCTGAACGCCGCCAACCTGCACGACATGAGCGCCGTGACGGCGGCGCTGCGCTCGGCGTTCGACAAGCTGGGGACGCGGCCGCGCCGCGTCGCGCTGGTCATTCCCGACACCGCGGCCAAGGTCTCGCTGCTGCGCTTCGAGAAGGTGCCGGCGGCCTCGGATCTCGATCAGTTGATCCGCTGGCAGATGCGCAAGGCGGCGCCGTTCAAGCCGGAAGAGGCGCAGATCTCGTGGGTGCCGGCGGCGGCGATCGGCAGCGGCGGGCGCGAGTACCTGGTCACCCTGGCGCGCCGCGACGTCATCGAGAGCTACCAGAGGGCGTGCGCCGGCGCCGGGGCCGCCGCCGGCGTCGTCGATCTCGTGTCGCTGAACCTGATCAACGCCGCGCTGGCCTCGGGCGGCGCGGCCGTCAACGGCGACTGGCTGGTGGTGCACGTCGCCCCCGACTACGCCACGCTGACCATCGTCCGAAACAAGGACGTGATCTTCTTCCGCACGCGGCATCTCGAAGCGGAAGGGGACCTCGCGGACCTCGTCCACCAGACGGCGATGTATCACGAGGATCGTCTCGGCGGCGCGCACTTCGCGCGCGTGCTCCTGTCGGGCGCGTCGGCGCGCGGGCCGGAGCTCGGCGATCGGCTGCGCCGCGGTCTGGAAGAGCGCATGGGGGCGAAGGTCGAGCCGCTCGACTTCCGCGCCACCACGCCGCTGCGCGATCGCATTGCCGCGGGGCCGGACCTGCTCGACGCGCTGGCGCCGGCGCTCGGCGTCATCCTCAGAGAGCGGGTCGCGTAGTGCTGCGCACGAACCTCTCGACGCGTCCGTTTTACAACGAGCGCGCCGTCCACGTCGCTGCCGGTGTGGTCGCCGTCCTGGCGATCGCGGTCGCCGCGTGGCAGGTGGTGCGCATCGTCCGCTTCTCGCAGCACAAGACCGATCTCAACGCGGTGGTCACCAAGGATCGCGCCGAGGCGGAGAAGAACGAGCGCGAGGCCGCGCAGATCCTCGGCAAGCTCGATAAGAAGGAAGTGGCGCAGGTGACCGCGGCGGCCACCGAGGCCAACGACCTGATCAACCAGCGCACCTTCTCGTGGACGCAGCTGTTCAACGAACTGCAGGCGACGATGCCGGAAGACGTGATGCTGATGACGATCCGCCCCGAGTTCAAGGACGGCGTGACCACGCTCACCTTCGACCTGCAGGGGAAGACCGCCGAGGACATCTCGGACTTCTGGGAACACCTGGAGAAGATCGGCACGTTCCACGACGTCGTGTGGAGCACCGTGCAGGTCACCGAGCAGGGGTACCAGCGCATCCAGATGAAGGCGATCTACACGTCGCAGGCGCCGGCGCCGCAGAACGCGACGACGATACCCGCCCCGGTGCCCGCGCCCGAACCGGCCGCGGCGGAGAATCCAGCCGCGGCGCCGCCGGCGGCCGCCGCGTCGGCGCAACCGGGCCGCGGCCGCGGCCGAGGCGGGCGATGACCGAGTTCTCGCGCATCGCCACCGAGAAACGGCGCATCCTGCTGCCGGTGGTCGTGCTGGTGCTGGCCAACGTCCTGCTCTACTTCGTCGTGGTGTTTCCGCTGGCGCGCCAGGTCGCCAGCGCCGAGACGCAGGCGACCGCGGAGCAGCAGCACCTGCGGCGCTCGCGCAGCGACTTGAACAACGCCAAGGCGAGCGTGACCGGCAAGCAGCAGGCGCAAGCGGCGCTGCAGAAGTTCTACCAGGACGTCCTGCCGAAGGACGCCAGCGAGGCGCGCCGCATCACCTTCACCCGCCTGCAGCAGCTGGCGCAGCAGTCGAACGTGCGGCTGAGCAGCGGCACCAACGCGGTCAGCCACGAGAAGAACAGCGAGCTGTCGAAGCTCACCACCACGTACCTCTTGTCGGGCGACTATCGCGACGTCCGCCGCTTCATCTACGCGCTCGAGACGACGCCCGAGTTCATCGTCCTGGAGAACGTCAACCTGAACTCGTCCGGCGACACGCAGGATCGCGGCCTGGCGATGACGCTCGACATCGCGACCTATTTCCGCACGGGGTTCGTGGCCAGTGAGTGAAACCTCGCCGCCCTCACCGCCGGCTCCCGCGTCGAAGGGCTCGCGGCCGCGCCCGCTGTTCCTGGCGCTCGCGGTCGCCGCGCTCGCGCTGCTGGTGGTCTATGTGGTGTGGCCTGCGGCCAGCCCGCAGCCGGCATCGTCTAATCAGCCGAGAGAGCAACAGCGGCGGACGCCGCAGATCGGCCAGGGCGGGTCGGGCGCCGGCGAATTGAACGTGCACCTGGGCGAGCTGCAGCAGCCGCCGCCGACGCCGTCGGAAGCGGATCGCAATCCGTTCCGCTTCAAGCCGAAGCCACCGCCGCCACCGCCGCCGCAGCCGCGAATTCCGAAGCCGGGCGATTCGGATTACGTGCCGCCGCCGCCACCGCCGCGGATTCCGAGACCCGGCGATCCGGATTACGTGCCGCCGCCGCCGCCGCCGCCGCCGCCGATCACGCTGAAGTTCATCGGCACGATGGAGCAGGGGAACAGGAAGGTGGCGATTTTCTCCGATGGCAAGGGGCTTCCGCTCTACGCTGCGGAGGGGGGGATCGTCCTGGGGCAGTACCGGGTGGTCAAGATCGGCGTGGAGTCGGTCACCATGGAGTATCTGGATGGCCGCGGCCGGCAGCAGATTCCGATGCGCGGCGGCGGACAGTAGACATTTATGACACGTACACTCGCAGCTTTCGTCCTGCTCGCGTTCCTCGTCACGGGGTGCACCGCCTCGCGGGCGTTCCGCCACGGGCAGGACGCCGTGCATGCCGCCGACTGGGAATCGGCCGTCGCCTACTTCACCAAGGCGGTGCAGGAAAACCCCGACAGCCCCGAGTACAAGATCAACCTGCGCCGCGCGCAGGAGGAGCTGGCGCGGCAGCACGTCGAGAAGGCGCGCCAGCTCGAGGCGCAGGACCAGCTCGACTCGGCGCTGATGGAGTACCGCAAGTCGCTGGAGCTGATTGGCACCGACCGCCTGGCGGCGGCGAAGGTTGCGGAGCTGGAACGGACCATCCGCGAGCGCATCGAGGCGACGCGCGCCAAGCCGCGCATCGACGTGCTGCGCGACCAGGCCGCGCGAGGGACCAACGCGCCGCCGCTGCTGAATCCGGGATCGCGCGAGCCGATCCGCCTGAACTTCAACAACGCGGCGTTGAAGGACATCCTCAACTTCATCGCCACCAATTCCGGGATCAACATCACCTACGACCAGCAGTTCGTCGACAAGCCGTTCACCATCAATCTCGACAGCGTCACCGTCGAGGAAGCGCTGAACCAGGTGCTGTCGGCCAACGGCTACTACTACAAGGTCACCAGCCAGAAGACGATCATCGTCATCCCCGATCAGCCGGCGAAGCACCAGCAGTACGACGAGCTGGTGATGAAGACCTTCTTCATCTCGCACGCCGACGCCACCGAGCTGGCGCAGATCGTCAACAGCGTGATGCGCATCCCGCAGATGGCGGTGCAGCCGATGGTGATGCCGTTCAAGACGTCGAACACCATCATCGTCCGCGGCACCGCGCCGGTCGTCGAGATCATGGAGCGGCTGATCAAGGCCAACGACAAGCCGCGCGCCGAAGTGCTGCTCGACGTCGAGATCCTGGAAGTGGACCGGGCGCGGACCAAGCGTTACGGCATCAACCTCAGTTCCTACCAGCTGAACCTGCTGTTCTCGCCGGAGCTGGCGCCGCCGAACACGAGCGGGATCAGCGCGCCGCCGCCGTTCAACCTCAACACCATCTCGCAGGGGATCAACACCGCCGACTTCTATCTCGGCGTGCCGACCGCGGTCGTCAACTTCCTCGAGTCGGACAACAAGACGAAGATCCTGGCCAAGCCGCAGCTGCGCGGGCAGGAAGGGCAGAAGCTCACGCTGAACCTCGGCGCCGACATCCCGGTGGTGCAGACCGTCTTCGGCGCGCCGGCGGCCGGCGGCTTCGCGACCATTCCCCAGTCGTCGTTCAACTACCGCCCGACCGGCGTCAACCTCGACATCACGCCGCGCGTGACCTACGAAGGGGAGATCGTCCTCGACATCTCGGTCGAGAACAGCGCCGTCGGCCAGAGCGTGGACGTCGGCGGCCAGCAGGCGCCCTCGTTCACCTCGCGCAAGGTGCACACGTTCCTGCGGCTGCGCGAGGGGGAATCCAACCTGCTCGCCGGGCTGGTCAGGAACGACGACACCAACAACCGGCAGGGACCGATCGGCCTGATGCGGCTGCCGGTGTTCAAGCAGATCTTCTCGGGGAACGACGTCCAGAACACCGACACCGACATCGTGATGCTGATCACGCCGCACATCATCCGCGATCACGATCTGTCGAAGGAGGACGTCGGCTCGATCTACATCGGGACGCAGGCCAACGTCGGCCTCACCGGTCCGCCGCCGCTCATCGCGCCGCAGCCGGAGGCGGCGCCCGCGCCGACCGCGACAGTTCCGCCGGCGACCGGCATCAACCCCGTCCCGCCGGGCGGCGTGCCCGGTCCGCCGACCGCATCGCCGGGTGGCGTGCCGGTCCTGAATCCGCCGGCGCCGCCGGGGACGCAACCCGCGCCCGGCGTCACGCCGACGACGCAGCCGACGCAGCCCGCGCCCGGTGTGCCGGTCGCGCCCGTCGGCGGCACGCCGCCGCCGGCGACGACCCCGCCGGCCGGTACCGTGCCTCCAGGTGCGGCGCCGCCGACGACACCGCCGGCGCGTGACGTGCCGACGACGCCGCCCGGCGCCACGCCACCAGCAACGGCGCCGTCCGCCACGGCAGCGCAGATCATCGTCACCGCGCCGCCGGAGCTGCGGGTCGCCTCCGGGCCGTACACGATTCCGGTGTCGATCAACAACGCCTCGCGGCTGTCGGTGCTGACGCTGACGATCACCTACAACCCGGCGGTGCTGCGCGTCCGCACCGTCCAGGACGGCCTGTTCATGCGGCAGGGCGGCGTGACCGCCTCGTTCACGCCCCGCATCGACGCCGCCGCGGGCCGCGTGGACATCGCGCTCTCGCGGACCGGCGACCAGACCGGCGCTTCGGGTGCGGGGCTGCTCGCAGCCCTCCTGATCGACGCCATCGCCCCCGGCTCGACCGCGATCTCGGTCACCGGAGTGGGCGCCGACCCAACGCAGGCCCCCGTCGTCTTAACCTTTGCACCGGTGACGGTGACGGTGAGGTAAGAACACAATGTCGGGGTTCATGACACGGCGTCAGTTCAGCCAGGGCGGCTTCACGTTCGTCGAGCTGCTCGTCGTGTGCACGATCCTCCTGATCCTGTCGGCGGCGGTCATGCCGCTGGCCAAGGTCAGCATCCAGCGGCAACGCGAGGCCGAGCTGCGGCGCTCGCTGCGCGAGATGCGGATGGCGATCGACAAGTTCAAGGACGCGGCCGACGCGGGCATCATCTCGTCGTTCGATCTGCCGGCCGGCGGCGAGAATTATCCCGCCAGCCTCGAGATCCTGGTCAACGGCGTCACCAAGAACAACGACGCCACCGGCGTGAAGCTGAAGTTCCTGCGGCGGATCCCGATGGATCCGATGACGCATTCCAACGAGTGGGGCATGCGCGCCTACGGCGACAAGCCCGACTCGACGTCCTGGTCGGGCGGCAACGTCTTCGACGTCTACACGAAGTCGGACGGCAAGGCGCTCGACGGGACGAAGTACAAAGACTGGTAGGTTGGCGATGGCCCGGATCACTCGTCGCGACGGCTTTACTCTC
>Ga0207662_10001037_pt1 | contig 13011 bp, 12 predicted proteins | sample KBSS33LmetaG_FD_184338 | JGI IMG/M metagenome (GOLD analysis project Ga0207662, IMG submission 184338) | Switchgrass rhizosphere microbial communities from Kellogg Biological Station, Michigan, USA - KBS S3-3L metaG (SPAdes) (version 2) | ecosystem: Host-associated > Plants > Roots >... | reverse complement strand
AGCAGCGCCCATTTCACGTTCGGCAAGGTCACCTTGAAGAAGGTGCGCAGGCCCGAGGCGCCGAGCGAGAGCGCGGCCTCCTCCTCCAGCGTGCCTTGCTCGCGCATGAGCGGGATCAGCTCGCGGGCAACGAACGGAAAGGTGACAAAGACGGTCGCCAGCACGATGCCGGGAAGCGCGAATATGACGGTGATGTCGTGCGCCTGCAGCCAGGGCCCGAGATAGCCTTGGGCCCCGAACAAGAGAACGAACACCAATCCGGCGATCACCGGAGAGACGGAGAACGGGAGGTCCATCACCGTGATCAGCAGACTCTTGCCGGCAAACTCGTATTTGGTGATGGCCCAGGCGGCGACGATGCCGAACACGAGATTGAGCCCGACCGAGATGGCGGCCACGATCAACGTCAGCTTGATGGCGGCAAGCGCATCGGCGTTACCGATGGCGGCGACATAGGCCTCGAGCCCTTTCGAGAACGCCTGCGCGAAGACGTTGATGAGCGGGATGACCACGAATAGCGTCAAAAATGCAATCGTGATGCCGATGATGGCCCAACGCATGGGCGTTGGATCGGCGCGCGCATCGGAGGCCGGCTTGACCTGTCGCAAGACCATCGAGGGTGTTCTAAACGCTCTCATCCCCGGCGGATAGCCGGTCCGCGACGGATATCCGGGAAGCGTAAGCGGCTGGTCGCTCATCAATAGCCCCTGGTGCGCCGTTCGGACCAGCGCTGCAGCAGGTTGATCGCGAGCAGAATGAGAAACGATGCAACGAGCATCACCGCGGCAATGGCGGTGGCGTCGGCGTAACGGAATTCCTCCAGGCGGATGACGATGAGGAGCGGCGCGATCTCCGATACGTTCGGCAGGTTACCCGCGATGAAGATGACCGATCCGTACTCGCCTACCGCGCGGGCGAAGGCGAGCGCGAATCCCGTGAGTAGCGCCGGCAGGATGGCGGGGAAAATGACGCGCCGAATCGTGGTCAGGCGCGAAGCGCCCAACGTCGCGGCCGCCTCCTCCAGCTCGGCCTCCAGGTCTTCCAGTACCGGTTGCACGGTTCGCACCACGAATGGAAGGCCGACGAAGACCAGGGCGACGAAGATGCCGAGCGGCGTGAAGGCGACCTGGATGCCGAGCGGAGCGAGCAGCCGGCCGAGCCAGCCGTTGTCCGCATAGAGGTTGGTCAGCGCGATCCCGGCAACGGCGGTCGGCAGCGCGAATGGGATGTCGACGATGGCATCGAACACTCTCCGGCCCGGAAACTCGTAGCGCACCAACGCCCAGACCACGGCCGATCCGAACAGGAGGTTGACCGCGGCCGCCGCCAGGGACAACCCGAACGACAGTTGCAACGCATGCGCGACCCGCGGGCCGGTCACGATACGCAGGAACTGATCGAGCGACAATTCGGTGGTCTTGAGAAACAGCGCCGCGAGCGGGATCAGAACGATCAGCGAGAGCCACAGCAAGGTCATTCCAAGAGTGATCCCGAATCCCGGAATCACCCGCCGATACCGAGCGATCGTAGCCCCGCTCACCGCTTTCCCCTCATGTCCGTGCGCAGTCGCTCGAGCCGTATCCTACACGCCGCGCGTCACTGCGCGTAGATGGAGTCAAATATACCGCCATCCTTGAAGTGCGTGGTCTGCGCTTTCCGCCAGCCACCAAACACGTCGTCGATGGTGAAAAGGTCGACCTTCGGGAAGCTGCGTTCATATTTCGTCGCAACGACCTCATCGCGCGGGCGATAGAAGTGCTTGGCAGCGATCTCCTGTCCTTCCGGCGTGTAGAGGAACTTGAGATAGGCTTCCGCCGGTGCGCGGGTCCCCTTCTTGTCCACTACCTTGTCGACCATCGCGACCGGCGGCTCTGCCAGGATGGACAACGAGGGGATCACGACCTCGAACTTGTCCTTGCCGAACTCGTTGATCGAAAGAAACGCCTCGTTCTCCCAGGCGATCAGGACATCCCCGACATTGCGCTCGACGAAGGTCACGGTCGACCCGCGCGCGCCGGTATCCAGCACCGGCACGTTCTTGAAGAGGCTTTGAACGAAATTGCGCGCCTTGTCTTCGCCGCCGTATTTCTTGAGCGCATAGCCCCAGGCAGCGAGATAATTCCAGCGCGCACCACCTGACGTCTTGGGGTTGGGCGTAATCACCTTCACATTGGGCTTGGCCAGATCATCCCAATCCTTGATGCCCTTCGGGTTGCCCTTGCGGACCAGAAAAACGATGGTCGAGGTATAGGGGGACGCGTTCTGCGGCAGCTTCTTCTGCCAATCCGCCGCGATGAGCCCGCGGTCGGCGATCTCGTCGATATCGTAGGCGAGCGCAAGCGTGACCACATCAGCCTGAAGCCCGTCGATCACGGAGCGCGCCTGCCGGCCCGAACCGCCATGCGACTGCTTGAGGTCGATGGTCTTGCCGGTCTCGGCCTTGTATCTCGGAGCGAACGCCTTGTTGATGTCGGCGTAAAGCTCCCGCGTCGGATCATAGGAGACATTGAGGAGCGTGATGTCGGCGGCATGTGCGGCTCCCGTCAACACAGCCGTGAGCACGAAACTTGCAACGAAGCGTGTCATGAATGACCCCGGGCGGCCGGCATCCCCCGGCCAAAGCGTGTTGCTGTCTGGCATTCCGATCGTGGTGCCGGCTTTGCCGTTCCACCTCGCCTGCCGCGTTTCCTCGGAGACGGTCCGCGCCTGCGCGCGCCCGCAATCTGCCCGCGTCGAAGCCGCAACGTTCCCGTTCATGGATGTACTCAAATTCCGAATGACGGCGGCAAAGCCAGTTCCAGGGGCACGTCCTTCCTCAACCCCGATCGCTCCGTTCCGGACGTGCCATGAGTTAACGCGCAAACGCGGCCATCGGGTCGATGGATTCTTTGCCGCACGCGCGGATGGACTTTTGCGAGCAGGCGGCGCAGGAGACGTAAAAATTGCTGCAAAATTCATTGGAGGAACTTTCGGGTTGACGAGAATTATTTGCCATATACAAAGGCGAACGCGCCGGCAAATAGAAAAATATTCTACCAATTGTGAGTGTAAGCGTGGAAGAAAAATGAGGGTCGATATCAAAAAAGAGACCGCTATTGCCTCCGGCCAGCGGTCGGCGGCCGGTCCGGTCGAAGCGACGCAGTCGGACCGCCTGGACGAGTTGGAATCGCAGAGCATCTTCATCCTTCGCGAAGCGTTTGCGCGCCTCAAGCGCATCGCCATCCTGTGGTCGCTCGGAAAGGACTCGAACGTCATGATCTGGCTCGCGCGCAAGGCCTTTTTCGGCCGCGTGCCCTGCCCCGCCATGCACGTCGACACCGGCAAGAAATTTCCTGAGATGTACGCGTTTCGCGACCGTTATGCCAAGGAGTGGCAACTCGATCTCCTGGTCGAGCCGTGTCCTCCGATCGACGCCATCGATCCGACCCTGCCGCCCGCCGCGCGCTCGGCCGCCCGCAAGACCGAAGGTCTCAAGCTCGCGCTCGCCAAGCACGGCTTCGACGGATTGGTCGCCGGCATCAGGCGCGATGAGGAAGCCACCCGCGCCAAGGAGCGCGTGTTCTCTCCGCGCGGCGCCGAAGGCCTGTGGGATGTGCACGACCAGCCGCCCGAGTTCTGGAACCACTTCAACGCTTCGCCGCCGCCGGGCGCGCATCTGCGTGTGCATCCGATCCTGCATTGGACCGAAAGCGACATCTGGGCCTATACCAAGCGCGAAGGCATCCCCATCATCCCCCTTTACCTGGCGCGCGACGGCAAGCGCTACCGCTCGCTCGGTGATGCCGACATCACCTTTCCGGTCGAATCGAACGCCGGCACCATCGATGAGATCATCGCCGAGCTGGCGGCAACCAGGATTCCCGAACGTGCCGGCCGCGCCATGGATCACGAATCCGAGGATGCGTTCGAACGCCTGCGCAAGGCCGGCTACCTGTGAGCGTGGTGCGCTCTGAGTCCTCCCAAGGCCAAGAAGAAGTTGCCATGAACGTCCAGATATCCCGTCAGCTCCACCCGGTCTCGCCCGCTGGCGCGCGCGCCCTGGTGCGCATCGTCATCGTCGGCCATGTCGATCACGGCAAATCGACCCTGATCGGCCGCCTGCTGCACGAAGTGGAAGGCCTTCCGGACGGCAAGCTCGACGCGCTCAAGGCCGTGAGCGCGCGCCGCGGCATGCCGTTCGAGTGGTCGTTCCTGCTCGACGCCCTGCAGACCGAGCGCGATCAGGGCATCACCATCGACACCAGTCAGATCCGGCTGCGCACCCCGGCGCGCGATATCGTCCTGATCGACGCGCCCGGACATGCCGAGTTCCTCCGCAACATGATCACGGGAGCGGCGCAAGCCGATGCCGCCGTGCTGCTCGTCGACGCGACCGAGGGCGTGCGCGACCAGACCCGTCGCCACGGCTATCTCCTGCACCTCCTCGGCGTGCGCCAGGTGATGGTCGTCATCAACAAGATGGATCGCGTGGCGTTCGATGCCGGCAAGTTCAGGGAGATCGAAACTGAAATCGCCGCTCAACTGGCGGGACTGGGCCTGACGCCGAGCGCCATTATCCCGATTTCCGCCCGCAACGGCGATGGCGTGGCGCGGCACACGTCCTCGACCGCGTGGTATCGAGGGCCGACGGTTTTGGCCGCGCTCGATGCGTTCGTGCCGGCACGCCCGCCACACGACCTGGCGACGCGCCTGCCGGTGCAAGCCGTCTACAAGTTCGACGATCGCCGCATCATTGCCGGTCGGGTGGCGAGTGGCCGCATTCGGGTGGGTGACGATGTCCTCATCATGCCGGCCGGCAAGCCGGCATGCATCAAGTCGATCGAGGCATGGCCGGAGCGTGAGACCTCGCAGACGCCGCGCGTGGCGATCGCCGGGCAATCCGTCGGCATCACGCTCGATCGCGACATCTTCGTCGAGCGCGGCGACGTCGTCTGCGCGTCGACGAGCCCGGCCGCGTCCGCCCGGCGGCTGCGCGCGCGGGTGTTCTGGTTACACCAGCGTCCGCTCGCCGTCGGCGGCCATATCACCGTGCGCATCGGGACCGCCGAATCGACCGCCGTGGTCGCCGCCATCGAGGATGCCGTGGATCCCGGGCTGCTGGCTTCGGATGGCGCCGAAGTCATCGCCCAGAACCACGTCGGGGAAATCGAGCTCGCGCTGTCGCGGCCGATCGCGATCGACCCCTACACCGCCGATCCCAATACCGGGCGCATCGTGCTGGAGTTCGAAGGACGCATCGCGGGCGGTGGCCTCGTTCTCACGGCGCAGGCCGCCGTGCTGGACACGACGTCAGGCCCCCGCCCGGGCAAGGTCGCGTCCACAGCGCGCGCCTCGCGTACGGGCGTCAACTCCGACGAACTGCGAGCGAAAGCCTCCGCGCTGGCGCAGGTGTTCGCTTCGCTGTCCCCGGCCGAGCGGATTGCCCACCTGCGCCGGGAGGTTGCCGGCAAGATCGTCTTCACCACCAGCTTCGGCCTGGAAGACCAGGTGATCCTGCACCTGCTGTCGGAGCGGACCGACGACATCGCGGTGGTGACGCTCGACACCGGCCGGCTGTTCCCCGAGACCTACGCGCTGTGGGCGCAGACGGAACGCCGCTATGGCGTGCGCATTCGTGCCCTCCATCCGCGCCATGGCGACCTCGAGACGCTGGTCGAGCGCGACGGGATCAATGGCTTCTACGACTCACGCGCGGCCCGTCTCGCCTGTTGCACCGTGCGCAAGGTCGAACCGCTCGAGCGTGCGCTTGCCGGCGCGCGCGGCTGGATCGCGGGGCTGCGCGCCGAGCAGTCGGCGCACCGTCAGGACATGGCACTGGTCACCGCCGAAGCCGAGCGCGGTTTGATCAAGCTCAACCCGCTGTTCGACTGGACGCGCGAGGAGCTGCTGGCCTTCGTGTCCAGCAACGATCTCCCGGTCAACTCGCTTCACGCACAGGGCTTCGCGTCCATCGGTTGCGCACCCTGCACGCGGGCGATCGCCCCCGACGAACCGGAGCGCGCCGGACGCTGGTGGTGGGAAGAGGAAAGCAAGAAAGAGTGTGGGCTTCATTCGCATCGCCCGTAGGCGGCACGGCCTTGCAACAGGGCGTCCGGGAGAGCGCGAACCTGTTATCCAGACTGCAGTGCGAGATTCGTACTCGTTGTACGTGCAACGGGCGCGGAAGTGTTGCCGCATGAGAGGTCGGGAGATACGATCCTCGCGGCATCATTCGTTGCGGAGGTCTTCCATGAGCCCGCGGAGCGCGATCGTCGTCATCGACCTGCTCAAAGGTTTCTTCAAGAGCAACCCGACCTTGCCGGATCCGCTCGACGCCAAGCGCTTGTTCGCCACCGTGCGGCGCGTGATCGACGCCGGCCGCGAACGCGGCGTCACCATCGTCTTCATCAAGGACAACTTTCTGCCGGAGGAAGTGCCGATCGACAAGCACTTCAAGATCTTCGGCCCGCACTGCATCATCGGCACCCCCGACGCCGAGATCGTCGACGAGCTCGATCCCAAGCCGGGCGACTTTCAAATCCAGAAAAAGCACTACAGCGCGTTCAATTCGACGCGGCTCGACGCCGTACTGCGCGAACTCGACGTCAAGCGGCTTTTCTTCACGGGCGCCTGGACCGAAGCCTGCGTCCAGCACACCGTGATCGACGCATTCTACTTGAACTACGATATCTCGGTGATCTCCGATGCGGTCTCCTCACCGCACCGGGACGCCCATGACTATGCGTTGAACTACATGCGGCAGTATCACCGTGCCAAGATCATCACCAGCGATCAGGCGCTCGCGCAGTTTCGCACCGACGCAGCCGCGCCCGGCGGCGATGATCGCCCTGCCCCGGTGGCGGCTGCGCGCCCCTCCTATGCGGAGTGGGGCCGCGCGTCGCGCGCCGGCTGAAACCAGCCGGCGCGAACGAAGAACAGGGATCGGCGCCAACACGACCGGCCCGGCACCACGCCCGGCGCGATCACCGTCCCGCAGTGCTGGCGGCGTCAACGCCCTTGTCCGAGCCTTCGCCGGTTTTCGAGTGAGCCCAGTAATCGGCGGCCGATTTGGTCTGCTTGAGCTTTTGGGAATCCTCGTATCCGGGCGCCATCGACGCTGACGTTCCCGCCATGACCTCGTGATGCTCGATATTGAGGAGCCGCAGCCAGCTCTGCTGCCCGAGCGTGAGGCCGATCATGCAGCCGAGCTCGACCAGCTCCGGCTCGCTGAACTGCTTGTGCATGCGGTCCCAGAACGCATCGTCGGTGGTGAGATGCCAGGTGATCGCCTCGGCATACGCAAGCGCCGCCTTCTGCCGCTCGTTGTACGTCGTGGACTTCTCGAAGTTCAGCAGATCCATGACGTGGTCCTCGATCAGCGCACCGCTCGTCGTGGCCTTCACCGAACGCTGATTGCCGCAATACTCGCATTGCACCGAGCGCGACACGTAGAGCCGGCACAACTCCTTGATGGCATGATCGAGTACGCCGTTGCGGAAGAGATTGTGCCAGGAATTGGCGAAGAACCAGAATGCGGCCGGCACGTGGGCACGCACGGCGGAGCTTTCCGGCCGGGGCGTGCCCTCACGCTGGCATCGTTCCATCTCCTTGCGCATCTCCGCATCCATCTTTTCGAGCGGGACGTAGCTGATCCGCTGTTTGGCCATGGTGTCCTCCTTTTCGTTGTGAACCTTCAATGTGACCGCGCCTTCGGATGTCGAAAGCGCCTATGGCCCGGGCCGCACGCCGGGTGCCTGTTCCGCCAGCGAGCGGAGCAATGCGAATGCCTCCTGCGAGAGGTTGCGCGTCAACTCCGACGCGCTGGTCGGGCGTCCCAGGGACGCGGCCTGTCCCGCCCATAACGGGGTGAAGTCCGGCAAGCCGCGGCGAGACCCTTCATTGCTCAGCGCCTGCACCGCTCCCGCGGCCGCCGGGAATTGGGGCGCCACGTCGCTGATCGGGCCGACCTCCCGCACCAGACGATTGACCAGGCTGCGTGCGGCCCGGCCGGTAAACACGTTCGTGAGCGCGGTGCCGTCGTCGCGCGCCGCCTTCAGCGCTTCGCGATGGACAGGATTGACCTTCGCTTCCGGGCAAAACAGATAAGCGGTTCCAACCTGCACGGCATCGGCGCCGAGCGCGAACGCTGCCGCTGCTCCACGGGCGTCGGTGATGGCACCCGCCGCGATCACCGGCACGTCGACTGCATCGACGATTTGCGGCACGAGCGCGAACGTTCCAACCTGCGTGTTGAGATCCATGTCGAGGAACATTCCGCGATGCCCGCCGGCTTCGAGGCCCTGGGCGACGATGGCGTCGCAGCCGAGATCAATCAGCCGCCGCGCTTCCGCTACGGTGGTCGCGGAGCTGATGACGACGCACCCCGCCTTCTTCAATCGTTCCACCAGCCGGGGCTCCGGCAGACCAAAATGGAAACTCGCCACCTTTGGCCCGGCGGCGACGACGGCATCACATATCTCTTCATCGAAAGGGGCGCGGTTCGGCGCCGACGCGCTCGCGGGATCAACGCCAAGCTCGCTGTAGTACGGTGCAAGCCGCGATCGCCAGGCCCGCTCCTGCTCCGGCGTGACCTCGGGCGCGTCGTGGCAGAAAAATCCGAGATTGAAGCTGCGATTGGTCAGCGCACGGATTCGCTCCGCCTCTTCGATGACCTGCGCAGGCGACAGGCGCGAGCAGCCATACGACCCGAGTCCGCCTGCATTCGCGACCGCCGCCACGAGCTCGGCCGACGAGGCACCGGCCATCGGCGCCTGGATGACCGGAACATCGATGCCGAGCAGATCGAGCAGCTTTCGCATGGACTGCATGCAATCCTCCACATCGTGGGCCGTTGGCAGATCGCGACGACGATACCGATCGCGTGCAGGTGCCTGAACCCCGGCGTCTCACGTTGCATTGCGCGGTTGAATTCTTTTCTTGGTCTGGTCGCGCGCCGGTTCCGTTGTGATCGCGGTCTCCAGAAATCCGAGCTGGCGCGAGAGATTGCGCGCCGCCTGATCCAGCGCCTGCACGACGGGTTCGCCCCAGTCGCTCGGCATTCCGCTCGCCCGGCCCACGACGCACATCACCGCCATCAGCTTGCCGCGCACGTCGAACACCGGTGCTGCGACTGCATCGACGCCGGGGATGAGCACGCCGCGCGCCCGCGAAAGACGCCGTTCGCGAATATGGGCAAGCTGCAGAGCGAGATCGTCACCGGCCCGCGGCGACGTCGACGCCGACGCCTGCTCGGCGGCAACGAGATGCCGCGTCAGCGAATCCGGCAGGTAGGCCAGGAAGACCTGGCCGATGGCGGTCGTCGTGAGCGGCAGGACGGAGCCGATGCGCACGTTAATGGTCACGACGTGACCACTTTCCTCGATCGCGATGATGGTCGGGCCGGTGTCTCCCCAGATTGCCGCCGTCACCGTCTCGTTCACGCGGTCCCGCAGGCGCGGTAGCGCGTCGTTGAGCTGGCGAATAGGGCTCAGGCGGCCGAGCCCGACAAGGCCGATCGTCACGGCCGCGGACCCGATCGCGTAGTGGCCGGTTTCCGGATCCTGGGTGATCAGCCCTGCATTACGCAGGCTGGACAGGTAGCGGTGAACTTTGGCGCGCGGCATTCCGGTCGCCGCCGCCAGGTGTTTCAGCGCGAGCACGCCACCAGCCGCCGCCAGCGCCTTCAGAATTGTCGCAGCAATTCCAACGGACTGAACGCCGCTGCGCTCGGCGGCCTCTTCCGGCGCGGCCTCCGCGCCTTCGATTCCTGATTTCGAGCCGCGCATGGTTGACGCTTTCCTGTATCGGAATATGATACATGTTTCTTATTGCGGAACAAGGTCCGCACCAATGACCCCGCATGCCCAACGGCACGGGCGAAAGCTGAACCGCCGGGAGGTTCGCCATGACGACTGCAAGGAACGTGAAGATTGCCCCCAAAGGCATGGGGCTCAACGACTTCGTTGCAATGAAGGAAGGCTATTTCGCCGCCGAGGGACTCGACGTCGAATTCGATTGGAAAACGTTCCGGGGAACGCAATCCAGTTGGAAGGAGTTCGACTATTTCCAACGCCCGCAGGACAAGCCCTACACGGAGTCGAAGGACGACGTCATTCAGGGCGCCTGCGTGTGGGGCACGATCTGCAATGCCAGCGCCGGGATGGGCAAGGTCGTCGCGGACGCCTACGGCGATTCACCCTGGGCGATCTTCGTGCGGCCCGACTCGAAGATTCGAAAGCCGGAAGACCTCAAGGATGTTCCGGTATCGGTAGGCTTGCGCGCCGGCAGCCACTTCAACGTTCCTTACCGGCTCGAACGCTATCTGCCGCTGGAGAATATCAAGACGGTCAATACCGGGGGCTTCGGAGCACGCCTCAAAGCGCTGCTCGACGGCGAGGTCGAGGCCGCGAGCCTGTTGCCGCCGCAGATCGCGATGGCGGAACAACTCGGGCTGCGCAAGATCATCGAGGACAGGTTTCATACGCTCTGGTGGGTCCCGGATCGCACCGCGCCCGAAACGCTCCGTGCCTATCTCAATGCACTCGATCGCGCCGAAAAAGCGATGGATGCCGACATCGAGAAATATCTGCCGCTTTGGAAAATGGCGGTGCCGGCGGAATTCGAGAACCACCCCTGGGATTTCAGCAAATTCGGGCGCGGCGAGCGTTTCGTCTACAAGCCGATCCCGGAACAGGAATTCCACGAAACGATGGATCAGGTGAAGCGCTGGGGTCTCGATCAATATCTCAAGGAACACAAATTTGAGAATCTGGTCGCCCAAGCGGGGTGACCCGAGACCGGGCCATGGCCGAAAGGCCGCGCACTTACCGCTGACGTCACCGCGCCGCGACAATCACTCGCCGTCGGTTGTCGCGACGCTCGTCCACCCCCTGATACGGTGTGCACCACGTTGCGTTCGCTCAGCCTGATGGCGCTCGCTGTTGGCCTCGCATGCAGCGCGGTGAGCGCGCTCGCGCAGCAATATCCGACGCGGCCGATCCGCTTCGTGCAGGGATTTGCCGCCGGCGGCAACGCCGACGTGATCACGCGGGTGCTCGGCGCCGAGATGTCGAAGTCTCTCGGTCAGCCGGTCATTTTCGACGCTCGCGTCGGCGCCGGCGGCAATATCGCCGCGGAGCAGGTCGCCCGCGCCGAACCCGACGGCTACACCCTCCTGCTGGTGACGACTGCACATCTCGTTTCGCCCGCGCTCTACAACTCGCTCGGCTATGACTCGATCAACGACTTCGCATTCATCTCGTCCGTGACCAACGTTCCGTTCTTCATCGTCACCCATGCGGAATCGCCCTACAAAACCATCAAGGATTTCGTCGACGCGGCGAAGGCAAAGCCCGGCACGTTGACCATCGGCACCGCGGGCGTGGGGACCGGACAGCACATGGGGATGGAGCTGTTCGCGGCCGCGACCGGGATCAAGGTCTTGCACGTGCCGTTTCGCGGCGATTCAGCCGCGGTAACGGGACTGCTCGGCAAAACCGTGGATGCCATCGTAACGCCGGGCACTGTCGTGTTCGGCAATATCCAGGCAATTTCCGCGCGCTCGCGATTACCTCGTCCGAGCGCTGGCCCGCCCTGAAGGATGTCCCGACGGTCGCGGAGACAGTTTCACCGGGCTTCGAAATGATCGCGTGGATCGGCGTCGGCACCACGCACGGCGTACCGAAACCCATCATTGAGCGGCTGAACCAGGACATCCGCGCAGCCATCGCTTTGCCGAGCGTCCAGGAGCAATTGCGCAATCTCGGCGGCTTTCCGAAGAGCAGCACACCCGAAGGGGCCACCGAGCGCGTGAAAAAGGAGATTCCGCTGTGGAAGGACCTGGCGGAGAAGGCCGGAATTCCCAAACGATAGAGCCGGCAATCCGGGTCCGATTGTTTCGCGCGCAACGACGATATAACCACACACCCAGGGACGAACGAGGAAACCACAATGGCCGATGTTCCCAGCAACGTCGATCCCGCAACCAAGAGCTTTCTCGGCAAGGAAATGTACCTGGTCGTCACGCGGCCGGTGCGGTCGCCGGAAATCGCCAAACGGCTCGGTGACCATCTGGCGCACCAGATCGAGCTGGAGAAGCGCGGCATCATGTTCGCCGCCGGGCCGCTCTATCCCCGCGGCTCCGAAACCCCCGAAGCCGGCATGTTCGTGCTGCGCGCAAGCTCGTTCGAGGAAGCGGAGGCGATCGCCAAGGAAGACCCGCTGCACAAGGCCGGGCTGCGGACCTTCACGCTGCAGAAATGGCGGGTCAACGAGGGCCGTATCACCGTCACCGTTGATTTCTCCGATCAGACCATGAAGATCGAATGAGCAATCAGCACGGCGCTCGGTGACGTCCGACGGCTCGCCGCTCTCGATCGAATTCACGATTACGCCGATCCACTCGGAGCAAGGCGAGATCATCGGACTGGTCACCGTCATGCGGGTCGTGACCGCCCGGTTTGAGGAAACCAAGGGCCTTAGACAGCAGCTGCGCGCCCTGACGGCTCGCGGCGACGACGGATAGGCTTGGTGTAGCGCCGCGCCGAGACTAGGATCGAGCTCTTAAGGCATTTGAGTCGATCATTTGAGGGAGACCGCCCATGTCCATGTCACTCGAAGCCGCCGCCCAGGTGATGCGCGAGGCGATGCGCGAAACGGTCAAGCGGCATTCGCTCTGGTATCTCATCCAGAGTGGCCTGATGATTCTGGCCGGGATTCTGGCGCTGGTCTTTCCCGCGATTTCGTCCGTCGCCGTGGTCTTTTTTCTCGGATGGGTCCTGATCGTCAGCGGCATATTGCAGGCGATCAGTCTGATCGGCGCGCGCCACGTGCCGCATTTCTGGCTTCAGCTCGTTTCGGTGGTCCTGTTCATTCTCGTCGGATCACTTTTCCTGCGCAATCCCGGCGAAGGCCTGCTCACGCTGACGCTTCTGCTGATCGTGTTCTTCATGGTCGAGGGCATTTCGAAGGTGATTTTTGCACTGACGATACGGCCGTTTCCGAACTGGGGCTGGGTCCTGGCCAGCGGCATCG
>Ga0207662_10001032_pt1 | contig 13044 bp, 10 predicted proteins | sample KBSS33LmetaG_FD_184338 | JGI IMG/M metagenome (GOLD analysis project Ga0207662, IMG submission 184338) | Switchgrass rhizosphere microbial communities from Kellogg Biological Station, Michigan, USA - KBS S3-3L metaG (SPAdes) (version 2) | ecosystem: Host-associated > Plants > Roots >... | reverse complement strand
GATCGCCACGAACGGCTTCTGCGCGCGCGCACTGTGACGGTGCAGCGCGCGTGCCACAAGCTCCTTTCCGGTTCCCGATTCGCCCGTGATGAGCACCGTGGCGCTCGACTGCGAGAGCCGTCCGATCGCACGGAACACTTCCTGCATCGCGGGCGCCTGGCCGAGGATCTCCTTCGGCTCGAGCACCGTCTCCGCGGCCTGCGTTTCGCGCCTGCTTTCGTCCAGCGCGCGCCGAATCAGCTCGACTGCCTGGTCGACATCGAACGGCTTGGGCAGGTATTCGTATGCACCGCCTTGGAACGCGGCCACGGCCGAATCGAGGTCCGAATACGCCGTCATCACGATGACCGGCACCGCGGGATGCCGCTGTTTCACCGCGTTCAAAAGCTCGAGGCCCGATCGCCCGGGCATGCGGATATCGGACACCAGCACCTCGGGCGAATCGCCCGAGAGCGCGTCGAGCGCGTCCTGCGCGGAAGAAAATGAGTTGTAGGCGATGCCTTCGCGGCTGAGCGCCTTTTCGATCACCCAGCGGATCGACCGATCGTCGTCCACGATCCAGACCGGTTTCATGTGAGCGGCAGTAGGATCCTGAATATTGTGCGGCCGGGACGGGACTCGAACTCGATGACGCCCTGGTGATACTGGACGAACGTCTGCGCGAGCGAGAGTCCCAAGCCGGTGCCGCCTTCCCTGCCCGAAACGAGCGGATTGAAGATCCTGTCCTGGATCTCTTCCGGGACGCCCGGGCCGTCGTCGATCACTTGCAATTCTAATGCCAGCCTGTGGCGGTGCCGGAGGATGGTGGTCTGCCTGATTGCTCTCGTTCTGAAGAGAATGGAGCTAGAACCCACCTGGGCGGCGTTGCGCGCGATGTTGAGAACGGCCTGGATGAGCTGCTCGCGATCGCCCACGAGATCCGGCAGGCTGGGATCGTAGTCGCGCTCGATCACCACGCCGAATTCCGCCTTCACCAGGCTGCGCACGCGTTCCAGGACCTCGTGCACGCCGAGCGGCTCGATGCGCGGCGCGCGGTGCGGAGTCAGCATGCGGTCCATCAGCGTCTGCAGCCGGTCGGCTTCCTTGATGATGACCTGCGTGTACTCGCGCAACTCCGGCCGTTCCAGCTCGCGCTCGAGGAGCTGCGCCGAGCCGCGCAGGCCGCCGAGCGGATTCTTGATCTCGTGCGCGAGATTGCGGATCAGCTCGCGGTTCGCCTGCTCGCCGGCCACGATGCGCTCCTCGCGCGCGAGCCGCAGCTGCTGCTCGATCGGGCGCAGCTCCGCGAGCAGCGCCAGCCCCGAGCCATCGATTCGCGTGACGACGCACGAGAGCGGCAGCGGCTCGCGACCCGGACGCGAGTAGGTCACGTTCTGCGCAGCGTAATCCCAATGGGTTGCCCTCGCCTCCCGGAGCGACGCAAGGAGCGCTTCCCTTTCCAGAAACAGCGCGAGGAACGGCTGCCCGAGCAGGCTCTTCGCGCCGGTGGCGAGAAGGCTCTCGGCCGCCGGGTTGGCATAGCGCACGACGAAGCGCTCGTCGAGCGCGACCACCGCGGTGGCGAGGAGCTCGAGCCCTGAGAACGAAACCACGCTAGCGGTACTGGTTCGCCAGCTCGCGCTTGAGCGCTTCTACGTTCTTCTCGTGGGTGTCGACGCGATCCTTGAAGGGCTGCAGGCGTTCGAGCACTCTCGCGTAGTTGCGCTCGTCGCCCGTGCGTACGGATTCCTGCTCGGCGAGGGCCTCCTTCGCCTTCGCGAGGTTCGCCTCCTCGTTGGCAAGCTCCTGCTCGAGGATTTCGCGCTGCTTGCCCTTGGCGTTTGCACGATCGGCCGCCGACTCTTTCGGGAAGCCGTTCTGCCGTGTCTGCTTGGGCGGCGGCGGCGCCACGTTGATCTGCGTCGTGACGAGCTGGCACTTGCGCCCCGCGGTCTCGCGCGCGTCGTTGGTGTAGCTCGCCCGTCCGGAGGCGTCGACGCACTTGTAGATCTCGCTGCGCTGCTGTGCCGCGGCCGGCGCCGAGACGGCGACGAACATGCCGAAAATCAATAACCTAAGCCCCATGGAGGCGCAATATACCGAAAAAGAAGGGGCGGGCACATGCCCGCCCCTCTTCAACGTCCGAAGCGCAAAACGGCTTACGAGGCGTAGTACATATCGAACTCGACCGGATGGGTCGTCATGCGGAAGCGCGTGAGCTCCTCGTTCTTGAGCGCGATGTAGGACTCGAGGAAATCCTCGGAGAACACGCCGCCGCGCGTGAGGAACGCGTGGTCGTCCTGGAGGTGATTGAGCGCCTCCTCGAGCGACGCGCACACGTGCGGCACCTTCGCGGCCTCTTCCGGCGGCAGGTGGTACATGTCCTTGTCGATCGGATCGCCCGGGTGGATCTTGTTCTGCACGCCGTCGAGGCCCGCGAGCAGCATCGCCGCGAACGCGAGGTAGGCGTTGGTCGTCGGGTCGGGGAAGCGCACTTCCACGCGCCGGCCGTTCGGGCTCGAGACGTACGGAATGCGGCACGCCGCCGAGCGGTTGCGCGCCGAGTAGGCGAGGTTGATCGGCGCCTCGAAGCCCGGGACCAGCCGCTTGTACGAGTTGGTGCCGGGGTTGGTGATCGCGTTGAGCGCCTTGGCGTGCTTGATGATGCCGCCGATGTAGTGCAGCGCGAAGTCCGAAAGGCCGGCGTAGCCGTTGCCGGCGAAGAGGTTCTTGCCGCCCTTCCACACCGACTGGTGGCAGTGCATGCCGGAGCCGTTGTCGCCGACGACCGGCTTGGGCATGAAGGTCGCGGTCTTGCCGTACGAATGCGCGACGTTCCAGACGGTGTACTTGAGGATCTGCATCCAGTCCGCGCGCTGCACGAGCGGCGCGAAGCGCGTGCCGATCTCGTTCTGCCCCGCGGCCGCGACCTCGTGGTGATGCACTTCGACCTCGACGCCCTGCTGCTCGAGGGCAAGACACATTGCGTTGCGGATGTCGAGCTGCGTGTCGGTCGGCGGAACCGGGAAGTAGCCGCCCTTCACCGGCGCGCGGTGGCCCATGTTGCCCGACTCGTAGTCGATGCCGCTCGACCACGGGGCTTCCTCGGACTTGATCTTCACGGAGCAGCCCGACATGTCGATGTTCCAGGTGACGCCGTCGAAGATGAAGAACTCGGGCTCGGGTCCGAAGTACGCCACGTCGCCCATGCCGCTCGACTTGAGATAGGCCTCGGCGCGCTTGGCGATCGAGCGCGGGCAGCGGTCGTAGGGCTTTCCGTCCATCGGCTCGTAGACGTCGCAGCTGATGTTGAGCACCGGCTCATCGGTGAACGGGTCCATGCGCGCGCTGACCGGGTCGGGCATCAGCAGCATGTCGGAGGCCTGGATGCCTTTCCAGCCGGCGATGGAGGAGCCGTCGAAGGCGTGGCCGAGCTCGAACTTCTCCTTGTTGAAGTACTTCACGGGCACGCTGACGTGCTGCTCCTTGCCGCGCGTGTCCGTGAAGCGGAAATCGACGAACTTCACCTCCTTGTCCTTGACGAGCTTCAATACGTCATCGGCGGTCATCGCCATCTGCGGGTCTCCTGAGCGTGGTGGTTTGGTGTAGGTGGATCGGCGACATCAGCATGTTCCGTGCCAAAAAGTCGCCTTGAGATGTCTTGGAAAATGAGGGGAAGTGACGGGGACCGGGGAATTCTACCCAAGGCCAATGCACCGGATAAGGGCAATCGGGCTGCCGCCGCACAACCGGGGTGCGCGGGCTGCACCCCTATAATGCTTCCCGGCAGGGGGCCGAGGTGGAGCCGGCGCCCGTCGAGTTGCGGCCTGGCCTCGGCCGGCGGCAGCGCAAGGCCCGCGGCTCCAGGCGCAGGCGTGGCCTGCCCTGGATTCAACCCCCTTAAGAGGAGAAAGCATGAATCGCAGGAAGTTTCTGAGCCGCGGCGCGGCAGCCGCCGCCGGCGGCGGCCTCGCGGTATCGCAGGCCATCGCACAGACCCCGTCGTTGCCCAGCATCCGCTGGCGTTGCGCATCGAGCTTTCCGAAGAGCCTCGACACCATCTACGGCGGCGCCGAAGTCGTCGCCAAGCGCGTCGAGGCCATCACCGGCGGCAAGTTCCAGATCCGCGTCTTCGCCGCAGGGGAGATCGTGCCCGCGTTCGGCGTGGTCGACGCCATCCAGCAGGGCACGATCGAGTGCGCGCACACGGCGAGCTACTACTTCGTCGGCAAGAACAAGGCGTTCGCCTTCGACACGACCCTTCCGTTCGGCCTGAACCAGCGCGAGCAGAACGCCTGGCTCTACTACGGCGGCGGCCAGGACCTGGTGCGCGCGTTCTTCAAGGACTTCGGATTCATCTCATTCCCCGCCGGCAACACCGGCGCCCAGATGGGCGGCTGGTGGCGCAAGGAAGTGCGCACGGTGGCCGACCTGAAGGGCGTGAAGATGCGCATCGCCGGCCTGGGCGGCGAGGTGATGGCGCGCCTCGGCGCGGTGCCGCAGCAGATCGCCGGCGGCGACATCTACCCGGCGCTCGAGCGGGGTGCCATCGATTCCGCGGAATGGGTCGGGCCCTACGACGACGAGAAGCTCGGCTTCTTCAAAGTCGCCCCGCACTACTACTTCCCCGGCTGGTGGGAGTCGAACTCGATGTACTCGTTCTACGTCGGCCTGAAGGAATGGGAGAAGCTGCCCAAGGAATACCAGGCGACGCTCGAGGCGGCGTGCTACGAAGCCAACGTCGACATGATGGCGAAGTACGACGCGAAGAACGTCCCGGCGCTGGAGCGGCTGGTCAAGAGCGGCGTCAAGCTGCACCAGTTCTCGACCGACATCCTCAAGGCGGCCCAGCAGGCGGCCTACGAGCTCTACGAGGACGAGGCCGGCAAGAACGCCGCGTGGAGGAAGATGTACGAGCCGTGGAAGAAATTCCGCAGCGACCAGTTCCTGTGGCACCGGGTACAGGAGTTCGCTTACGAGAGCTTCGTGTACAACAACCCTCTCGGCAAGGGCGGCAAGAAGTAGCCGCGCCAGTTCAGAAAGCAAAAGCCCCGCCTCGGCGGGGCTTTTTCTTTGCGGCGCTGGCCTTGTCGTTTCGAGCGCTACTTGCCTTCCCGGAGCGCCTTCTCGATTTCGGAGGCCGTGTCGTCGGACTTCGGCCCCTCTTGGACCGGCGCCTGCCCGCTCTCGGCGCCGCCCGAACCCGGCAGGTCGAGCTGGCGCCGCAACTCCTCCTCACCGGTCCCCTTGACCTGCACCGCCTCGGTGACGTTGCCGGTCACCAGGTTCGGGAAGGCGATGATGGTGGCGACCATCAGGACCTGGATCACGACGAACGGAATCGCGCCCCAGTAGATGTCGGAGGTCTTGACGCTCTTCGGCGCGACGCTCCTCAGGTAGAACAGCGCGAAGCCGAAAGGCGGATGCAGGAAGGAGGTCTGCATGTTCACGCCGAGCAGCACGCCGAACCAGATGAGGTCGATGCCGAGCTTCTGCGCCACCGGCGTGAGCAGCGGCACCATGATGAACGCGATCTCGAAGTAGTCGAGGAAGAACGCGAGCAGGAAGATCATCACGTTCACCACGATCAGGAAGCCGAGCGCGCCGCCCGGCACGTGCAGCAGCAGCCGCTCGACCCACAGATCGCCGTCCACGCCGCGGAAGACGAGGCTGAACACGGTCGAGCCGACCAGGATGAACATGACGAAGCTCGTCATGGTCGCGGTCGACTCGACCGCCTCGCGCAAGAGCTTCCAGGAGAGCTTGCGCTTGATGAGCGCGAGAACGAGCGCGCCGGTGGCGCCCATGCCGCCGCCTTCGGTGGGCGTCGCGACGCCCAGGAAGATCGTGCCCAGCACGAGGAAGATGAGCACGAGCGGCGGGATCATCGAGGTGACCACGCGCAGCAGCAGCTTGCGGCCGTGCAGGGTGCGCATCTCGGGCGGGCAGCCGGGCGCCGCCGCCGGCTTCACCATCGAGACGATGAACACCCACACCGCGTAGGCCGCCGCGAGTCCGAGGCCGGGAAACAGCGCCCCCTCGTACATGTCGCCGACCGAGACGCCCATCTGGTCGGCGAGCACGATCAGCACCAGGCTCGGCGGGATGATCTGCGCGAGCGTTCCCGAGGCGGCGATCACGCCGGTCGAGAGGCGGTTGGAATACCCGTAGCGCATCATCACCGGCAGGGAGATGAGGCCCATGGCGAGGACCGAGGCCGCCACCACGCCGGTCGTCGCAGCGAGAAGCGCGCCGACGAACACCACCGCGTAGGCGATGCCACCGCGGATCGAGCCGAACAGCTGACCGATCGTGTCCAGCAGGTCCTCGGCCATGCCGCTTCTCTCGAGGATCAGCCCCATGAGCGTGAAGAACGGGATCGCGAGCAGCGTCGAGTTGCCCATGATGCCGAGCACGCGCTCTGGAAGCGCCTGCAGCAGCGCCGGCTGCAGCATGCCGAGCTCGATGCCGATATAGCCGAAGGCGAGGCCGGTAAAGGCGAGCGAGAACGCCACCGGGTAGCCGATCAGCAGGAACACCACCAGCCCGCCGAACATGACCGGCGCCATGTATTGCGCGAGCATCAGGAAGCGTGCCCCCTCTTCTCGAACTCCGAGCCCGGCACCATGCCCTTGAGGAAGCTGACGCGCTTGATGATCTCGGAGACGCCCTGCAGGGCGAGAAGCCAGAACGCGGCGGGAATGAGCAGGCGCACCGGCCAGCGGATCAGGCCGCCCGGATCCGAGGAGTACTCCTGGATGGCGTAGGAATTGACGAGCGAAGGCCAGCTGTACCAGGCGATGATGACCGTGGCGGGAAGCAGCATGAAGATCCCGCCGAGGATGTGGATCCACGCCTGCACGCGAGGCGAGAGCTTGCCCGCGAGCACGTCGATGTTCACGTGCTCGTGGCGCTTCAGGGTATAGCCGGCGACCAGCAGGAACACCGCCGAGTTCAGGTACCACTGGATCTCGAGCCACGCGTTCGAGCCGATATTGAGCGCGTAGCGCGCCGTGGCCGCGGCGGCGCAGATCACGACCGCGGCGAGCCCGAGCCACGAGACCCAGCGGCCGATGAATTCGTTCAGGCGATCGATCGTCCTCGCCAGGCGAAGCAGGGTATCCACCGGAGCGTGTTCTCCTTTCGGGCGATTCTAACCGCGCGCACCGCGCCTATAATTTGGTTCGATGGACGAGCTCAAGAAAACGGCAGCCGAACGCGGCGTTAAGCTTGGCTTAAGTTATGCCGGCGCGCTGCTGCCGGCCGAAGCGCACTCCCTCATGCAGCGCGGCGCCAAGCTCGTCGACGTGCGCACGAAACCCGAGCTGCTCTACGTCGGCAAGATTCCGGGCGCCATCGCCGTCGAATGGCAAACCTATCCCGGGAGCCGTCCCAACCCCGAGTTCCTCGGCGAGTTGGCGGCCACCGTGCGCAAGGACGAGCCGGTGATGTTCATCTGCCGCTCGGGCGCGCGCTCCCACGGCGCGGCCGAGGCAGCCGCGCGAGCGGGCTGGCGCGAGGCCTACAACGTGCTCGAAGGCTTCGAGGGCGACAAGGACGCCGAGCAGCACCGCAACAGCGTCGGCGGCTGGCGCAAGGCCGGCCTGCCCTGGACCCAAAGCTGACCCTGGCGTCAGTCCTTCCAGTCGACCCAGCCGAGATAGGCGGTAACGAGCACGACTAGCCCGAACGCGATGCGATACCAGGCGAACGGCTTGAAGTCGTGCGTGGCGACGTAGCGGATCAGCCAGCGGATCACGACGAACGCGCAGACGAAGGAGACCGCCATGCCGACGCCGAAGATCGGCGCGTCGGCTGCGGAGAGGAGGCTCCGGTGCTTCCACAGGTCATAGAGCCCGGCAGCGATCAGCGTGGGGACGGCGAGGAAGAACGAGAACTCGGTTGCCGCCTTGCGGGACAGGCCGAAGAGCATGCCGCCGATGATCGTCGCCCCCGAGCGCGAGGTGCCGGGAATCAGCGCGAAGCATTGTGCGATCCCGACCTTCAGCGCATCGAGCCACGTCATCGCAGCGGCGGTCTCCACCCGAACATTTTCATTTTTTCTTGATTCGACCAGCAGGATGACGATGCCGCCGACGATGAAGGCGAGCGCCACCGGCACGGCGTGAAAGAGGTACGACTTGATGTACTTCGAGAAAGCCAGTCCCAGCACCGCCGCGGGGAAGAACGCCACGATCAGATTGCGGTAGAGGTGCAGGTCGATCTTGAAGAACCGCGCGCGGTACTCCCACACCACGGCAAGCATGGCGCCAGTCTGGATGACGATATTGAAGACGTTCCAGCGCTCGTCGTTCGCCCCGAGCAGGTCGCCGGCGAGGATGAGGTGCCCGGTCGAGGAGATCGGCAGGAACTCGGTAAGGCCCTCGACGATGCCCAGGACGAATGCGTCAATGAGGTTGGACAAGAAACTCCCTGATGGCCTGCCCGAATGCAGGCACGTCGTCGGTGCTATTGTGCCCCGCGCCCGCGAGCTCGACCCACCGCTTCGGTCCCTTCCACGCTTCGAAAAGCCGCTTCGAGTGGACTACCGGGATGACCTGGTCGTGCTCGGCGACGAGGCAGAGGAGCGGCGCGGTGATGGAAGGCGCGCGAGCGAGCGAGTCGAAGGGATGCTTCAGCATCCAGCTCACCGGCAGGTAGGGGTAGTGATGGCTCGCAACGTTGGTCATGCTGTCGTAAGGCGTGGCCAGGATGACGCCTTCGACCGCGCGCGCCGCCGCGAGCTGGACGGCGACGCCGCTGCCGAGGCTGCGGCCGAAGAGGACTACCTGCGGCGCCTCCAGCTTCTGCTTTGCGTAGTCGAACCACTCGATCGCGTCGGAGCTCAGCGCGGCCTCCGACGGAGAGCCCGCACTGAAGCCGTAGCCGCGATAGTCGACCAGCAGCCAGCCGGCGCCCGGCGCTTGCTGCGCCACGCGCCTCAGCATCCAGGAGACGTCCTCCCCGTTGCCGCCAAAGTAGACGACCAGCGGCGATCCCTTGAGATGCCACGCATGCAGGCGCGTCCCATCGCGAGCCTGGATGAAGACGCTCGCCGCGCCGGGAAAGGATTGCTCGATCTGCGCGCGGGCGTTCTCCGGCACGGATTGCGGGTGGAAGAGCAGGCGATCCTGCCCGACATACATGGCGACGGGAACCGCGAGCACCAGGGCGACGACGGCGACGACCCATTCCATTGCCATTCCGCGGATCAGGAGGCGACGCGCCCCGTGGCGTGGTCGACCACTTCCAGGATCCGCGCGCGCGAGTCGGCCTTGGAGAGCCAGTCGGCGATGCCGTGACGCTGCGGCTCGACGACCCCGGCCTCGTCGCTCGTCAGTCCCGCGAGCATGATCACGCGCGTCTCCCGCAGCCGCGGGCGCAGCTCTTCCAGGAGCGCCAGGGTGTCCACCCCCTCGAGGCGGCGCGCGAGCAGCCAGGCGCCGTAGCTCCAGCGCTCGAGGAGCTCGCCGACGGCGCCGGCATCGGGCGCCGGGTCGACGCGGTAGCCCGCCCGCTCCAGAACCATCGTCAGGTACTCGGCGGTGACGCTGTCGGGCTCGGTGAGGAGCACGCGCACGGCGCTGTCGGCCTCGCCTTCCGCCGAACTCAGCACCGGCAGCTCGAAGAAAAACGTGGTGCCGCCGCCGGGCCGGTCCTCGAAGCCGATGCGGCCCTGCATCAGCTCGATCAGCCGCTTGCTGATGGCGAGGCCGAGGCCGGTGCCGCCCTTGATGCGCGAATCGGCCGAGTCGGCCTGGGCGAAGCGGCCGAAGATCTTCGAGCGGAACGCCTCCGGGATGCCCGGACCGCGGTCGCTCACCTCGACGCGCACCGTATCGCCGGGCCTGGACACGCTCACGTCGACCGCGCTGTTGGGCGGCGAGAACTTGGCGGCGTTCGAGAGCAGGTTGGTCATCACCTGCATCAGGCGCTTGCGGTCGGCGCGCACGATGACGCCCGGCACCGCGCCGTGCAGCGCGAGATTGGCGCGGAAGCGGTCGGCGTAGCCCTGGTTCAGGCGCACCGACTCGTTCAGGAGCGAATCGATCGGCATGGGCTCGGGCATCAGGGTGAGCCGCCCCGACTCGATCTTCTCGATGTCGAGCACCTCGTTGATGAGATCGAGCAGGCGCTGGCCGTTCCTTTCGGCGACCTCGACCAGCTCGCCCTGGTCCCTGTCCATGTCGCCCAGCGCCCCGCTGCGCAGGAGCTGCAGCGAGCCGAGGATCGAGGTGAGCGGCGTGCGCAGCTCGTGGGAGAGCGTCGAGGTGAACTCGCTGCGCATGCGCTCCGCCGCGCGCGCCTGCGTGATGTCGCGCCCCTGCAGCACGATCGAGTTGACGCGGCCCTCCTCGTCCGACAGCGGGGTCAGGGTCCACTCGCAGGCGAGCTCGAGGCCGTCGCGGCGCAGGCACTGCTCGGCGATCAGCGTGACGGGCTTGCCTGCGGCGACGAACCCGGGCCACCAGGTCTGCGCGCGGACGCGCTCCTCGGGTCCGAGCACCATCGCGATCCAGCTCCGGCCCACCAGCTCGGGCGCGGCGTAGCCGAAGAGGTTCTCGGCCGCGGGATTCATGTCGAGGATCGTGGCGCCCGGGTCGAGCTCGAACACCGAGATCGGGGCGCGCTCGGAAAAGAGCCGGAGCTTGCGCCCCGCGGCCTGCACCTCGCGGTGCGCGTCGAGCAGGCTGTCGAGCTGCTCGGCGAGCTGCGCCTGGATTTCGGCATTGTCGGCCGACAGGCGCTGGTAGGCGGTGCGCAGGCCGTAAGCCGCCAGGAAGGCGCGACCGAGCTCGTAGGCCGTGATCACGTTCGCCACGTAGAGCAGCGGCACCGCCGCCCCGAGCAGGCGCAGGAACTCGGTGCCGTGCGAGAACAGCACCACGTTGAATGGCAGCATCACCGCGCCGGCGTAGATGGCGTAAACCCACCACAGGGTCGAGAAAATCGGCAGCGCGCCCGCGGTGACCAGCGCGACGATGAACGACAGGAACACCTGGTGGTCGACGCTGCCCGGAAAGAACACCGCGGCGCCGTAGCCCCAGCCCGCGCCGAGCGCGGCCGCGCCGATCGCGAGGCGCCGCGCCCAGGTGGCAGCCTGCTCGGCGCCATCGTGGGCACGGCGATAAGCCCAGGCGAGCCCGACCACGAACATGGCGAGCACGACCATCAGGGCCTGCCAGGACATCACGACCTCGGGGGCCTCGGAACGCCAGAGAAAGGCGCTGAGGATCACGCTGACCGCAAGGGTGCCGCCGGCCGCGGGGACAAGGCGGCGATAGGCGAAGTCGCAGCGCTCGCGCAGAAGCTGCAGCGAGGCTCCCTCGCCCGGCCGGTCCGAAACGTCCATGGGGTCGCCCCCTCTTCTTCTAGGCCTTGTTGTAGAGCTCTGCGCCCTTCTTCACGAACTCGACTGCCTTCTCCTTCATGCCGCGCTCGACGTAGTCGCGCACATCCTGCGTGATCTTCATCGAGCAGAAGTGCGGCCCGCACATGGAGCAGAAGTGCGCCACCTTGGCACCCTCCTGCGGCAGGGTCTCGTCGTGGAACTCGCGCGCGGTATCCGGATCGAGGCCGAGGTTGAACTGGTCGGCCCAGCGGAACTCGAAGCGCGCCTTGGAGAGCGCGTTGTCGCGCTGCTGGGCGCCGGGATGGCCCTTCGCGAGGTCGGCGGCGTGCGCCGCGATCTTGTAGGCGATGATGCCGTCCTTCACGTCCTTCTTGTTCGGCAGGCCGAGGTGCTCCTTGGGCGTCACGTAGCACAGCATCGCGGTGCCGTACCAGCCTATCATCGCCGCGCCGATCGCGCTCGTGATGTGGTCGTAGCCGGGCGCGATGTCGGTGGTGAGCGGCCCGAGCGTGTAGAAGGGGGCTTCGTCGCAGTGCTTGAGCTGCAGCTCCATGTTCTCCTTGATGAGCTGCATCGGCACGTGGCCCGGGCCCTCGATCATGACCTGGCAGTCCTGCGCCCACGCCACCTTGGTCAATTCTCCCAACGTGCGCAGCTCGGCGAGCTGCGCTTCGTCGTTCGCGTCGTAGATCGAGCCGGGGCGCAGGCCGTCGCCGAGCGAAAACGACACGTCGTACGCGGCCATGATTTCGCAGATGTCCGCGAAATGCGTGTAGAGAAAGCTTTCCGCGTGGTGCGCGAGGCACCACTTGGCCATGATCGAGCCGCCGCGCGAGACGATCCCGGTCATGCGGCCGGCGGTGAGCGGGATGAACGCCAGCCGCACGCCGGCGTGGATGGTGAAGTAGTCGACGCCCTGCTCGGCCTGCTCGATCAGCGTGTCGCGGAAGATTTCCCAGGTCAGCTCCTCGGCCTTGCCGTTCACCTTTTCCAGCGCCTGATAGATCGGCACCGTACCGATCGGCACCGGGCTGTTGCGCACGATCCATTCGCGCGTCTCGTGGATGTGCTTGCCGGTGGAAAGATCCATCACCGTGTCGGCGCCCCAGCGGATCGCCCAGGTCATCTTGTCGACCTCCTCGCCGATCGACGAGCTGACCGCGGAGTTGCCGATGTTGCAGTTGATCTTCACCAGGAAGTTGCGGCCGATGATCATCGGCTCCGACTCCGGGTGGTTGACGTTGGCCGGGATGATGGCGCGGCCGCGCGCCACTTCGTCGCGCACGAATTCGGGCGTGATGACCTTCTGCAGATGCGCGCCGAAGGATTGCCCGGGATGCTGGCGTTCCAGACCTGCAATTATTTTTTGATTTTCGCGGGTGGCGATGAACTCCATTTCCGGCGTGACGATGCCCTTGCGGGCGTAGTGCATCTGCGTCACCCGCCGGCCGGGCGCGGCGCGGCGCGGCTTCCGGTGAAGGTCGAAGCGCAGCTCGGCGAGCCTGGGGTCCGCCAGCCTGCGCCTGCCGTACTCGGAAGTGGGGCCCTCGAGCACGTCGGTGTCGTCGCGGCGCTCGATCCAGGGCTCGCGCAGCGCGGGCAGCCCCGCGCGGATGTCGATCCTCGCCGCCGGGTCGGTGTAGGGCCCGGAGGTGTCGTAAACCGGGATCGGCGGATTGTCTGCGCTCTGGGCGATCTCGCGCATCGGCACG
>Ga0207662_10001031_pt1 | contig 13046 bp, 11 predicted proteins | sample KBSS33LmetaG_FD_184338 | JGI IMG/M metagenome (GOLD analysis project Ga0207662, IMG submission 184338) | Switchgrass rhizosphere microbial communities from Kellogg Biological Station, Michigan, USA - KBS S3-3L metaG (SPAdes) (version 2) | ecosystem: Host-associated > Plants > Roots >... | reverse complement strand
GTGCAGGGCGTCGTGGAAAAGCGCAACACCATGCCAATTTTGTCGAACATTTTGATCGAGGCAAAACAGGAAGGCGCGGAAATCGTGGCCACCGACCTCGAGATCGGCATGCGCGGGCTCTACAAGGCGACGGTCCACAAGGCCGGCGGCATCACGGTGTCGGCGAGAAAGTTGTACGAGATCATCAAAGAGTTGCCGAGCGGCGACATCGACCTGGTCTCGAGCGAGAACAACTGGACGACCATTCAGGCCGGCAAAAGCCAGTTCAAGGTCGTCGGACTCCCCAGCGGCGATTATCCGGCCCTGCCCGCCATTGAGCGCGAAGGCTTGACGCCGCTTGCAGGGGCTGGCCTCCTGGAACTGATTCGCAAAACGCTCTTTGCCGCGGGAGACAATGACGCCCGATATATCTTGAACGGTCTGCTCGTCACGCTCATCTCCAATGAAAAGAAGACGACCCTTAGACTGGTGGGGACCGACGGGCATCGCTTGGCGGTGGCGGAGCAGGACCTCGGAAAGGCCGGGGCAAAAGGCGCGCCCCAGGAAATCAAAGCCATCATTCCCAAGAAAGCCGCGCACGAGATGCGTCGCCTCTTGGAAGAGGGAGGCGATGGCGAGCCGCTCATTGGGTTCACGAAAAACCTCATGATCTTTCGCAAAAGTGGCCTACTCCTGACGTCCCGCTTGATGGAAGGGAACTACCCGAACTACCAACAGGTCATTCCGAAGGAGAGCGGTAAGAAGATCGTCGTACAGCGCACCGAACTCCAAAGTGCGTTGAGGAGGGTCTCAGTGCTGTCGAAAGACAAGGCTAATGCGGTGAAGCTCTCGTGTGCGCCCGGGCGGCTCACGCTGTTTTCGAGCAATCCGGACTATGGTGAAGCCACCGAGGAGATGGCTGCGCAATATGAAGGGGAAGCGTTGAACACCGGCTTTAACGCGCGGTACCTGCTCGATGTGTTCGACGTCATGGACGGAGAAAAAATCTCGTTGCAGATGGAGAGCGCGCTCAGCCCGTGCCTGATCCAAGAGGCGGAAACCCCCGGCTTCAAATGTGTTGTGATGCCCATCAAAATCTGAGAGGGATATTGAATTACGCTGCTGATGCACGCCTCGCCCTTCCCTTGCTGCGGACAACCTTCGTGAACATCCCGGTACAGTTGATGAGCGTTTGGGATGTAGGAGTCTGAATGGCCACGGACGAGACCACCAAGCCGAAATCCGACAGCTACAGTGCAGACCAAATCAAGGTGCTGGAAGGGCTCGATGCGGTGCGGAAGCGGCCAGCGATGTACATCGGCAGCACCGGCGTCGACGGCCTGCACCATCTGGTCTATGAGGTCGTCGACAACAGCGTCGACGAGCACATGGCGGGCTTTGGTGAGACGATTGAAGTCACCATCCACATCGACGGCAGTGTGACGGTCGTCGATAACGGGCGCGGGATTCCAACTGGAATGCACCCGACTCAAAAGAAGTCGGCTGCCGAAGTGGCGCTCACCGTGCTGCACGCCGGGGGAAAGTTCGAGCAGGGCGCCTATACCGTCTCGGGCGGTCTGCACGGGGTCGGCATTTCCGTGGTGAATGCGCTCTCCGAGTGGCTGGAGCTCGAAATCTGGCAGGACGGTCAAGTGTTCGAGCAACGGTATGAGCGCGGCAAACCCGGCGCCCCGCTCAAGGACACCGGCATTACCAAGCGTCGAGGCACGAAAGTTCGGTTCAAGGCCGACAGTCAAGTTTTCGAGACCCTTGAGTTCAGTTTCGATGTGTTGGCCCAGCGTTTGCGCGAGCTGGCCTTCTTGAACAAAGGCCTGTCGATCACGCTCAAAGACGAGCGGAAAGAACCGGCCAAGGAACAGGTGTTTCTCTACAAGGGAGGCATCGTCTCGTTCGTCGAGCATCTGAACGAAGCCAAAACGCCGCTGCACAAGCCCATCTATGTGAAGGTCGAACGGCCGGAGATGATCCTGGAGGTCGCGCTCCAGTACAACGACAGCTATGCCGAGAATCTCTTTTCGTTCGCCAACAACATCAATACAAGAGAAGGTGGCACCCATCTCGTCGGATTCAAGGCCGCGCTCACGCGCACGATCAACAATTATGCGAACGCCAATGAGCTGTTGAAAAAGGACACTGAATCGCTGACCGGCGACGACGTGCGAGAAGGACTCACCGCGGTGGTGAGCGTCAAGGTCCGCAATCCGCAATTTGAGGGACAGACCAAGGCCAAACTTGGGAACAGCGAAGTGAAGGGCGTGGTCGAAACGGCGGTCAATGAAAAGCTCGGCGCCTACTTTGAGGAGAATCCGCCGGTCGCGAGGAAGATCATCGGCAAGGCGATTGATGCCGCGCGTGCCCGCGAGGCGGCGCGCAAGGCGAAAGACCTGATTCGGCGCAAGAGTGCCTTGGACGGCGGCTCCTTGCCGGGCAAGCTCGCGGATTGCTCGGAAAAAGATCCGGCGCTCAGCGAGCTCTACATCGTGGAGGGCGATTCCGCCGGCGGTTCGGCCAAGCAGGGCCGGGACAGGAAATTCCAGGCCATCCTGCCGTTGAAGGGCAAAATTCTCAACGTCGAGAAGGCCCGCTTCGACAAGATGCTGACCAGCGACGAAATCCGGACGCTCATCATGGCGCTCGGGACTGGCATCGGTCGCAAACGGGAAGAGAGCGACAAGGCGGACAAAGATACGTTCGACATCGCCAAGGCGCGCTATCACAAGATCATTCTCATGACCGACGCGGACGTGGACGGCAGCCATATCCGCACGCTGCTGCTCACGTTCTTTTTCCGGCAGATGCCCGAACTGCTCGAGCGCGGCTACATCTACATTGCGCAACCTCCCCTCTTCAAAGTGAAAAAAGCCAAGGCCGAGCGCTATCTGAAGGACGAAGGGGCGTTGAACGAGTACTTGGCCGACCTCGCGGTCGAAGATGTGCAACTCTATCTCGAGGGGACTCAGGATTTTGTGACGGGACGCCGGTTGTTGCCGATCTTGAAAAAGATGATCTCATTCGAGACCCTGCTGGCGCGTTTCAATAAGAAGCCTCACGAAGCCGCCATGGTCAGAGCCTTTGTCGACGAGCCGGGGCTTGATCGGGATCTCCTCAAAAACCAGGCGGCTCTGGCCGACGCCGTCGCGAATGTGAAAAAGACGCTGCGCATCGTCTACCCCAAACTTGAGCCGACGCTCGAGATCCTGCCGGACGAAGAGCATCAATCCAACAAGGTGTTGTGCCGCCTGCAGGCCAGCGGGACCACCCTCGGCCTGGACGTGACGCACGACCTGGTCGGGTCGGCGGATTTCAGGGAACTGCAGAAGCTGACTCCCTCCGCCATCGGGTTGGGACGCGCGCCATACAGACTCAAGGCAAAAGGCCAGGAACAAGAATTGCGGTCGACTGCAGATCTCGTGAGGACGATCCTGGATCTCGGCAAACAGGGCTTGGCGATTCAACGGTACAAAGGATTGGGGGAAATGAACCCGGGTCAGTTGTGGGAGACCACAATGAATCCCGAAGCGCGCACGCTCCTTCGGGTGAAACTCGAAGACGTGACGGGCGTCGATGAGATCTTCACCATTCTGATGGGTGACGAAGTCGAACCACGGAGAAACTTTATCCAAACCCATGCCCTGGAAGTGCGGAATCTAGATGTATAGCAGTATTGTGGAGCGACGCTCGGACGCTCCACTGCCTCAGGTAGACCGTACGATGCGTCGCCTCCTCTCGGCTGCGCAACTCGGTCCGTCCTCGCTTCACGTGAACGGACCTTCGAACAGTGCTCGCGAGTCGCGAAGCGCGAGCGCTACGGCTCAGCAGTCCGGTGCCCGAGCCTCGGCAGACGTCGCCTGCCTTGCGTTCCTACAAGAGAAAGAGTGAACAAGAAGGAAAAACAGAATGCCACCTGATGAACGCCTAGGCCAGATCGCCATCGAAGACGAGATGCGGTCTTCCTACCTGGATTACGCGATGAGCGTGATCGTTGGCCGCGCACTTCCGGATGTCCGCGACGGCCTCAAGCCCGTACATCGCCGCATTCTCTTCGGCATGAACGAGATGGGGCTCGTGCACAACCGGGCCTACCGGAAATCGGCCAAGATCGTCGGCGAGATCATGGGCAACTACCATCCGCACGGCGATTCGGCGATCTACGACACGTTGGTGCGCATGGCGCAGGACTTTAACATGCGCTATGTGCTGGTGGATGGCCAGGGCAACTACGGCTCAATGGACGGCGATTCTCCGGCGGCCATGCGCTACACCGAAGCGCGCATGACGAAGCTCGCGGAGGAGATGCTGGCCGATATCGATAAGGAGACCGTCGATTTCGGTCCGAACTACGACGAGTCGCGGCAGGAGCCGCTGGTCCTTCCGACCAAGGTGCCCAATCTGCTCGTCAACGGCGCCGGCGGCATCGCCGTAGGGTACGCGACCAATATCCCCACGCACAATATCGGTGAAGTGATCGATGGGCTCTTGCTGCTACTGGAGAGTCCTGACGTGTCCATCGCCCAGCTGATGAAGAAGATCCCCGGGCCAGATTTTCCAACCGCCGGATTCATCTACGGGATGAGCGGGATCAAGGAAGCCTACGAAACCGGGCGTGGGCTGCTGACGCTACGGGCGAAGGTCGTCGTTGAGAGCGACGAGCGAACGGACCGGGAACGTCTGATCGTCACGGAAGTTCCCTACCAGGTCAACAAGGCGAAACTCATCGAGAAGATTGCGGAACTGATCCAGGAAGACCGCATCAAGGGCATCAGCGATCTCCGGGACGAGTCATCGGACCGGGAAGGAGTCCGAGTCGTCATTGATCTCAAGCGCAATGAGATTCCGCTGGTCGTTCTGAACAACCTGTATAAGCACACCCAGCTCGAAACGACATTCGGCGTGATCATGCTGGCGCTGGTGAATAACCGGCCGGAGGTCCTCAATCTCAAACAGATCCTGCATTATTTTCTCGAGCATCGGAAAGAAGTGGTCGTCCGCCGGACCATTTACGACCTCCGCAAAGCGGAGGAGCGCGCGCACATTCTCGAAGGTCTCAAGATTGCGCTCGACAATCTCGATGCGGTCATTACACTTATTCGCCGATCGCAGTCTCCGGATGAGGCCCGCGCCGGACTCATGCGGCAGTTCTCACTCACCGAAATTCAGGCGACCGCCATCCTCGACATGCGCTTGCAGCGGTTAACGCAGCTCGAGCGCGCGAAACTCGTCGAGGAATACCAGGAAGTGCTGAAGCAGATCGAGTACCTGAAGTCGGTGCTGGCGAGCGAGGCGCTGGTGCGGTCGATCATCAAGGAGGAGCTGACACAGCTCCGCGAAGCCTACAAGGACGATCGCAAGACCCAGATCGTGAAGGAAGAGGCTGAGATCAGCCTTGAGGACTTGATCGCCGAGGAAGAAGTCGTCGTCACGATCTCCCATGCCGGGTACATCAAACGCAATGCCGCGAGCCTGTACCGTTCCCAGCGACGAGGCGGCAAAGGCAAGATCGGCATGGGCATCAAAGACGAGGACTTTGTGGAAACACTCTTCACGGCCTCCACACACGACACGCTGCTGTTCTTTACCGATGCCGGCAAGGTATTTTGGCTGAAAGTGCACGAGATTCCCGAGGCCAGCCGGGCTGCGAAGGGGAAGGCCCTCGTCAACCTCCTGGCGCTTGCCGGGAATGAGAAGGTCACTGCGACGTTGGCGGTAAAAGAGTATTCCGCGGACCGGTTTGTGGTCATGGCCACGAAGAAGGGCCTCATCAAAAAGACGGAACTGTCTGCGTACAGCAACCCGCGGCAGGGCGGGATCATTGCGCTCGGCCTGGAGGATGGCGACAAACTCATCGGCGTCCAGGTGACCGACGGACAACGGGAGATCCTCCTGGGGACGAAGCAAGGCATCACCATCCGCTTCTCGGAGAGCGACGTCCGGCCCATGGGACGCACGGCCTACGGCGTGAAAGGCATTACGCTCGAGGAAGGCAATGAAGTGATCGGGATGGAAACGATCACCCCCGATTCCACCACAGCCATCCTCACCGTGACCGAAGGAGGATACGGCAAGCGCACGCCCGTCGGCGAATACCGCGTCCAAGGGCGAGGCGGCAAGGGTATCATCAGCGTCAAGACCACCGAGCGCAATGGGTTGGCCGTCGGCTTTTTACAGGTACGGGACAGCGATGAGATCATGCTGATGGCCGCCCAGGGCAAAGTGCTGCGCTGCAAGGTCGGCGACATCAGAGAGATCGGCCGCAATACCCAAGGCGTAAGAATTCTCGATTTGGACGGTGAGGACGATCGGGTCGTGGCCGTCGCTCGTCTGGCGGACAGCGGGGAACGGGAAGAGGCGGGTCCGGATGAGGCGCCTCCCGGTCAATAGCACGCCGCCGCTGCCTGCGCGTGTCCGCGATGAATACCGCAACGCCACAGTCTTCGTCTTCCTCTTCAAAAAAAAGGCCGCTTGATACCGTCGTCAAACTCGCCCTGATGATCTTTTTCGGCTCGTTCGGGCTGATCTGGGGCGGCATGTACCTCAGCCGGCCGGACCGATCGATTCCTCCTTACAGCATAGGATCACAAGAAGGCAGCTCGGTGGCCGTCCATGTGCCGGCGTGGACGAGCGATACGGAAATCGAGACGCTGATCGACCGCTTTCGGAAGGTTGGGCGCGAGACCAGGAACTTCGGACCCATGAAGATCAGGCCAACGACGCCCGATGATGCCTCAGGCCGGTATCGCCGGATTACGATCTATATCTTTACCCACGATGCCTGGGCCGAGGCTCCAATTCTCCATAAATATTTGAGCGGTGAGGATCGGGAGGTTCGCGACGGCTTCAAGCGGGCGCTCCGCGGCTTTTACCGGCTGACGGAAACCGAGGAAGAGGGACGGATCGGTCCGATCGTCGATGGGCCGGATTCTGCCGCGACGGCGGCATATTCACGACAATTGTTCAAGGAGACGGTGGCCCGTCAGCCTTAAGCATGGACCTAGAAAAGGCTTCTGCCATGACAGTGGCTAAACGGTGTCTCAGGTCAGGATCTTGGACGGCGGCGGCATGGGCACTGGCTTCGGTCATTGCGGCCTCACTCACCGTGACCTTCTGAAGCGAAGGACTCTCGGCTTCGGGTTTGGCATCGGCAGGAATCTCGCCGACGCGGAAAGCAATGTCCGTAATCATTTCCGAACCCGCCCGCTCGTTGAGTGTGGCCAGCAACGTGGGCTTCAAAAAAATGAGTTGCTGGAGCCACACGGAGTTCCTGACAATAAGGTACAGCTTTTTGAAACGGACTTGTGCAGGCCAGGTGTGAGCTCCAATCGGGCGCCCGATGATGTCGCACCAGTGCTGCTGGAGACGCAGCTCAAAAAGGTGGGACTCTAAGCCAAGGCGTTTCGAGAGCCCCGAGAGAATGACGCCGAACGAATCGAGGGAACCAGCAGGACGCATGGCGAATCTTAGGCGGCTGGCGGCGTCAGGTCAAGCGGGTGACGTCCCCGGGATTATCCTATGACAGAGCGCACAAAGGACGCGGAAAAAGTCGTAGCGACAAACCGCAAGGCCTTTCACGATTATTTCATCGAGGAACGCTACGAAGCCGGCATCATCCTGCAAGGCACCGAGGTCAAATCCTTGCGCGAAGGCCGGGTGAACCTGCAAGACAGTTATGCGTCTGTGCGGGGAAGCGAAGTGTTCCTGCATCAGTGTCACATCAGTCCCTACAGTCACGGCAACATCATGAATCACGAACCCACGCGAGTCCGGAAGTTGCTCTTGCACAAAATAGAGATCCACAAGTTGTTGGGCAAAACTCAGCAAAAAGGGCTGACCCTGATTCCTCTCCGCATCTACTTCTCCAAGCGCGGCTATGCCAAGGTAGAGCTGGGCCTTGCCAAGGGCAAAAAGCTCTACGACCGCCGCGAGACCATCAAAACCCGCGAGGCCGGCCGGGAAGTTCAGCGGGCCATCAAAGAAAGAAAGTAACAGTCGCGGATCCTGCCCGAGAAAGGTACCACGGGTCGTCCCCGTCCATTGTGCGGCCCTGCTACGGGCGCGTGGTCAACACCGCGTTTGGGCAAAGACTTCCGGCTGTAGGCGGCGCTCGGTTGACATCTGCGCAAGGAAACTTGTAGTACTGCTCAAGTTTCCACGGGATTCCCATGCCTATGCACCTCTCCAGAGAGGACAAGCCGGCGCCTGGACCTGTCGTTGAACGGCAGGTGATCGCCATCGCGCGGCGGCAATTTTTCCTTCATGGCTTCAGAAGGGTCAGCATGGACGATCTCGCCGCCGAGTTGCGGATGAGCAAGAAGACCCTTTACGCCTGCTTCTCCAGCAAGTCGTCCCTCGTGGAAGCCGTACTCAAAGACAAATTCAATGAAGTGGAGCGGGACCTCAGCCGCGTGGCATCGGAGGCCTCCTCCGACATCGAGGAAGGGATTCACCGGTTTCTCCAGCGTGTGCAGCGGCATACGGCCGAGATCCACCCATCCTTCGTCCGGGATTTGGATCGTGAGACGCCCCATCTCTTCCGGATTGTCGAGCACCGCCGGCGCAGGCTGATCCGTCGTCATGTCGCTGCCCTCTTCAACAAGGGACGCAAGGCCGGCCTGATTCGCAAGGACATTCCGGTACACCTGATCATTGAAATTTTGCTTGGCGCTGTCGAGGCCATCATGATTCCGTCCAAGGTGACCGAACTCGGCCTCACGCTGGAGAAAGGTTACTCGACGATCATCCGGGTTATCTTAGAAGGGGCTATGGAGCGGAGGTCAACGCCATGATCGCACGGCAGCATGCTGGCCCACGGGCGTGGTTCTGCCTGACAGGTGCTGTCATGGCATCGGTCGTGTTGATGGGTTGCCAACGCCCGCCTTCCGATCGAGTCCAAGGCTATGTCGAAGGCGAGTTCATCTATGTGGCCTCGCCCTTCGCCGGCGCGCTAGAATCCTTGATCGTTCGACGCGGGACACAGGTGCGCGCGGGAGAGGCGCTGTATGCCTTGGAGCAGGTCTCAGAAAGGGCCGCTAGAGATGAAGCGGAGCGACGCCTCGGCCAGGCCCGCGCAAATCTTGAGGATGCCAGAAAAGGCAAGCGCCCGACAGAAATCGAGTCCATCAAAGCGCAGCTGAAGCAAGCGCAGGCAGCGTTGCGGCTTTCCAGCCGAGAGCTGGTTCGACAGGAAGGCCTGACAAACGTGCCAGGCGCAGCGGTCGAGCTGGAACTGGACCGTGCCCGGGCGGCGCGCGATCAGGACCGGCAGCGGGTGGTGCAGCTCCAAGCAGAACTGGATACGGCCTTGCTCGGATCCCGCACGGATCAAGTCATCGCCGCCGTAGCCGAAGTGCGGGCGCGCGAGGCAGCGCTGGCCCGGGCGGAATGGGAGCTGGGGCAGAAGCGCCAGCAGGCGCCGAAATCGGGATTGGTCTTTGACACCCTGTATCGAGAAGGCGAATGGGTAGCGGCCGGGCGGCCGGTGGTCGTGTTGCTGCCGCCGGAAAACATCAAAGTGAGGGCCTTCGTGTCGGAGAAACGGGTCGGGACGATTCATCCCGGCGACGACGCGCAGGTGAGCGTGGATGGAGTTGCAGCACGATACTCAGGAAAGATCAGCTATATCTCGCCTCGAGCGGAATACACGCCTCCAGTCATCTATAGCCAGGAGAGTCGCGACAAATTGGTTTTCATGGTGGAGATCGTCTTTGAACCATCAGCGGCCGGACAACTGAATCCGGGCCAGCCCGTAGACGTGCAATTTGACTCCGCCCGATGAATGACCAAGGCCACACACTTGCCATCGATGTGCATGGCATGACGAAGCGCTTCGGCGATCGCACCGTCGTCGACAGGATTGGCCTGGAAGTTCGTCGAGGGGAGATTTACGGATTCCTCGGCCCGAACGGAAGCGGCAAAACGACGTTCATTCGCATGCTCTGCGGTCTGCTCCGGGCGGATGAAGGCAGGGGCACCTGTCTGGGGCACGACGTGATCCGAGAAAGCGAATCCATCAAGGCTGAGGTCGGTTATATGACCCAGCGGTTCAGCTTCTATGAAGATCTCAGCATCGCAGAGAATCTCGACTTCGTCGCCCGCATGTTCGCTGTGAAGAACCGGCGGGAAGCCGTCGAACGGAGTCTGCAGCGATTAGGGCTTGCGGAGCGCCAGCAACAGCTGGCGGGTCAGCTGTCGGGAGGCTGGAAGCAGCGGCTCGCATTGGCAGCCTGCCTCATTCACCAACCAAAACTGCTCCTGCTTGACGAGCCGACGGCCGGGGTGGACCCAAAAGCGCGGCGGGAATTCTGGGAGCAGATTCACCAGCTGGCCGCCGACGGGCTCACGTTTTTGATCACGACTCACTATATGGACGAAGCGGAGCGATGTCACCGGTTGGCGTATATCGCCTATGGGCGCTTGCTCACGTACGGGACAGTCTCGGAGGTCATCGCACAGGCGCATCTCACGACATGGGCGGTAAGTGGCCCGAATCTGCCTCATCTAGCGGATGAACTGCGCAGGCATCCGGGCGTGCGTCAGGCGGTCGCTTTCGGCAACCGGTTGCATGTGAGCAGCGACGACGCTCAGGCGCTCGATGCGGCCATCGCGCCTTATCGCATGGCGCCCTACCAATGGCATCGGATCAACTCGGGCCTTGAGGAGGTCTTCATTCATCTCATGAGTCGGATACCGGACAACTTTGCGTCATGAGTACCCTGCACAGATTATCGATGTCGCGTCTGTGGGCGATTGTGGTGAAGGAGTTCATCCAGATGCGCCGGGACCGGGTCACCTTCGGCATGATGATCGGTGTGCCGCTGATGCAGCTCGTCCTGTTCGGCTATGCCATCAATGCCGACCCCAAACGTCTGCCGACCGCCGTCCTGTTGGCGGATCACGGTCCGCAGGGCCGGACCTTGCTGCAGGCCATCCGCAACAGCGACTACTTTGAATTCAAGCGAGAACTGGCGACCGAACAGGAAGGCCGTGACGTGCTTGCTCGTGGAGAAGTGCAGTTCGTGGTGAACATTCCTCAGAATTTTTCGCGCGAGCTGCTGAGGGGAGAGCGGCCGGCCATCCTGGTCGAAGCCGATGCGACCGATCCGGCGGCCACGAGCAATGCCATCGGGTCTCTGCGGATGATTTTGACGACGGCGCTGCAGCACGACCTGAAGGGGCCCCTCGCGTATCTATTAGGAGGCGCGGAGCCGATCGATCTGCGCGTTCATGCGCAATACAATCCCGAGGCGATCACGCAATACAACATCGTGCCCGGCCTGATGGGAGTCGTCTTGACGATGACGATGGTGATGATCACCGGTCTGGCCATCACGCGCGAGCGAGAGCGTGGCACGATGGAGAATCTCCTCTCGATGCCGACCCGGCCCTTCGAGGTGATGGTGGGCAAGATCATTCCGTACATCCTTGTGGGATACGTGCAGGTCGGACTCATTCTGCTTGCGGCCAGGCTGCTATTTGATGTGCCGATGCTTGGCAGCGTCGGGGTGCTGCTGCTGGTGGCGTTTGTGTTCATCACTGCGAATCTTGCGATGGGTATCACATTCTCGACGCTTGCCGAAAATCAACTTCAAGCTGTGCAGCTGTCATTCTTTTTCTTTCTTCCCTCCCTGCTGCTCTCAGGGTTCATGTTCCCCTTCCGCGGAATGCCGGAATGGGCGCAGGTCATCGGCGAGGTGCTCCCCTTGACGCATTTTCTCCGCGTCGTGCGGGGCATCTTGCTGAAGGGCAATGGCCTTGGGGAAGTGGGACTCCAGGTCTGGCAGATCGCCCTTTTTGCCGTGGTCGCGTTGGCGGTCGGGATCAAACGGTACCGCCAGACGCTCGACTAGCCCCCACTTGACTATGGTTCTAACTAGAACTATCTTTGCCTGGTACGATCCAGGCACATGGAGGTGGGTCGATGAGAGCACTGTTTCAGACCGACGACGGATGGACTGGGCTCATCCTGCGTCTGACTCTGGGACTCGTCATGCTTCCCCACGGCGCGCAAAAGCTGCTGGGGTGGTTCGGGGGTAAAGGGTTTGACGGCACCATCCGCTTCTTTACCCAGAACATGGGGGTGCCATGGATCATTGCTTTTCTTGTGGTTATCGGCGAGTCGTTCGGAAGCTTGGGCTCCTGGCTGGGTTTCTCACCAGGTTCACTGCAGCCAGTCTGGCCGTTATCATGCTGGGGGCCATTATGATGGTGCATTTGCCGAACGGATTCTTCATGAACTGGTTCGGACAGCAAAAGGGTGAGGGCTATGAGTATCATGTGTTGGTCATTGGCATTGCAGCCGCATTGCTGGTCACCGGAGGCGGGCGATGGTCAGTTGACCGTGAAGTGGCCGGGAACATCGCGAGGTAAGGTGATTGGAATCGGCAAGGAGGAGCATCATGGCGACTGACGTGACGACGGCAAAGGACATTTCGGGCGTCTATCATCCCGGATCGACGCATATGGTGGGCGACGGCTTCCCGGTGCGCAACCTCTTTCCGAGCAACGATCTGGATCGAGCCGTCGATCCATTTCTCATGTTGGACTATGCCGGCCCGCGGAACTTCACTCCGACGGAGCACCCGCGTGGAGTTGGCGAGCATCCGCATCGCGGATTTGAAACTGTGACCATCATGTATGACGGAGCCGTGGCCCATCGGGATTCTGCAGGGAACGCCGGGGTGATCGGCCCCGGAGACGTCCAATGGATGACGGCAGCCTCCGGCATCGTGCATGAGGAACTGCACGAGGCGCAGTGGGCGAAGGAAGGCGGCACGTTTCGCGCCATTCAGTTGTGGGTGAATCTGCCGCAGACGCACAAGATGTCGGCTCCAAGGTATCAAACGCTCCTGAACGCTGAGATACCTTCCATCACGCTTGATCAGGGGGCAGGCACGCTCCGTGTGATCGCGGGGACGTTTCAAGGGCACAACGGACCGGCGCGGACGGTGACACCGGTCGTGGCCCAACACATCGATGAACGGCATCCCGTCATTCAGCACACTCCCGTTGTCCAGACAAGGGTAGAACGTAGAACCGCGCCCCCCAACGTCACG
>Ga0207662_10001030_pt1 | contig 13048 bp, 13 predicted proteins | sample KBSS33LmetaG_FD_184338 | JGI IMG/M metagenome (GOLD analysis project Ga0207662, IMG submission 184338) | Switchgrass rhizosphere microbial communities from Kellogg Biological Station, Michigan, USA - KBS S3-3L metaG (SPAdes) (version 2) | ecosystem: Host-associated > Plants > Roots >... | reverse complement strand
TGCGCGCAGGGCGCCGAGGATGTCGGTGAAGTCCTTGACTTCGATGCGGTACAGCGACGGCCCGATGTTCATGCTGCCAGCCGGGGTAGGGCGCGGCGGAGGAGCGATCCGCGCAAATCTAACACGGCCGCTCGCCCAGGGGGAGCGCGCTCAGCGCCCCGCCATGAACAGGAGGAGGAAAACGTCGTACAGGGCGTGCGTCCACGCCGCGATCCCGAAGCCGCGCAGCAAAAAGAGCACGCTGAAGGCGAGCCCCGCCAGGAAACGGAAGGTGAACGACTGCAGCTGCCACGGGTCGCCGTACGGGCCGATGTAGTGGAACGCCGAAAAGGCCAGCGCCGAGAGCAGCGCCGCGAACACGCCGGAGCGCACCCGCGGCAGCCCGCCCGAGCGGAAGAGCACGAACAGCCCGCCGGCCAGCAGCACCCGGAAGAGCAATTCCTCGTAGATCCCGGCGCCCAGCGACAGCACGAGCCCCTCCCCCAGCGGGAGCGACGCCATGGTCCCGCCGCGGTCCGCCGCGAGCCGCATCCCCGCGCCCTCCAGCACCCACTGCGTGGCCGTCCCCACGACCATCCCGAAGAGAAGCGCGTACAGCGCGCTCTCCACCATCATCCCGGCGAACACCCCCGCCCGGATCTCCCTGACCCGCTTGCGCCGCCACTCGGCGAGCACCACCACCCCGGCGACCGCCACCAGGAAGGCGGTCAGCGCCACGGTGCTGTGCAGCCCGCCCGTAGCCAGGAGCGCGCGGATGAGCACGTCCGCCCCGTTGCGCAGCGGCGCCGCGGAGGTGGTGGAGACCCAGGCCGCCCCCGCCTCGTACAGCAGCAGGAGGGGGATCGCGAAGAGCAGCGAGTACGTCTGGGTGCGGGAAAGCTCGAAGTATCGTCGCATCTCGGGAGCGGAAACGGCCGCGCGTGGCCTGGCGATTGCGAAAACGGCGCGTGGAAGCGCGCGGACGTGGCCCGTCCGCCAACCTATCGTACGGCAACGGCGCGGCGGGGGTTTCGGCCGGCGCGGGAGGCGACCGGCAGATGCTGAAACGTACGGCGAAGCGGAGCGGATGGGGAGCGGGGGCGGCGCTCGCCGCGCTGCTGGCGCTCCCCGGGTGCGGCCTTCTCGGCGGTGGCCCCCCGGCTGCCGCGGTGAGCCCCGCGGAAAGCGCGCGCATCCGTGGCGAGGTGGAGGCGCGGCTCGCCGCCGAGCCCTCCATCGGCCCGGGGCGGGTGCGCGCGGAGGTGGACGGGGCGACGGTGGCGCTGCACGGCGCGGTGGACGGCTTCGGCGCGCTCCAGTGCGCCATCGCCAACGCGGGGCTGGTCCGCGGGGTGGACAACGTGGTGGACAAGATGGTGCTCCGCCCCGGCCCCCGCACGGTCCGCTGCCTCGCCCCTCGACCGCCGGCGGCGGCGGCTCCCGCCCCGGAGGCGTGACCGCCGCCGGGGGCGGTGTTAGATTGTTCCCCCCGTCCGCCGGCCCGTGCGCGCCACCCACGCTCCCCGGAGGCCCGTCCTGTCCCGTCGCAGCAAGCGCCCCGCATCGTCCCGCACCCCCGCGCGCCGTCCCCGCTCCCGCGGAGGGAAGCGCGCGGGAGCGCGCCGCTTCCGCCCCTCGCTGCTGGCGGACGCGCGGCACCTGGCCGTGGCCGCCCTCGCCGCCGCCGCGCTGGTGCTCTTTCCGCCCACCCGCGGCGTGCTCGCCGGGGCCTGGGGGGTGCTGCGCGAAGCCATGGCCGCCAGCCGCGCGGCGGAAGCCCGCCGCTCGCTGGTGGGGGCGTACGCGGCGCGCTACGGGATCTCGCACTCGCTCGCCGGCGACATCTTCGACGCCGCGGACGCCGAGGGGCTGGACCCCGACCTCGCCTTCCGCCTGGTGCGGGTGGAAAGCGAGTTCCACGAGCGCGCGGTGAGCCCCGTGGGCGCGCTGGGGCTCACGCAGCTCATGCCGGCCACCGCCGCCGGCCTCCAGCCCGGCATCACCCGCGAGCAGATCCTCCACCGCCGCACCAACCTGCGCCTGGGCTTCCGCTACATGCGCGGGCTCCTGCGCCAGTACGACGGCGACGTCCCCGAGGCGCTGCACGCCTACAACCGCGGCATGGGCACCGTCGCCCGCATCCGCGCCTCCGGCGGCGACCCGGCCAACGGCTACGCGGCCAAGGTGCTGGGCCGGCGCGGCGCGAGCCCCGTCCGCCCCGGCGCCGCCCCTTCCGACGCCGCCGCGCCGCCCCGCCCGCTCCACGAGATGGCCCCCGGGCGGCTCCCCGCCTCGTTCGAGTAGACAGGGGACAACGATGCCGCTTCTCTTTTCCCTCCTGGCCGTCCTCCTGCTCGCCGGGGGGGCGGGCGCCCAGGCCCGGACCCCGGAGGATCCCGTGAATGGCGCGTTCTACGCCGAGGGGGACGGCGGAGGCGTGGCGGTCCGTCTCTTCGGGACCGTGCGGGTGCGCGCCGACAGCGTGGAAGTACTCGTGTCGGAAGGGTCGGTGGCGCGCCCCTGGGTCTCCTTCATACGGCGCGAGGAGCCCTACGCGCGGGTGAGGCTCCGGGCGCACCTGTCCGGCGGCGCAGGAGGCGAGCCGGACATGAGCGACGAGGAGGGCCTCGTGGAGGTGCTCCGCTCGCTCGGGCCCGGGGAGGAGCACCCGGTCCGCCGGGTCCGCTTCGTCCTGCCCACCCCGGAGGGGACGCCGGACCGGCTCGGGCTGGTGTTCCAGGTCATCGTCACCGATTCGCCGTCGTCGCACGCGGTGGACAGGATGTTCATGGTCTACGCGTGCGGAAAGTACGGCGCCCTCGCCCTCCCCCAGGGCGAGGCGGAGGGCCACGGCGGGTGCGGGGTGTCGCGCGCGCGGCGGGCCGCAGTCGCCGAGGCCGCATCCGCCCGCCTGCGCGCCCGGCCGCCGACACGGAAGGTGTGCGTCGAAGATCCCGCCGCTCCCCACGGCCTGCGCCTCTCCGACGTCATCGTGGAGCGCCTCCCGGGCGACTCCGCGCTCGGCCGCAGCGGAGAGCGCAGGCTCCTTTCCGAGTTCCGGCCGAGGATCGTGGGGTACGCCGCGGGCTCGCAGGGGCTGGAGCCGGCCGGGACGAACGTCATGGCCCAGGAGCCCTGGGTGTGGGTGCAGCTCTTCGGGACTCGCTACGTGCCCTTCGGCTTGCCGCGTACGCTCCCGCCGCAGGCCCTGGTCAGGATCGGCGAGGCCATGGGCGCGAGCGTGTTCGTCGCGCCCGGCACCGACCTGTTCGAGATCGCCCAGCTCTTCATCCTCCGCCCCGACTGCACCTTTCAGCCGTACCAGCAGCCGATGTCCTGAGCCGGCGCGCGGCGGCAGCCCCGCGGCGCATGCGACCGGCAGGGACCCGCCCCGCGGCGGGCCCCTGCCGGTCCGGACTCCTCAGGTCCGTACCTCGTATAGGCGTCACGCGGTGATGCTCAGCCCGCCCGCGACCTCCAGGTCGCGGCGTGCGCCGTCGCGGAAGTCCACCAGCATCCGCACGTCGCCGCGGAAGCCCAGCCAGGGGAGCAGGCGCAGCCGCGCGCCCACGCCGGGGACCAGCGACGGGTCCGTCCGCGCGCGCACGGCGGGCAGCCTGTCCAGCGCCTCGGGCCGCGCCAGGAGCGACCGGGCCACCGGCTCCTCCACCCGCACCGCCCCCACCCCCAGCGAGAGCAGCGGCTCCACCCGGCCGGCGAGCGGCGAGGGCGAGAGCCGCAGGTCCGCCTGCACGCCGTAGTGCCACATGTCCGGCTCCGCGCCGGCCTCGTCGGCGTGGGTCAGGTACCCGCCCACCGCCATGCGCGAGAGGAGCGGACCGGTCGTCCCCAGCGGCCACAGCACGCGCCCGCCCACGCCGTCCAGCCGGCTCGCCGTGCCGCCGCGCTCCAGGCGGCTTCGCGCGACGAAGTACTCGAAGGACGGGCGCGCCTCCACGCGGGGCGGGGCGTACGGGTCGCGGGCCTGCGCGCCGGCATCGGGAGCGGCCGCCGCCGCGGCGACGGCGAGGATCGTGACGAGGGACAGCCTCATGGTTCACCTCCGTGGGTCGTGGGGTGGTCTCCGGTGTGAGTGTACGGAGCGGAGGCCGGACGGCTTCCGGTCCGCCGCGGACCGCGGGCGGCCCGCAGCCGGGCAACCGCCGTACCCGCGCGCGGGGGCCCCGGTCGACCATTCCGGCACCCCGTTTCGTGTCGTTTTGACACCCGGTTTGCAACTCCGGCAGACCTCCGTGGAGGACGGTGTGGCGCCGCCACCGCGCCCGTCGTCCACCGTACGGAAGGGGACGGAAACTGGCACGCGTCTGGCTACGTAGGGGACCAGGGCACCGTGTGCCACGGGGGAACCGGTCACAGGAGGGTGCAGCGATGACATACATGCTGTTCGTGCTTGTGCTCGCGCTGGGGGGGGCGGCGGGTCTGCTGGCGGCGCGCGCCGTCCGCAGCGAGCACCTGGTGGTGTTCAGCCACCGCGGCGGCGAGGTCTTCTTCATGGAGCGCGTCGAGGACGGCCGCTACCAGCTCATCCCGCCGGCGCGGGCGCCGCTCGCGGTGTGGCGCTTCGCGCGGCAGCGCGCCGCGGCGCTGCTGCGGGCCACGCCGCGCGTCGCCCTGGAGCACGTCCCCGGGCGCCCCTTCCAGGCGCTGCGCCGCGGCGAGCGCGGCGCCCGCACCGCGCACGCGTAGCCGCTACAGACGCAGGATCCAGCTGAACGGGGGCGCGCCGCATCGCGGCGCGCCCCCGTAGTCTTTTCCACCCACGCGCAACTTTTCCGCTCCGGGGCGTCCGCGCCCCGCCTGTCCCCCGGTCTCCCCACCCGTCTCCCGCGGCCCCCCCAAACCGCCGATTTGTATGAGCCGCGCTCAGCGATTACGATGTTGCGCGCCCATCCACCACCACCCGGGGACCCGGAGCCGCGTGCGAACCATCCGGCAGCTCTTCGACCTTTCCGGCAGCGTCGCCCTGGTCACCGGCGGCGGCCGCGGGCTGGGCGAGCAGGTCGCCCGCGGGCTCGCCCAGGCCGGCGCCGCCGTGGCGCTGGGCTCGCGCAGGAAGGAAGCGTGCGATGCGATCGCCGCCGAGCTGCGCGAGGCGTACGGCGCCCGCGCGCTCGGCCTGCGCCTGGACGTCACCTCCGAGGAGGAGGTGCGCGCCGCGGTGGAGGAGACCGAGCGCGAGCTGGGCCCCGTGGACCTGCTGGTGAACAACTCCGGCGCCACCTGGGGCGCCCCCGCCGCCGAGATGCCGCTGGACGCGTGGCGCAGGGTGATGGAGACCAACGCCGCCGGCACCTTTCTGTGCTCCCGCGAGGTGGGGCGGAGGATGATCGAGCGCGGGGCGGGCGGGGCCATCCTCAACGTGGCCTCCGTCTCCGGGCTGGGGGGCGCCCCGCCCGAGGTGCTGGACGCGGTGGGGTACAGCGCCTCCAAGGGCGCGGTGGTCGCCTTCACGCGCGACCTGGCCGTCAAGTGGGCGCGGCACGGGATCCGGGTCAACGCCGTGGCCCCCGGCTTCTTCCCCACGAAGATGACCGCCGGGGTGCTGGCGGCCGCGGAGCGCGGCATCGCGCGGATCGTCCCGCTGGGGCGCGTGGGCGCGGACGACGAGCTGATGGGGGCGGCGCTCTTCCTCCTGTCGCCCGCCGCGTCGTACGTCACCGGGCAGGTGCTCGCGGTGGACGGGGGGATGACCGCGGCCTGAGCCGCCGGGCGGCGGGTGCGGAGATTGCCGGGCCCTGCGGGCCCCGGCGCAGGTGGTCCGAGGAACGAACAGACTCTCACAGGAGCGACAGCGATGGCAGCCACGGAGACCCCGGTGGAGACCGGCTCCCGCATGGTCCGCATGGAGATCGAGGACGGCATCGCCGTGATCCGCCTCGACCAGCCGGGGAAGCCGGTCAACGTCATCTCCCGGCAGATGATGGAGGAGATGGGCGAGGTCCTGGGCCGCCTGGAGGCGCGCGAGGGGGGCGTCCGCGCCGCCGTGATCGCCTCCGACAAGCCCGGCGTGTGGATCGCCGGCGCCGACATCGAGGAGTTCCAGCACATCCGCAGCGCCGCCGACGGCGAGCAGCTCAGCCTGGCCGGCCACCGGCTTCTCAACCGCATCGAGGCGCTGGAGATCCCGGTGGTCGCGGCCATCGACGGGGCCGCGCTCGGCGGCGGGCTGGAGACCGCCCTGGCCTGCGACTACCGTATGGCGAGCAGCTCGCCCAAGACCAAGCTGGGCCTCCCCGAGGTGCAGCTCGGCATCCTCCCCGGCGCCGGGGGGACGCAGCGGCTGCCGCGGCTGCTGGGAATCGCCGCCGCGCTCGACCTGATGCTCACCGGCAAGAACCTGGACGGCCGCCGGGCCATGAAGCTGGGGCTGGTGGACGAGGTCGTCCCCGCGCCCATCCTCCTCCGCGAAGCGAAGCGCGCCGCCCGCGAGCTCGCCGACGGCACGCGGAAGCCGCGCGCCGGGCGCCGCCGGGGGTCGCCGGACTGGAAGGAAGGGCTCCCCGGCGTGGGCGCCCTCATCTTCCGCAAGGCGCGCGAGGGGGTGATGGACAAGACCCGGGGGCTGTACCCCGCGCCGCTCCGGATCCTGGAGGTGGTGGAGCGGGGGATCGACCGGCCGCTGGAAGAGGGGCTGGCGCTGGAAGCAAGGGCCTTCGGCGAGCTGAGCGTCACCCCCGAGTCGCGCAGCCTGGTGCACCTGTTCTTCGCGAAGACCGGCGCCGAGAACCGCCCCGACCTCCCCGGCAACCCCCGGCCCGTCAGGGCCGAGCACGTCGCCGTGGTGGGCGCCGGCTTCATGGGCGCCGGGATCGCCGCCGCCTCCGCCGAGTCGGGGATGCGCGTCCGCCTCAAGGACGTGAGCACCCAGGCCGTCGCGAAGGGGCTGAAGACCGCGCGCGACATCCTCACCAAGCGCGCCAAGCGCAAGCGCCTCCCCCGCTACGAGGTCACCCGGCTGGTGGACCGGGTGGAGCCCACCGCCGGGTACACCGGCTTCGGCGCCGTGGACCTGGTGGTGGAGGCCGTGTTCGAGGAGCTGGAGCTCAAGCACCGCGTGCTCCGCGAGATCGAGGCGGAGATCCCCGAGGACGCCGTGCTGGGCTCCAACACCTCCACCATCCCCATCCACCGCCTGGCCGAGGCCGTGTCGCGCCCGCAGAACGTGCTGGGGCTGCACTTCTTCTCCCCCGTGGAAAAGATGCCGCTGCTGGAGATCATCGTCACCGACCGGACCGACCCCCGGGTCGCCGCCACCGGGCACGCCTACGGCAAGCGGCTGGGCAAGACCCCCATCATCGTCAACGACTCCCCCGGCTTCTACGCCAACCGCATCCTCACCCCGTACATGGCAGAGGCCGCGCTGCTGCTGGACGAGGGCGCGCGGATGGAGGACATCGACCGCGCCATGACGGCGTGGGGGTATCCCGTGGGTCCCGTCACCCTGTACGACGAAGTGGGGCTGGACGTGGCCTCCAAGGCCGGAAAGATCATGGCCGAGGCCTTCGCCGACCGCATGAAGCCCAGCGACGTCGTGAACCGCCTGGTGGCCGACGAGCGGCTGGGGCGCAAGAACGGGCGCGGCTTCTACCGCTACGAGGACGGCGAGCGCAAGGGCGCGGACGAGAGCGTGTACGCGCTCATCGGCGGCCCGCCGCGCCGCGACGTCCCCGCCGCCGAGATCCAGGAGCGGCTGGCGCTGGTCATGGTCAACGAGGCGGTGCGCACGCTGGAGGAAGGCGTGCTGCGCAGCGCCCGCGACGGCGACGTGGGGGCGATCCTGGGGATCGGCTTCCCGCCCTTCCGCGGCGGCCCCTTCTGGTACGTGGACCAGACCGGCGCCGGCCAGGTGCTGGCCCGCCTGCGCGCGCTGGAGCAGAAGCACGGGCCGCGCTTCGCCCCCGCCGCGCTGCTGGTGGAAAAGGCCGAGACCGGAGGAAAGTTCTTCGACGCCGCGGACGCCGGGTGAGCGAAGCCGTCACTTGGGTCGCGGCGGGCGTCCACCGCATCGCCGTCCCCCTCCCGTTTCCGCCGCACGAGGTCGCGGCCTGGCTGATCGAGGGGGAGGACGGCTTCACCCTGGTGGACACCGGGATGGACACCCCCACGGCGCGCGCCGCGCTGCGCGGCGGCGCCGAGCAGGTGGGGGTGACGCCGGGGAACCTGGCGCACGTTCTCCTCACGCACGTGCACATCGACCACTACGGGCTGGCCGGGCCCGTGCGGGCGTGGTCCGGGGCGCGCGTCGCCATCCACGAGCGCGAGGAAGCGCTGGCCCGCCGCTTCGTGGACCGCTGGCCCCAGGACCGCCAGGGCGCGGTCGCCGGGTTCCGGGAGATGGGGGTGCCGGAGGCGCTGGCCGCGCAGCTGCTCGCCGCCACCGACCGCATCCACGCCCTGTACGCCCACTTCCAGCCGGACGAGCTCCTCGTGGGCGAGCGCGGGCCGCTCCCCGGCGGCGGCGGGTGGGAGTGGATCCTCACCCCCGGCCACTCGCCCGGGCACGTGGTGGTGTACCACCCCGGGCGCCGCATCCTGGTGGCCGGGGACCACGTCCTCCCCCGCATCTCCCCCAACATCGGCGCCGACCTGTACGTGGAGGACCCGCTCACCGACTACCTGGCCTCGCTGCGCCGCCTGCGCGAGCTCCCGGTGGAGGTGGTCCTCCCCTCGCACGGGCCGCTCTTCGGCGACCTGGCCGGACGCGTCGGCGAGATCCTGGAGCACCACGAAGCGCGCAACCGCCAGGTGCTCGGCCTCCTCGCCGCCGCTCCCGCGACCGCGTACGAAGTCGCCGCGGGGATCTTCCCCTCGCTCCCGCCCGACAACTTCGTCCACGCGCTGCGCGAGGTGCGCGCCCACCTCATCCACCTGGCGAGCCAAGGGCGCGCCGAGCGCGTGCCCGGTCTGCCGGAGCGCTGGCGAGTCATCTAGTGACTGACTGAAAGGTGGGATCCGGGCGTGCCCCCGGCTGGCGCCGGGGTCGGGCTTCGGCTCCGTAGGGCTGCAAACAACGCAGCCCAACGGAGTCGAGCCCCGACGATACTGCCGTCGGGTCTCGCCCCTTCGGGCCGAAATCCCTCACGCGGGGCTCGCGCTGACGCCCGCGAGGACCTGGCCGGCTTGCTACGCGTCGTGCTCCGGCGGCGGCTCGCCGGACAGCTCCGCCTGCACCTCCTCCTCCAGCTCCTCCACCACCGCCAGGGGGATGTCTTCCTCCGGGCGAGGGTGAAAGATCTTCCATTCCCTCGCCGCCCACACCGCCGCGCCCGTCACCAGCACGCCGCCCAGGATCCACTCCTCGTACGTGCGCACCCGGAGGATCAGCCCCCCCACCGTCTCGCCGAACAGGTAGCCCAGGGCGATGTAGACCAGCGCGAAGCAGAGCGAGCCCAGCAGGTTGAAGGTGAAGTACACGGGCAGGCGCAGCCGCGCCGCGCCCATGCTCACCGACAGCACGATGCGCAGCCCGTAGGCGAAGCGGGTCAGGAACGCCGCGGCGCGCCCCCAGCGGCGCAGCAGCAGGACGGCGCGCGCCCGCGGCTTGCGCAGCGAGGGAAAGGCGCGGATCATCCGGCGCCCCGTGAAGCGCCCGATGAAGTAGTACATCGAGTCCGCGGCCATCCCCCCGGCCACGGCCGTCAGGTAGGTGGGAACCAGCTCCAGGTACCCCCGGCTGGCCGCGTACCCCGCCAGCACGAAGGCCATCTCCCCCTCGATCAGGGCGCCCACGAACACCGCCAGGTAGCCGTACTTCTCGAACCAGATTCCGTCCATCCTCGTCCGCCGCTCGGGAACCGTCCCGCCGGGTCGCCGGCGGGCGCCGCGCACCCCACCGGGCCGCGGCTCCGACAATCTAGCACGAGCCTTGCGCGCGGGCGCCCCTCCAAGCGGCACGACCAGATTCCACCGGGGGAGGAACCATGGCGGAGTGGAGCGAGAACCTGATCACGGACGGCGAGGGAGTGCGGCAGGTCCTGCGCGACGCCCGGCGCGTCGCGGTGCTCGGCATCAAGACCGAGGCCGCGGCGGGACAGCCCGCCTACTACGTTCCCCAGTACCTCCAGCAGGCCGGGTACGAGATCGTCCCCGTGCCCGTCTACTATCCCAACGCGACCGAGATCATGGGGGAAAAGGTGTACCGGTCGCTCGCCGAGGTGCCCGGCGAGATCGACCTGGTGGTGGTGTTCCGGCGCTCCGAGGACGTCCCCCCTCACCTGGACGACTTCCTCGCGGCCAAGCCCAAGGCGGTGTGGATGCAGAGCGGCATCCGGCACGACGAGGTGGCCCGGCGGCTGGCGGAGGCGGGGATCAAGGTGGTGCAGAACCGGTGCAGCATGGTGGAGCACCGGTACCTGCGCTGAGGGTTTCCGTGGGCGTCGTCGGCGTGTAGGTTGGGGCCGCTCCGGAGCCGGACGATACTACCGTCCGTCTCCTGCGCGGGCTCCGGGAGCCTCCTCGGTCGGGCGCAAACAGCCGCGCCCGACGCTGCGGGGTCTCCCTGCGCCGGAGTGAGCCAGCCGAAACTGCCCGGCTGTCTCCCTCCGCAACGGATGATGTGGGTACGACGAAACGGCTGGACCACCGAAACCAAGGTCCCCTCTCCCAGGATTGGGAGAGGGTGGCGAGCCTCAGGCGAGCCGGGTGAGGGCCGGGCACCGCGGGCCAGTGGGAGGGTGCTCCGGGGATCTCCCCGCGGCAACGTCGGGAAATTCCCCACGCGGCGTCCGGAAAAAGTGCAGGAATGTGGTTGAGAAACGTTCTCAACCTCCGCGCCGTCGGCGGGAGCCGATTCGCCGTATCGCGGCGTAAATACTTGCCTTTCGCTGGTTTGGGTCGGCGGCGGGCGTCCGCTTCCGGGAGGCGGCCCGGAAGTTCTATTGCCGATTTTTTGGGGTGGTGTTATATGGGAGAGCTTAACCGCGCTCCCTCCGGTACGCCGGCCGTGGGCCCGGTGCAGGTGCCTGCGCGCGGGGGCCGCCTCATGGGCGGGTCCCGCCCGCAGAGCAACGGTTCAATCCGCTTGGGTAGATCATGACCAGAGTCCTCAAGTTCGCAGGGATCGTCCTCCTCACCCTCGGCGCGGCCACCTGCCGCCCGTACAGCACGGACGAGGGGCCGGACCAGCCCATCGCGTTCTACCACAGCGTGCACGCCGGGCAGAACCAGATGCCCTGCATGTACTGCCACACCTCGGCGGACAAATCCGTGGACGCGGGAATCCCCAGCGTCCAGCTCTGCGTCGGGTGCCACGTCCCCGGCAGCGCGGTGCAGCCGCCGGAGAACGCGCAGCTGGCCTTCCCGACCGCCGCCCGGGACTCGGTCTGGAACCGCGAGGCCACCAAGCTGGTGGACTACTGGAAGCGCCAGGAGTCCATCCCCTGGGTGCGCATCCACGACCTGCCCGACCACGCCAAGTTCCCGCACTACGTGCACGTGAACGTGGGGCTCCAGTGCCAGACCTGCCACGGGCCCGTTCAGGAGATGCAGAAGGTCTACCAGTTCTCCTCGCTCCGCATGGGCTGGTGCATCGACTGCCACCGCGGCGAGATGCCCCTGTCCGCGGCCGAGGAGGCGGCGGTGCGCAAGAACTCCGGCTACGTGCGGAAGATCGCCACGCTCGCGTCCACGGGGAACGACGTGCGCGCGGCGCAGAAGGCGTATCCCGACCAGCGCGCCAGCACGGACTGCGTCGTCTGCCACTACTGAGGGAACCGAGAATGTCTGACGGAATGAAGAGGCGTGATTTCCTCAAGGTCCTGGGGGTCTCCGGGGCCGGGGTGGCGACGGCCGGCTGCTCCACCGGCGAGGTGGAGAAGCTGATTCCCTACGTGGTCCCTTCGGAGGACATCGTCCCGGGCGTTCCCACCTGGTACGCGAGCACCTGCCGCGAGTGCCCGGCCGGGTGCGGCATCATGGTGGAAACCCACTCCGGGCGCGTCACCAAGGTGGAGGGCAACGCCGACAACCCCATCTCGCGCGGCAACCTGTGCGCGCGCGGGCAGTCGGCGCCCCAGGGGCTGTACCATCCCGACCGCCACCGCGGCCCGTTCACCGTGGAGGAGGGGCTCAGCCCCCGCAACGTGAGCTGGAGCGTGGCCGAGGGAATCCTGGCCGAGCGCATCCGGCGGGCGCCCGCGGGGAGCGTGGTCTTCCTCACCGGGAACTACGGCGGCACCATGGACCGCCTGGTGAACACCTTCGCCGGGTCCATCGGCGCCCGCCGGGTGGTGTACGATCCCTTCGGCGCGACGCCGCGCGACGTGGACTTCGCCGGGGCCGACTTCCTGATCTCCTTCGGGGCGGACTTCCTGGAGACGTGGGGCTCGCCGGTGGACTACGCGTGGCAGTTCTCGCAGATGCACGCGTACCGGGGCGGCCGCCGCGGCAAGTTCGTGTGGGTGGGGCCGCACCGCCCGCTCACCGGCCTCAACGCCGACCAGTGGATCGCGCCCAAGCCCGGGACCGAGGCGGCGATCGCGCTCGCCATGTCGGGCGGGATGGACGTGGCCACGGCCGCGCAGCAGACGGGCGTGGAAGCGGCCGTCATCGAGCAGCTTGCGCGCGAGTTCCGCGCCGGCCGCGGCGTCGCGCTGGGGCCGGGCTACGCCACCTCCGGCGCCAACGCCGGCGCGCTGCAGGCCGCGGTGAACCGCCTCAACGGGCGCGGCGCCCCCGCCCCCGCGGCGGGCGGCATGCGCGACGTGCTCCAGCTGGTGGAGCAGATGCGCGCCGGGCAGGTGCAGGTGCTCCTGGTGGACGGGGCCGACCCGGCGAGACTGCCTGTACAGCAGGCAAACACGTCGGAAGACTCTCCTCGAGTGGCGGTCACGCGTCGTTCTGGCTCACGGTTGCCGTTCGGCACAACGGCGAGCTGCTTGGTTACCTGATGCAGGAACGCTGGATGAATTCCGATCCGCGCGCGCTCGGACCCTTCGGGCATCGGTTCCGGTCCGGCGTCGACGACGACGAGGCGCTCGACGCGTTCCGGGTTCGCCGCGGCGAGCCGGATCGCGTGCGTGCCGCCCATCGAGTGTCCGACGATCGCGGC